>Ga0075433_10000429_pt1 | contig 26994 bp, 25 predicted proteins | sample RhiMethybrSRZTD2_FD_75299 | JGI IMG/M metagenome (GOLD analysis project Ga0075433, IMG submission 75299) | Populus rhizosphere microbial communities from Tennessee, USA - Rhizosphere MetaG P. TD hybrid SRZTD2 | ecosystem: Host-associated > Plants > Roots > Rhizosphere > Soil | place: USA... | reverse complement strand
TCGATGTCGTTGTTGGCCGGGTGCTCGCCGAGGCGCATCACCGAGCCCTTGCCGAACTGCTTCTCGATCTGGCTGAGCGCCGCGGAAAGCGCCTTCTTGCGATTGCTGTCTTCCATGCCTTTCGATCCTCCGAGTCTCGTTCGATTATTCCACAACCGGCCCGGTTCGCCGTCGGAAAATACTTCTACAACGTTGAAATTGTCGCGCGGCCGATTTTTCACGGCCTCAGTCTGACGGCGGCACTGGCTCAGGCCGCGACCTAGGGGACTGTCACCTTTAACCGTCCGCAACAGTCCAGAAACTTCAACGCCATACGGTTAAAGGGGACTGTCCCCTCCCGCTCCGAGCGGCCATTCCGCAAGCGGCTTGTAGCGCGGTCCCTCGGGATGGCTGGTCGACTCGACGAGGGCGAGTCGCCAGTCTCGACCGTCCGCTTCGACCCGGCCCAGGGACGGAAGATCACGCGAGGGCGGACGGCGAATTCGCCGCATCAGGGTCAGGTGCGGCTGCCAGGGACGCGCCTCGCGGACGTGGCCGCTCCGCTCGAGCCCCGTCCACAGTCCATCGACGATGGACTGACCCGGCGCCGGCCTGTCCGTCGGCATCGCGACCAGGATGCGGGGCCTTGTCCAGTATTCGACGCGATCGAACGTAAGGGGGACGAGCGGCCACGCGTCCGAGCCGCCGATTTCGATGAGCGACCCGATTTGGCTGCCGGCGACCATACCTAGGAATGCCAGGGTGACGTGCAAGTTGGCGGGCGGCACCGGTTCGCCCTCGATGCCGGCGGCAGCGCGACCGGCCATCCCCGCGAGCGCGGCGCGAAGCGAATCGCGCGGCCACAACGCGAAGAAAAGCCGGAGCTTGTGCAGGCCGTCCGGGCGGGGACGGCTCACGGATCCAGCAGCCCCGTCAGCGCCGCGGCGACAGCCTGCCTGCGGACCGCATCCCGCCCGCCGCGAAATCGGTACTCCCTGGCGTGGACCCGGTGATGGTCGCCTTGCCGTCGTCCCCATCCGATCCAGACGAGCCCCACCGGCTTGTCCGCACTGCCACCCGCCGGACCGGCAATGCCCGTGACCGCCACCGCATGCTGCGCGCGCGACCGCTCGAGGGCGCCTCGGACCATCGCGAGCGCGACCGCTTCGCTGACAGCACCGTGCCGGGTGAGCGCTGCGCGGTCCACGCCGAGCTCAGACACCTTCGATTCATTCGAGTACGTGACCCAGCCGCGCTCGAAATAGTCCGAGCTGCCGGCGATGTCCGTGAGTGTCTTGGCGATCAATCCGCCCGTGCAGGATTCCGCGGTCGCGATCGAGAGCCGCGCCGCGCTTAGCCGTTGTCCAACCTGGCGCGCGAGCCTCGATAGCGCCGCATCGCTGGGAATCGGCATGGCTCAGCTGAACTTCGAGAAATCCGGCGGCCGCTTTTCGATGATTGCCGCGATCGCCTCGCGCGCCTCGTCGCCGGCGAGTCGCGGCCCGAAGTGCGATGCCTCGCGGAAGATCGCGTCCTTCACCGCCGCCGCCTGCGCTTCGCGCAGGAGCTTCTTCGTGTCGCGCACCGCGCCGGGCGGCAGCGCCGCGAATGCGCGCGCGACCTTCGTCGCATGCGCTACGACGTCGGCCGCCGGCAGGACCGCATTCGCGAGGCCCATGACGACCGCCTCGTGTGCGGGGAACGGCTTGCCGAGCAGGAGCTTCTCCGATGCGCGCACCCGCCCCGCGATGAGCGGCAGGAGATAGGTGGAGGCGAACTCCGGGACGAGCCCGAGGCTGGTGAACGGCATGGAAAGCGTGGCGTCATCGGCCAGGTACACGAGGTCGCAGTGCAGCAGCATCGTGACGCCGATGCCGACCGCCAGTCCCTGGACCGCCGCGATGACCGGTTTCTCGAAGGCTGCGAGCCCCTGCATGAAGCTGAGCACCGGTGAATCGATCTGCGCAAATTTCGGGTTCGAGAAGTCCTTGAGGTCGTTCCCTGCCGTGAAAGTGCCGCCGCTACCGCTCACAAGCACCGCGCGCACGCCGGAATCGGCGCTCGCCTGCCTGAGATGCCCGACGAATTGAAGGTACATCTCGCCGGTGATCGCATTCTTCTTTGCGGCGCGGTCGAAGGTGATGCTCGCAACGCCCTGATCCATCTGGTAAGCGATGCTCATGAGTCGTCGTCCTCGCCCGGGGCCGTCATAATGCCTCAAATGAGGAATCCCGAGACGAGGCCCGAGACGGCGCCGCTCTTCCCCGGCCTCGAGTCCCACACGCCCATGATGCAGCAGTACCTGCGCATCAAGGCGGAGAACCCGGATGTCCTCCTCTTCTACCGGATGGGGGATTTCTACGAGCTCTTCTACGACGACGCCCGCCGCGGGTCGAAGCTGCTCGACATCGTCCTGACGCAGCGCGGCGAGTCGGGCGGCGCCGCGATCCCGATGGCGGGCGTGCCCGTCGAGAAGCTCGACAGCTACCTCGCCCGCCTCGTGAAGCAGGGTGAGCCGGTCGCGATCTGCGAGCAGACGGGCGAAGTCGGGAAGAACAAGGGCCCGGTCACGCGCGAGGTTGTCCGCATCGTCACGCCGGGGACCGTCACCGACGATGCGCTGCTCGATGCGCGCCGCGAGAACCTGCTCGCCTCCCTCGCCGCGGACGGCGAGCGCTTCGGACTCGCCTGGCTCGATCTCGCGGCCGGACGCTTCAGCGTGCTCGAAGGCGAAGGCCGCGAAGCGCTCATTGCCGAGCTCGAGCGTCTGCGGCCGGCGGAGCTGCTGATGCCCGAGGGTGCGGATGCCCGATTCGCGGCGCGCGTGGTCGAGCGCCCACCCTGGCATTTCATCGAGGACTCGGCGCGGCGCGCCCTGACCGCTCAGTTTGGCACCCAGGATCTCGCCGGCTTCGGCTGCGAGGACCTCACGATCGCGATCGGCGCCGCGGGCGCCCTCCTGCAATACGCGCGCGACACGCAGAAGGGCGCGCTGCCCCACCTCACGTCGCTCGCGCGCGAAACGCGCGACGAGGCGCTGCTGTTGGACGCGGCGACGCGGCGAAACCTCGAGCTCGACACGAGCCTCGCCGGGCGCGACGAGGCGACGCTCGCCGGCATCATCGACCGCACCGCAACCTCGATGGGCGCGCGCGAGCTGCGGCGCTGGATCCGGCGGCCGCTCCGCGACCGGGACGCGCTTCGCGCTCGATACGGCGCGATTCGCGCCCTCATCCGGGCGGACCGGTACGACGGCCTGCACGAGGCGCTCCGCGGCATCGGCGACGTCGAGCGCGTGCTCGCGCGGGTGGCACTGCGGACGGCGCGACCGCGCGACCTGGCGGCACTGCGCGAGGCGCTCGCCCAGTTGCCCTCGCTGCAGTCGGTCCTGTCGGGACTCGAGGCACCGCTCCTCGGCGCCGCCGCGAGTGGCCTCGCGCCGCGGCAGGAAATGCACGATCTCCTGAAGCGGGCGCTTGTCCTCACGCCGCCGCCGCTACTGCGCGAGGGCGGCGTCATCGCGGCCGGCTACGACACCGGGCTCGACGAGCTTCGATCGATCGCGACCGGCGCGGACCACCACCTGCTCGAGATGGAGGAGCGTGAGCGCCGCCGCACCGGTGTCTCGCAGCTCAAGGTCGCCTACAACCGCGTCCAGGGCTATTACATCGAGCTGCCGCGCAGCCAGGCGGAGCGCGCGCCCGCCGATTATCACCGGCGCCAGACCGTCAAGAACTCCGAGCGTTACGTCACGCCGGAGCTCAAGGAGTTCGAGGACAAGGTGCTGGGCAGTCGCGACCGCGCGCTCGCGCGGGAGCGGGAGCTTTACGACGGCCTGCTCGACCGGCTGACGGCGGAGCTCGCCTCGCTGAAGCGCATGGCCGCGGCGCTCGCTCAGGCGGACGTGCTCGCGAACCTGGCCGAGCGCGCCGTCAGCCTGCGCTACGTCGAGCCCGAGTTAACCGACGAGCCGGGCCTGCTCGTCGAGGGCGGCCGGCACCCGGTCGTGGAGCGCGTGCTCGATGACCCGTTTGTGCCCAACGATCTCGAGCTCACCGACGCGCGCCGAATGCTCGTGATCACAGGCCCGAACATGGGCGGCAAGTCGACCTACATGCGCCAGGCCGCCCTCATCCTCGTGCTCGCCTCGATCGGCAGCTATGTGCCGGCGACCCGTGCCGTGATCGGGCCCTTCGACCGGATCTTCACGCGTATCGGCGCCTCCGACGACCTCGCCGGCGGGCGCTCCACCTTCATGGTGGAGATGACCGAGGCGGCCGTGATCCTCAATGCCGCGACCGAGCGGAGCCTCGTGCTGATGGATGAGATCGGCCGCGGCACGAGCACCTATGACGGGCTTTCGCTTGCCTGGGCCTGTGCCGGCCATATCGCCTCGAAGCTGCGGGCCTTCACGCTCTTCGCGACGCATTACTTCGAGCTGACGGAGCTCGCGGACGTAATCCCGTCGGTCGCGAACGTCCATCTCGACGCGACCGAGCATGGCGACGGCATCGTGTTCCTGCACGCCGTGAAGCCGGGACCCGCAAGCCGCAGCTACGGCCTGCAGGTCGCGCAGAAGGCTGGCGTGCCACGCGAGGTCATCGAGACCGCCCGACAATACCTCGAGCGCATCGAGCGCGAGCACCGATGACCGCCGAAGCCGTATCCGGCGCCGTCGCGCTCCTCGAGGCGATGGCACGGACTGATCCGAAGCGCGTATTCATCCAGGGCGAGGATGACCGCCTGACGTACGGCGAGGCCGTCGAGCGTGTCGCGCGCCTCGCCGGCCTGTTCAAGCGCCTGCGACTTGCGCCCGGCGCGCGCGTCGTGCTCGCGACCCGCGATGACCTCGCGCTCGCGACCACCTTCCTCGCGCTGCTGCGGACAGGCCTCACCGCGGTGGTGCTGAATCCCGAGTCGCGCGCGACGGAGCTCGCGACATTGGTTGACGCCGCGGACCCCGGCGCCCTCATCATGGATCGGCGCCTCGTCGAGCGCATGCTGCCGGAACAGATCAAGGATCTTCCGGTCGTCGCCCTGGACGACACAGACGCGAAAGTGTTCCGGAAGCTCGTCGACAGCGAGGCCGTGCCGCCGCCGCCGGCGAGCGTGAACCCCGACGCCACGGCCTATATCCTGTTCACGTCCGGCACGACCTCGCGGCCAAAGGGCGTCGAGATCAGCCAGCGCGCGCTGTTCGCGCAGATGGCGACCTTCGTGCGCCAATACCGATTCGACGCGCGCACGCGGCTCATGAACCTCCTGCCGCTGCACCACACGGATGGGCTGACGCAGGGCGTCGTCGTGGCGGCCTGCGCCGGCGCCACGCTGCTCCGGCCGATGCGCATCCGCGTGTACCAGGTCGGCGAGATCGTGGACGCCTGCCATGAGCTGCGCGCCACGCACCTGATCGCGGTGCCTTCGCTGCTCGCGCTCATGATGAGCCTCGGTGAACGCTACCACGATGCGCTGCGCACGGACTGGTTCCGATTCGTGATCAGCACTGCCGCCTACCTCGATCCCGGCTTGTGGCAGCGCTTCGAGGAGACGTATGGGACACAGGTCGTCAACGTCTACGGGCTGACCGAGACCGTCTGCGAAACGACCTACTGCGGGCCGGATGAGGCCACGCGGCGCGTCGGCACGATTGGCAAGCCCGTCGACGCGGAAGTGCGCGTCGTCGACGAAGCGGGCCAGCGCCTGCCGGCGGGCTCCGAGGGCGAGCTCGTGGTGCGGGGCGCTCACGTCATGAAAGGGTACTTTCGCGCGCCCGAAGAGACCGCCCAGGTGCTGCGTGACGGCTGGTTCCACACCGGCGATCTCGCGACCGAGGATGCCGACGGTTTCTTCCGGATCGTGGGGCGGAAGAAGGACGTGATCATCACGGGAGGCATCAACGTGTATCCCGAGGACGTCAACGCCGTATTGCGCACAGTACCGGGCATCGTCGACGCCGCGACGATCGGGCTTCCCGACGAGCGCTGGGGCGAGGTCGTCGTGAGCGGACTCGCCGTGCGGGCCGGCGCGCAGCCGACGGAGCAGGACATCGCGGCGCACTTCCTCCGGCACGCGTCGCCGGAGAAGCTGCCGCGCGAGTTCTACTTCTTTGAAGACCTTCCGCGCGGGCCGGCCGGGAAAGTGGTGAAGGCGGAGCTGGCGCGGCTGATCACCGACCGACGCGCGACGGCCCACCATGAGACGCACAGCGGTGGCGTCCGTGAGCGCGTGCTTCAGGTGGCCGCCCAGGCGTTCAAGTGCCGGGTGGACGAGATCTCCGAGCAGTCCACCGCCCGCACCGTGGACGGCTGGACCTCGCTCGCGCACGTCGAGTTCCTGATGACGCTCGAGCAGGAGTTCGGCTTCACGATGCAGCCGGAGGACATCCTGCGCATCGACTCCATCGGCGACGCCCTGCAGCTGCTTGCCCGGCAGGCGGGCCTCAGCGCCGGCGACGCGACCTGAGATGCAGGTCCTCGAGCTTTCCTGGCTCGGCTGGATCGCCGCCTCCATCATCGTCTGCTGGGCGCTGCCCGGCCGCTGGCGGCCCTGGGGCATCGCGGCCTTCGCGCTCGCTTTCCTCGCCGTCGAGGACCCGCCGTCCGCCGCGATCCTCTCCGTGATGGCCGCGATCACCTGGTGGTCGGGTGCGCGGGGCGGCGGCCAGCGGCCGGGCATCGCCGCCGTCGTCGTCCTGCTGCTGGGCGCGCTCGCGGCCTTCAAGGTCGCCATGGCGGGCGGCGGCTTCGCATTGCCGCTCGGCATGTCCTACTACACGTTTCGCTGCGTTCACTACGCGCTGGAGCGATTCAAGAAGTCGCTGCCGCCCCATACGGCATCGGAATTCGTCGCCTACCTCTTCTTCCTGCCGACGATCGTCGCCGGGCCGATCCATCGCTTCCCGGAGTTCCATCGCGACCTGAAGCGCACGCGGCTCGGCGGGGACCTCGTTTCCGAGGGCCTGGAACGCGTGCTTTACGGCTACGCGAAGATCCTGGTCGTGTCGGGGTGGCTGATCCAGGAGCAGCTCCAGCCGTGGATCGCGGGGCTCGAGCCAGCGCATGCCTGGCTTTCGACCTATCTCTACATGCTGTCCGCCGGGTACATGGGTTACCTCACCTTCGCCGGCTACTCGGACATCGCGATCGGCGCGTCGCGCCTGACCGGTTTTCGCGTCATCGAGAACTTCAACAACCCGTTTGCGAGCCGCAACATCGTCGAGTTCTGGCGGCGCTGGCACATCTCGCTGACGAGCTGGGTGCGCGACTACCTGTACGCCACCGTCTTCTCGCTGACGCGCAAGCCTTACCTGGCCGCGCTCTCCGCGATGCTCGTCATCGGCCTCTGGCACGAGGTGACCGCGCGCTACGTGATCTGGGGCCTCGCGCATGGCCTCGCGGTCGCCGGCTGCCAGTGGTACCAGCGGCGGCGCGCGGGCGGCACGGCGCCCTCGTCGCGACCGCGTGCTATGTTGGGCGCGTTCGCGGGATGGTTCGTGACGTTTCATTTCGTCATGCTGAGCTGCGTGTTCGTGATGCACGACTTCGACCGGGCGATGGACATCTACCGCACCCTGCTGACGGGCCGGCCCTGATGTACGGCTGGCTCTTGCCCCGCGTCGGCCGGCGGTGGGCGCTGCTGCTCACCGCGCTCTGGTTCGGGGCGCTGATCGCGCTCGTCATCCTCCTGGCCGCCGAGCCCAAGGCGGGCTTCCGCTATGACGACCTCTGAGCAGGCTGCCGCGCAAGGCATCGTGGTGCTCGGCGTTCCGCGCACGGGCACGACTCTCCTGCGACGGTTGCTGAACGGCCACCCGGACATCTGCTGTCCGGGAGAGACGTTCCTGCTCGCCTCGGCGGCGCGCTTCCTGCAGTCGGACAGCGTTTCGGAAGGCATCGATTACGGCGTGCTGGGCGGCCTCGCGGCCGCGGGTATTCCGCGCGAGCAGGCGCTGGCGGACCTGCGCGGCCTCGTCGAAGGGAGCTTCCGGCGCATCGCCGCGCGCGCGGGAAAACCGCGCTGGGCGAGCAAGACCGCGGTCGACTCGTTCTACGTGGACGAAATCGAGAAGCTGATGGCGGGCCACGCGCGCTTCGTCTGCATCGTCCGGCATGGCGTCGACACGGCGCTCAGCCTCAAGGACCTGTGCGACGCCAATGAGTCCTTCATCCGCGAGATCCATGCCTACGTCGCGCGCTACTCTCGGCCGCTGGTCGCGTTTGCGCACCTGTGGGCCGATGTCACGACGTCCCTGCTCGGGCTCGCGGAGCGGCGCGCCGCGGACACGATACTGCTGATGTACGAGGACCTGATCGCACAGCCGGCCGCGACCCTCGATCGGCTCGCGGGCTTCCTCGGGCTGGAACCGGGCTCGCTCGGTACCGCGGCACTCTCGCAGGACGCGCCGTCCGGGCTCGGTGACTGGAAGACTTACGGCAAGGCCGGCATCGACAGCAGCAGCATCGGCCGGTGGCGGAGCCTCGGCGCGACGTCGCTGCACCTGCTCGCCCCGATCGTCAATCCCGTGCTGGCGCGCGCCGGCTACGACGAGATCGAGGCGCCGCCGGCTCCGGATGCCGACCAGGCCATGCGGCGCTACGAAATCACGATGGGCCTGCAGGCCAAGCGCAGCCGTTCGCGGGAGCCCGGCCGGGAATGATCGCTACGACGGAGGTCGCGACAAAGCCTTCGCGATCGACGACTCGAGCGAGTCGGAAACCTGCGCCTGGCCGGCCGGCGTGACGTGCGTCAAGTCGCAGTACATCGCCGCGGGCATGGGCTCCAGCTCCCAATGCTGGACGCGGCCCGACAGGGCACGAGCGGCGTCGCCGCTATTCGCAACCGTGCGCGTGCGGCGGGCCTCGGCTTCGTAGTCGGGACGCCGGGGAATGGCGACGAACGCGACGCCGGCACCTTGCAATAGCAGCTGCTCGGCGAACCGGCTCGCTGCACGCGGGCCGGGTCCGTCGGGCATGACCGTCACCCAATCCGCGCGAAGTTCCAACAAGCGCGCGTGACTCCACGGCACCTTCCGTTTCCAGCAAGCGTGGGCGTACTGGACGTCGGCCTCCGAGACGCCGGGCTCGTCGTCCGGAACGTCGAGCCCGAGTCGGCGCCGCGCGTACTTGATCCACAGGAGGAAACGCTGGACGCGCGGGCGATCTGCTGCCAGGAATTCACTCTCCATGACGACGAGATCCGGATGCGCCCGAAGGATATCCGCAGCGATTGGCGCAAACTCATAGAAGGAACCCCAGTTGCTCGTGATGCGCAGCGTAACGACTGGAACGCCCGCCGCATCCGCGACTCCTTCCGTGAATTTGGGCTCGTCGCGCGTGGCGTACTTGAGGGCCGACGAGCCCAGCAGGACGACTCGCCGGACGCCTGCCGCAGTCGCTGTCGAATCGAATGCCTGGATTCGCGCGCGGTTGAACTCCGTGAACGGCGAATCGATTTGTGCACCTCCCTCGACGACGGCGAACCAGGCGCCGCCCCAGGCCAGCGCTGCGAGCGCGATGGCGAGGAACCAGGCAGGCAACGGCGTCGGGACGCGTGAGTCTGTCTGCGGCACGGCGCCAGCATAGCGCCGCGTCGATCAGAAGCCGCCGGTGCGGAAGAAACGTGTGACCGATTCCGCAACCGGCAGCGAGAAGAGCATGCCGGTGTGACTCACGTCGAGGGTGATCGATGCCGTCGCGCCCGGCAGCCGGGTCTCGTCGACCGCGATGGTGCCGTCGTTCGGTACGGGCAGGCTCGAGAACAGCCGCCCGAGTCCCGCGGAACGGCTTCCCGCGATCACGCCGACCTCGCGCGGCCCGTTCCAGCTGCGCGCGCGCGGACGCGCCAGCTCGGCGACCGCGAGCGAGCCGAGGATCTGCGGGCCCCAGGACCAGGCCGCGATCGCCTGCGCGGCGCGCGAGCCCTGCACCGGCGAGCCAAGCAGCACGATGCGCCCGGGCGGCAACTCGTTCTCGGTTGCGAAGGTCTCGAGCGTCACGACGCCACCGAGGCTGTGCGCGAGGACATGGACCGGCCCGTCGAACGAGCGAATCCGCGCGGCGAGCGCCGACGTCGCGTCGGCGAGGCTCGCCTGCATCGACGGGTAGCGGAAGACGGATGCCTCGAAGCCCGCGGCCGCGAGCCGCTCGCGGAGCAGGAAGAATTCCAGCCCGTTGAGCCACAGGCCGTGGACGACGACGACGGGAATGGGCTTGGCGTTCAGCCTGCGGGCGCCGGCGGCTTCTTCACGCGGATGTGCAGTTCCGCGAGCTGCGCATCGTCCGCCTCCGATGGCGCGTCGGTGAGCGGGTCCCAGGCCGACTGCGTCTTGGGGAAGGCGATCACGTCGCGGATGCTCTCCGCGCCCGACATCAGCATCGCGAGGCGGTCGAGCCCGAAGGCGATGCCGCCGTGCGGCGGCGCGCCGTAGCGGAGCGCCTCCAGCAGGAAGCCGAACTTGATCGAAGCCTGCTCGCGCGAGATCCCGAGCAGGTCGAACACCGCGCTCTGCATTTCCTCGCGGTGGATGCGGATCGAGCCGCCGCCGACCTCGGAGCCGTTCAGCACCATGTCATAGGCGCGCGCGAGCGCGTTCTTCGGGTCGGCCGTGAGCGCGGACGGGTCGGGATCGGCGGGCGACGTGAACGGGTGGTGCATGGCCATCCAGCGCTTCGATTCCGGGTCCCACTCGAACATCGGGAAGTCGGTGACCCAGAGCGGCTGCCAGCCCTCCTCCACCAGGCCGAGGTCGCGACCAAGCTGGAGGCGGAGCGCGCCGAGCGCGTCGTTCACGACCTTCGCCTTGTCGGCGCCGAAGAACACGAGGTCCCCCGTCTCCGCCCGCGTGCGCTCGAGGAGGCCGGCGACCGCGGCGTCGGACAGGAACTTGAGGATCGGCGACTGCAGGCCCTCGCGGCCTTTCCCGGCGTCGTTCACCTTTATATAGGCGAGCCCGCGCGCCCCGAAGCGTGCGACATAAGCCGTGTAGTCGTCGATCTGCTTACGGGTCAGCTCGCCGCCCCGCGGCACGCGGAGCGCAGCGACCCGCCCGTCCGGGTCCGCAGCGGGCGTGGCGAACACCTTGAACTCGGAGCCGCGCACGAGGTCGCCCACGTCGGCGAACTCGAGCGGCACGCGCAGGTCCGGCTTGTCGGAGCCGAAGCGGCGCATCGCCTCTTCGTAGCTCAGGCGCGGGAACGGGTCGGGCAGGCGCACTTTCAGCACGCGCGAGAAGACGTGGCGGATCAGCCCCTCCATCAGCGCCATGACCTGCTCCTGCGCGAGGAACGAGGTCTCGATGTCGAGCTGCGTGAATTCCGGCTGCCGGTCGGCTCGCAGGTCCTCGTCCCGGAAGCAGCGCACAATCTGGTAGTAGCGGTCGAATCCGCTCATCATCAGGAGCTGCTTGAAGATCTGCGGCGACTGCGGCAACGCGAAGAACTTGCCGGGATGCGTGCGCGAGGGAACGAGGTAGTCGCGGGCGCCCTCCGGCGTCGCCTTCGTCAGCATCGGCGTCTCGATGTCGACGAAGTGGTGATCGTCGAGGTACTCCCGCATTGCGCGCGTGATCGCGTGGCGCCGGCGCAAGCGCTCCTGCATCACGTCGCGGCGGAGGTCGATGTAGCGGTGCTTGAGGCGGAGCTCCTCGCCCACCTCCTCGTCGAGCGAAAAAGGCGGCGTGGCGGACGGATTCAGCACGACGAGCTTCGAGGCGAGCAGCTCGACCTGGCCCGAGGACAGGTTCGTGTTCACCGTGCCCGCCGGCCGCGGCCGCACCTTTCCCTGTACCTGGATGCAGAACTCGCGGCCCAGGTGCTCGGCGGCCTTGAACGCTTCCGCCGAGTCCGGATCGAACACGACCTGCAGCAATCCCGAGCGATCGCGCAGGTCGACGAAGATGACGCCGCCGTGATCGCGGCGACGGTGCACCCAGCCGGCCGCCTCGATGGTGCGGCCCGCCAGGGACTCGCCGACTTCTCCGCAATAGTGTGTGCGCATGGACAAAGCGGGCGATGTTACGTGCCGGCCGGCTGCGAAGGCAACCGCGCTCAGCGACGCAACGGGCGGCGCCGAGCGCGCTTAGGGCGGGCCGGCTTCGGCTTCTTCGCCGCCGCGTCGGGCTTCGCGGCCGCCCCGGCGTCCGGCTTCTTTTCGGCCGGCTTCGCCTCGCTCTTCTCGTCCTTCGGCTTCTCGGCGAGGGAGCCGTCTGCAGCAGCAGGTTCTTTCTCGCCGGCGATGTTGCGCTTCGCTTCCTTGTCGCCCTTGAAGTCCGTCTCGTACCAGCCGGCCCCCTTCAGGCGGAAGACCGGCGCGGAGACGAGCCGCTTGAGCGTCGCGCGGCCGCAGGCCGGGCACTTGCGCAGCGGCCGGTCGGTGACCTTCTGGAGCTCTTCATGGTGGTGGCCGCAGGCGGCGCACTGGTACTCGTAAAACGGCATCGGCGAAGGAACCTCTGATTTATCCCAGCATGGAGCGCGTTACGCGCGCGCCTTGGCGGGACAAGGCGCGAGCCGACGACCCATAGCATTGTCTATGGGTGAGGCGAGCAACGATGTCCCGCCAAGGCCCGCGCGTAACCCACAGGGACCGGGCGAAATTCGTCCCTGGCTGCGTTGCTCGTCGCTCATGTATCACTGGATACACATCGCTCCTCGCGCCTTGCCAGGGACGAATTTCGCCGCGGTCGCGCCCATGCTGGGGTAAATCAGAGGTTCCCTCCCTCGCCGGCTATTTTCGCATAACCAGCTTGCCGTCCTTTGCGGTCACCCGGATCGCATCACCCGGGCCGAACTCGCCCGCGAGGATGCGCTGCGCGAGCGGGTTCTCGAGCTGCTGCTGCAGTGCGCGCTTGAGCGGCCGCGCGCCGTACACCGGGTCGAAGCCCGCCGCGCCGAGCAGGTCCATCGCGGCGTCGTCGAGCTCGAGCCGGATGTCGCGCTCGCCGAGGCGGCGGCGCAGGTAGCCGGTCTGGATCCCGACGATGCGGCGGATGTGCTCGCGGCCAAGCGGGTGGAAAACGACGATGTCGTCGATGCGGTTGATGAACTCCGGGCGAAAGTGCTGGGCGACGATCTCGAGCACGGCCGACTTCATCTTGGCGTAGTTTTCCTCGCCCGCCATCTCCTGGATGACCTGCGATCCGAGGTTCGACGTCATGATCACGACCGTGTTTCGGAAGTCCACCGTCCGGCCCTGTCCGTCGGTCAGGCGGCCGTCGTCCAGCACCTGGAGCAGGACGTTGAAGACATCGTGATGCGCCTTCTCGATCTCGTCGAGCAGGATCACGGAGTACGGGCGACGCCGCACGGCCTCGGTCAGGTAGCCGCCTTCCTCGTAGCCGACGTAGCCCGGCGGCGCGCCGATCAGGCGGGCGACCGAGTGCTTCTCCATGAACTCCGACATGTCGATGCGAACGAGCGCATCCTCGGTGTCGAACAGGAACTCGGCGAGCGCCTTGGTGAGCTCGGTCTTGCCGACACCGGTCGGGCCCAGGAACAGGAACGAGCCGTTGGGACGGTTCGGGTCGGCAAGGCCCGCCCTGCTTCGCCGGATCGCGTCGGACACCGTGCGCACGGCCTCTTCCTGGCCGACCACACGCTTGCCGATCTCCTGCTCCATCTTGAGGAGCTTCTCGCGCTCGCCCTCGAGCATCTTGGAGACCGGTATGCCGGTCCACTTGGAGACGACCTCGGCGATCTCCTCCTCGGTGACCTTGTTGCGGACGAGGGTCGGCGCCTTCGCTTCCGCTTCCTGCGCCGACTTCAGGCGCTTTTCGAGGTCCGGCATCTTGCCGTAGAGGAGCTCGGAGGCGCGCGTGAGGTTCCCTGCGCGGCGCGCGGCCTCGATCTCGAGCTTGGTGCGCTCGATCTCTTCCTTGATGTGCGCGGCGCCCTGTACAGCCGCCTTCTCCGCCTTCCAGACTTCCTCGAGGTCCGCGAACTCCTTTTCGAGTCCCGACAGCGTCAGTTCCAGCTGTTCCAGGCGCTTCTTCGAAGCCTCGTCCTTCTCCTTCTTGAGCGCCTCCTGCTCCATCTTCAGCTGGATGATCCGCCGCTCGAGCCGGTCCATTTCCTCCGGCTTCGAGTCGATCTCCATGCGGATCCGGGAAGCCGCCTCGTCGATCAGGTCGATGGCCTTATCAGGGAGCTGGCGGTTCGTGATGTAGCGGTGCGAAAGCGTCGCCGCGGCGACGATCGCGGGGTCCGTGATCTCGACCTTGTGGTGGACGGCGTAGCGCTCCTTGAGGCCACGCAGGATCGCGACCGTGTCCTCGACCGACGGCTCGCCGACGAAGACGGTCTGGAATCGCCGCTCGAGCGCCGCATCCTTTTCGACGTGCTTGCGGTATTCGTCCAGGGTCGTGGCGCCGACGCAGTGCAGCTCGCCACGCGCCAGCGCAGGCTTCAGCATGTTGCCGGCATCCATCGAGCCCTCGGCCTTGCCCGCGCCGACCACGGTGTGCAATTCGTCGATGAAGAGGATGATGCGGCCTTCCTGCTTGGCGAGGTCGTTCAGGACGCCCTTCAGCCGCTCCTCGAACTCGCCGCGGAACTTCGTGCCCGCGATCAGCGCGCCCATGTCGAGCGCGAGGATGCGCTTGCCCTTGAGGCTCTCGGGCACTTCCTCGTTCACGATGCGCTGCGCCAGGCCCTCGACGATCGCGGTCTTGCCGACGCCCGGCTCGCCGATCAGGACGGGATTGTTCTTCGTGCGGCGCTGGAGCACCTGGATCGTGCGCCGGATCTCGTCGTCGCGGCCGATCACGGGATCGAGCTTGCCGCTCTCGGCGCGCTCGGTGAGGTCGATCGTGTACTTCTGGAGCGCGCCGCGCTGCTCCTCCGCGTTCGGGTCGTCCACCTTCTCGCCGCCGCGCAGGTCGTCGATCGCCTTTTCGATCGCGCCTTTCACGCTGCCTGCGTCCTTCAGTACACGGCCGAGCGTGCCGCGGTCGTCGCTGGCGGCGAGCACGAAGATCTCGCTCGAGACGTACTGGTCGCCGCGCTTCTGCGCGAGCTTGTCGGTGACGTTCAGCAGCTTGACGAGGTCGTTGGAGGCATGGACCTCGCCCGGCGCGCCCTCGACCGCCGGGAGACGCGAGACCTGTTCGAGCAGGCGGGAGCGCAGGAGGTTTACGTTGACGCCGGCGCGATCGAGCAGCGGCCGGGCGCTACCGCCCTCCTGATCGAGCAGCGCGAGCATCAGGTGTACGGGCTCGATGAGCTGCTGGTCGCGGCCGACTGCGAGCGACTGCGCGTCCGCCAGCGCAAGCTGGAATTTCGAGGTCAGCCGGTCAGGTCGCATCGGTACGCTCCGCGGTCCTTGCCTGCCCGGTGGATGAGGCCGGCATGCAGCGATTCAACCTGCAAGGCGGAGAATTTAGCGCCATTTTCAAGGGTTTGCGTACCATGCGCTAAAAGAGAGAAAATCCGCGCTGGCGCGGACCGCCTTTCGGGGCGGCCGCGACCGGTATCGAAAATGTCCACTTAATCTAGGGACTTGATCCATGGGACAGGTACCCGCCGATAGCCCGGTTTCCGGGCAGTCACCCTACGGCTTCGTCGGCGACGGCCGGCTGTCGCGGCACTGGCGCCATTACTTCACGAGCCTCGGCATCCCGTGGAAGCTGTGGTCGCGGCGCCTTGCGCGGCCGAATGGCAAGCCGGGCGTCGCCGCGATGGACGTGCTTGCGGGCTGCCCCGTCATCCTGCTCGCCGTCTCGGACGACGCGATCGGGCCGGTGATGGCGCGCCTGCGCATGGAGGGGCTCGACGACCGCAGGTACGTGCATTTCTGCGGCGGGCGGAGCTTCGAGGGAGCGTTTGGCGCGCATCCGCTCATGAGCTTCGGCACGACGCTCTACGAGCCGGCGTTCTACCGCGACATCCCGGTGTTCGTCGACCACAATGCCGCGCATCCGGACCCGATCGCCGAGTTCCGCGCGCTCTTCCCTCGCCTGCCGAATCCCTGCTTCCCGCTCAAGACGGAAGACAAGGCCTACTACCACGCGCTGTGCGCGCTCGCCGGCGGATTCACGGCGGTGCTGTGGCGCGACTTTTTCACGGCGATGGACTCGCGCTTCGGCGCGCCGCGCGAGGCGCTCGCGGCCTACCCGCGCCGGATCGTAGAGAACGTGATCGCCTCGCATGACGGCGCCCTCACCGGCCCGGTCGCGCGCGGCGACACCGAGACGATCCAGATGCACCTCGACGCGCTCGGCGGCACGGCCCTCGCGGGCGTTTACCAGGCCTTCATCGCGGCCGCCGGGAGGGAACGCGCATGAAATCCGTCCTCGACTTCGCCGCGGCGAAGGCCGCCGGCCGTAAGATCTCGATGGTCACCTGCTACGACGCGGCGCTCGCGCGCGTGCTCGAGGCCTCGAAAGTCGACTGCATCCTCGTCGGCGACAGCGCGGCCATGGTCATGCACGGCCACAGCGACACGCTCGGCGCGACCGTCGAGCTCATGGCGCTGCATACGGCCGCCGTGCGGCGCGGGGCGCCGACCCGATTCCTCATCGGCGACCTGCCCTTCCTCTCGTTCCGCAAGGGCGTGCCTGCGGCGCTCGACGCGGTCGCGGCCCTGATGCGCGCGGGTGCGCAGGCGGTGAAGCTCGAGGGCGTCGCCGGGCACGAGGACGTGATTACCGCCATCACGGGCTCCGGCGTCCCGGTGATGGGCCATCTGGGCCTGACGCCGCAGTCGGTCAACGCGCTCGCGGGCTTCCGGGTCCAGGGCCGCTCCGAGGACGACGCCGCGCGCATCGTCGAGGAAGCGAAACAGCTCGAGGCGCTCGGCTGCTTCTCGCTCGTGCTCGAGTGCGTGCCCTCCGCGCTCGCCTCACGCATCACGCGCGCGCTCACGATCCCGACGATCGGCATCGGCGCGGGTGCCGACTGCGACGGCCAGGTGCTCGTGCTCCAGGACCTTCTCGGCCTCTCGAACGGCCACCGGCCGAAGTTCCTCCGCACCTACATCGACGGCTTCAGCGAAGTGCGCGACGCAGTCGACCGCTTCGACCGTGACGTCAAGCAGGGTGCGTTCCCGACGGTGGCCGAGAGCTACGACGCGTGAAAGTCGTCGAGAGCGCCGCCGAGCTCCTCGAGCATCGCCGCGCCCGGGGCGCGGGGGCGACGGGCTTCGTCCCGACGCTCGGCGCGCTGCACGAAGGGCACCTGTCCCTCGTCCGCCGCGCCAAGGCGGAGAATGCGCGCGCCTGGGCGAGCATCTTCGTGAACCCGGCGCAGTTCAGCGACCCAAGCGACCTCGAGCGCTACCCGAGGACAGTCGAGCGTGACCTCGAGATGCTCAAGGGCGCCGGATGCGACCTCGCCTTCCTGCCGCGCGCGGAGGAGATCTACCGCGACGGCTACCGCTATCGCATCACCGAGAACGCGCTGAGTCACGAGCTCGAGGGTGCCGCGCGTCCGGGACATTTCGACGGCGTCCTGACCGTCGTGCTGAAGCTCCTCCTGCTCACGCGCCCCGATCGCGCCTACTTCGGCGAGAAGGACTTTCAGCAGCTGCAGCTCGTCGAGGGGCTCGTGCACGCGTTCTTCCTCGACACGCGCATCGTGCGCTGCCCGACCGTGCGAGAGGCCGACGGCCTCGCGATGAGCTCCAGGAACCGGTTACTCTCGCCCGCGGAGCGCGCGCGGGCGCCGGCCCTGCATCGCGTGCTTGCCGAGAGCCAGGCGGCGGAGCGTCCGGCCGCGGAAACCGCGGCGGCGCTCGCGCGCGAAGGATTCGACGTGGACTACGTCGCCGATCGCGACGGCCGGCGGCTCGCGGCCGTGCGGATCGGCCAGGTGAGGCTCATCGACAATGTCGAGTGACAGTGGACCGAAGATCCTGTTCCAGCTCACGGGCTCGATCGCCTGCTTCAAGGCCTGCGACCTCGTCTCGCGCCTCGCGAAGCGTGGCGTCGCGGTCCAGACCGTCGCGAGCGCGGGCGCGCTCCGCTTCGTCGGCGCCGCGACGCTCGAAGGGCTCACCGGCCGCCCGCCGTTCACCGACCTCTACGAATCCGGGCGGACGATGGACCATATCCGGCTGGCACGCTGGGCAAACGTCGCGCTCCTCTGCCCCGCAACGGCGAACTCGATGAACCGCCTCGCCGCCGGGCTCGCGGACGATGCCATCGGCGCGCTGTACCTCGCGTGGGAGATCGGGCAGAAGCCTTACCTCGTCGCACCCGCAATGAACGCGACGATGTGGGACCACCCGGCGTCGCGCGCGGCCCGCGAGCGGCTCGCGGCCCACGGCGCTCAAATCCTGCCGGTCGGCGACGGCCGCCTCGCCTGCGGCGAGCAGGGCGAAGGGAGGTTGCTCGAGGTGGACGAGCTCGAAAAGCTGGTGCTCAAGGCGCTGGAGACGAAGTGAAGAAAGTGGTGGTCACGTCGGGCGCGACGCGCGAGCCGATCGACAGCGTGCGCTTCATCTCAAACCTCTCGAGCGGCCGCACCGGCGCGATGATCTGCGAGGCGCTCGCCTCCCGCGGATTCCACGTGACGCAGGTCGCAGGTGTCGAGTCCGTGCAGGCCGGCGGCGTCGCGCGCCGCGAGACATTCACTGACCACGCTTCCCTCGACACCGCGCTCCGGCGCCTCGTGCGCGACAGCGAATGCACCGCCGTCGTGCATGCGGCCGCCGTCGGGGACTTCGCGGTCGCCGAGCCGATGCCCGACTCGAAGCTCGAGTCGGGACAGGAGCTCTCGGTCAGGCTCCAGCCGACGGCCAAGATCATCGACCGCATCATGGGCTACGCGGGCAATCCGGAACTGCTCCTGGTCGGCTTCAAGCTGACCCACGACCCGGACGCGGGCGCGCAGGCGCGCGCCGCGCGCGAGCTCCTGAAGCGCAGCCGCGCGCGCTACGTCGTCCAGAACGACGTGTCGACGCTCGCGGCGGGCGAGGAGCACCTCTTCTTCGTGCACGAAAACGGCAGCAGCCGCGTGCGGCGCTACGTCGGGCGCGACAAGCTCGCGACCGCCCTCGCCCACCTGCTCGACGAGCAGCTGAAGGGCGGCGCCCGGTGATCCTTGTCCTCGACATCGGCAACAGCCAGATCTACGGCGGCGTATTCGACGACGACCGGCTCGCGCTGCAGTTCCGGCGCGCGACGCGCGCGGAGAGCACCTCGGACGAATTCGGCCTCTTCTGCCGTCAGGTCCTGCGCGAGAATGACGTGGACCCGGAGCGCATCACCGAGGTCGCGATCTGTTCCGTCGTCCCGGACATGGTGCACTCCGTCCGGAATGCCAGCGTGAAGTACTTCGGCCTGCGGCCGTTCATGCTCGAGCCGGGCGTGCGCACCGGGCTCAAGATCCGCTACCGCAACCCGCTCGAGGTCGGCAGCGACCGCATCGCCGGCGCGATCGCGGCGGCGAAGCTCTTCCCGGGCAAGAACGCGATCATCGTGGACTTCGGCACGGCGACGACGATCGACGCGCTCACCGAGGAGCGCGACTACCTCGGCGGCGTCATCCTGCCGGGCCTCCGGCTCGCGATGGAGAGCCTCGACGCGCGCACGGCGCGGCTGCCGAAAGTCGAGATCAGGAAGCCCCCCGAGCTGCTCGGCCGCTCGACGGTCGAGAGCATCCAGGCGGGGCTCTACCACGGGAACATCGCGATCCTGAAGCACCTCTGCGCGGAAGTCCGGACCCAGTACTTCGCGGGCAAGCCGACGATTCTCGTCGGGACCGGCGGATTTGCGCGCCTGTTCGAGGACGAGAAGGTCTTCGACGCTCATATTCCCGAGCTCGTTCTCATCGGCCTCCGCGAGGCTCTGCGTCTCAACAGCTGACGTCGGTTCGCCCGCGACCGGGCTACGCCCGCCGGGACTCCCTTCGCTCGCTCCGCCGGAACTTAGTCGCTCGCTCAGGGGTCCCGGCGGGCTTGCCCAGCCGTGGGAGCGCCGAAGCCGCCGTTGCGCGCGCAAGGCGCCCGGGGACCTGCGAGTGAGCGACTAAGTTCCGGCGGAGCGAACGAGCAGGGTCCCCGGGCGCCGTAGAGCGCGCAACGGTGATTTCAGTGCGCGAGGTTGTGGGTGGTCGCGATGACCACGATGCCGAGTGTGATAAGTACGACTTGCTGGAGCGAAGTCTTCGCGTCGACCCGGCGGTGCAGCCCGGGAATGAGGTCCGCGACGGCGACGTAGAGGAAGCTCGCGGCGGCGATCGCAATCGCATAAGGCAGCCACTGCAGGGCCTGCGCCAGCAGGTACCACGCGACGACGGCGCCCGCGATGGATGTCAGGCTGACCGCGACGTTCAATGTCATCGCGCGGCGGCGTGACATGCCGCCGTTCAGGAGGATCGCGAGGTCGCCGACCTCCTGCGGGATCTCGTGCGCGAACACGGCGACCGTCGTGACGACGCCGAGGTGCGCGTCCGTCAGGAACGCGGCCGCGATCAGGACTCCGTCCAGGACGTTGTGGAATGCGTCGCCCCAGAGGATCAGGGTCGCCGATGCGCGGTCGCGATGATGGTCCTGCGGCCCGTGCGCTTCGCAGGCATCCACGTGGCAGTGGCGCCAGAGCACCGCCTTCTCCAGCACGAAGAACGCGATGATTCCGCAGGCGAGCGCGATGCCGATGCCGTGCGCGCCGGCGCCGGATTCGAGCGCGTGCGGCAAGAGCGCGAGGAGCGCGGCGCCGAGCAGCGCGCCGGTTGCGAAGCTCACGAGGTGCGGCAGCAGCGCGTCGCGGCGCCGGGCCGGCAGCAGCATGAAGCCGCCGGCGATGAAGGCCGAGAGTCCGCCGCTGATGGCGGTGAGCAGGATGACGGCGGCAAGCGTCGACACGCCCGACAGCCTACATCAGGCGAGCCAGGCGAGCGCGGCCATGCGGCCGGTCGCGCCGTCGCGGCGATAGGAATAGAAGCGCGCCGGATCCGAGTGCGTGCAGACGCCGCTGCCCGTGACGGCGGTGACGCCCGCAGCGGCAAGCCGCCGGCGCGCAAGTGCAGGCAGGTCGGCGAGCCAGCGATCACCCCGCCCTGCACGGAAGGCGTCCGCTGCGCCGGGATCGCCCTCGAGAAGAGCCTCGCGCACATCGCCCCCGACTTCGAAGGCGCCGGGACCGATCGAGGGGCCGAGCCAGGCGACGAGATCCGATGCGTCCACATCGAGCGCCGCAATCGTCGCTTCGATCACGCCGGCGGCGAGCCCTCGCCAGCCGGCGTGCGCGATGCCGACGCGATCGCCGCCCTTGCTCGCAAGGAATACCGGCAGGCAGTCGGCGACGAGCACGGCGCACACCGTGCCTCGCTCGGCGGTGACGACGCCGTCGGCAGGACCGTCGGCGCGGGACGGCAGGATCGCGACGCGCGCGCCGTGCACCTGTTCGAGCCAGGCCGGCTCCGCCGGCAGTTCGAGCGCGGCACGCAGGCGCCGGCGATTCTCCGAGACGGCCACGGGATCGTCACCGACGTGCTGCGCCAGGTTGAGGCTTGCATACGGATCCCGGCTGACGCCGCCCGGCCGCGTCGTCATCGCGGCGTGGACGCGTGCGGGCGCTGCCCAGTCCGGCCGCAGGAACTCGAGCGCGGCCATCAGTCGGCAGCCGCGTCGCGGTCGCGTTTCAGCGCCGCGATGAGCGCGCGGATGTCCGCGGGCAGCTTCGATTCGACCTCGATCATCCGGCCATCGTGCGGATGCGGGAAGCTGAGCTTCGCGGCATGCAGCGCCTGGCGGCGGAAGCCGCGCAGCATCTCGGCAAACGCGGCGGTGGCGCCGCGCGGGATCACGAGCCGGCGCCCGTAGACCGGGTCGCCCACGAGCGGGTATCCCGCGTGCGAGAGGTGCAGGCGGATCTGGTGCGTGCGGCCGGTCTCGAGCGTGACGCGCACCCAGGTGTGCCGGCGGAAGCGCTCGATCACGCGGTAGTGCGTGATTGCCTCGCGCCCGCTCGCGCGCACGGCCATTCGCAGGCGGTCCACCGGATGGCGGTCGATCGGGGCGTCGACCTTTCCGCCCGCCGTCATGACGCCGACGCAGACGGCCTGGTACTCGCGGTGGATCGTGCGCGCGGCGAGCGCCTCGGCGAGCGTCGTGCGCGCGCTCTCGCTCCGCGCGACGATGAGGAGCCCCGTCGTATCCTTGTCGAGCCGGTGCACGATGCCGGCGCGCGGCAGCTTCGCGAGCTTGTTGTCGTGCGCGAGCAGCGCGTTCTGCAGCGTGCCGGCCGGGTTGCCCGCGCCGGGATGCACGACGAGCCCAGCAGGCTTGTCGACGACGATCACGTCGCGATCCTCGTAGGCGATTGCGAGCTCGATGTCCTCCGGCGCGGGCGCGACCGCGTCTTCGTCCGGCGCATCGAGCGCGATGCGCTCGCCGCCCGCCACGATGTCGCGCGGGCGCGGCACGCGGCCGTCGACGCGCAACATGCCGTCGTCGATCCAGCGCTTGAGACGCGAGCGCGAGAACTCGGGCAAGGCGTCCGCGAGCGCCTGGTCGAGGCGTCGGCCGGCCGCCTGCGGCGGGAGCCGCAGCTCGCGTTGGTGACGGGTGGAACTCATGGGGGTCGGGAGCGGTCTTTTGCCGGTATACTGCGTCGATTCAACAGCCGGGGTCCAGTCCTTTGCAGCCAGCCCGAATGATGGCGCGCGCCGTGCTCGTCGCGTGGTGCGCGCTCGCAGCCGCGGGCTGCGGCTACAAGGAGCGTGCCGCCGAAAACCTGCAGCCCGAGCGCATGTACGAGAAGGCGCACAAGCTGCTGATGGGCGGCGATTACCGCGGCGCGGTGCGTTACTACGAGGCGCTCGACGCGCGCTACCCGTTCAGCGACGAGGCGCGCCAGTCGCGGCTCGACATCATCTACGCGTACTACCGCAGCCGCGAGCAGGAGTCGGCGATCGACGCCGCCGACCAGTTCATCCGCGAGAACCCGACCCACCCGCGCGTGGACTACGCGATGTACCTGCGCGGGCTGATTTACTTCGAGCGCTCGCCGAACTTCCTGGAGCGCTGGTTCAACACGGACCTCGAGCAGCGGCCGCCGCAGGACGTGCGCCGCGCCTTCGACGCCTTCGAGCAGCTGATCAAGCAGCACCCGCAGAGCATCTACGCGCACGACGCGCGACAGCGCATGATCTACCTGCGCAACCGCCTCGCGGACTACGAGGTCTACGTCGCGGAGCATTACCTGAAGCGCCAGGCCTGGGTCGCGGCGGTCGACCGGTCTCGCTACTGCATCGAGAACTACGACGGCGCGCCCGCGACGCGGCAGGCGCTCGAGATCATGATCTCCGCCTATCAGGGGCTCGGGCTCAACGACCTCGCGGAACGCTCACAGGAAGTGTTCGCGATCAACTACCCGAACACGAAGCCCGTGAAGCACAACAAGAAATCCTGGTGGTGGCCGTTCGACTAGGGGACTGTCATCCTTTACGAAAAAGGGACGGTCACCTTTTCCCAGAAGGACCGAAGGGAAAAGGTGACCGTCCCTTTTTCGTAAAGGGGACTGTCCCCTCCTCCTAGGACTCGCCGGGACGGTAACCGGAGGTGATGGGATAGCGCCAGTCGCGCCCGAAGGCGCGGCCGCTGACGCGCACGCCCGGCGGCGCCTGCCGGCGCTTGTATTCGCTGCGCTTCACGAGCTCGAGCACGCGCGTCACCACGGCGCGGTCGAAACCCATGCCGACGATCTCGTCGACCGAGCGATCGTCCTCGATGAATGCCTCGAGAATCGGATCGAGCACTTCGTAGGGCGGCAGGCTGTCCGAGTCGAGCTGGTTCTCGCGCAGCTCCGCTGTCGGCGGCCGCTCGATGATCCGCTCCGGAATCACGGGCCCGCCGGGCTGGCGGTTGCGCCAACGCGCGAGCTGCCACACGAGCGTCTTGTTGCAGTCCTTGATCGGCGCGTAGCCGCCGGCCATGTCGCCATACAGCGTCGCGTAGCCGACCGCCATTTCGCTCTTGTTGCCGGTCGTCAGCACGATGCGGCCGCTCTTGTTCGAGATCGCCATCAGCAGCATGCCGCGGCAGCGGGCCTGGATGTTCTCCTCGGTCGCGTCCGGCGCGAGGCCGCGGAACTCGCGCTCGAGCGCCGCCAGCGTCGCCTGGTACATGCCCTCGATCGGGATCATCGAGTACTTCACGCCGAGGCCGCGCGCCAGTGCCGCCGCGTCCTTCTCGGACATGCTCGACGTGAACCGCGAGGGCATCATGACGGCCTGCACGCGCTCTGCGCCCAGCGCATCGCAGGCGACGGTGAGCACGACCGCGGAGTCGACGCCCCCCGAGAGTCCGATCACGACGCCCGCGAAGCGGTGCTTCTCCACATAGTCGCGCACGCCGAGCACGATCGCGCGCCAGACGCTCTCCTCCCCGGCGGGAAGCGGCGCGAGGCTCTCCGGCTCGATGTCGAAGCCCTTGTCCACCTCGACGACGTCCAGCGTCGTCAGCGACTCCTCGAAGGCCGGGGCGCGGTGCACGACGCGCCCGCTCGAGTCCACGGCAAAGCTCGAGCCTTCGAACACGAGTTCGTCCTGGCCGCCGACGAGGTTGAGGTAGACGTAGGGCGCGTGGTTCTCACGTGCGCGCGCGGCGACATAGGCCTCGCGCTCTTCCTGCTTGCCGCGCTGGTAGGGCGAGGCATTGATCGCGATGACGACGTCGCCGCCGGCGCGACGCGCGCCCTCGGCAATCTCGGCGTGCCAGATGTCCTCGCAGATGATCGGTGCGACATTCACTTCCCCGAGCTCGACGGTGAAGAAGGCGTCGCCGGGCGTGAAATATCGCTTTTCGTCGAAGACCTGGTAGTTCGGCAGCCGCTGCTTGCGGTAGTTGATGACGCGCTTGCCGTCGCGGATCCAGGCCGCCGCGTTGAACAGCACGCCGCCCGAGTACTCGGGATAGCCCACCAGGAGGTCGATGCCGCGGGCCTCGTCGGCGAGCCGCGCGAGCGACTCCTCGATGCGCCGCCGGAACCCGCGGTGGAACAGAAGGTCCTCGGGCGGGTAGCCCGAGAGCGCGAGCTCCGGCGTGACGATGAGCGCCGCGCCCGCCTTCTTCGCTTCCGCCACCCGCGCGAGGATCCGGTCGGCGTTCCCGGCGACGTCGCCGACGGTGGGATTGATCTGGGCGAGAGCGATGCGCACCGGCCGCTCAGCGCTTGCGCCGGCGCCGGCGCGAGGCCAGCGCCTGCTGCATCGCGACGCCGAGGTCCGCCGCCGACCGCACCGTGCGCACGCCCGCTCCCTCGAGTGCGGCGTATTTGTCGGCCGCCGTGCCCTTCCCGCCCGCGATCACGGCGCCGGCGTGGCCCATGCGCTTGCCCGCGGGCGCGGTGACGCCCGCGATGTAGGCGACGACGGGCTTCGACACCTCGCGGTGAATGTATTCCGCGGCCGCCTCTTCGTCCGTGCCGCCGATCTCGCCGACCATGATGATGCCGGCCGTGTCCTTGTCGCGTTCGAAGAGCGCGAGCACTTCGATGAAATTGAGGCCACGCACCGGGTCGCCGCCGATGCCGACGCAGGTCGTCTGGCCGAGTCCGACGTTCGTCGTCTGGAAGACGGCCTCGTACGTCAACGTCCCGGAACGCGAGATGATCCCGACCTTGCCGGGCCGATGGATGAAGCCCGGCATGATGCCGACCTTGCATTCACCCGGCGTGATGACGCCGGGGCAGTTCGGGCCGACGAGGCGGCTCTTGCCACCCGCGAGTGCGGCCTTCACGCACACCATGTCATTGACCGGGATGCCTTCGGTGATGCAGACGATGAGGCGAATGCCGGCGTCGGCGGCCTCGAGGATCGCATCGGCGGCATACGGGGCCGGGACGTAAATCACGCTGACGTCGGCTTTCGTCGCCTTGACCGCGTCGTGCACGGTGTCGAACACGGGCCGGTCGAGGTGCCGGGAGCCGCCGCGACCCGGCGTGACGCCGCCGACGAGGTTCGTGCCGTAGGCGATCGCCTGCTCGGAATGGAACGTGCCCTGCTTGCCGGTGAAGCCCTGGCAGATCACGCGGCTGCGGCGATTGACGAGGATGCTCATCGCTTCGCCCGGCCGCCGGCCAGCCGCACGGCCTTGGTCGCCGCATCCGAGACGTCCTTGGCCACGGTGATCGCGAGCCCGCTCGCCGCGAGCAGCGCGCGCGCCTTGTCGGCGTTCGTGCCCTCGAGGCGCACGACCACGGGAAGGTTCACGCCCGCGACCTTGACCGCCTGGATGATGCCTTCGGCGATGACGTCGCAGCGCACGATGCCGCCGAAGATGTTCACGAGGATCGCGCGGGCACGCGCGTTCGACAGGATCAGGCGGAAGGCCGCGGTCACGCGCTCCGCGGTCGCGGTCCCCCCGACGTCCAGGAAATTCGCCGGCTCGCCGCCGTGCAGCTTGATGAGGTCCATCGTCGCCATTGCGAGGCCGGCGCCGTTCACCATGCACGCGATGTTGCCGTCGAGCGAGACATAGTTGAGCTCGTGCTCGGCCGCCTGCCGCTCCATCTCGTCTTCCTGCGAGGGGTCGCGCAGCGCCGCAAGCGCGGCCTGCCGGAACAGCGCGTTCGCGTCGACGTTGATCTTGGCGTCGAGCGCGACGAGAGCGCCGTCCTTCGTCACGATCAGCGGGTTGATCTCGACGAGCGAGAGGTCCCGCTCGAGGTAAAGCCGGTAGAGCGCGCGCGCGATGCGCTCGAACTCCGCGATCTGCCTGCCTTCGAGGCCGAGGCCGAAGGCGAGGCGCCGGCACTGGTAGCCCTGCAGCCCCGCCACCGGGTCGACGTCGATGCGGAGGATCTTCTCCGGTTCCTTCGCAGCGACTTCCTCGATGTTCATGCCGCCCGCGGCCGACGCGACGAACGCGATGCGGCTGCGTTCCCGGTCGAGCAGCACGGAGAGATAGAGCTCGCGCGCGATGGCGCTGCCGGATTCGACGTAGACCTGGTGGATCGGCAGTCCCGTCGCGCCCGTTTGCGGCGTCACGAGCCGCTGGCCGAGCATCGCCGCCGCGGCCTTGCCGACTTCTGGCGCCGAGCGGCAGAGCTTCACGCCGCCCGCCTTGCCGCGCCCGCCC
>Ga0075433_10000428_pt1 | contig 27002 bp, 27 predicted proteins | sample RhiMethybrSRZTD2_FD_75299 | JGI IMG/M metagenome (GOLD analysis project Ga0075433, IMG submission 75299) | Populus rhizosphere microbial communities from Tennessee, USA - Rhizosphere MetaG P. TD hybrid SRZTD2 | ecosystem: Host-associated > Plants > Roots > Rhizosphere > Soil | place: USA... | reverse complement strand
CTGGCGCTTGTGAACGCGCTTGACGCGGGCGATCACGGTGACGTGCGAGCCGACCTTCGCCTCGCCGATGCGCGAGACCTCCGACCGGTCGATGTAGGTGCGCGGGTAGTGGTGGAGCAGGTCCCGCACCGTGTGGATCCCGATCGTCTCGAGGACCTCGGCGGCGGGCGGGCCCTTGCGCTGCATCCCGACGCGCCGCCCCGCGAGCTGGCGGTCGATCCGATCGACGGGGCTGTCCAGCGTGAGGCGGCCGGCGCGTGGCGTCGTGCTCCTCAGGTCTTCCACCGCATCGGTTCTACCATGCGATGCGTGACCCTCCGCCGTTCCCTCCCGGCCGTGCTGGCGTGCGCGCTCCTCGTGATGAGCGCCTGCGGACCCTCCGGCGGAGCGGTGAGCGCGAGCGGGCGCCTGCCCGCGAACCCGTACGCGCTGCCGGAGTTCGACAAGGCGTCGTACGACAAGATGCTCGCCCGCGAGCGCGGCACCCCGGTGCTGGTCAACATCTGGGCCTCGTGGTGCAGTCCATGCCGGCACGAGGCGCCGTTCCTGGCCACCGCGAGCGAGACCTACGGCGACCGGGTGCAGTTCGTCGGCGTCGACATCCTGGATGCGCGCGACTCCGCCCGCGCGTTCATGCACGAGTCCGGCTGGACCTACCCGAGCGTGTACGACCCGAACGGGGCGATCCGGGACGGGCTCGGGATCATCGGGCAGCCGGCCACGCTGTTCTACGACGCGGACGGCACGCTGGTGAAGCAGTGGCTCGGGCCCCTGACGGAGGAGGCGCTCACCTCCAACCTGGAGCGGATCGCCGCTCGCTGAGTGGCTCCCGAACGTCTGTTACCCTCGTGGCCATGGCAGCCGTCTGCGACATCTGTGGGAAGAAGCCGTTCTTCGGCATGCAGGTCTCCCATTCACACCGCCGCTCGCCCAAGCGGTGGGACCCGAACGTGCAACGTGTCCGCGCCCTCGTGAACGGGACCCCCAAGCGCCTGCACGTGTGCACGAGCTGCCTCAAGGCCGGCAAGGTCCAGCGCGTCGGCAAGGTCCAGCGCTCCGCCTGAGCGCCTTCCAACCGCTGCCTTCCGTGCCCGAGGTGACTCGGCGGACTCAACTTCCGTGCTCGTTTCCCCGATGACTGAGGCAACGCAACCAGTCTCCCTGACACGGAAGGAGCCCAGGTGGGCGGCAAGGTCCTGATCGTCGACGACGACCCCACGGTCCGCGAGAGCCTTCGAGGGCTGCTCGAGCAGCGAGGGCTCACCCCCGTCGGGGCGGCGAGCGACGGTCACGAGGCGGTCTCACTCGCGAGCTCGCTCGAGCCCGACGTGATCGTGATGGATCGCATGATGCCCGGCATGGACGGTGTCGAGGCGACCCGTCGGATCAAGCAGACCCATCCGGACACCCAGGTGATCCTGCTCTCGGCGCAGCTGGACGACGAGGTCCAGCGCGAGGGCGAAGGTATGGGCGTGTACTGCTACCTGGCCAAGGGCTGCTCGGACAACCTGATCGTGGACATGGTCACCCGGGCGATCAACCTCAAGAACGAGTTCGCGCGCTAGGTCCCGCCGAACGCCGGATCAGGCTCGCTTCGGAAGGGCCTTCCACCCGGAGAGCCCGCCGATTTTCGCCTGCTCGGCGAGATCGGTGGCAACGGTCAGCGCCTCGGCGCCGTGGAAGAAGCTGCGGGTCTGCGAGTCCGCGACCCCGATCCCGATCGTGACGATCGGCGCCCGCCGGATCATGCCCTCGCCGCTCACCAGCTGGATGTAGCCGCGTTCGGCGTCCTCGGCGTCGTAGAGCTGCGGCGCCTGCGCGTCGAACCCCGCCACGATCCCGTCCGCGACGGCGCCGGCGTTCTCCGGCGCCACGAGGACGGCGAACCCGTCCTCGCCGAGGTGTCCGGCGAACGCGTTCGGGCCGGCCACCCGGCGGGCCACGTCGCGCACCACGCGGGCCGCGAGCTGCAGTACGCGGTCCCCGCGCGCGAAGCCGTAGCGCGCGTTGTAGTCCTTGATCCCGGCGAGATCGGTCACGAGCAGCGCGAACGGCTCCTCGCGCTGGATCCGGCCGTCCAGCTCGGCGCGCACCCGCGCGTGTCCGGGCAGGCCCGACAGCGGCGACTCGTCACGCGCCTCTCGAACGCGCTGCAGCACCTTGGCCACACGCGCGAGCAGGTCGGGACCGTCGAACGGCTTGACGATGTAGTCGTCCGCGCCGAGCGCGAGGCCCTCCATCCGGTCGGCGGACATCCCCCGCGCGGTCACGAAGATCACGGCGGTCTCGGCGGTGGTGGGATCGGCGCGGAGTCGGCGGACCACCTCGAACCCGTCCATCTCGGGCATGATCACGTCGGTCAGCACGACGTCGGGCGTTCGGTCCTTCGCGGCCCGAAGCGCGGTCTTGCCGTCCGAGGCGATCTCCACGGCATAGCCGGCCATGCAGAGCTCCCACTCGAGCAGCCGCGCAACGGTCTCGGAGTCGTCGACGACGAGCACCGAGGCGAGCGGCTCCTCGCCGTCCTCGAGCATGCTCAGCTCCAAGATCCCGTCCCAGGGATCCCGCGCCGACTCCGTGGTTTCCATCCGGGTCTCGCCTCGCCCTCGTGGGGCCGTTGGGTGTGTCGCCCTCCCCATCGGTCGTACGACGCACGCGCTTGAGCCTGGGCGCGCCCGGCCGGCTGGTCTTCCTCGTGCCTGCGCATAGAGGAAGCGCGTGCCTCAAGCACACCCGCTCTTCGCCCGATACCCCACTCGACATGGACGTAGGGCGAACGTCCCTCCTTTCCGGCCGCGAGCAGCCGTCCACGGACGGCGTTCCGGACCGTCACACCCTGGTCGTCTTCGACCTCGACGGCCGTGAGTTCGCCCTGCCCATCGAGGACATCGCCGAGATCCTGCAGATGGTCCTCGTCACGCCCGTGCCCGAGGTTCCGCCGTGGGTCGCGGGGGTGGTCAACCTCCGCGGCCGGGTCATCCCGATCCTGGACCTCCGCACGCGGCTGGGGTTCGAGATCAAGCCTCCCCAGCTCAACACCCCGATCCTGGTCGCCGAGCAGGACACGCGGAAGCTCGGCCTGATCGCCGACGCCGTCGTCGACGTGATCTCGTTGGACGATGCGGCGCTCGAGCCGCCGGCCGAGCTCGGCGCGAGCGACGGGCACGAGGACGCCGTCGCCGCCGTCGCCCAGACCGGCGACCGCCTGATCATGGTCCTGGATCTCGCGCGAGTGACCGCGGACGCGGCATCGCTCGCCGAGGCCAGACACGCGCCCGACGCTTCGCGCACCTCCGACGCTTCGCCCAACCGCGATGTCGACTGAGTTCGCGCTCTCGCACGCGGCGATGGCGATGACCTCGATCCCCGAGGACGTCCTGCGCGTGCTCGAGGAGCGCGCCCGGCAGCTGGCGCGACCCCTCGACGGCGGCTCGGTGCCCGAGACCACGTCGTTGCTGGTGCTGCAGGTCGGACCGGAGCAGTACGCGGTCGACGTCGACGCCGTGCGCGAGATCAAGCCGCTCGAGGGCGTCACGCCGCTCCCGGGCCTGCCCTCGTTCTGGTCGGGCCTGGTGAACCTGCGCGGCAACCTCGTGCCGGTCCTGGACCTGACGACGTACCTCGGCCTTCCCTCCTCGAGGGACGAGGCCGACGACGCCAAGCTCGTGTTCGTCGGCGCGGAGGGCATCGAGGTCGCGTTCGTGGTCGACGCGGTGCGCGAGATCCGGCACACGCCCGCGCAGGACCTTCATCCGTCGGTGCCGGTCGAGGGCGACGGCGTTCGGATCGTGCAGCACGTGACCAAGGACCTGGTGTCGGTGCTCGACCTGAGCTACCTGCTCCGGGACCCCGCGCTGAAGGTGGGGGTGGACGTCAAGTGAAGTTCCGCAAGCGAGGAGGAGCCGAGATGGCCGAGGGACTGCGGGAGACGCCGGGCGGGGTCCCGTGGCGCGACACGCACGAGGTGGACGGCGAGCACGTGGACCCGGTGGAGCGCGCCGAGCAGGCGCAGGCGCAGGACGATGCCGGCGCGCCCGAGCACGACGGGGCGGCCGAACACGACGCCGAGCTCCACGACGAACCGGCGCCCAGACGCGTCTCGACGATGCACGGCCGGATCTGGCACAAGTTCGTCGCGATCGCGCTGGTCGTGCTGATCCCACTGGCCGTGGCGACCTACGTCCTGTATCAGACCGAGCAGCACGACATCGACGTCACGCGTTCGGAGGACCTGGGGGTCACGTACCTCGAGTCGGCCACCGTCCTGCTCGCCGACCTGGCGCAGCACCGAACGGTCGCGGCCCGGGCGCTCGACGGCGATCCAGACGCCGTCCAGGCACTGCCGGTCGTGCAGTCGGCCGTGGACGAGGATTTCGACGCGCTGATCGCGACCGACAAGCAGTGGAGCTCGGTCCTGCACACCGCGGCCGAGGGCCTCGGCGCGGTGGGGCGCGAGGCGTCCCTGCCCGCCAGCATGAAGATCGACTGGGAGTCGCTCAAGAACGTGGACGACGTGGAGGCGAGCGCGACCGGCCACGAGGTGCTCCTGGCCAACGTGCGCTCGCTGATCACCCACGTTGGGAACCAGTCCTCCCTGATCCGCGACCCGGACCTCGACACCTGGTACGTGATGAACGCGTTCCTGGTCCGCCAGCCGGAGATGATCGAGCGGCTCAACACCTTCCGCGACACCCTGGCCGCCTACGACGGGACCGATCGCGACGCCAAGCTCGAGCTGCTCGAGGAGCTCGCCGTCCTGAACTTCACCGCGGCCAGCCTGCAGTCCGACCTCGAGGTCGCGTTCGACGAGACGCCGAACTTCAACCACAGCCGCACGCTCGAGGACGCGGTGTCGCCGCTGTCGCGGTCTGCGTTGGACGCGTTCGGTGAACTGCGGAGCCTGGTGGAGGTCGACGTGGCCGCCGGGCACATCAAAGCCTCGCCGGACGAGGTGGACGCCGCCGTCGTCGGCACGATCCGGCAGTACGAGGCGCTGTGGCCCGCGCTCTTCACCGAGGAGCACAAGATGTTCGCGACGAAGTCGGCCGCCAACGAGCAAGTACGGCGGGCGCAGCTCGGCGCCGTCCTCCTCGGCGTCCTGATCGGGTTCGTCGTGATGCTGCTGGTCGCGCGCCGGATCACCCGCAACGTCTCGCGCGTCGCCGCCACCGCCCGCGCGGTCGCCGCCGGCGACCTCAGCCAGCGAGCCGAGGTTCGCAGCCGCGACGAGGTGGGCGTCATGGCCGAGTCGTTCAATGCCATGACCGAGCAGCTGCAGGCGACCCTGGAGGACGAACGCCGCAACCGCGAGGAGCTCGAGCGGGCGGTTCGCGAGTACGTGGCGTTCGCGGACGAGGTGGCGGAGGGGAACCTCACGGTGATGCTGCCGGTCGAGAGCGACAACGAGCAGCTCGTGCACCTGTCGACGAACCTGAACCAGATGGTCGAGAGCCTCTCGGGCCTGGCCGCGCAGGTGCGCCAGGGCGCGGAGGCGATCGGGTCCTCGACCGCGCAGATCCTGACGGCCGCCACGCAGCACTACGCGAACGCGGACCAGCAGGCCAGCGCGGTCAACGAGATCTCGACCACGATCACGGACATCCGCAGCGCGGCCGAGCAGGTCGCCCGTCAGGCCGAGGACCTGGTCGAGTCCGCACGCGTCTCCGAGCGTACGGGCGAAGAGGGGTCCGAGGTCGTCGACCAGATCGTGCACTCGATGCACGCGATCCGCGACAAGGTGGGGTCGATCTCGCAGGACATCGCGGCGCTGTCCGAGCACACGATGCGGATCAGCGAGATCACCGAGACGGTCAACGACATCGCCGACCAGTCGAACATGCTCGCGCTCAACGCCACGATCGAGGCCGCCAAGGCCGGCGAGCACGGCAAGGGATTCGCGGTCGTGGCCGCCGAGGTTCGCAACCTGGCCGAGCAGTCCAAGCACGCGACCTCACAGGTGCAGGCGATCCTGGCCGACATCCAGCGCAGCACCGAGGCCGCCGTGGCGGCCACCGAGCAGGGCAGCTCGGTCGTGGAGTCGAGCGTGGACCTGACGATGCGCGCGGGAGACATGATGGGGCAGCTGACCAACACCGTGCGCGAGACCGTGAGCGCCGCCCAGCGGTTCCAGTCGACGGCCGAGGAGCAGAACGCCGACATGGAACGGGTCGCGCAGGGCATGCAGGAGGTCAGCGGTCTGGCCTCGACCATCACGCAGACGGCCGCCACCTCCGAGTCGGCGTCGGGGAACCTGACCGACCTGGCTCGTCGGCTCCAGATGATCTCGCAGCGCTACCGGCTCGCTGAGCCCGACCAGGACGGCGAGTAGGAGGCGGGAGAGGAAGGAGACTCCCCCGTGGATCCACACGCGGCGATGTTCCGCCGGTTGCTCACCGTGTTCTCGGCGGAGGCGGCCGAGCGGATCCAGCGGGTCAACGCGGCCCTGCTCGCGCTCGAGCGCGGCGACGAGGCGGTCGACGTCGCCGAGGCGCTCACCGGCATCATGCGCGAGCTGCACACGCTCAAGGGCGCCGGCGGCTCGGTCAACCTCGAGGACGTCGAGACCCTCAGCCACGACCTCGAGAGCGTGTTCGGCCCGATCCAGCGGGGCGAGCGCGACCTCTCGGACCCCGTGTACGCCGTGGCGTACCGGACCCTGGATGCGATCGGCGAGATCATCGCGGCCGCCGTCGAGGAGCGTTCGGCCGTGGTGGACGTTCCTGCGCTCGTCGCCCAGCTGCGTGCGGTCGCCGACGGACTCGAGGTGCCGGGGACGCCGACCGCGCCGCCCGCGGACACGGAGGCCGAGGAGCCGCAGAAGCTCGAGCCCGAGCCGGACGAGCCGGAGCCCGAGGCCGAGCCGGAGGAGCCGGAGCCCGAGGCCGAGCCGGAGGAGCCCGAGGACGAGGCACCGTCCCCGTTCGCCGAGCTCGTCGCCGAGACGGCCGACCTCGAAACCGAGACAACGGACGTAGCCGAAGGCGACGTCGCGAACGCGGACGTCGATCGGGTCGACCTGCTGCGCTCGTTCGCCGCGCTCCAGGACAACCCGTTCGCGAGCGAGTTCGCCGCCCTGTCCGACCTGGCGAACGCCGACACGTCCTTCGCATCGCTCGAGCCCGAGCCGGATGAGCCCTCGTCCGACGAGTTCGAGCCGGCGGACAACGAGCCGGCGGACACCGTCGACGAGAGCGACGAGACGGAAACCGTCGCCGAACCGGAGCCGACCGAGACCGAGCCAGAACCTGCCCTCGCCGGCGAGATCGACCCACACGAGGTCGAGTTCGACGGTCACGGGATCGAACCGCAGCCTGAGCCGGCGGCCGAGCTGGAACCCGTCGACGAGCCGACCTCACCCGAGCCTGAGACCGACCCCGAACCCGTCGAGGTCTCGGCGGGCGCGGAGCCGGAACCCGCCTACGCCTCGGCGGCCGACGCCGACGCGCCACGCGCGCAGGTGCTCGCGGTGTTCGCCGCCGAGAGCCTGGACCGTGTCAAGACGATCAACCGCCGGCTCATGACGCTCGAGCGCGATCCGAGCTCGGAGATGGGCGCGAACGCGCTGTCCGAGATCATGCGCGAGCTCCACACGTTGAAGGGTTCGAGCGCGACGGTGCACGTGGAACCGGTCGAGTCGCTGGCGCACCAGTTGGAGGCGCTACTCGGCGCGGTCCGCGACGGCGGCCGCACGCTGGACGCGCCGGTGTTCGACATCGCGTACCGGGCGCTCGACGCGGTCGAGGCCGCCGTGGGCGAGGCCGTGCGGGGCGACGCACCGCAGTTCGATGAGGACGCGTGGTCGGCGTCGATCCGCGCCACCCTCGGCGGCCCCGAACCCCCCTCCGACGAGCCCCTTGCAGACGACCTCGCACACGCCCCGGACGTCCGGTCCCCCGCGGAGCCCCGACCGGATCTTCCCGCCCCGGCCGTCCCCGAGCCTGCCGTCCCCGAGCCTGCCGCCAGCCTCGCCGCCGTAGGAGCCGACGACACCGTCCGGGTCGCCGTCGCCAAGCTCGACGCCTTGATGGGAAGCGTGAGTGAGCTGCATGCCGCCCGCGCCGCGACCGAGCAACGCCTGTCCGACGTACGCACGATGCTGACCGTCCTTTCCGGCGTCGAGGCGGGATGGCTCGAGGCCGACGCCCGGGTCCGGAGCATGCTCGCCCCGGCCGGTGAGGCCCCCGGAGCCGTGCCGCCCATCCCGGTCGACGTCGACGAGGTCCTCTCGCATCTCGATCTGGCCCGGCTCGGACTCTCGCCGGTCCGGACGAAGCTCGAACGCCTGCTCCAGCGCATGGAGAGCGACGGCCGGCGTATCGCCCAGGTCACCGACGACCTCCAGGACGACGTCCGGCGCGCCCGGATGCTTCCGGTCTCGATGGTGTTCGACGTGTTCCCGCGCCTGATCCGCGACCTGTCCGTCGACCTGGGCAAGAAGGCGTCGCTGTCGATCGAGGGCGCCGACACCGAGGTCGACCGCGCGGTGATCGAACAGATCCGCGCGCCGCTCACCCACCTGTTGCGCAACGCGATCGACCACGGTCTCGAGACGCCCGCCGAGCGCGAGCAGGCCGGGAAGACGCCCGAGGGCACGATCTCCTTGTCGGCCTCGCAGCAGGGCGACACGCTGCTGATCGAGGTCGGTGACGACGGCGCCGGCATCGATCCGAACACGATCCGCGCGCTCGCCGTCGTCCGGGGCGTGCTCTCGCAGGAGGCGGCCGACGCGACGAACGACGCCGAGGCACTCCGACTGATCTTCAAGGCCGGCTTCTCCACGCGCGACGAGGTGACGGACCTGTCGGGCCGCGGCGTCGGACTCGATGTCGTCCGCGACGCGATCGAGCGACTGCGCGGCTCGGTCGAGGTCGCGAGCGTCGTCGGCGAGCAGACGCGCTTCTCGCTCACGGTTCCGCTCTCGGTCGCGACGGCCCAGTGCGTGATGGTCCGGGTGGCCGGCGCGACGTTCGCGCTCCCGATCTCGAACGTGACGAAGATCCTTCGCGTCACCCGAGATGAGACCGAACGCGCCGACGGGCGCGTCGTGATCGCCGTCGAGGGGCAGCCCGTGCCGATCGCGAGCGTGTCGGACGCGCTGGGCATCGACGGAGCCGCGCAGCTCGACGGCTCGCCGCTGCCGGCGGTCCTCCTGGGCTCGGGAGAACGGCGTGTGGCGTACGTCGTGGACGAGTTGATCGGAACACAGACGCTGGTGCTCAAGGCCCTGCCGCCGCCGTTCGTCCGGCTCCGGCACATCTCGGGCGCCGCGATCCTGGGAACCGGCGAGGTGGTCGGGGTGCTGAACGCGGCGGACCTCGTCCGCGCCGACGACCCGAGCGCCGCCCTGTCGACGACCTTCGACCGGCGCGAGCCGTCCGGCGACCGGACCGACTCGCCACTGGTCCTGGTGGTGGACGACTCGAGCGTGACCCGCACGATGGTCAAGGGCATCCTCGAGGCCGCGGGCTATCGCGTCCAGACGGCGGCCGACGGGATGCAGGCGTGGGAGATGCTGCGGAGCCGCTCGTTCGACCTGCTGGTGAGCGACGTGAACATGCCCGAGATGAGCGGGTTCGATCTCACCGAGAAGGTGCGGTCGGACCGCTTCCTTCGCGGCATCCCCGTGATCCTGGTGACGGCGCTGGACTCGCTCGAGGACCAGGCGCACGGGTCGCGGGTCGGCGCCGACGCCTACATCACCAAGGGGTCGTTCACCGACGACTCGCTGCTCGAGACCGTCCGCAGCTTCGTCTAGTCCTCGGACCGGTCCGCGGGCTCGACCCCCCAAAGATGGTCGACGGGACCGATCCCGCCTCCGAGCGGGAGCGCCCGGCGGATCGCCTCGGTCACGAACGCCTTCCCCCTGCGCACGGCCTCCTGCAGGTCGTCGCCGCGCGCGAGGTAGGCCGCGATCGACGAGGACAGCGTGCACCCGGTCCCATGGGTGTTGGGCGTGTCGATGCGTTCGGCCGACAGCCACCGCATCCGGTCCCCGTCGAAGAACAGGTCGTCCGACGACGGCGAGTCCTCGAGGTGGCCGCCCTTGACCAGGACCGCCGCCGCCCCGATCGCCTGGATCACCTCGGCCGCGTCCTCCATGAGGTCCCGGCTCGTCACCTCGAACCCGGCGAGCCCTGCAGCCTCGGGCAGGTTCGGCGTGACGAGCGTGGCGAGCGGCAGGAGGCGATCGCGCAGGCCCGACACCGCGTCCTGTTCGAGCAGCCGGTGGCCGTGCTTGGAGACGAACACGGGGTCCACGACCAGGTTCGGGATGCCGCCCTTGGAGATGGCCTCGGCGACCGCATCCACGATCGGGGCCGACGCGAGCATCCCCGTCTTGGCCGCATCCACGCCGATGTCGGACACGACCGCCGTGATCTGATCGGCTACCACGCCCGGGCTGATCGCCTCGTAGGCACTGACCCCGAGCGTGTTCTGCACGGTCACGGCCGTCAGGGCGGTCATCCCGAACACCCCGAGCGCGCTGAACGTCTTCAGGTCCGCCTGGATCCCCGCCCCGCCGCCAGAATCCGAGCCGGCGATCGTCAGCGCGCGAGGTCGTCGAACGGATCCGTCACCCATGACCCCAGGCTACCCAGGGCCGAAGTGATCCCAGCCCAAGGGCTCGAGCTCGGAGGCCCGTCCCTCCGCGTCGACGGACACGAGGCCGGGCTCCTCGGTGATCTCGCCGACGTCGGACAGCCCGACGCCGAAATCCTCCGACAGTCGAGCCGCGGCATCTCCGACCGATCCGGCCGGCAGCGTGGCGAGCAGCTCGTAGTCCTCCCCCCCGGACAGCGCCAGCGTTCGCGCGTCGACGCCGAGCGCGGCCGCGCCGTCGGCGAGCGCGCCCGAGACCGGGACGGCCTCCACGTGTACGCGGGCGCCCACCCCGCTCGCCTCGCACAGGCGGGATAGGTCCTTCGCGAACCCGTCCGACAGGTCCATCATCGCGGTCGCGCCCGAACGCGCGAGGACCTGCGCCTCGCCGACGCGCGCGACCGGGCGCTCGAGCGCCTCGACCAGCGCGCGGCCCCAGGGCGCCGAGAGCGCCACGCTCGTCACGTCGGGTTCGGCGCGAGAGAGGACGAGCCCGCCGGCCGCGCCGCCCAGCTCCCCCGTCACGACGATCCGGTCGCCGGGCCGCGCTCCCGAACGCACCAGCGCGCGCCCCGGCGCGACCTCGCCCACCACCGCGACCGAGAGCACCAGGAGGTCGGCTCGGTTCGTGTCCCCGCCCACGAGCGCCAGCCCGTACTCGGCGGACGCCTCCCGCATCCCCCCGAACAGCTCCACCACCCACGCGGCCTCGACGTCGGCCGGCGCCGCGAGGGCCACCAGCGCATACCGGGGGCTGGCGGCCATGGCGGCGACGTCCGAGACGTTCACCGTGATGGCCTTGGCGCCCAGGTCCCGCGCCGAGATCGCCCCGCGCTCGAAGTGCACGCCCTCGGCCAGCAGGTCGGTCGTGAGCACCAGCGAGCCCGAGCCCGGCTCCACGACCGCCGCGTCGTCGCCGATCCCCACGACGACGCCCGGCTCGCGGCCCGAGAGCAGGCGCGAGATGGTTTCGATCAGCCGATCCTCGGATAGGTCCATGCGTGGTCGCGGCGTTCCGGCGGTCGAGCCGCGCGGGTAGGATAGAGCCCGCTCCGAGCGAGGCCCTTGAGCTCGCGAGCGTTCCCGACGAAGGAGCACCCATTGAAGGTCGATGCGCGCCGGATCCTGGACAACCCATCCGCCGAGGAGCTTCGGCGCCTGACCGAGGAGATGCCGCAGGCCCGGCCGACGGAGTTCGGGAACGTGAACGTCCAGACCCAGGTCACCTCCCGCAGCTCCGCGAGCACCTACGTGGTCGCCGAGCGCTCGAGCGGCAAGACGATGACCCGCGAGGAGTTCGAGCGGGTCGCGCAGATGCAGGACGCGTACCTGCGCGACCGTGACGTCGTCGTGATCGACGGCTACATCGGCAACGACCCGGCGTTCCGGACGCGGGCGCGGCTCACGATCGAGACGGCCAACGCGAACATCGCCGGGATGCAGCAGAAGCTGTACTTCCCGCGCGACGACGGCCTGGAACCCGAGGTCCACGTCATCTACACGCCGAACCTCGATGCGCCCGGCTACCCGGACGACCGGCTGATCGCGGTGGACCTCGACAACGGTGTCACGCGAGTCATGAACTCGGACTACTTCGGCGAGTCGAAGAAGGGCGGCCTTCGGATGTGGAACGCGAAGGTCTACGACCTCGGCGGTCTCGCGCTGCACGCCGGGCTCAAGGTCGTGCCCACCAGGGCCGGCGAGAAGGTGTTCATGATCATCGGCCTGTCCGGGACGGGCAAGACCACGACGACGTTCACCACGCAGAACGATTCGCTGCCGGTGCAGGACGACTTCGTCGCGCTGATGCCGGGCGGCAGGCCGTACGGCACCGAGAACGGCTGCTTCGCCAAGACGTTCAGCCTGGACCCGGATTTCGAACCCAGCATCTACAACGCGGTCATCAAGCCGACGACCTACCTGGAGAACGTCTACCAGGACGAACGCGGCGCCGTGAACTTCTTCGAGCAGAGCTACACGCAGAACGGGCGCGCGGTGTTCGGCATGGAGGACCTGGCTCGGTACCGTGACGCGACGCAGGTCGGGCTCGTGGACTACCTGCTGATCCTGAACCGCAACGAGAACATCATCCCGGCGGTCGCCAAGCTCGACCAGGAACAGGCGGCCGCCTACTTCATGCTCGGCGAGACCACCGGCACCTCGGCCGGCGGGGCCTCGGAGGCGGGCAAGTTCCTGCGCGTGCCGGGCACGAACCCGTTCTTCCCGCTCCCCCACGACCTGCAGGGGAACCGGATGCTCGAGCTCCTGGGCAGTCACCCGATCGAGACGTACCTCCTCAACACCGGTCGCGTGGGCGGCGGGGACGGCGACGATCGCTCGACGAAGGTGAAGATCCCGCATACCTCGGCGTGCGTCGAGGGGATCGCCGAGGGATCGATCGAGTGGACCGAGGACCCGGACTTCGGCTACCTGGTCGCGGAGTCCGTGCCGGGGATCGACGAGCCCGAGCTCCTGCAGCCGCGCCGGCTGTACGAGCGGCAGGGCCGGAGCGCGGAGTACGCGGAGATCGTCGAGCGGCTCAAGGCCGAGCGCGTCGCGCGGCTCGAGGAGTTCCCCGAGCTCGCACCCGGGATCGTCAAGGCCGTCGGTTAGGCCCCGCTCTCGGTCTCGCGTTCGCCCTCGGGCGAGCGGCGCCCCAGGAACCACCCGCCGATCAGCTGCATCACCCCGAGGATCAGCGGCACCAGCAGGTACCAGCGGAAGTCCTCGAGATCGTCCAGCGCCGCCCGGCCCTGCACGTCGATCGACGCGTAGATGAAGAAGAAGCCGGCGAACGCGAACCACAGGCCGATCCGCCCGGTGAGGTAGAGGGCGTAGAGCAGGTGGTCCACCACGTCGGTGCCCTCGAAGTGCCGCCGGCTCCAGTACCAGATGCTGCGCACCCCGCCGAGCGTGAACGCGATCCCGATGACGAGCTCAAGGACCTTCACGCCCGTGTGCCGGCCGAACGCGCGAGCGCTTCCACGACCTGCCCGTCCGTGGTCTGGTCGAAGTCGCGGTACCACTCGCCCACCGCGAAGAACGGGCTCGGGGTGTCGAGCACCACGACGTCGTCGGCCTCGGCACGCAGGCGTTCGAGCGACTGGGGCGGCGCCACGGGCACCCCGAGGACCACACGCTCGGCCCCCTGGTCGCGCGCCCAGCGCAGGGCCGCGATCGCCGTGCTCCCCGTCGCGACGCCGTCGTCGACCACGATCGCGACGCGCCCCTCAACGGGCTGCGGCGGACGCCCCTGCCTGTAGGCGCGCTGGCGCCGTTCGATCTCGGCCTCCTGCGCGGCGATCTCGCGGTCGAGGTAGGCGTCGCTGACGCCGAGGCCGCCCACCATCCGGCGGTCGAGGACGCGGATCCCGGGCGCGACGGCGCCGATCGCGAGCTCGGGATTGCCGGGCGCCCCGATCTTGCGGGGCACGACCACGTCCAGCGGCGCGCCGAGCGCCCGGGCCGCGGCCTCGCCCACGATCACCCCTCCGCGCGGGATCGCGAGCACGACGGCGTTCGAACCGGCGAGCGATCGCAGGCCCTCCCCCAGCCGCTCGCCCGCCTCCACCCGGTCGGCGAAGATCACGCTTCGTCCCCCCGGCCCTCGTCGATCTCCCGGCGGGACTCCTCCTGCTCGAGCTTGCGGCGCTTGTCGGCGATCACCTGCTCGGGCGGGGGCATCGGCTTTCGGATCCGGCGGTAGGTCGCGAGCGGGTCGTCCTCGCGCTTGGAGCGCTTCTTCTTCGGGGCCACCGCTCGATTATCGGCCCCGGCTCATCCCGGCGGCACCACCATCACCCACACGTCGGCGCTGTCCTGGTCGACCGTGACGTACTGCGCCTCCCCCTCGAGCTCGACCTGCGTGGTCTGCCGGCTGACGGGGTCGATCCTGGTGATCGACCGGTCCGAGCCGTCGGCGAGCCACACGGCCTCGGCCCCGAACACGATGTCGCGCTCGTCCCCGCCGACCCGGACCGTGTCCAGGACCGCGAGGCTCTCGGGGTCGACCACGGAGACGACGCCCGCCTCGTGATCGAGCACCCACACGGCGCCGCCACCCACCACGACCCCGTCCAGGCTTCCCGCGATCTGGACCAGATCGCGCACCTCGAGGGTCGACTCGTCGAACGCCGTCAGCGTGCCGCTGAAGTCGTCGACGATCCACACCGTCCCGTCGGCCACCGCCAGGCCGGTCGAACCGGTGATCTCCGTCGAACCGGTCACGCGACCCGAGAACGGCTCGATGCGATACAGCGCGTCGTCCGTCGTCGCCCACATCGCGCGCTCGCCGGCGGCGATCTCCGATGCGCCCACGATCCCCTGGGTCTCCTCGAGCCTCAGTGTTCGCAGCGGCTGGTCGGTCGCGGGGTTGATACGCCCGATCTCGTCGCCCTTGGCGACCCACACGGTCCGGAACGCGACCGCGAGGACCCCGAACGGGAACCCCATGCGGACGGACGCGCGGATCGTCTCGGTGTTCGGATCGAGGTGGTGGATGAACGGAGGCGTCCCCGCCCAGACGCCACCCTCCCCCGCGGCCAGGTCGCCCACGAAGGTCGGGACGTTGCGGTAGGTGAAGCCGCCGATCGATGCCGCGACCGTGCCCGTCTCCGGATCGAGTCTCACGGCCGCCGGCTTCACGCGTGGGGTCGGCGGGGGGCCGGGACGATCGGCCTCATCGGGCTCCCCGCCGCTCGAGAGCGCGAACGCCGCGAACGCGACGATCGCGGCCAGCGCCACGAGGCCGCCGATCCATGCCATCCGGCGACGGTTCGGCGTAACGGGAACGGCATCGCGCTCCCCGCTCGAGACGCCGATCGCGCGCCGAGCGTCCCGCGCGAACGCCCCGGCCGTCGCGTAGCGCTCGGACGGATCCTTGGCCAGCGCCTTCGCCACGACGGCGTCCAGGGCGGGCGGCGACCCGGCGGCGACGGACGACAGGGCCGGCGGATCCTGCTCGAGGTGCGCGTACAGCGTCGCGATCTCGGTCTCGCGCGTGAACGGGGGGCGGCCGGCGATCGCCTCGAACAGCACGCAGCCCAGCGCGTACACGTCGGCGCGCCCGTCGACCTCGTCCCCGCGGATCTGCTCGGGGGCGCAGTACTCGATCGAGCCCATGAACTGGCCCGTCTTCGTGAGCCCCGTGTCGACCTCGCTCCGCTTGATCAGGCCGAAGTCCGACAGGTAGGCGTTGCCGTGATGGTCGAGCAGGATGTTGCTGGGCTTGACGTCGCGATGCACCAACCCGCGGGTGTGAGCGGCGTCCAGCGCCGAGGCGACCTGCGACACGATCTCGATCGCGCGATCGGCGGGGATCGGTCCGTCTCGCCCGATGCGTTCGCGCAGGTCGTCGCCGTCCACGTAGCGCATGGCGATGTAGAGGAGGCCGTTCGCCTCGCCTGCGGCGTAGATCGGCACGATGTTCGGGTGCTCCGTGGATGCGGCGGCCTCGGACTCGTGCACGAACCGGCGACGGAAGGCGTCGTCCCGGGCAAGCTCGGGGCGCAGCAGCTTGAGCACGACCTTGCGCGTGGGCGAGGACTGTTCGGCCAGGTACACCGTGCCCATCCCGCCCTGCCCCAACACGGACCTGATGCGGAAGCCGGCGATCTCCGCCCCGATGCGCTCGTCGACCATGCGTGTTTCTACACCGGCTGCCCGGCGTGGACCCGTTGTCGGGCCGGGGAACGGCCGCATAGCATGAGCCCCTTCCTAAGGAGGAGGTCAGCGTGGTTCAGGCGTACATCCTGATCCAGACCGAGGTCGGCAAGGCCGCCCAGGTCGCCAAGGAGGTCCGAGACATCGCCGGGGTCGCCGAGGCCGAGGACGTGACCGGCCCCTACGACGTGATCGTGCGTGCCGAGGCCAAGAACGTGGACGAGCTCGGCAAGCTGGTCGTCGCCAGGATCCAGGGCGTCGAGGGCATCACCAGGACGCTGACCTGCCCCGTCGTCCACCTCTAGAGAGCGCGAAACGCCGACGCTCGGCCGGCGACGTCAGACCGCGGTTCCGCGCTTGCGCTCGGCCTCGTGCCGTTCGATCGCGAGCTCGATGAGCCGGTCCACCAGGTCGGGATAGGCCAGCCCGGAGGCTTCCCACAGCCTCGGGTACATCGAGATGCTGGTGAACCCGGGGATCGTGTTGACCTCGTTGAGGTACAACCGTCCGTCCGGTGCCAGGAAGAAATCCACGCGCGCCATGCCAGCCCCGTCGATCGCTCGGAACGCCGTGACGGCCAGGCGTTGGATCTCCTCGAGCGTCTCGGCCGGCAGGTCGGCCGGGATCAAGAGCTCGGCGCCATGCTCGTCCAGGTATTTGGCCTCGTAGTCGTAGAACGCGTGATCCCTCGGAACGATCTCGCCGGCCACCGAGGCCACCGGGTCGTCGTTGCCGAGCACCGAGACCTCGAGCTCCCGCGCCCCCGCCACCGAACGCTCGAGCACGGCTTTGCGTCCGAAGCGGAACGCCTGCTCCAGCGCACCCCGAAGGCGCGGGGGCTCCTCGACGACCTCGATCCCGATGGAGGACCCGAGCGACGAGGGCTTGGCGAACAACGGGTACCCGAGATGCGAGGCGCGCGCCTCCACGCCCTCCGGGTCCTCGGCCCAGTCGCGCTCGTGCACGACCTCGTACGGCACGACCGGGATGGCGGCCGCGGTGAACAGCACCTTCTGGATCGCCTTGTCGAGCCCGATCGCCGAGGCCAGCACGCCGGCGCCGACGTACGGGACCCCGGCCATCTCGAGGAACCCCTGGATCGAGCCGTCCTCCCCGTAGGGGCCGTGCATCACCGGGAACACCACGTCGACGGGCGTTCGAGAGCCGTCGGCGGCGACCAGCGTCTGCGACCCGGGATCCTGATCCAGCGCGATCTCGGCCCCCGCATCCTTCGTCACGCCGGGCAGCTCGCCGGACGACCCCGGGCCGAGCGCGGGCGGGCCCGTCGGCGACAGCTGCCAGCGCCCGTCCTTGGTCACGCCGATCGCGATCACCTCGTAGCGCTCGGGATCCAGCGCCTCGATCACCGACCGCGCCGAGACGACGCTGATCTCGTGCTCGGCCGAGCGCCCGCCGAACACGACCGCGACGCGGCGCCTCACACCTTCTCCAGAGCGCGCTCGAAGTCCTCGATCAGGTCCTCGACGCCCTCGAGCCCGACGCTGAGGCGGATGAGGCCGTCGGCGATCCCGGCCGCTCGTCGCGCGTCGGCGTCGAGCTGTCGGTGGGTCGTCGAGGCCGGATGGCTCACCAGCGTGTGGATCCCGCCCAGGCTTGCGGCCATCCACACGAGCTCGAGCGCGTCGCAGAAGCGCTGGCCGGCCTCCAAGCCCCCCACCACCTCGAACGCCGCCATCCCGCCGAACCCGCGGGGCAGCAACCGGCGGGCGAGCTCGTGCTGCGGGTGCGACGGGAGCCCCGGGTAGTGCACGCGCTCGACCTTCGCCTGTCCCTCGAGCCAGGTCGTGAGCTCGAGCGCATTGCGACAGTGACGCTCCATCCGCAGCTCGAGCGTCGACAGGCCGCGCATCGACAGCCAGGCCTCGAGCGGCGCAAGCGTTCCCCCGGTCTCGATGACCGTGGATCGCAGCCCGGCGAGGCGCTCCTGCGACGTGCACACGACGCCGCCGATCAGGTCGTTGTGGCCGCCGATGTACTTGGTGGCCGAATGCAGCACGTAGTCGAACCCGAACGCCGCCGGGTTGCACAGGTACGGGGAGGCGAACGTGTTGTCGACCACGCTCGGCACCCCGGCCTCGGCCGCGATCGCGCCGAGCGACTCCAGGTCGCTCACGCCGACGTTGGGGTTGGCGATCGTCTCCACGTACAGGAATGCCGACCCGGGCATCGCCGCGCGCACCGCGTCGAGGTCGTGGCCGTCCACGAAGCGCACGTCCACGCCGTAGCGCGGTAGCACGTGCGCGAACAGCGAGTACGTCCCCCCGTACAGCTCGCTGCTCGCGACCACGGTGTCTCCCCGTTTCGCGAGCGTCGTGGCGACCGTGTGGATCGCCGCCATGCCCGACGCGAACGACAGGGCGGACCCGGTGCCCTCGAGCTCGGCCATCACGCGTTCGAACGCGAGGAGCGTCGGGTTGCCGTAGCCGCGCGTGTACGTGTAGCCGGCCCGGCGGAAGTGGATCGTCTCGGCGAAGGCGTCCGAGGTGTCGAACCGGAACGTGGACGTCTGGAAGATCGGGACGCTGGGCGTCTCCTGGTCGACGGGCGGCAGGGCCTGCCCGTGGATCGCCCGCGTGGAGAAGCTCCGCTCGCGCCCGGATGGCATCGCCTCAGCCTACCCTCGGGTCCAGCGCGCGGGGTACCGGCGGCGCAGGTCGGTCACCAGGCGTCCGAGCTCGTCCATGAGCTCGTCGGTGAGCGCCCGAACGGCGGCGCGGTCCTCCGGGTCGCTCATGCGCGCGCCCGGGTCGAACGGCTCGCCCGCGATCACCCAGATCGGGCGGGCGAACGCCAGGCTCTGCCGCCCGGACTTGCGCCACACGTACTGGCCCCCCCAGGTGGCCACCGGCAGGATCGGGACCCCGGTGGTGAGCGAGAGCCGGACGGTGCCGGTCTTGCCGGGGCCCGGCGAGAAGTCGGGGTTCGTCGTCGTGGTCGTGCCTTCGGGGTAGACCACGACGACCTCCCCGGACCCCACCGCGGCCGCGGCGTCCACTAGGGGGGACTGGTCACCGGTGCCGCGCGCGACGGAGATCTGGTGCGCCCCGCGAAGCACGGTCCCGATCCCCTTCGCGTCGAAGAGCTCCTGTTTGGCTAGGAACCGCGGCCTGCGCCCGGCGCGCACGACGAAGTAGCCGTGCGCGAACGGGTCCAGGTACGACAGATGGTTCCCGGCCACGATCGCCGGCCCGGTCTGCGGGATCCGCTCCAGCCCTTCCAGGCGCCAGTTGAACCACAGCTGGAACGGCGGGAGAAGCGCGAGCTCCGCGGCTCGGTACCAGGGTTCCAGGACGCGCCTCCTTCGGGCGGGCGATGCTACCGCGACCGCGGCCGGCGAGCGCAGCCGTGCTGGTTTTCCGCGCGCCGGTACTAGCCTTGGCGCATGCGCGTGCTGGCGGTGCCCGTGAAGTCGCTGTCCCGAGCCAAGACGCGACTGTCCCCCGCCCTGACCGGCCTCGAACGCGGGGCGCTCACGCTGGCGATGCTCGAGGACGTGTTGGACGCCTGCCTGTCGGTGCCCGGATGGGAGACCTGGGTCGTCTCGCCCGACGAGGTCGCGCTCGAGATCGCGGCCCGGCGCGGCGCGAGGGCGGTCGCCGAGGACAAGCCGCCGCTCGCCAACGCGATCCGCCAGGTCGAGGCCCTGGCCAAGAAGGAGGACGCGGGCGCGCTCGCGATCCTGCCCGCCGACGTCCCGCTCGTGACCGTGGACACGCTGCACGGGGCGCTTCGAACGCTCGGGGCGGTGGTGCTCGCGCGCTCGGCCGACGGCTCGGGCACGAGCCTGCTGCTGCGTCGCCCGCCGCGGGCGATCCCGGCGCGGTTCGGGCCCGACTCCTTCCAGCGCCACCTGCAGCTCGCAGCCCAGCGAGACCTGCCGGTCGCGGTCGTGGAGCGCCCCGAGCTCTCGTTCGACGTGGACCGCCCGGACGATATCCTCACGCTGCTCGCCGACGGTCGGCGGGGACGAACCCGCGAGGTCTGCCTGCAGATGGATCTCGCCGCGCGCCTGCGCGCGTAGACGGAGGAACGCGGTGGCACAGGGAACGATCAAGGACTATGACGAGCAGGAGCGAACCGGGAGCCTGCTGATGGAGGACCACACGGAGGTCGCGATCGACGCGGTCTCGGTGGAGGGGTCCGAACTACGATCGCTGCGACTCGGGCAGCGCGTGCGTTTCGATCTCGTCGAGGAGGCCGGTGTCAAAGTGGCCCGCAACCTCCAGATCGTGACGCTGTAGGCGCGAGCCGCCGTCGGCGCTAGCGTCTGGCCGCGATGCGCCGGCGCTTGGACGCCACCATGTCCCGGAACTCCTTGCCCGCGATGAACCAGGGGAGATCACGCGCCGGTACCACGATCGGCGTGAGTGGTTTGCGTGGATTTCGGGCGATGCGCTTGTTGCGGCGCTTGCGCTCGAACGTGCCGAACCCCACCAGCGAGACCCGCTCGCCGCGCGAGACGGCCTCCCTGATCACGTCCATGCTGGAGTCGATCATGCGGCCGGTGTCGGCCTTGCTCGCTCCCGTGCGCTTGGCGACCTCGGCGATCAGCCCGTTCTTGTTCACGACGACACCCCCAGGATCCCGGTCTCGGCTTGGTCCCTACCCACCACGCCTCTGGTCAATGCGCCGTTGGCGTGCAACCATCTTGCACATGAGGCGGCGGCATTCGCTACCCATCTTCGTCGGGGCGCTGGTGCTGCTGGCGGCGTGCGCACAGGAACACGGTCGAGAGTTCGCCAGGTACTACGACGACCAGGGTTTGTTCACCGTCAACCTGCCCGAAGCCAACGAGATCACGGTCACACCGCCCCAGGCTGCCTCCCAGGGCGGCGCGGGGCTGCTCACCGGCGTGGTTTCCAGTCCCCCGGCTCCGAGTCCGACCCCCGCCGCGGCCGTCGGCGGCGGGCTCGGCGTCGACTCGACCCAGCAGACCGACCAGACGGTCTACCAGGCGTTCGCCGTGACCACGGACGGCTTCGACGACCTCGACCAGATGGCCCTGTACTTCTTGACGGGCGACCCCGTCGTGGACGTCGTGGTCGACGACCCCGCGCAGATGGACGGCGACCCCGGCAAGCTGGTGGTGGCCGACGTGCGAAACGGCGACCAGGTGAACGCGTCCGTGGCAGCGGCGATGACCCTCGGCGACGGCACCACCGGATATCTCATCGCCGCGATCTTCCCGGCGGGCGGCTGGGACGACGAACGCGCGGACTTCGAACGCGTGGTGGAGTCGTTCGACTCGCACGTGCCGCCGGGGTTCGACTCGTTCCCCGTGCAGGACCAGACCCCCTGATAGGCTGGCTCGGAATGCCGGATGGGGTAATGGCAGCCCGCCTGGTTCTGGCCCAGGTAGTCTAGGTTCGAGTCCTAGTCCGGCAGCCAACACACCCGGCAACCCAAGCGAGATCACGCCGCTTACGGTCGCGGGTCCAGGATCAGGGGCGGGATCGGGTCTCGCTCGAAGTCGAAGTCCCGCAGCAGGCTCCCGAGGATCGGCACCTTCTCCCTGACGGTAGGACGCGAGTCCGGCCGGCTGATCGTCCGCGGGTTCAGGCGCTCCCGGTTCAGGAACACGTCCTCGATCAGCTTCAGGTACGCGTCGAACGACAGGATCTGCGAGTCGATCGTGCCCGCCTTCGCCCAGGGGCTGATGAGCAGTCCGGGGACCCGGATCCCATAGCCGTTGCGGTCCACGCGAGGCGGCTTCACGTGGTCGTAGAAGCCGCCCCAGTCGTCCCAGGTGAGGAAGATCGCCGTGTCGTTCCAATCGGGGCCCTGCATGATCGCGTTGATCACGTTGGTGACGTGGCGCTGACCTCGCCAGATCGGCTCCCCGTTGCTCGGATGCTCCCCGACGCCGTTATGGGGCATCATCCATGACACCGACGGTAGGTTCCCGGCCGCGGCAGCCTTGTAGAACTGCGAGTGCGTCTGGATCCGGTCCATCTGGCCGGTCTCGCGGATATCGGTGAACCACGGGAGCGGGTTCTGCTGCGAGACCGTGTGCTCGCGCCCGGCGCCCCGCTTGCACGGGTCGAAGAAGCAGGTGTCGTCCCCCACGTAGTACGACCAGCTCACGCCGTTCTCGTGCAGCAGGTACGTGATGTCGGTCCACGCCCAGATCGGGACGTCCCGGCGTTCGTGCATCGCCGCGAACTCGGCGTTGAGATCGAGGTTCGACTGACAGGACATCGGGTCGCGCGGGTTGGCGCAGGAGGCCGCCCACGCCGAGACCAGGAACAGGTGCGCCGGCAGGGTCCATGAGTCCGCCGGCGCGAACATGTGGTCCTGCAGCACGAACCGCTTCGCGTAGGTCCAGTAGTTCGGGATCTCCTTGGCCGTGTGGTAGCTCATCACGTCGGGCTGGTCCTGCGGCCCGAGGTAGTTGTTGCAGCGCGCCTCCGAACGGTGGTCGGCGCAGTACTCATGCCCGTCGATCACGGCCCGGACGAACCCGTCCATGCGGCCACCGTTCACGTCCATGTTCGATGCCTGCTGGCCGTGCGGTCCCCCCTGCTGGAGCTGGCTCGTGGAGTGGTACGGACGGACGCAGTGCCCGGCGATCGGGTCCGGGATGCACACGTTCGGGCGCCCGTTGCGCATCGGGAAGCCCTCGGCGCCCGGGAACGTGCCGAAGTAGTGATCGAACGACCGGTTCTCCTGCACGATGAACACCAGGTGCTTGAGGTGTTGCCGCGCCAGCTGCAGCTGCGACGGCTGCGCTCCGGGCGAGGCCGGCGACGAGGCGCCCGCCGGGACGATCGAGGGCGAACCCGAGCCGCCTGCGGCCGAGGTCGCGTTCGAGGCCGAGGAGCCGCCGGCCCCGCCCGCGGCTGCCGAGCAGGCGGCCGCGATCAGGGCCGCCACGGCGAACGCGGCGAGCCACCGGAGCGGGTTGGGATCGATCGGGCGCATGAGCCGACCGAGGGTACCCAATCGTCGGTCGTTCGGCGGGACCTTGGCGAGCGCGAACCCGGGCGACGCTAGGATGACCGCCCACCCGAGGCAGATGGAAGGAGCGCACGTGACCGCCGACCCACAGGACTCGCCCACCCTCGTCACGCTGATCCCCGGCGACGGCATCGGGCCCGAAGTCGTGGACGCGACCCGCCGGATCGTCGAGGCGTCCGGCGCCCCGATCACGTGGGAGGAACGCGAGGCCGGAGCCGAGGTCTTCAAGAAGGGCCTGCCCTCCGGCGTGCCGCCAGAGACGATCGAGTCCGTCTCGCGTACCCGCGTCGTCCTCAAGGGGCCGCTCGAGACGCCGGTCGGGTTCGGCGAGAAGTCGGCCAACGTGACGCTCCGCAAGCTGTTCGAGACCTACGCCAACGTGCGCCCCGTCCGCGAGATGCCCGGGGTCAAGACCCCGTACAGCGGCCGCGGGATCGACCTGGTGATCGTGCGGGAGAACGTCGAGGACCTGTACGCGGGGATCGAGTACATGCAGACGCCGGGCGTCGCCCAGGCCCTGAAGCTGATCAGCGAGAAGGGGTCGGAGAAGATCGCGCGGTTCGCGTTCGAGTACGCCCGCAGCGAGGGGCGTACCAAGGTCGCCTGCGCGACCAAGGCGAACATCATGAAGCTGTCCGAGGGGACGCTGAAACGCGTGTTCGAGCGCGTGGCGCCCGACTATCCGGAGATCGAGCCGTGGCATGTGATCGTCGACAACTGCGCACACCAGCTGGTCAAGCGGCCCGAGCAGTTCGAGGTCATCGTCACGACGAACATGAACGGCGACATCCTGTCCGACCTGACATCGGCGCTGATCGGCGGGCTCGGGTTCGCGCCCTCGGCCAACATCGGGAACGAGGTCGCGATCTTCGAGGCGGTGCACGGCTCGGCGCCCAAGTACGCGGGCAAGAACGTGATCAACCCCACGGCGCTGATCCTGTCGTCGGTGCTCATGCTGCGCTACCTCGGCTACTTCGAGCAGGCCGCCGCGATCGAGCACGCGGTGTTCGTCACCCTCGAGTCCGGCGTCCTCACCGGGGATGTCGTCGGCTACGACCGGGGCACCCCCACCACCGAGTACGCGAACGCGATCATCGGCAACCTCGGCAAGCACACCGAGACCTGGACGATCCGCGACGTCAAGCCGCTCGAGCTCCCCAAGGTCGATCCGGCGCCCGACTACGTCCGGCCGGCGAGCCGCTCGGTAGTGGGCCTTGACGTGTTCGTCGAGTCGCCGCTGGAGGCGAGCGAGCTGGGCGCCTCGCTGATGGAGCTCACGCACGACACCAAGCTGTCGCTGAAGATGATCTCCAGCCGCGGAACCAAGGTCTTCCCACCCACCGGCGCGATGCCCGAGACCGGCGACCACTTCCGCTGCCGGTTCGTCATCAAGGAGGAGCCCGGGGACCTGTCGGACGAGGACGTGTACCAGTTGCTGGTGCGGATCTCGAGCGCCCATGGCTGGATGCACATCGAGAAGCTGCAGGAGTTCGACGGCGAGCTCGGGTTCACGCGGGACCAGGGCGAGGACTGAGCGCTACGGGTGAGGGTCGAGAACCAGCGGCGGATTCGGCTGCTGCGTGAACTCGAATTCGTTCCACAGATCCCCCTGGATCGCGGCGTTCTCACGGACCGTCGGCCGCGAGTCGGGGCGGCTGAGGGTGGCCGGGTCGAGACGCTCCTGACCGAGGAAGCGGTCCTCGATGAATCGCAGGTAGGAGCCGAACGACAGGGTCTGATGATCGATCAGCCCGGGCTTCACCCACGGACTGATCGCAAGGCGGGGCACCCGGATCCCGAATCCGTTCTGGTCGACGACCGGCGGCTCGACGTGATCGTAGAACCCGCCCCAGTCGTCCCACGTGAGGAAGATCACGCTCGAGCCCCAAAGGGGACCGCGCATCACCGCATCGACGAGCCGCGTCACCCACGCCTGGCCCGGGCGGATGTCGTCGGGTGGGTGTTCGCTGGCTCCGATGTATGGGACGACCCACGAGACTGACGGCAGGGTGCCGTCGGCAGCACCCTCGAAGAAGTCCTCGTGCGGCCGGATGTTGCCGAGTTGATGGTCCGCCTGGACGGTACGGAACCCCGCGATGGGTAGCTGCGTGGAGGTGGTGTGCCGCCCGCTCCCGGCAGGACACGGCACGCGAATGCAAGTGCTCGCCCCGACGTAGTACGCCCAGGACACCCCCTGCTCGTGCAACAGGTAGGTGATGTCGGTCCAGGCGTACGGTGCGGGATCTCCGCTGTCGGGTCGCCACCCGTTCCCCGGGTCGTCCAGGTCCGACGAGCAGCTCATGGGATCGGAGAGCCGATCGCAATCCGCGGACCATGCTGAGGTGAGGAACAGGTGCGACGGCAGCGTCCACGAGTCGGCCGGAGCGAACAGACGATCCTGCAACACGAAATGATCCGCGTACGCCCAGTAGTTCGGGATCTCGGCGCGGGTGTGGAACCCCATCACGTCGGGCTGGCCCGCGGGACCGGCCTTCGTCCGCTGGCATCGCAGGCTATGCGGCAATCGGGCCACCAGGCTCGGCGTCACGCCTGGCGCCGTCTCGCAGCAGCTGGCCGTGCTGAGGCGCGCTGGCGTGGTGGACGCGCACCGAAGTGGCCGAGGCGTGTACAGCGAGCTGACGCCGTTGGGTCAGTCCCTGATCGGTCTGCTCGACGGGTAGCGGTTGCTACACTTCCCGCCGGCCGAGGGCCGATGCGGTCCCATCGTCTAGTGGCCTAGGACACCACCCTCTCAAGGTGGAGACACGGGTTCGAACCCCGTTGGGACTACGAGTAAACGCCCAGGTCAGAGGGCATGTCCGGTGCCGGATGCTGAGTCAGTTCACGTACAGGACCAACACCCCGCCGCGCCCCGCACGGGCGCCGACGAGGAGCCGTCCGAGCGCCTCGCGCTCGCGCTCTCGGCCAAGCAGCCGCGGTTCTACGAGCCTCGTGACCATCAGAAGGACGATAGCCGCGCCCTTCGGTTCTATTGCAGCCGCGACGGAACCGACGACGCTGGGGAGGGGACTATGGGTTCCAAGGATTCGACGAAGACCCTTTCAGGACGACCATCCCGAGAGCACGGCCGAGCCGGCCGGACGGAAGAGAGGAACGGACATGAGTCAGATGCTCACGGTCGATCAGCGGATCGAGGTCCCCCGGAGGTTCATGGCAGAAGTCTTCAACGGGCAGAACGCGGAGCGGGCGCGTGACTTCTTCACCACCGATGCCAAGTGGCACGGGCCTTCGATCGCAGACGTGACCGGTGTGGACAACATCGTCGGACTGCTCGGCGCGTTCATCGGTGCGCTGTCGGACGTCAGAGCCGAAGAGCAAGACGTGATCGCGAGCGGTGACCTCGTCGCGCTTCGACTCGTCGTCACCGCGACACAGAGCGCCGACATGCTCGGGATCCCCGCGAGCGGGCGCGACGTCCGGTGGGACGCGGTCGATATCTACCGGGTCACCGACGACGGCAAGATCAGCGAGCAGTGGGCCTTCGAGGACATGGCCGCGATCGGCAGCCAGCTGGGAGCGTTCTCCCTGCCGTGGGCTGGGTGACGATCTCATCAAGCAGGACCGAAAGAACGCCCATGCGAAGATCCAGCCCCGGGTGAACACGGCGCGGTTCTCAAGCATGCCAGGAGGTATCCGGTGGTACCAGAAATGGAATCGCAGCATGCCGACGGGCAAGAGGAGCTTCTCCTCGAGTTGAAGTCGAAGAACACGACCAGAAGCATCAAAGACTTCTCGGCCGAAGG
>Ga0075433_10000426_pt1 | contig 27056 bp, 27 predicted proteins | sample RhiMethybrSRZTD2_FD_75299 | JGI IMG/M metagenome (GOLD analysis project Ga0075433, IMG submission 75299) | Populus rhizosphere microbial communities from Tennessee, USA - Rhizosphere MetaG P. TD hybrid SRZTD2 | ecosystem: Host-associated > Plants > Roots > Rhizosphere > Soil | place: USA... | reverse complement strand
CGCGATCGTCGGCGAGGGGCCGGTCTTCCTCTCGGTCGACATCGACGTCCTCGATCCCGCGTTCGCGCCCGGGAGCGGGACGCCAGAGCCGGGCGGGATGACGACGGCCGAGCTGCTGTGGGCTTGCCGTACGGTCGCGGCGGAGCTCGACGTCGTCGGCGCCGAGCTCGTCGAGGTGATCCCGACCGCGGTCGGCTCGACGGACATCACCGCCCTCGCCGGCGACCGGGTCGTGCGCGAGATCATGACCGGCCTCGCGATTCGTCGATCGAGCCGGGGGTAAAACTCCGGCCGTGCGCGCCGACCTCGTCCCGGGTAACACGTTTCCTGACCTCCGGCTGCCCGAGCACACCGGCCGCCAGCTCTCGCTCAGCGAGATCGCCTCGGGCATGCCGCTCGTCCTCTGCTTCCTCCGCGGTTGGTGGTGTCCGAAGGAGCAGATCCGCATTCGGATGCTCGTCTCGCTCCAGGAGGAGCTGCAGCGCGAGTACGGCAGGATCGCCGTCGTCACGGTCGACGAGCCGTACGTGAACGGCGCCTTCCGTGCCGGCGTGGGCGCGAGTTTCCCGTTCCTGTCGGACGAGCGGCGCGAGGTGGCGAAGGAGCTCGAGCTGCTCGAGCTGACGGACTCGAAGCACCTGCCGTACCTGCCCTACACGTTCGTGCTCGACTCGCTCCGCCGCATCCACGCGAGCTGGTGCGGCTTCTGGTTCGCGGAGAACCCGACGCCCGACGAGCTCAGGCTGGCGCTGCGGGCGATCGTGCGCGCCGAGCAGCCGACGCACGACCCGTACGCGATCTGGCGCGACGGCGGCTCAGCGCCGGCCGACGCCGGCATCGACGCCGACGTCATCTGGGTGCACGAGGACGACGAGGGCCGTGAGATCCAGCGCGGCGTCCACGAGGGCGACATCCCTGAAGTGGGGCAGCAGCTCGGCCGCTCGATCGTCGACCGGCGGCCCTGGCTCGTCCACGAGGTCGAGCGGGCAAACGGCCGTGTGGTGCTCCACATGCGCAAAGGCGGCCAGCCGGACCGCAGCCGCCTCGTCGGGCATCACATCACGGTTCCGCGCCTCTAGGGAGACTGCGCTTCAGGCGGCGGACTCTCGCGATGCTCCGCGACCTTCTCCCGGGCCTCCGTGTACGAGTCGATCAGCAGTCGCCGCCCTCCCGACCAGCCGAAGACGAACGCGACGAGGGCGACCGCGACGACCACGTTCCACGCGGACGTGAGCAGCTGGTGGCCGATCGAGTACGCCGCCGCGTTCTTCGCGCTCGCGTCGCCGTGCAGCGCCGCCACGTTCAGCGTCTGGTTCACGCCGACGCCGCCCGGCGTCACGGACGCGAAATTGGCGAGCGAGTTCGAGGCCCCGACGAACATGACGCCGTGGAACGAGACGGGAATCCCGTACGCCGCGAGGAAGACCGCAACCACGCCGAGCTTGCAGGCGAACCCGGCGAGTTCCGGCACGACGACGCGAAGGACGTAGGCGCGCGGGCTCGAGAGGATCGTGGCGCCGCGCTTCGCCTGCTGCCACAGGCTCTCGAGGCGCGGCCAGAAGATGCGGCCGAGGAGCGCGATCAGCACGATCCCTCCGATCACGATCAGCGTGGCCATCCACGGATGGTCGGCGATCCGCTTCAGCTTGATCGAGAACGAGCCGGCCACGGAGATGAACAGGTAGAGATACAGCGAGACGCCGATCACGGCGTAGGGCAGCTTCTGCACGAGGAACGCCGAGAAGAGACCGGCGAGCGTCGCGCCCTGCACGAGGGCGAGGAACATCGTCAGCATCACGAACGTCCCGAGGTTCGCCGGCAAGAGGCAGTTGAGCGCGACGGACACCGCATAGGCGGCGAAGACGGGCATCAGGCCGATCGAGTGCTGGCCGTAGGCGGAGCGCAGGATCGCGAGCCACGCGAGCGAGATCAGGAAGGTCTGGACCGTCTGGATCGCGAGCCCGAGTACCACCCACCCGGGTGAGACCTCCGCGACCTTGTCGAAGAGCCGCCCGAGCCAGCCGGAGAGGTCGACCCCTGCGAGCTCGCAGATCAGTCCGGCAAGCGCGAGGCCGCCGACGAGCACGAGGACTCGCACCGCGCTGTGAACCGGCCCGCGGTGGGCGCGGATCGCGAGCTCGCCGGCTGTGCTCATGTCCAGGGCTGGGCTAGGCCCAATCCATGGGTTCGTATCCGCTCGCCGTCGGCGCGGACACGATCAACAGGTCGACCGGGTCGCTCCCGTCATTCCTGATCGTGCGCCGGATTCGAGGCTCGACGCGGACGAACGTCCCTGCAGGCGCGGGATGATCCTCGCCGTCGAGGACGGCGACGGCGTCGCCGGCCAGGATGATGAACACCTCCTCCTGGCCCCGCCCGAGCTCGTCGTGCTCCGGAATCGAGTAGCCCGGCTCGATCGCGACGATGTTCATGCCGAAGGAGTCGAGCTCGAGCGAGCGCCGCGCCAGCGCCCAGCGGCCCGTCCGCTCGAAGTCGTCGCGGTGCTTGATCGTGTAGCCGCCGTCGCCGGTCATCGCCGCGGGAGCGTATCCCGCAGCCCACTCACCCTCAAGGTCCTGTGGCCGGGCTCCCATGGCGACCAAGAGAACCGCCGCAACGCCACGACACTCCCGGCCACGCCCCAGATCGCCAGCACGAGAAGACTGGTCCACGCCACGCCGATGCCGGTTGCATCCGGAGAGAGCGCCGTCTGGAGTCCCGTGGCCAGGTGTGCGAGCGGGAAGACACGTCCGATCGCGGCGAGCCAGCCCGGCAGCTGGTCGACCGGGATGAACACGCCCGAGATGAAAGAGAGCAGGACGGCCGTGAACGGCGGGATTGTCCCCGCAGCGTCGGCGTTCGGCATGAAGGCCGTCACGGCGATGCCGAGCGCGCACATGGTGGCGGTGCCGACCACGATGAAGATGACGAGGCCCGGAATCGTCTCCGCCAGGAAGTGAACGCCGAACGCGACGCGGCCCAGGACGAGCAGGATCACCGACATCAGGGCGACGAGCACGATCGAGCGCGCGATCTGTGCGGCGATGAAAGCCCAGGGCGGCATCGGCGTCCCGCGCAAGCGCTTCAGCTGGCCGGCTTCCCGCTGCGCGACGAGGCTGATGCCGAGCGTGCTGAAACAGGACAGCGTGATCGTGTAGGCGAGGATGCCCGCCACGAAGTAGGCGTCGAGGCTCAGGTCGTGCCCTCCTGGAACCGTGGCCGTGTCGCCCTCCTTCGCGAAGATCGAGTCGAAGAGGACGAGGAGGATGATCGGGAACGCGAGCGTGAAGACGAGCACCCGCGGGTTCCGGCGGATGTCCTTGACGCTGAACTTCGTCAGGTGGAGGGCCGTCCGTATGCCGTTCATGCGCGCTCCTCCTGGCCGACCAGCTCCAGGAAGACGTCCTCCAGGCTCGGCCGGTGAACCTCCAGATCCTCGAGCCGCAGCCGGCGGTCGTCCGCGAAGCGGAGGAGTTTGAGCAGCGTCTCCTGCGCGTCTTCGACCTCGAGCGTAACGTCGCTGCCGGCGATCGCCGGCTTCACGTCGACTGCGGCCGCGAGCTCTTCGAGCGCGAACCCGTCCGGCCGGTGAAAGCTGATCGTCGTTCTGCGATCGCCGCCCAGGCTGTCCGGCGTTCCCTCCGCCGCGATGACGCCGGCGTTGATGATCGCCACCCGGTCGGCGAGATGCTGCGCCTCGTCCATGTAGTGCGTGGTCAGGAAGATCGTCTTCCCGAGCGAGCGGAGGCCGTCGATCATGTTCCACGCCTCGCGCCTGGCTGCGGGGTCGAAGCCCGTGGTCGGCTCGTCCAGGAACACGAGCTCGGGGTCGCCGACGATCCCGACCGCCACGTCGACACGGCGCCGCTGTCCGCCGGAGAGCGACCCGACGCGCGCATCCGCCTGAGCGCCAAGGCCGACCAGCCTGATCGTCTCCTCGACGGGCCGAGGCGCCGTGAAGAGCCCGGCGAACAACGTCACCGTCTCCCGCGCGGTCAGCCGGCCGTCGAACTCGAACTCCTGGAGCACGAGACCGATTCGGTCGCGCCAGCTCGCGCCCGCGTGCTCGGGGTCGACGCCGAGCACCCTGACGTCGCCGCCGGTCCGGCTGCGGTAGCCCTCGAGAATCTCGATCGTCGTCGTCTTGCCGGCGCCGTTCGGGCCCAGGAAGCCGAAGACCTCACCGGTCTGCACCTCGAAGTCGATGCCTCGAACGGCCTCGTGGTGTCCGTAGCGCTTCGTCAGGCCGCTGACGGTGATCGCCGGTTCGGCCATGGGCCACTAAGCGAGCCAGTCGGAGGGCGGTGGGCCGGCGAGCCGCGAAAAATCGCCCTCGTCCCGGATCGCGGTGGCGGCTTCGATTGCCGCACTGACCGCCGTCCAGGTCAACGCGCCGCCGACGCTGATCCTCGTCGCCCCGGCTCCGGCGATGTCCGCCATCGACAGCGACGGCCGCGCCAGCACGTTGACGGGCCTGGCGACCGCGTCGCAGACGGCGCGGATCTCGTCGGTCGTGCGCAGCCCCGGCGCGTAGAGCACGTCCGCCCCCGCGGCCTCGAACGCCTGCAGTCGCGCGATCGTGTCCTCGAGGTCTGGGTTGCCGCGGATGTGATTCTCGGCGCGCGCGGTGAACATGAAGGGGAACCCGAGCCGTCGTGCAGCCTCGGCGGCGGCCGCGACGCGCTCGACGGCGTGGTCGTGCTCGTACAGCCGGCCGCTCGGGTCGTAGTCCTCGATCGACGCGCCCACCGCACCGGCCCCGCCGACACGGGTGATCGACGCCGCCGCGGTTTCGGGATCGGCGTCGTAGCCGTTCTCGAGATCGACCGAGACCGGAAGCTCGGTCGCTCGGTCGAGCTCGGCGACGTGCCGGGCCACCTCGTCCAGCGACGCTCGACCGTCTCGCCGTCCGAGCGTGAAGGCGAAGCCGGAACTCGTCGTCGCGAGCGCCCGGAAGCCGAGCGCGGCCAGGACGCGGGCCGAGCCGGCGTCCCACGGGTTCGGGATCACGAACGCCTCACCCTCGTGCAGCGCCCGGAACGCCTCCGCCTTCGATTGCTGGGACACCCGGGCGAGCCTACCGCGAGCTACCCTCCCGGGTCGCACGATGAGAGTCGCAGTTCTCAGCGCAGCGGTCGTCGTCCTCGGCCTCACCGCCGCCGGCGTATCGGCGGCCGGCCCGCCGCGGTATGCCAAGCTCTGCAAGCCGATCACCGGGCCTCGATGGACAGTCCACGGGGGGGCGTCGGGCAACCGCTATCGGATTGCCGTGCTCGACTACTCGTGCGCGACCGCGACCCGGTACGTGAAGAAGCTCTACGCGCGGCGCTCCGCCGGATCGAAGGCGGTGCTGTCCGGCGGTCCGCGCGGGTACGTCTGCCGGACCACGGCGCCGAAGGGACGCAAGGCCTACCAGGGCACGTGCAAGCGGAAGCGAGGCGCCTCGATCCTCGCTGCATTCGCCTGGGCCCCCAGGCGGTCTTAACCGGCGCGCAACACGTCCTTCACGGACGTGACGTCACACTGAGCGGATGCACACCGAAACCGCGACATTCGCGGCGGGATGCTTCTGGGGTGTCGAGGCGGCGTTTCGCCAGGTACCCGGCGTGGTCGCGACCCGCGTCGGCTTCACGGGCGGAACGACGCAGAACCCCACGTACAAGCAGGTCTGCACCGGCCGGACCGGACATGCCGAGGCCGTCCAGGTCACGTTCGATCCCGAGCGAGTGTCGTACGACGAGCTGCTGGACGCCTTCTGGGACGAACACAACCCGACGAGCCGCAACCGCCAAGGGTTCGACATCGGCTACCAGTACCGCTCGGCGATCTTCTTCCACTCGGCGGAGCAGGCGGCGGCGGCGCGGGCCTCGCGCGACGCGGTGCAGGAGCAGCTCCGTTGGCCGTGGCAGAAGGTCGTGACCGCGATCGAGCCCGCCTCGGCGTTCTGGCCCGCGGAGGAGTACCACCAGCGCTACCTCGAGAAGATGGGCCGCGCCACCTGCACGGCCGAACTTCGCGGCCGCGCGCCGGACGTCGTGCGCGCTACCTGAGCCGGACGAACGCGCGCCGGGCGATCCTCGAGCCGGCCTGCAACTGGCAGAACCAGTTGCCGCGCGCGAGCTTCGTGCCCCGCGACCGCAGGAAGGTGTGGATCCACCCGTTCGCCGGGATCTTGACGAAGAGGTAGCAGTCGTGGCCGAGCGGCCCCTTCGGCGTCTGGCAGATCTTCTCGTTGTTCGGCGACCGCCACTGAATGCCGACCCGCCGCGTGTTCGCGGGAAGCGCGCGGAAGTGGAATCGAGCATAGGCCAGGTACGGCGAGTGGAGAACCGCCTGGTCGGGGCCGTTCTTAGTCGCGCTGGTGATCGCTTCGGAAACGACGCCCTCGGGCGGGGCCCTCATGACGAGGTCGCGCGTCGCCTTGAGCACTCTCGTGCCCGCGCTCGTAACCTGGCTGACGGTTAGACGGTACGACCCTGGGAGCGGCCGGACCGGCATGTTGGTCGTGAGTCGCCAGCTTCCGGGGTTCGCGACCGCAACCTGCGCCGTCGCGGTCGGCGGGCTTGGCTTGCTGATCGACCGCAGGGTCACCTCGAGCGTCGCGGCCGTGTCGACAGTGCCCGTTACGGTGATGGTCGCCTTCTTGGTGACGCGAAGCGTCCTCGGCGCAAACTGCTGTCCGTACCAGCTCTGGCGCCACTTGCCGGTGAAGATGGGCGCATCGGCGGTCACGGTCACCGTCGGAGCGGCCGGCCTCGCAGCCGCCGCTCCACAGGCGATCAACGCCACGACCCCGATTGCGAGCAGAACCCGCCGCAGTACCACGCCCCCGAGTGTATTCCCCACGGAATCAGGAGACAAGCAGGGATTTCGCCGGCAGGCGGCAATACGGTTCGCAGCGATGGAGGCATCCGGCGTACGGGTCGAGCGCACGCCCGGTCGAGGGCGCACGCTCTGGCCGCCGCTCCGGCGCCGGCGCGACGTGGCGATCACACTGCCGCTCCGTACGGCCGAAGATCTGTTCAACGACCCGGGCGTCGACCCGTTCTCGCCCGGCTATGAGCGGTACGGGGACCGGCCCGGGATCGACGTCATCAGCGGCGTGCTCCGCGTCGAGCGCCCGGTCTCCAGCGTCCACACGACCGTCGAGCTGGCCGCCGGCTTCGACGAGGCGCCCGGCGCGCAGGCTGCGGACGCCCTGCGACGGTACTGCCACGTGAAGATCGCCGACCTCGAGCAGGAGCTACGGGAGATCCGGCGGTACGGCGCTTGGGCGCTCGTGCTCGGCTTTCTCGTGGTGCTGGTTCTGAACGCGATCGCGAGGCCGCTCGACTCGAGCGACGACAATACCCTGCAGTCCATCTCGCTCGGCCTGCAGGCTGCCTCCTGGGTGGTGCTCTGGCTCCCGGTCAACCTGCTCGTCTACGACCGCTGGTACGCGCGGCGCGACCAGACGATCTACCGGGAGATCCTCGAGATGGACGTCTCGGTCGTTCCTGGCCGCGACCGGCCAAGCGGGTCCTAGGCGACGGCCGCTTCCGCGACCGTCGCCTTCTCGAACGTCAACTCGCCGTCGCGCGCGTCAACGCGCACCGTGTCGCCCTCGCGGAAGTCTCCCTCGAGGAGACGCAGCGCGAGCGGGTTCTCGACGAGCCGCTGCAGCGCGCGCTTGAGCGGGCGGGCGCCGTACGCCGGATCCCAGCCGGCCTCGGCCACCGTCTCGCGCGCCGCTTCAGTGAGGTCGAGGCCGAGACCGCGCTCTGCGAGGCGGCGGCGAAGCTGCCGGAGTTGCAGCTCGACGATCTCACCGAGCTGCTCGCGGGACAGCCGCTCGAACTCGACGACTTCGTCGATCCGGTTCAGGAACTCCGGCCGGAAGACCTCCTGCAGCGCCGCCGTGGAGCGGATGTTGGACGTCATGATCACGACGGTGTTCCGGAAGTCGACCGTGCGGCCGTGGCCGTCGGTCAGCCGTCCGTCGTCCAGGATCTGCAGCAGCACGTCGAAGACCTCGGCGTGCGCCTTCTCGATCTCGTCCAGCAGGACGACCGAGTACGGCCGGCGCCGCACCGCCTCCGTGAGCTGCCCGCCTTCCTCGTAGCCGACGTACCCCGGCGGCGCGCCGACGAGCCTGGCAACCGTGTGCCGCTCCTGGTACTCGGACATGTCCAGCCGGACCATGGCCCGCTCGTCGTCGAACATGAACTCGGCGAGCGCCCGCGCCAGCTCCGTCTTGCCGACGCCGGTCGGGCCGAGGAAGACGAACGAGCCGATGGGGCGGTTCGGATCCTGCAGCCCGGTCCGGGCGCGGCGAAGGGCGTTGGCGACGGCGCTGACCGCCTCGTCCTGACCGACGACGCGCTCGTGCAGCCGTTCCTCCATGTGGATCAGCTTCTCGGTCTCGCCTTCGAGCAGCCGCGAGACAGGTACCCCCGTCCAGCGGGAGACGACGAGGGCCACATCGTCCTCGTCGACCTCCTCCTTCACCATCGGGTCGGCCTCGGGCTGCTCGCGCGCCTCGAGCTCGGTCTCGAGCGCGGGCAGCTCGCCGTAGCGGATCTCGGCGACACGCTGGAGATCGCCGACGCGCTCTGCGCGTTCCGCCTCCATCCGCAGCTCGTCGATGCTGCGCGTGATCTCCTTGACGCGCTCAAGCGTCTCCTTCTCCTTCGACCAGCGGGCCGCGAGCTCGTCGCGGACTGAGCGCGCTTCCGCCAGCTCCCGCTCGATCGGCTCGCGAACCTCGGACGTCTCCTTGCCGAGCGCGGCCAGCTCGATCTCGAGCTGGCGCACCCGCCGCTCGGCCTCGTCCAGCTCGAGCGGCGAGGAATCGATCTCCATACGCAGGCGCGAGGCGGCCTCGTCCACGAGGTCGATGGCCTTGTCGGGCAAGAAGCGATCGGAGATGTACCGGTCGGACAGCACCGCTGCGGCGACGAGCGCAGCGTCGCGGATGCGGACGCCGTGGTGCGCCTCGTAGCGCTCCTTGAGCCCGCGCAGGATCGCGATCGTGTCGGCTGCCGACGGCTCGCCGACGAAGATCGGCTGGAAGCGCCGTTCGAGCGCGGCGTCCTTCTCGATGTGCTTGCGGTACTCGTCGAGGGTCGTCGCGCCGATCGCGCGCAGCTCGCCGCGGGCGAGCATCGGCTTCAGCATGTTGGCGGCGTCGACGGCGCCCTCGGCGGCGCCGGCGCCGACGATCGTGTGCAGCTCGTCGATGAAGAGGACGATCTCGCCCTCCGACTGCTTGATCTCGCCGAGAACGGCCTTCAGCCGCTCTTCGAACTCGCCGCGATACTTCGACCCGGCGAGCAGCGCGCCGATGTCGAGCGCCCAGACGCGCTTGCCCTTCAGGCCCTCCGGCACATCGCCGGCGACGATCCGCTGCGCCAGGCCTTCGGCAATCGCCGTCTTGCCGACGCCGGGATCCCCGATCAGCACCGGGTTGTTCTTCGTCCGACGCGACAGCACCTGGATCACCCGGCGGATCTCCTCGTCGCGCCCGATGACCGGGTCGAGCTTCCCCTGCTCGGCCAGCTCGGTCAGGTCGCGACCGAACTTCTCGAGCGCCTGGTACGTGCCCTCCGGATCCTGTGAGGTGACGCGCGCCGAGCCGCGAATGGCTTGCAGCGCCTCGAGCAGCGCCTTCCGGCCGATCACGTCGAGCGCGAGCAGCAGGTGCTCGACGGAGACGAAGTCGTCGTCCATGCCGCGCGCCTCGTCGAAGGCCTTGTCGAGCGCCTTCGCGAATGCAGCGGACACGCCCGGCTGCTGGGCGGCGCCGGCGATCCGCGGCTTCGCGGCAAGCCGCTCCTCCGCGGACGCGCGCAGCGCCGCGGGGCTCTCGCCCGCGCGCTCCACCACCGTCTTCGGCAGCTCCTGGTCCAGGAGCGCAAGGAGCAGGTGCTCCGGATAGACCTCGGGGTTGCCGCCGCGGCGCGCCAACTCCTGGGCGCCGGCGACCGCCTCCTGGCTCTTTAGCGTGAGTTTCTGGAAGTCCATGTGGTTGTCCTCGTTGTTCTGATTGGCAGCAATTCGGTGGATTGCGAATACGGGACGAGATCGCGTCGGTACTGCTTGTGCACGCGGGCGATCTCCTCCTGCATCCGCCGCTCCATCCGCTCGAGGCGCGCCCGCATACGCAGCAGCTCGTCCTGCAGCGCGATCACGCGCTCGACGCCGGCGAGGTTCAGCCCGAGCTCGGTCATCTGCTGGATCGTCCGCAGGCGCTCGAGGTCGGCGTCCGAGTACAGACGGGTGTTCCCGGGTGTCCGCTTCGGGCGCACAAGCCCTTTGTTCTCGTAGATGCGCAGCGTCTGCGGGTGCATCCCGACGAGCTCGGCAGCGACGCTGATCATGTAGCGCGGCGAGTCGTCCATCAGGCCACCATCCCTTCGCGCGGGTTCTCGCGCGAGACCTTCTGCAGGTTCTCGATCGCCTCGCGCTCGGCCTTCGTGACCTTCTTCGGCACGGCCAGCTTCACGCGCGCGAGGAGGTCCCCCTTGCCGCCGCCCTTGAGCTTCGGCGCCCCGCGGCCGCGGACGCGAAGCATCGTCCCGTCCTGCGTGCCCGGCTTGATCTTCAGCGTCACGGGCCCGCCGTCGGGTGTCGGCACCGAGACGTTGGCGCCCAGCGCCGCCTCCGGATACGTGACCGGCAGGTCGACGACGAGGTCCGCCTCACCGCGTCGCTTGAACGTCGGCGACTCGGCGACGCGCGTGACGACGTAGAGGTCGCCCGGCGGGCCGCCGCCGGTTCCGGCCTCGCCCTTGCCCTTCAACCGCACCCGGCCGCCGTTCTTGACCCCGGCCGGGATCTTGACCGTGTAGCGACGCGTGCGCCGCTCACGACCCGAACCGTGGCAGCGAGAGCACGGCTCCTCGATCACTGTGCCGTTGCCCCGGCAGCGCGGACACGGCTGTGAGATCGCGAACAGCCCCTGGCTCTCGGCCCTGACGCCGCGGCCACCGCACTCGGGACATAGAATCGGCGCCGTCCCCGGACGCGCGCCCGAACCACCGCAGAGTGAGCACGCCTGCTGCGCGTCCACCGGGATCTTCGTCTCAAGGCCGCGCAGCGCGTCGTCGAAAGACAGGTTCACCTCGACCTCGAGGTCGGCGCCGCGCTGCCCGGCGGGGCGGGTCTGCGGCCCCCGGCCACGGTTGAAGATGCCGCCCAGGAAGTCGCCGATCCCGCCGAGGTCGCCGAGGTCGAAGTCCTCGACGCGGAATCCACCAGCGGGCCCGGCGCCTCCCGGGAACCGGCCGTCGGCGCTGCCAAAGGTGTCGTACTGCTTGCGCTTCTCGGGGTCCGAGAGCAGGTCGTAGGCGCCCTGAACCTCCTTGAAGCGCTCCTCGGCGTCCTTGTTGCCCGGATTCCGGTCCGGGTGGTACTGCCGCGCGAGCTTGCGGTACGCCTTCTTGATCTCGTCCTGGGAGGCGTTCTTGGCGACGCCGAGGACGTCGTAGGGATTCTTCGTCGCGGTGGCCACGGTCCTCCCTCTAGTCCTCGGCCTCCTGCGCCGCTGCGGCGACGACGACGCGCGCCGGACGCAGAACACGGTCGCCGAGCTTGTAGCCCTTCTGGACGACCTCGATCACCGAGCCCTCTTCCCGGTCGGACGGCTGCGCCAGCAGCGCCTCGTGGACGTGCGGGTCGAAGAGGCCGTCCGTGTCGATCTCCGCGAGACCCTCACGGGACAGCACGGACTGGAGCTCTCGATGGACCAGTCGTACGCCGTCCTCGAGCTGCGCCTCCTGGTGCTCGCTGGCGGCGAGCAGCGCCCGCTCCAGGTCGTCGAGCACCGGCAAAAGATCCTTGACCAGCCGCTCGTGGGCGCGCGCGACCAGTGCCTCCTGGTCGCGCGCCACTCGCTTGCGGTAGTTCTCGAACTCCGCCGCGACCCGCTTCAGGTCGTGCAGGTACTCGACCCGCTTCCCCTCTGCCTCGTCTGCGGACGCGCGGAGGCTCTCGAGCTCCTGCTCGAGCTCCTCGATGCGCTTCTCGAGCTCTGCCGCGCGAGCCTCGGCCGGGGGAACCTCCCGGTTCCCCCGCGCCCCCTCCCCTGGTCCGCTGGCGCGAACAGGAGGCTTCGGTCGATTGGAGGATCGATGCGACATTACTGAGCCTTCGCCTCCTCCTCTTCCTCATCGACCACCTCGGCCTCCTGGACGACCTCTTCATCGTCGGCGGCACCGTTTCCGCCGCCGGCCGCCGTCTGCGCCGTCTGGGCCTGCGCCTGCGCGTAGACCGCCTCGGCGAGCTTGTGCGAGGCGTCCTGGAGCGCCTCCGTCTTCGAGCGGATCTCGTTCAGATCGTCGCCCTCGACGGCCTGCTTCAGCTCCATGATCCGGCCGTCGATCGTCGAGGCCTCGGCCTCGCCGAGCTTCTCGCGGTGCTCCTTGAGGCTCCGCTCGGTCGCGTACGCAAGGCTCTCCGCGTGGTTCCGGGCATCGGCGAGCTCGCGCAGCCGGTGCGCCTCCTCCGCGTGGGCCTCCGCGTCGCGGACCATGCGCTGGACCTCATCCTGCTTCAGGCCGGAGCCGCCCTCGATCCGGATCTTCTGCTCGTTGCCGGTTCCGAGGTCCTTGGCCGAGACGTGCATGATCCCGTCCGCGTCGATATCGAACGCGACCTCGATCTGCGGCATGCCGCGCGGCGCCGGCGGGATGCCCACGAGCTGGAACTTCCCGAGCGTCTTGTTGAAGGCGATCATCTCGGACTCGCCCTGCGCGACGTGGACCTCCACCGACGGCTGGTTGTCGTCGGCCGTGGTGAAGATCTCGGACTTCCGCGTCGGGATCGTTGTGTTCCGCTCGATCAACCTCGTGAACACACCGCCCTTCGTCTCGATGCCGAGCGACAGCGGCGTCACGTCGAGCAGGAGCACGTCCTTGACCTCGCCGCGGAGCACACCGGCCTGAATGGCCGCGCCGACGGCGACGACCTCGTCGGGGTTGACGCCCTTGTGCGGCTCCTTGCCGACGATCTCCTTGACCTTCTCCTGGACGGCGGGCATGCGAGTCATGCCGCCGACGAGGACGACGTGCTCGATCTGGCTCGCCTGCATGCCGGCGTCCTCGAGCACGCGCTTCGTCGGTCCGACGGTGCGCTCGAGCAGGTCGGCGCTGAGCTCGTTGAGCTTCGCCCGGGTCAGCTGCAGGTCGAGGTGCTTCGGGCCCTCCGGCGTGGCGGTAATGAACGGCAGGTTGATCTGCGTCGTCATCGTCGACGACAGCTCGATCTTCGCCTTCTCGGCCGCCTCGTACAGGCGCTGAAGCGCCATCCGGTCCTGCGCCAGGTCGATGCCCTGGTCGCGCTTGAACTCGGCCACCATCCAGTCGACGACCGCCTTGTCCCAGTTGTCGCCGCCGAGGTGGTTGTCACCCGCCGTCGCCTTCACCTCGAAGACGCCCTCGCCGAGCTCGAGGATCGACACGTCGAACGTGCCGCCGCCGAGGTCGAAGACGAGGATCGTCTGGTCGGACTCCTTCTCGAGGCCGTAGGCGAGCGACGCCGCAGTCGGCTCGTTGATGATCCGCAGCACGTTGAGGCCGGCGATCCGGCCGGCGTCCTTGGTCGCCTCGCGCTGTGCGTTGTTGAAGTACGCGGGGACGGTGATCACCGCATCGGTCACCGTCTCGCCGAGGTACGCCTCGGCGTCCGTCTTCAGCTTCTGGAGGATCATCGCCGAGATCTCCGGCGGCGCGTACTCCTTGCCGCCCGCCTTGACGCGGACGTCGTCGTTCGGCCCCTTGACGACCTCGTAGGGGACGATCTTCATCTCTTCGGAGACCTCGTCGAACTTCCGGCCCATGAAGCGCTTGATCGAGAACACCGTGTTCTCGGGGTTCGTGACCTGCTGGCGCTTCGCGGGCGCGCCGACGAGCCGCTGGTCGTCCTTCGTGAACGCGACGACGGACGGCGTTGTGCGCCCGCCCTCCGCGTTCGGGATCACCGTCGGCTCGCCGCCCTCGACGACGGCTATGCACGAGTTCGTCGTCCCGAGGTCGATACCAATTACTCTTGCCATACGAATTCTCCTTTTCGTTCGCGCTTGCGCTACTAAGAAAATCTAAGTAGGAGGTTATCAGATTTGATCCGCGATGGTCGCCTCGAGCAGTACGCAAGCCTCCTCGTCGACGATTGCGTCGGCGTCGAGGCCGGCTGGCAGGTCCTCGTCCGCGCCCAGCCACTCGGCCGGCCCCTCTTCGAGGAGGTGTTGCGGCAGGTCGGGAAGCGCGGCGCCTATGCCCTGCCGCGGCTCTCCTTCGGCCTCGGCGGCACTGGCGGCATGGAGTCGGCGTGGGTCAACGCCGTCCCCGAGGAGCTGCTGGACATCGTCCCGGACGTCGACCGCTACACCCTCGAGACCATCGACTGCTTCATCGCCATCCTCGCGCCCGAGAACACGCGTGAGGGCGCGGACATCGCGCAGGATCGCCTCGCGCGCATCCAGACGGCGTACCGCCCCGTGACCATGGCCTTCATGTCGCACGAGAAACCCTGGGTAGGCTGCCAGTACCCGACGCAGGCCCTGGCGCAGGACGCGGGCATGACGTTCGAGCAGTTCGAGGACTTCCTCTACGGCGCGGTGCTGATCGACTGGGAGGCGCTCGAGCGCGAGATGCGCACGATCGCCGACCGGTTCGACGCCGCCGACGAGGTGCGGCTCGTCGGCGAGGGGACCGACCTGCGGCTCAGCCTCGCCGGCCGGGCCGGGCGCGTCAGCGGCGCCGGCGCCAACATGCCGAGCGGCGAGGTGTTCTACAGCCCCGTCGAGGACTCCGCGGACGGCGTGATCACGTTCGCCGAGTATCCCGGTTGCTACCTCGGCCGCGAGGTTTACGGCATCCGGCTCCGCTTTGCGGGAGGGCGGGTCGTGGAAGCATCCGCGACCCAGGACGAGGACTTCCTGCTCGAGGTCCTCGACACCGACGACGGCGCGCGGCGGCTCGGCGAGTTCGGCATCGGCTGCAATCCCGGCATCCAGCGTCACCTCAAGAACACGCTCTTCGACGAGAAGATCGAGGGCACGATCCACCTGGCTCTCGGTCAGAGCTACCCGGACACGGGCGGAACGAATGAGAGCGCCATCCACTGGGACGTGGTCAAGGACCTCCGGCAGGAGGGCCGCATCGAGCTGGACGGCGAGCTCGTCCAGGAAAACGGCCGCTGGCAGCCCTAACCCGGTTTCCTGGAACCACCTCGCGGCTACGCTGCTCCTGTGGAGCTGCTCGATACACGCGCGCGGGCGGTGCGCGATCTCCGCATCTCCGTCACCGACCGCTGCAACTTCCGGTGCGTGTACTGCATGCCGAAGGAGGTCTACGGGCGGGACTACGCCTTCCTGCCGCGCCGGCAGCTCCTCACCTTCGAGGAGATCGAGCGGATCGCGCGTGCGTTCGTGCGCAACGGGGTCCGGAAGCTCCGGATCACAGGAGGTGAGCCGCTCGTCCGGCGTGACCTCGAGCGTCTCGTCGCGCAACTGCGCGCGCTCGGCGACGTCGACCTGACGCTGACGACGAACGGCTCGCTACTGCCGCAGAAGGCGCAGGCCCTCGCCGACGCCGGCCTCGACCGCGTCACGGTCAGCCTCGACTCGCTCGACGACGACGTCTTCCGGTCGATGAACGACGTCGGCTTTCCGGTCGAGCGGGTCCTCGACGGCATCGACGCCGCGGCCGCGGCTGGCCTGCCGGTGAAGGTCAACTGCGTCGTCAAGCGCGGCGTCAACGAGGACGGCCTCGTCGAGATGGCGCGCTTCTTCCGCGGCGCCGGCCACGTGCTGCGGTTCATCGAGTACATGGACGTCGGCCACACGAACGGCTGGCGGCTCGACGACGTCGTTCCGGCGGACGAGATCGTCGCCCGCATTGGCGCCGACCTCCCGCTCGAACCCGTGCCGCCCGCCTACTCCGGAGAGGTCGCGACACGGTGGCGTTACCGTGACGGATCCGGCGAGATCGGCGTCATCTCGTCGGTGACGAAGCCCTTCTGCGGGTCCTGCACGCGGGCGCGCCTCTCGGCAGAGGGTCGCCTGTACACCTGCCTGTTCGCCTCCCGTGGCCAAGACCTCCGCCGGCTCCTCCGCAGCGGCGCCGGCGACGGCGAGCTCGACGAGGCGATCCGACAGGTCTGGCGCCGACGAACCGACCGTTATTCAGAGCTCCGCTCGCGGGCCACGCCCGACCTCCAGAAGGTCGAAATGAGCTACATCGGCGGCTGAAGTGGCGCGCAGGGCCGCGGGTTTCCTAGGATCCCCGCCCTATGAACCCCAATGCCGCAACACTTCGCCTCGCCGTCTTCCCGCGCGCCGGGTTGCTCGCCGATCTCCTGCTGATCGTCCTGGGCGCGGGGCTCGTCGCCGTCGCGGCTCAGATCTCCTTCGGACTCCCCTTCACGCCCGTGCCGATCACCGGCCAAACGTTTGCGGTCGTCCTCGTGGGCGCATCGCTGGGCGCGGTGCGCGGAACCGCGAGCCTCGCGCTCTACGTGCTCGTCGGCCTGGTCGGCGCGCCCGTCTACGCGGATCACGCGCACGGCTGGGAGATCGTCAAGGGCGCGACCGGCGGCTACCTCGTCGGCTTCGTCGTCGCCGCGACGGTCACCGGCTGGCTCGCGGAGCGCCGCTGGGACCGGCGGTTTGCCTCCTCGGTGACCGTGATGCTGACCGGCAACGTGATCATCTACCTGTTCGGGCTGCCGTGGCTAGCACACGTGCTGCACACCGGGCTCGACGACACGCTGACGGACGGTCTCTACCCGTTCGTCCCGGGCGACATCTTCAAGCTCTACCTCGCGGCCGCGGTGTTGCCCGGGGCGTGGCGCCTGGTCGAGCACGTGTCGCCGAAAGACGACTCGGGCGAAGGCCTTTAAGAATTCCGCAAGGACATCGGCACTAGCCTCCGCTCGGTGAAGGCGCCACGGGGGTGGTCGTTCGCGGGGATCGTCTTCCTGGCGGCCGTGACCGGGGCAGTGCTCAACGCTTCGACGGCGACCGCGAAGCGCAAGCCTCCGCCTCCGCCGCCGCCATCACCTCCGTCGACGTCGCCGACCTACGCGAAGAACTACGCGGACGTGCCGAGGCACTCCACCATGGATCCCGGGCTCGCCTCGATCTCCCCTGCACTCCTCGTCCAGCCGGGTACGCCGGCGGAAGGCGCGTCGCCGAGCGAAACACGGCCGACGTCGATCGCCAACCCGACCGCACAGAGCTGACCGCTATCTGAGGCCGACCCAGACCCGATAGGAGATCCACCAAGGCACCGGCTCCGGCATCCGGGCTGCGACGGCGCGGAGGCGGTCGAGGCCGACGTCCTCCTCGGTCGCGCCGGCCTCCAGCAGAGTGGTCAGGCTGCCCTGGCTGAGGGCGAAGCCGACGAGCCGCTCACCGTCGCCGGACTCGACGCTGTGAAGCGCGAGCTCGCGGACGCGCCGGAAGATGCCGCTCTCCTCGAACCGCTCGCTGCTGACGGGCCAGAGTTGCTTCTCGCGGTCCAGCCCCCGCTCCTCGCGGAGCACCGCGGTGCGCTCCCGCACGGCGCCGAACTCGTCCTCCACCTCCCAGAGCGGGGTCTGCAGGGCGAAGTACTCGTAGGCGCAGAGGACGCCTCCGGGACGGAGGATGCGCGCAATCTCCGGGAAGACCTGCTCGGGACGCATCCACTGAAGCGACTGCGAGGCGGTGACGAGATGGGCAGACGAATCGGTCAGGCCGGTCTCGTACGCCGACGCACTGACGTACCGTACGTTCCGGTCCGGCGTCACCGCCTCTGCATGCCGGACCATCGCTTCGTTGGGCTCGACGCCGACGACCTCCTCCGCCACCGCCGCCCACGGCCGCGTCGAGAGCCCGGTTCCGGAGCCGAGGTCGACCACCACCGGCCGCGGCGCCCCCGCGAGCGGCGGCAGGAGCTCGACGAGCGCGGGCGGCGGAGCCGGCCGAAACGCGTCGTAGCCCTCCGCGAATCCCGGGCGACCGTAGCCCGATTCGTCGAGTCGGCGCCGAAGCTTCGCGTCCAACCCGGTTAGGCTACGCCCGTGGCAACGCTGCGGGATCTGATGACGCGCGACGTTCTGGCGGTGGCGCCGGAGGACACGCTCGGCGAGACGGCCACGAAGATGGTCGATCGGGGAGTCGGATCGGTCGTCGTAAGCGATTTCGGCCGGCTGATCGGCATCCTCACCGAGCGGGACATGCTGCGGGCGATGGCCGACCGCTCGCATCCCAGCCAGGCGCGGGTGCGCGAGTGGATGACGACCGAGCCGGTCACGGCGACAGGAGACATGACGGTCGAGGAGGCGGCGCAGATCATGCTCGAGCACAACTTTCGGCACCTTCCCGTCCTCGACGGCGAGCGCGCTGCCGGGATTGTCAGCATCCGGGACGTCGTTGAATGGATGGGGAGGGAAAGCACGAGCTAGGACGAGGCATCAAGACAGACGTCTAGAATTGACAACTTCGACACATGCTCTGGTGAGCATCCGCTCGATCTCATGACGTACGTAACCGCTTTTGGCCGCCGATACCTGCCCCGAGGGTGGGGCGACTTCGCCCGCCAGCTCGTCATCTGGTTCGGGTTCGGGCTGGCCTACCAGGTCGTCCGCGGGCTCGCCGATCGCGACACGACGCGGGCGTTCCACAACGGCCTCAAGGTCATCGACATCGAGAGCCACGCACACGCGCTGTTCGAGGTCAGCCTCCAGCGCTTCATCGACCATCCGGGGTTGCTGACGACGTTCGCGAACTGGACGTACTGGATGTCGCAGTTCACCGTCGTCGGCCTCGCCCTGTTGTTCATCTACCTGCGGCACAACGAGTACTTCCTGCGTGTGCGGAACCTGCTCCTGCTGGCCAACGTGATCGGGCTCATCGGCTACGTCCTGCTCCCGACCGCGCCGCCTCGCATGTTCCCGAGCTTCGGTTTCATGGACACGCTGTCTGCCTACGGCTCGGTCAACCACCAGAGCGGGCTGATCCAGCTCGCCGCGAACCCGTACGCGGCCATGCCCAGCCTGCACGCCGCCGACGCGCTGATCATCGGCGTTGCGCTGGCCCTGCTCTTGCGCCCGTGGCCGCTGAAGATCGTCTGGCTTCTGTGGCCCGCGTGGGTGTGGTTCGTCGTGATGGCGACCGGCAACCACTTCTGGCTCGACGTGGTCGGCGGTATCGTCGTCGCCCTGCTCGCCGCCGCCGTGATCTACGGCATGCCTCGGATCCTGCGGCGCACCGAGCCGGCCCCCTCGGGCTAGCGTGAGCTCAGAGTCGTCGGGGCCTGCCCGGGTCCGGCAGACCTATACGGACGGCGTCCGGCGTCTCGCCGCACGATCGGTTACCAGCCTCGCCCGCACCCGGGTGACGCCGAACGCGCTGACGGCCGCAGGCGTGACGCTCTGCGCCGTGGCGGCGGTGCTCGTCTACTTCGAGTACCGGAACGAGATCCTCTTCTACTACCTCGGCGGCTCGATCTTCGTCATCGGCTCGATCCTCGACATCCTCGACGGCGCGCTCGCGCGCCGCAGCGGGAAGGGCACGCCGTTTGGCGCGTTCCTCGACTCGACGACGGACCGGGTCAGCGAGGCCTTCGTGCTCGGCGCGATCGCGCTCGTCTTCTACCGCCAGCGCGAGGAGGTCGCGCTGGCGTTCACGTTCGCGGCCGTCGTCGGCTCGTTCCTCGTCAGTTACACGCGCGCGCGCGCAGAGGCGCTCGGGATTCGCGGCGACGTCGGAATCGGGAGCCGGGCGGAGCGCGTCGTCGTGATCGGCGTCGGCCTTGCGCTCGCTCCCTGGGGCGTCCTCCCCTACGCGATCTACCTGCTCACCGCGACCGCGTGGATCACGGTGCTGCAGCGCGTGCTGCACGTTCGCCGGGAGCTGCGCAAGCGTTAGTGCTAGGCTTTGTTGCTAGCAGATGAGTGCTAGCAGGAAGACCGTCCTCGTCCGGATGCCGGGCGAGCTGAAGCGCCGCCTCGCCGACGAGGTGACGGCGCGCCGCTCGAACCTCAACGACGTCGCCGTCGGCATCCTTGCGTCGCGGGTCGGCGTTCCATTCGAGCCGTCCGGCCGCCAGGCGACGGCTCCGGGCGCAAGCGGCGACGTCGTCCTGCGCATGCCACCCGACCTCTCGGAGAAGCTCAAGCGACGGGCGGCGGAGAGAAACGCCAATACCAACGACTTCATCCTCGACACGCTGGCCGAGGGCCTTGGCGTGAGAAAGGACACCATGGCATCGACCAACGGAAAGCCGCGCCGCAGCGAGGACAAGGTCCGCGTCGCGATCATCGGCGTGGGCAACTGCGCCAATTCACTCCTCCAGGGCGTCGAGTACTACAAGGACGCCGATCCCGACCAGTTCGTGCCCGGCCTGATGCACGTCGATCTCGGCGGCTACCACGTCCGCGACGTCGAGTTCTCCGCCGCGTTCGACGTCGTCAAGGGGAAGGTCGGCCAGGACCTGGCGAGCGCAATCTGGGCGCCGCCCAACGACACGTACCGCTTCGCCGACGTGCCCGCGACCGGCGTCAAGGTCATGCGGGGCATGACGCACGACGGGCTCGGCAAGTACCTGTCCGAGGTCGTGGAGAAGGCGCCCGGCGACACGGTCGACGTGGCGCAGGTCCTCCGCGACACCGGAACCGACGTCGTCGTCAACTACCTCCCGGTCGGCTCGGAAGAGGCCACCAAGTGGTACGCCGAGCAGATCCTGCAGGCGGGTTGCGCGATGGTGAACTGCATGCCGGTCTTCATTGCGAAGGGCGGACATTTCCAGCGGCGCTTCGAGGATGCGGGGCTGCCGATCATCGGCGACGACATCAAGTCGCAGGTCGGCGCCACGATCACGCACCGCGTGCTGACGTCGCTGTTCCGCGAGCGGGGCGTCCACCTCGACCGCACCATGCAGCTCAACGTGGGCGGGAACTCCGACTTCCTCAACATGCTCGAGCGCGACCGCCTGGAGTCGAAGAAGATCTCGAAGACGACCGCGGTCACGTCGATGCTCGACTACGACCTCGGCGCCCGGAACGTCCACGTCGGCCCGTCCGACTACGTGCCCTGGCTGACCGACCGCAAGTGGGCGTACATCCGCATGGAGGGCACGTCGTTCGGCAACGTGCCGCTGAACGTCGAACTCAAGCTCGAGGTCTGGGACTCGCCGAACTCGGCCGGCATCGTCATCGACGCCGTCCGCCTCGCCAAGCTCGCGCTCAACAACGGCGTCGGCGGCGCGCTCGAGGGGCCGAGCGCCTACCTGATGAAGTCGCCGGCGAAGCAGATCGTCGACGACGAGGCGTACGAACTCGTCGAGCGCTTCATCAAGCAGCACCGGCGCAAGGTGCGAACGCGTGAGGGTGCCCCCGCCTGACGCTCGTTCCGAGCTCGCCGGCCTCGCCCTCTTCGTGGCGGGCGTGGTCGGATTCGTGTACGGGATCGCCGAGCACCAGCTGACGTACGGCAACGACGTCGCGTCGATCGCCGTGCTGTTTACCCTCGGCATCGTCCAGCTGGTCTCGGCGTTCCTCCTCGGGCGCTGGTGGGCCCTGCTGCTTCCGGTGCTCGCGGTGCTGATCGCAGTGCCGGCGGGCTATCCCGCGGACGGACGCGGCGAGCCGCTTCCGACGTGGTTCACGCTCGCGCTCCTCGCGCCGGTTGGATTCGTTCTGGCGGCGCTCGGGGTCGGGCTCCGTCGCGTTAGAGCCGCGTCGGAATGCTCTGACGGAACCGGAAGAAGTTCGACGGGTCGTACTTGCGCTTGATCGAGACGAGCCGCGCGAGGTTCGAGCCGTAGTACGCCTGCTGCCAGTCCCCAAGGCTGGGATCGATGTAGTTCTGGTAGCTGAAGCCCGAGACGAAAGGCCGAACGGCGGCCGTCAGCGACTCGATCCAGCGCAGGTTCGCTCGGACGACGGACGCCGGATCCGATTGCTTCCAGATCGCCACGTACTGGATCGAGCACAGCGCGTCGCGGTGGACGAACGCCGTCGCCTCCTTGCCGACGCGCGAGATCGCACCGCCGTAGGCGTCCAGGATCACCTCCGCTCGGCCGAGCCGTGGATCGGCCTGCCTCGTCTCGAGCGCCGTCAGGATCCGCCCGATCCCCTCGGCCGGTAGCGGAGCGTCGGCGTACTGGGACGCGCCCTTGAACGTGAGCCGCGGGAGGATGCCGTGGGGCGACTTGCCCGCCACATGGCATTCCGCAATGGTGTCGCTCGCGCAGCCGGCCCACCGCTTGACCGCGTCGAGGTAGCCGAGCGTCCCCACCTGGACGCGGATCGGATCGCCCGCCGCGGCGAGCGGGGCGATCAACGTCTGCAGCTGCGACGCGGAGCCGAAGAACTGTCCGCCCGATGTGATCGCGGGCGTGGCCGTCGCGGTCTTCGTCGCCGCGAGGAAGAGCGTGGACGAGAGCTCGTCCGGGGCGTGCGGCGCGAACCGCTGCCAGGCGTCGAACGCGGCGGCGGCGTCTCGCCACGGCCACTGAATCGAGTAGTACGAGACGTCCTGGACCGGGGTCGTCCGGAACCGGAACCCCGTGACGACGCCGAAGTTTCCGCCGCCGCCGCCGCGGCAGGCCCAGAACAGATCGGCGTGCTGTCGTCCGCTACAGACGAGCCTGTGACCGTTGGCGGTGACGATCGTGAGGCTCTCGATCGCGTCGCACGTCAGGCCCAGCTTGCGCGCCGCATAGCCGTGGCCGCCGCCGAGCGCGAGACCGGCGATCCCGACGCTGGGGCACGTCCCCGCCGGAATCGTGACGCCGCTCGCCGCGAGGCTGGAGTAAGCATCGATCAGAAGCGCCCCGGCATCGATCGAGGCCGTCCCGCCCTGCGCGCGAACGCGCCGCAGGCGCGTGACGTCGAGGACGATCCCTTCGGACGTCGAGTAGCCGCCGTAGCTGTGGCCGCCGGAGCGCGGGGTCAGCCGGAACTCGTGCTTCCGCGCCCAGTGAATTGCGCGCTCGACGTCCTCGGTCGACGCGGCGTAGGCGATCGCGCGTGGGTGGAAGCCGTCGAACCGCGGGTTGTACAGCAACCGGCCGGCGGCGTAGCCGGCAGCGCCCGGCGTCACCACCGGTCCGCGCAGGTCGCGGGCGAGCTCGCGGAGGGCTCGGCTCGAGGGCCGGTTTGCCGCGAGCGCGGACTCGACGCCTATGCCCACGAGAGCGACGGCGGCCGAGCGGCGGAGGAACTCGCGTCGATCCACTCCCGGCGCTAGAGGTGTGTCGGGATGCTCTGGTGGAAGTGGAACAAGTTCGAGGGGTCGTACTTGCGCTTGATCGAGACGAGCCGCGCGAGGTTCGAGCCGTAGTACGCCTGCTGCCAGTCCGCGAGGCTCGGATCGATGTAGTTCTGGTATGCGAACTTCGACACGTGCGGTCGCACCGAGGCGTAGTAGGTCGTGATCCAGCGCAGGTTGGCCTGGACGACCGAGGCCGGCGCGCTCTGCTCCCAGCCGGCGTAGAACTGCAGCGAGCAGATCGCGTTCCGGTGGACGAACGCGGTCGCCGCCGCCGGGACCTTGTTGATCGCGCCGCCGTACGAGTCGAGGATCACGCCGCCGCCGCCCAGGTGCGCGTTGCGCTGCCGTTCCTCGACGCCGCGAATGAGCGCCTCGATGCCGGCCTTCTTCGTCGGCTCGAGCACGTAGCTGGACTTCGCCTTGAAGGTCGAGCGACCGGACTGGAGGCACTCGGGCACCGTTTTTCCCGAGCAGCCGGCAAAGTAGAGGGCGGCGTCCAGATAGTTCCTGCGGACGAAGGTCGGACGCGCCGCGCCGATCTGGAGGAGCGGCCGGAGAACCGAGCGGAGCTCGCTTTCCGAGCCGAAGAATTGGCCGCCCGATGAGACGCTCGGCGACCCCTGCGGGTTCCCGGTCGAGGCCAGGCTACAGAGCCCGAACAGCGCGTCCGGCCCGTGCGGGACGACTTCCTGCCACTTCCGGATGACCTCGGCGGCGTCACCCCACGGCCATTCGATGAAGAACGTCGTCACCTCGCCGACCGGGTGTGTGTCGAACACGAAGCTCGTGACGATCCCGAAGTTGCCGCCTCCTCCTCCCCGGCAGGCCCAGTACAGGTCTGAGTTCTGATTCGCGTTGCAGACGAGCGCCTTGCCCGTCGGCGTCACGATCGTCACCTGCCGGATGTTGTCGGCGGTCGTGCCCATCTTCCGCCCCGACAGGCCGACGCCGCCACCGAGCGCCAGGCCCGAGATTCCGACGGTCGGACACGAGCCCCCCGGAACCGTGACGCGATGCTTCCAGAGGGCGGCGTAGAGGCTGATAAGGGGAACGCCCGCGCCGACCGTCGCCGAGCCGCTTCTGACGTTGATCTGCTTGATGCGGGTGACGTCGACGACCACGCCCTGCGCCGTGGTCGAGTAGCCGCCGTAGCTGTGGCCGCCGCAGCGAGGCACGATGCGAATGCCGTGCTTGCGGGCCCAGCGGATCGTCTTCTCGACGTCAGCGAGCGACCGGCAGTACGCGATGGCCTGGGGCTTGATGTTGTCGAAGGTCGTGTCGTAGATGAGCCGCGACTTGTTGTAGCCCGGCTGCCCTCGCGCGACCACCCGTCCGCCCAGCTCGCGCCGAAGCTGGCGGAGCTCCGCGGAGGTCGGCCCGCGAAGCGGCGCGTTCGGCAGGTGCGCCGTGGTCGTCGCACGGGTAGGCGTTCGCCTCTGCGTCGTCGCCGACTGCTTCGAGCCGGACGAGCACGCCGCCAGGATGCCGCCGCCGCCGAGCGCGACCGCCAGCTTGCCGGCGTGGCCAAGCAGCTGCCCGCGGTCATAGCTCTCCACCAGGGTCGACTCTACTCCGGAATCAGGACGCGCACTACACTCGGCGGAAGATGCCGCTTCGCGTCTGCCTCGTCACGCCCTTCTCCTGGTCGCAGCCGCACGATGTCAACGAGCACGTCGCCGGCGTCGCGACGAGCCTGCGCGCGCTCGGACACGACATAACGGTGCTCGCCCCCTCCGGGCGAGCGCGTGACCTGCTCGACGGGCGTCGCGCACTGATGGCCGGCGCCGGCAGCGGCGTCGTCGCGGTCGGTCCGGCATTCCCCATCTCGAGGCGGAGCAGCATGGGCGTCCCCGTCGGTGTCCGCGCGAACCTTGCGCTCGCCCTCGCCCGCGGACAGTACGACCTCGTCCACGGGATGGAGCCGGGCCTCCCGAGCCTGTCGTACCTCGCGCTGCGCGACACCCGCGCACTCGCGGTGGCCACCGTCTTCTCGCCGGACCGCCTCGCGTATCCACCGGGGCGCGCGCAGCGGACGCGAATCCGCACGCGGATCGATGCCCTGCTGGCCACGAGCCCGGAGGCGCTCTCGGCAGGGAGGGAGCGCCTGCCCGGCGACTACCGGCTGATCTCGCCGGGCGTCGACACAGAGCTCTTCCACCCCGGCGAGAAGCGCAACCTGATCGTGCTCGAGTGGCGGCCCGGGGAACGCCCGCTGACGCGATCCGTGCTCCGGGCGCTCCGCGAGCTGGACGGGTGGGAGCTCGTCTTCCTGCGGACGAAGCCGCTCGCCGGACGGCCGACGGTTCCGCTCTCGCTCCGCGACCGTATCCACGTCCGGACGCTGCGATCCGGGCCCGCCCGGGCGCCGCTCCTGAACGAGGCCGCGATCTTCGTTCCAGCGCTCCGCGGCCTGCAGCGCGCGGCCCTCGAGGCCGAGGCCGCAGGCACCGCGATCGCCCGACCAGCCGGGGTCGCGGCGCAGCCGGAACTGGCCGGCGCGGCGCTGGCGCGTCTCGCCGAGGACGCGGACGTCCGCGCCGACGTCGCGGCGAAGTGCCGCGCGAAGGCCGAGCTGGAGAGCTTCTCCGCCGTCGCCGAGGAGCTCGACGGCGTGTACGCGGGGCTCGCGCGACGCCGTCGCCAGCAGGCACCGCTTGCCGACCCGCTTTCGGGCCGCGAGTGGATCGTTTGCGACCTCCACCTCCACACCTCCTGGTCGCACGACTGCTCGATCGACGTCGTCGACCTGCTGGATCACGCCGAGGCCATCGGGCTCGGCGCGATTGCCGTCACCGACCACAATGTGTTCGGCGGCGCGCAGGAGGCAGCAAGGCTTGCGGAGCAACGGCCGCTCACCGTGATCCCAGGCGAGGAGGTGAAGACGGATGGTCAGGGCGAGGTGATCGGCCTCTTCCTGAGGGAGGAGATCCCTCGCGGGCTGAGCTTCGAGGACACGATCACGGCGATCCGGGAGCAGGGCGGCCTCGTCTACGTCCCCCATCCCTTCGACCGCATGCACACGGTCGCGGACCCGGGCACGCTCCACAAGCACCTCGCTGACATCGACATCCTCGAGACCTACAACGCGCGCTTGCTCTTCGATGCCGACAACGACGAGGCCGTCCGCTTCGCCCGCAAGTACGACCTCGTGACCGGTGCCGGCTCCGACGCACACGTCCTCCAGGGGCTCGGCACCGGGCTCGTCCGCATGCGGAGGTTCGAGACGCCGGAGGAGTTCCTGATCAGCCTGCGCTCCGGGGAGATCATCCGCCGGCCGAAGTCGCTGATGTACCTGCAGTCGCTGAAGTGGGTGGCGCAGGCAAAGGAACGCGTCCGCTAGGGGAGAAGTCCAACCAACCCCGTGTCCGTGCGCTCCGTGCCGACCGACGAGATTTACGAGAAGTACCTCGAGAAGGCAATCGCCGAGATCAACGAGCTCGGGGACGAGATCGCGCACGCCGTCTCGCGAGGCGCTGTCCCGGTGCTCGGATCCGGTCACCCCCTCGCCGACATCTTCCTGCTGAAGCACACGCCGAAGCCCTCCGAGGTGCAGGAGGGCGTCGCGTTCTACGGACGCGTCGGCGACGCGCTGCTCAAGTCCCTGCAGCGCTTGCGAATCGATCCCATGGAGGTCTACGGCACGAACTGCCTGAAGTACGACGGCGAGCCGGCCGAAGAGGCCCGATCGTTCCTCCTTCGCGAGCTGCACATCGTCCAGCCGAAGTTGGTCGTTCTCATGGGAGACGATGCGATGGCGTTCCTGAACGATCTCGAGTTTCCGCTCTCCCGCCGGCTGGAACCGACGCTCGGCGAGCTG
>Ga0075433_10000425_pt1 | contig 27058 bp, 29 predicted proteins | sample RhiMethybrSRZTD2_FD_75299 | JGI IMG/M metagenome (GOLD analysis project Ga0075433, IMG submission 75299) | Populus rhizosphere microbial communities from Tennessee, USA - Rhizosphere MetaG P. TD hybrid SRZTD2 | ecosystem: Host-associated > Plants > Roots > Rhizosphere > Soil | place: USA... | reverse complement strand
AGGATCGTCGCCCAGATGATCAAGGATAGGAAGCTCAGCGTGGCCGAGAGCCCGACCGTCACGCCGACGACCCGCGGCTGGATGATGGTTTGGATCACAAAGTTCAAGACAGAGTAGACGATGACGACGATAATCGCGGTCACCACGTCGTGATCGAGCAGAGCGATAATTGTCGGCGGCAACAACCCGATGATGAAGCCGATATTGGGAATGTAGTTGGTGATAAATGCCAATAGCCCCCAAAGCCAGGCATAACGGATGTCGAGAATCCAGAGTGCTATGACGTCGCAGAATGCGACGATCAGGCCGAAGATCGTCGCTACCACGAGATATTGGCGAGAGCCATGAGCGAATTGCCGAAACGCCTCGGCTAGGCGCTGTCCACGCGGCGTAATGCTTTCAAGCTTGGTGGCGAAGTCTCCGGCATCGGCCACTGTGAAAAACAACAGCACGATAAGGAAGAAGATATTGCTGAGTACGCCTGCCAGACCGCCAAGCACGTTGCCTGCAAAGCCTACGAGCCTGCTTGGGCTGATGTCGTTCGCTAGCTCTTGCAGTTTCTGCTGACTGACCCCGACCGACTCCAAGATTTGGGCGGCCTGCTGCAAGAAAGCCTGGAATTGCGGGGCATAGTCTTGCAGCAGTGTTGCGAACTGGATGCCTGCAATGACCAGAATCGCAAAAAGCCCGACAACGATCGCGTATACCGCGAGCAGGCTCAAGATGATGCCAATCCAACCCGGCCAGTGACGGCGATCAGAGAATTGCCGTACTGGGTGAACGACAATCGACAGCACCAGTGCCAAGAACACGGGTCCGAGAATTGCGGAGAACTGCCGCATGCCAAGGGCTGCGACCAGTGCTGCGGCAACTCCGAGGAGGATGATCAGACCGCGAGGCAATGACCACCCAGAGGCGTAGTCGGTGTCCACCTGCTCCGAGCTCATGTGATGAGGGTAGGGGACCTGAACCGTCCGCGAGTCATCTTTGCTAAGCGAGTCCGACTGTCTCCGGGTCGGGCCGAGATTTGTCAGCCGACGCCAGAGCTTCTGATCCCACTTGTCAACATCTCAAGCGGTCCATAACGTGCTGAGACGCTGACAGGTCGTAATGTGTGACTCGGTGTGCCGGGAAGGCTGGTCGGCAAATCGGCCCACGCTTCGTCGACTCCGCCGAGGAGCAGCCCGTGTCCGAGACGGCTCGGTTCGCCTTGATCATCACACTGACCAGCGCGGTCGCCCTTGCGGCAGTGTTAGTCAGCCGGCTGTCGGCGCGACTGAGACTGCCGGCGCCGGTATGGATGCTCGCCGCTGCCGCGATTGCCGTGTTCCTTGTCCCGGGTGTCCCGTCGCCGCGGGACGAAATGGTGCAGCAGGTGGTCTCGGTAGCGCTTGTCTTGATCTTGTTCAACGGTGGCAGGCATATCGGTTGGCGTCGGCTCCGACCGGCTCTCGGATTGATCATCATCGTCGGCGTACTGGGCACCTTCCTCACCGCGGCCGCTAGCGGCATCCTGCTGCACGCGGCGTTCGGGGTGGCCTGGTACGTCGCCTTGCTGGTCGCAACCGCGGTGTCTCCGACCGATCCGGCTGTGGTGTTCTCGGTGCTCGGGCAGCAGGAGATTGCCGGACGTAGTGGCACGATCTTGGAGGGCGAGTCCGGGGCGAACGACCCGGTTGGAATTGCGCTGATGGGCGGCCTGCTGGCGGTGGGCGGAGTCAGTGGCGTCGCCTTTGGGCGAGTCGCCGCCGACTTCCTGCTTCAGATGACGATTGGCATGGCTGCCGGCATTGCGGGCGGCGCGGCGCTGCTGTGGTTCATGCGGCGGATATCCCTGCCGAGTGAGGCCTTGTATCCGCTGCGCACCCTGGCGAGCGTGCTGCTCTTGTACGGCCTGACGACACTGCTGCACGGATCGGGTTTCTTGGCAGTCTTTGTGGCCGGCATTGTCATCGGCGGGCGCCGCGCTCCCTATCAGCGTGAAATAGAACGATTTCACGCCGCACTGGCCGGGTTGGCGGAGATCGTGGCCTTCGTCGTCTTGGGGCTCACCATCGACCTGAAGGTGCTGTCGCGGACGGATGTCTGGCTGCCGGGGCTCATTCTCGGCCTGGCCCTCGCCATCGTGATTCGACCGCTCGTGGTTGGGCTGTGCCTGCTTCCCGCCCAGCTCGAACGTGGCGAACGCCTTTTCGTCCTGTTCGCCGGGCTCAAGGGCGCCGTGCCGATCCTGCTTGGAGACCTGCTGCTCGCTGCGGATGTTCCGGACGCGGAGCGGCTCTACGGGATCGTCGTCGTTGTGGTGATCTTCTCGGTCGTTGTTCAGGGCAGCCTGGTTCCGACTGTCGCGCGGCGGTTGGGGGTGCCCATGCAGCCGGTGCGGCCGGAGCCGTGGGCGGTCGGGGTACGACTCGAGGCCGAACCGGCGACGGCTCATCAGATCAACATTGCCGCCGGAGCGCTAGTTGATGGCCGAACGGTCGAAGAAGTCGCAGACCTGGCCAGCGATATCTGGATCAGTATCGTCGTACGAGATGGGGTGCTCGTGCCCGTGCACGGAGAGACCCGCCTGCGAGCAGGTGACACGGTGACAGTGTTGATCGACGGTGACCTGCCCGAGGACGTCAGCGATCTGTTCACCGAACGCAAACTCTGAGGGAGCAATGGCAGATTTCGAGGATGCGCAGCGGATTGCGTTGACGCTCCCGAAGACGACGGCAGAAGGTACCCACATCGGCGTACGGCGGGGCGCAAAGGTGAAGGGAATGGCATGGCTCTGGAATGAGCGCATCGATCCCAAGAAGCCACGAGTTCCCAACCCGGCTGTGCTCGCCGTGCGGGTCGCGAGCAACGAAGAGAAGGACGAACTGATCGCGGCTGATCCTGAGAAGTTCTTTACCGAGCCGCACTACGCCGGTTTCCCAGCCGTCCTGGTACGCCTCGCCGCCGTCGACGAGAAGGAGCTCCGCGAACTGTTGATCGATGCCTGGCGTTGCCAGGCGCCTCCAGCTCTGGTACGCGAGTGGGACTTGTAGATCTGACTCCCATACGCCGACTTGTCAGAATCTCAGCACCATATTTGGTGCTGAGATTCTGACAAGTCGGCTTCTTCAGAGAGTCAGGCGTTGCCGAAGCGAGTGATGGGGTCGGTGGCCTCGGCCCACAGCTCGGCATCAGCTTCGGCTCGCCGGGACTTACGGCGTACGTACCACACCGCCCCCCCGGCAACAGCTCCGATGGCGAGCGCGACCTTCCATTTCACGCGTCCACCTTAGCGAGCGAGCTCGCAGAACGGTCCGACTCGCGTACAACCGAGCAGCCCCCAGGTACCGTTTCGACCTATGAGGCGACTCTCGGGGGCGCTCATCGGCGTACTGCTTGCGCTCGCAGCATGTGGCGTGCCGCCAATCAACCAGCCCAGCGTGGCTCCAGCAAGCAGCAGCCCACAACCATCAGCAGTCGAGTCGGCCGCAAGCTCGGGCCCCAGCCCCAGTGCGACGGGTGCCACACCAGCAGAGGTGCCGACGCAGCAGCGGTTCAAGCTCGACGACGTCGCCGAGTTCGATGACGGACTTGCGATCGACATCGCGGGCACGGTCGCAGACAAGGCGACAAAGACCGACCGTGGCGCGGAGGCCACCAATGGTCATATCGTGATCGCTTCGATTCGCATTGAAAACAAGACCAAGAAACCGTACGACGCCGTCAGCGTCCTGATTGGTGCCAAGTACGGCGATGGCAAAGACGCCCAGATCATCATCGACAAGACCGACGAACTGCAGAGCGGCTTCACCAAGAAGATCAAGCCCAAGGATGAACGCGTCGCAACAGTTGGCTTCGCCGTCCCGTGGAAGGAACTGACGAAGGTGACCTTCATCGTGGACCCGAACGACGACGTACACGAGGCGATCAGCTTTACCGGCAAGGTGCATCGGAACTGAGCCACGCGCGGGATCGGACGCCGCTGGCCGTGCCAGCGTTTCTCCGCGCAGAGCTACGAATAGCAGGGCCACCAATAAGACGCGAAGGAGGCCGAATCGCCGTTCAGGGTGCCGTCAGGCCAATCCGATGAGCGACCGCGGCAGCCTCGCCACGACCGCTAACACCGAGCTTGGCCAAGATGTTGGAGACATGCACGCTCGCCGTCTTGGTGCTGATGAACAGTGCCTGACCGATCTCGCCATTGGAACGGCCCGCTGCCACGAGCTGCAGCACCTCGATTTCGCGTGGTGTCAGGCCGGCGACCGGACTCTCCTCCCGCGGTGGAGCTACGGTGAATCCGGCGCGCTGCGAGAGAGCGCCAATCCGATCGGACAGCAGTGTCGAGCCGAGTGCAACCGCCTCAGCCGACGCTGTCGCCAGCACCTGTTTGGCTTCGTTCCGCTCCCGCCCGGCGACTAAATGCTGGCCGAGCCGCAGCCCGGCGTACGGGCGCAGATGGGCTGGCGCCGGCTGGGTCGCCAGCTCATCCAGGGCCGACCGCCAGGCTTGAGCTGTGTCCTCCAGCTCGGCTCTGATCACCGGCTCCCAAAATGCGCGGATCCGTACTGGCTCCGCCTGATGATCAAGATAATCAGTGATCAGGGCCGACCGCTCACTGGAGCTTTCGCGTTGATCAAGCACTCGAGCTGCTGCAGCACCAGCTGCCAGCATCGGATAGACCACGGCACAGTGATAGCGCTGCCAATGATCAAGGAATACTCGCACATCAGACCACGCGCGACGATGATCACCTAGCGCCAGCGCAAACTCCGCGTCGGTCCGGATTGCTTGGCTGTTGTACTGCGGCGAAAGCTGGTCGTTCCTGGTCATGGGTCGGAACTCGGCCAACACCGCATCAGCCTCGTCCAGCTGTCCGCGCCATACATACAGCCATGCCTGGAGCAGCCTTAGATGGGCATGATGGTGCGCCGGCGGATCCAGCTCCAGCGCTCGCTCGATCATGGCCGACGCGCGTCCCCACTGGCCCAGTGCAAGCAGTGGCTCGGCGGCGTTCCCAGCCAACATGGCGCCCAACGAACGCTGCAGACCAAGATCGCGAGCCATTTCCACACCACTCAACGCCTCACGTGCCGCGTCTTCGTACCGGCCGATGTGATTCAGTGCGTCGGAATAGTTGATAAAAAACCGCAGCATGGTCCGGGGCCTACCGCGGGCCAGCTCACCAACACGCTCGATGACGGTAATGCCCTCGCTCTCCTGCCCGGCAGCAGCGAGGCTGGTGCCTAGGGTGATCCATGCGTTCGCGGTAGCCGAATCAGAGTCCGCGACCGCTGCCACGTCAACGGCCTGCCGTGAGAACTCAATACCTTGCTGCACATCGCCTGACAGCATGGTTCGGCGGGCCAGCATCTCAACGACCCGGGCCCGGAGCTCAGGATCCGCGTCCTCTGGTAGCAGCTCAAGAGCCTCGCGGAGCGGCTCGACACCGCCGACCGTCATCAGACTGGCCTTGGTCCGCGACTTGACCAGCAATGCTTCGATACGCTCCTGAGTGTCGTGCCCGGGATCCAGCTCCTCGAGAGCGGCGTTCACGAGCGCCAAGGACCGTTCAATCTCACCCGCATCCTCGGCGGTGTACGCGGCGCGCATCAGCAAGTTCGCGTGTGAGCCGGCCAGCGATTCCGGATCATCCACCTGATCCCACAACTCCAGGGCGCGCTCGTACAACTTGAGTGCCTCATGGAAGGCTGCACCGCCCGAGCCGGCGGCGATCAACGCCCATCGGAAAGCCTTGTTCACCTCATGCGCGGCGTTCCAGTGATGGGCGATCTCCATCGGCGCGGCCTCTGCGCTCATCAGCTCCGGATGTTCCTCCAAGATCATCGCGAAGTGCGCGTGGAACCGGGCGTGTTGGCCCGGCAGCAGATCGTCGTGGATGACCTCACGCAACAGCGCATGTCGGAAGGCGTAGCCGGTCTCATCCGCGGTGATCACCGAAGCATCAATGGCCTCACGCAGCTGGCTTTCCAGCTCACCATCCGAGGCATCGGCGGCCGCGGCAAGAAGACCATGATCAACGCGGGTCCCCGCGACCGCGGCCAGCTGCAGGGTTTGCTGGGTCCGGTCGGACAGACTCAAGACGCGTACATTCAATGCATCCCGGAGGGTGTCGGGCATGTCTATGCAGCCACGAGCGGCCGATCTGGTGAGTTCTTCAACGAAGTATGGGATGCCCTCGCTGCGCTTGTACACCAGATCGATCACCACATTGCTTGGCGGTCGTTCCAGGAGCTGAGTCAACAGCTCGGCGACCTCTGCGCGATCAAGGCCGGGTATATCGATGCGTACCGTACCCGGGAAGCGGCCCACCTCTGCGAGGAAGGGACGCAGCGGATGGCGCCGAGTGAGCTCGTCGCTGCGGAACGTCGTGATGATCATCACCGGTGCGTCGGTCAATGCCCGGGCAAGGAAGCGAAGCACGTGCCGAGTGGACTCGTCGGCCCAATGAATGTCTTCCATGATGACGACCAGCGGACCGTTCTCACTGGCCCGCTCGAGCAGCATGGTGACGGTCTCGAATAGCTGGAGCCGAATGGTGTCGTTGGCTTCGCGTGGCGGAGTTCCCAGGTCTGGCAGTAGCGCACCCAGCGCCTGCCGGCCGGCTCCAGCCCACTCCAGGATCTGCTCGCGGCCGTGTTGGGTGAGCAGATCGCGGAGGGCGCCGACGATAGGTGCGTACGGTAGGCCTTCGCTCCCCATTGGCACGCATTGACCGCGAATCAACTGGGCCTTGCGATCGGCCAGCGGGCCGAACAGATCGGCAACGAACGCTTCGACGACTGTCGTTTTTCCCGCTCCGGCATCGCCGCCAATGATCACGAAGCGGCTGCCGTCGTCGAGAACGTCATCGAGGGTGCGGGTCAGTCGGGCACGCTGCTCAGCCCGGCCGACCATGTGGTCGGCCCGGGCCGTCGTGCCAGATCTTGCCGCTCGAACCATAAGCACTATCGTGCCACCTGGCTCTGACGCCTGACCGGGTCGCGCTTAGTGCGCGACCCGGTGCTGGGGCGTCGCCATTCCACGTTGTGCCGGACGCTCGGTAGCAGTGCTGATGCGCTGCCCCCGACGTGCCGCTAGCCTGCGCCACCAGCTCACTCGACCACTCAGCGCGTCCCGGACCTGCCGGTTCCGCTCTGCCAGTCGGGCCAGCTCACGCTCCCGGTCATCGGTCAAGGTCTGGTAGGTGTAGTCGTTGATCAAGCTCATTTCAGCCTCCTTGTTGTTCTTGATAACCATCATGTTTCTAAGGCGGGGAGGCGCACATGGGGCAGATTGCGGATCTTTTTGAGGCTGCGAGGTCTGAGGTACCTAAGGTGCCTTAGCCAAGTCAACGAGCCTAGTCAGAAGGTTATTTGCCGATGCTCTCCAACGAAATCGGCGCCGGTGCCGACGATGATTTCGTGGCCAGCCTGCCGCGCGGGCATACGTGAGCGGCAGCATCGGATATCGATGCCCGTACAGCGGGTTGGTGACGAACAGAATCCACCCATGTTGGCCGGTCAATGAGCGGGTACAACTACCAATGTGCCGAGGCTCAGGAAGGTCTCACCCCGAGATCCGGGATGGACCCGGCGACGCGCTGGCAAGGGATTCGTCTACCTCGATGAGCTCGGTAACCGCCTCGCCGCGGAACATATCCAGCGCTGCAAACTGTTGGTCATCCCGCCAGCGTGGGAGCACGTGTGGATCTGCCCGGCGCCCAACGGGCATCTACAGGCAGTCGGCATCGACGACGCCGGCCGACGGCAGTATCTCTACCACGAGCAGTGGCGGCTGCAACGTGATCGATTGAAGTACGACACGGTGTTGCAGATCGCCGCTCGGTTGCCCTCGGCGCGACGGGACGTGGCGAAGGATCTGCAGCTGGAGGGCATGCCGTACGAGCGGGCGCTGGGAACGGCTTTCCGACTTCTTGATCTTGGCTTCTTCCGGATCGGCGGTGAGGCGTACGCGGAAAGCAACAACAGCTACGGCTTGGCAACGATCAAGAAGGAGCACGTCTCGATCGACAATGGCTCCGTGATCTTCAACTACGTGGCGAAGTCGGGGCAGGAACGTTACATCGCCCTCGCTGATGATCTTGTGCTGCAAGCGGTGCGCGAGTTGCTGGCGCGGCGCGGCGGTGGGCCGGAACTCCTTGCGTACAAGGACAGACGCCAATGGCACGATATCAACTCGGCTGATATCAACAACTACATCAAGACCCACGTCGGGGAGGAGATGTCGTCCAAGGACTTCCGGACGTGGCACGGCACGGTGATCGCCGCAGTCGTCCTGGCAGAAGCCAACGAGAGCGCGAAAACGATCACCGCTCGCAAGCGCGCCGTGTCGTCGGCGATGAAAGAGGTGGCGGGCTACCTCGGCAACACTCCGGCTGTCGCTCGGACGTCGTACGTCGACCCGCGAGTGATCGACCTTTTCAACGACGGCGTCACCATCTCACCGTCCTTGGCCGCGACCGACGACGACCTCTCCGACGGCACGACACACGGCAAGATCGAGCGGGCCGTGCTCAACCTTCTCCAAGTCGCTGTCTGACGCTTCACCAGCAACTCTTCAAATCTCCGAACAAATTTCCGACCAATGACGGCTTTTCGACACCCGATCCCCAATTTGAGGGGTTAAAACTCCGCATCGGTCGGAAATTTGGGTGTCCAGGCCGGGCCCACAATGATCACTAAGGCTGCTGCCATGACCGTTCAGTGTCGACGACGGTTCGGGAGAGCACCGCTGACAGCAGGCTCGCGATGCACAGGCCGATCACCATGTTGATCACCGCTGCGCAGATCTTGCCCTTGAGAGACCCCTCCAGCGCGAACGGCAACACCATCGTGGCAACCGTGAAGAGGGCAACGATCCAGCCGAAAAACACTCGAGGCCGTGGTGTAACGACCGAGAGCAAATGGGCGAGACCAGTCGCTGCCAGGGCCAGCACGAACGCCGTAATGGCATAGTTCGCCGCAAACGAGCTGGTAACGCGCAGCAGCGGCGGCTCGACAAGCTTCACATGCAACAGGTCGCGGCAGACCAACACACCAACGACCGCGACTAGGGCAGCGACGACCGCGGTAGCCAGGCCTCCGCCCCACAGTCGGGGAGCGTCGATGACGACACGTTTGCTCGCAACTGGTCGGGGAGTATTAGCGGTTGACATCAGATCCTCCTCGGTCGGCGGCCGAGCCGACCCAACGGGTAGTTACCGATCCTGGCGTGCTGTCAACGTCTCGAGCAACTCGACATCCGGTTGCGCCAGCCAGGTTTCCTCCAACAGGGTTCCGCCGGCCTGCTGTATCGCTGCACTCAGGGGAACGGCCCAAAGATGCTCGATGAGTGCGACGGCCGCGGTGCTGCCAATGGGTATCGCATCCGCGAGAGACCAGGATGAGGCGGAATCGATCTCTGCGACATCTGCCTCTGCGTCTGCGCCCTCCGGCTGGGCCAGCACCTCGGCAGCCAGTGCACCAAGTTCCGAGGCAACGCCCTCCGAGACCTCCACCGTCTCGAGAGCGCCATCCTCGGTGCGCGACACCACGAGCAGGTCGACGAGCCGGACGATTCCGGCATCCCGCAACCGCGCAAATTCTGCTACCACCTCGCCGGAGAACGTCGGCTGGTCGAAGCCCACAACCAGCACCTGCACCGGCCCAGTCACTTGGCAGCCCGCGACCGCAGGTCCTGAAACTCCGCCTCTGTGATCACCCCGGCATCGAGAAGGTGCCGCAATGCCAGCTGCGTGTCCGGCTGTGCCGCGGTTGGATAATCGGTCCCCTTTGCTGGGACAGGCGCCCGAACGAAGGCCCCGCGCGCCGTCATGGGATCTGGAAACGTGGGCGGCGGCGCGGTTGGATGGGACGCCGCGTACGCCTGAGCTGGTGTGAATCTGCCGCCGTAGTAGGGCACAGCCCCGGTCATTCCAACACGCTGTAACTGCTTGGGCACCAAGAGCATCAGGCCTCCTTCCCTCGGGGGTGAATCTAACTGTACGGAATCGAGGACCCGGCACGGAGTTGCTACGGTGACCCAAACGGCCCCGTCGAGGAGCACGCATGAGCATTCGCAGCACCGTGGGCTCGATGCTTGAGTCGGCCATCGGCCGCGACCGCACGAACAGGATTCGCGGAGCGGAACGCAGGGCTCGCAACGGGTTGGCGAGGCGACTGGCGATGGAGGAGCCGAAGAAGCCGGCCACGCAGAAGCCTGGCCCGAACCCCCCGACCAAACCGGCAGCGCGCAGGGCTCAACCGAGCGCTCGGCCCTCGCCCTGGCAACCTCCGGACCCGTTCGTGTCCCACCCGGAGCCGACGATGACTCGCCATGAGCTGCTTCAGGGAATTCATGAAAGGACAAGACCCCGGACGTACTTGGAGATCGGCATCCGGACCGGCCGCAGCATGGTGCTCTCCCGTACCCGTTCCATTGGCGTCGACCCAAACTTCAAGATCGACATGCCGATTCACTGCGACGTGCAGTTGATCAAGGCCACCAGCGACGACTTCTTCGCGGAAGGCGATCCGCTGGCGCACTTCGAAGGCGCCCCAGTTGATCTTGCCTTCATCGACGGCATGCACCTGTCGGACTTCGCGCTGCGCGACTTCATCAACATCGAGCCGTACATGGCTGACACCGGGGTCGTCGTACTCGACGATGTGTTGCCACGCAACGGCCTCGAGGCGGCTCGGGATCGCAAGACCGAGCCATGGACCGGCGATGTTTACAAGGTCGTCGAGATACTGCGCCGACTGCGCCCAGACCTGATCGTCTTGCTCGTCAACACCGCTCCCACGGGAACTGCCGTGGTCGTCGGCGTTGATCAAGGCTCGAGGATCCTCAAGGATGCGTACGCGGGGGAAGAGCCGTATCTGCTGCGGCCTGACCCCCAGACGCCGCCGCAGGAATTCATGAACCGTTCCGTTGCAATTGAGCCGGACATGCTCCTCGGATCTCGGGCGTGGGAGCAGCTACTTGCGATTCGAGAGTTGGGAACCTCAGCTGACCGCAGGGCACTCTGGGCCGAGCTGCGGAGCCTGGTTCGTTGACGTGGTGCGGAGGATAGAAAGATCGTGCGCGTTAGGCCGTTGAACTCAACGGTGGATCGCGCGCGGTCTTTGGTTGACCGCCGCTGTCCCTGGTCTTGATCATGCTGCTTCCTCATCGTTCAACGGCGAGACGCCCTAGTGTTATCGGATGGTCCTCCAGGATTTCGTTGGAACATGGGCTGGGACGAACGGCTTCCGCCTCATGCCCACTGACCCATTCGCCGAATTTCCCGCGAGAGTGACGCTGACGCTCGGCGCCGGCGGTCATCTCACCTCGGTTGCTTACTGGTGGGAGCACCCAGACGATGGCCCTCAGGACGGACTGCTGCTGATCGGACGCACTAGTGGCGACGGCTCACTGGTGGCTATGTGGGGTGATTCGTGGCATCAGAAGCCGGCGCCAATGTTGTTGTCCGGAACCGATGCATCAGGAACGGCCATCGTGCTCGAGGGAGAATGGGGCGGCGGCTGGGGCTGGCGAATCAGCTTCGATGCAACCGATACCGAGAACTTTCTGATGCAGATGGACAACGTGATCCCCGACGACCAAGCCACTGCCGACATTCCATCGGGACCGTATCCCGTGATGGCCTTTCACGGAGGTCGTGCCTGATCGCGAGGAGCCCCGCGACGGCGGCAGCGGGGTCAGGGGGCGGCTATTGCGCCAGAAATCCCCCGTCGACTGGGAGCACGGCTCCGGTGATGAATGAGGCTTGATCAGAGGCAAGGAACAAGATCGCTTCCGCTACCTCGCTCGGCTCGCCGAGCCTTCTCATTGGATGGGCGGCCTTGATCGTCTCCAGATATTCCGTCCCACCTGGCTCGGTGGGCAGCTGTTTGACACGCTCGGTATTGATCGTTCCTGGCGCCACCGCATTGACCCGGATGCCATGGCTGGCCCATTCGATGGCCAGATGCTTCGTCAGACCAGTGGCTACGAACTTCGCTGGACCGTACGTCGACTGACGGGCCTGACCAGCCATACCCGAGATTGAGGACAAGCACACGATGGACCCGCCGCCGTTGATCAACATCTGCTCGATCGCGTACTTGCACGTCAAGAACATGCCGCGGCCATCGATGGACATGACCTCATCCCAGCCTTCCGGCGTGGCTTCAACCACTGATGCGAGTGGAATGATGCCGGCGTTGGCGATGGCGATGTCCAGCCGCCCATACTGCTCGACTGCCACGTTGATCATCCGGCGTACATCTTCAGGCTGCGACACGTCCGCGGTGACGATGGCAAGATCATCTGTCACGTTCGCAAGCGATCCGCGCAGCGCCGACAGGCCATCGCCGTTGATATCCGCGAGAACAAGGCGCGCCCCTTCGCGCGCGAAGAGCTCTGCTGTCGCGCGGCCTATCCCGGCTGCAGCACCTGTTATCACGGCGCTCTTCCCCAAGAGCCGTCCAGCATTTGAATCAATGGATCGGACAGTCACTGATCACTCACGGGTCGACCACCCCACTGACCTTTCTTCGTTGGGCGACAACGATTCCCACGAGAAGCATTGTCATGGCGGTGAATGCCGCAACCAGTGCAGCGCCATTATGACGAACGAGTTCAAGTGCGTAAAGGTAGACGACTACCACTCCGAGTGCTTGAAAAAGCACCTTGCCGAGTTGTAGGGCATAAAGCGCGGCAATATGGAGGTGCTGCCCCGCAAGCAAAAACGGCGCCAGGAGCAGAGGTACTCCGAAACTGTGGTAGGAGCACCAGGCTGGACTATCCGGCGTGAAATATAGCGGGTTGATGTGGAAATCAAGCTGCTCATAGTAGAAGACGCCTATGTAATCGCCCGAGAGATAACTGGGCTTGACATCGAAACTGCCACGGTTCACCAGGCTGCTGGCCATGATCGCGGAGTGTGGCGCATTCCCTCTTGGCCAGCGATGGGTTTGATGCAGCACCCAAAGTTCCACGGCGCAGCTCACCGCGAATAAGGAAAGGGCGCTGATCCAGGTGCGCATACGAAGACGCATTGGCTAAAACGCTAGCAGTGTCGGACGGCCCTTAGGGGCTCAGGCCGCACACGAATGCAGCTCCAGAATGAGGTCCAGAACGATAGCCAAGACAAGGATGCCGACGATCGGTACTGGCATCCTGGTCCGGCTAGATCGTCGCATTATTCGAGTTGGGGCGGCGGTGGCGGAAGGGGCTGCGTGGCCCCCCGTAATGTGGTGCTCGCGGAGCGAGCTGCATGGGCACCAGAACGAGGGAGAACGGTATGGCCGCTTTGGTGGTTGGTGTGCCGAAGGAAATCAAGGACAAGGAAGGTCGGGTGTCGGTGCAGCCCGATGGCGTTGCCGAGCTGGCCTATCACGGCCGGGAGGTCGTGGTGCAGGCAGGTGCTGGGTCGGGCAGCGGATTTTCCGACGACGAGTACGTCGCGGCCGGCGCTCGCGTTGTCGGCACCGCGGACGAGGTGTTCGCTGCTGCGGACTTGATCGTCAAAGTCAAGGAGCCCATCCCTGAGGAATATGACCGGTTCCGCCCCGAGCAGCAACTGTTCACGTACCTGCATCTGGCGGCCGACCGGCGGCTGACTGAGTTCCTCCTCGACCGGCGCATCGACTCAATCGCGTACGAGACCGTGCAGACCCCCGATGGGCGGCTGCCGCTGCTCACGCCGATGAGCGAGGTTGCGGGACGCATGTCTGTTCAGGCCGCCGCCCACCACCTGCAAAGTACGTCCGGCGGGGCGGGCCTGCTACTGGGCGGGGTCCCCGGTACCCCGGCCGCGAAGGTCACCATCATCGGCGGCGGCGTCGCCGGAACCGAGGCCGCCAAGATGGCTCTCGGGTTGCGGGCGATCGTGCGAGTACTGGACACCAACGCGGCGCGCCTGTCCTACCTATCCGATGTGTTCGGCGGCCGGCTCGACCTGGTAGTTCCGAACCGGGCGCGGACTGCGGCGTACGTGGCCGAATCCGATGTGGTGATCGGCGCCGTTCTGGTCGCCGGCGCGAAGGCGCCGAAACTGGTTACCCGCGACATGATCAAGAGCATGCGGCCCGGCAGCGTAGTGGTCGACATCGCCATCGATCAGGGCGGTTGCTTCGAGACCAGCCGGCCCACCACGCACTCCGATCCGACCTATGTCGAAGAGGGTGTGGTGCATTACTGCGTGGCCAACATCCCCGGCGCTGTTGCACGCACCTCGACCCTCGCGCTAACCAGCGCCACCCTGCCGTACTTGGTCCGCGTCGCGACGCACGGCGTGGCTGGCGCCGCCGCCCGTGATCCGATTCTGGCGAAGGGCCTGACCACGCTCGGCGGCAAGCTGGTCTCCCGGCCGGTGGCCGAGGCGCACGGCCTGCCCTACCAGGACCCCGCCACCCTGCTGCCGGCGGCCTGAACGCGGAGGCCGTGTAGGCAATTCTTGAGCAGCGTCTCAGCCTGTGACATCTGTTTGAGCGGTTCGTCTTGATGCGTGTGATCGAAAACGGACCCGGCGCCGGGTTGCCATGATGTGGACGTGACCACCTCCACGACCCGTACGCCGGGCCAGATCCGTCGCTGGCGGCAGTATCTGGCCGACGAGCGATCCGAGGCCGCTGGCTACCGACGGCTGGCGGAACGCCGAACCGGGGAGGAACGAGAAATCCTGCTTGCGCTGGCCGATGCGGAGAAGCGCCATGAGTCGCACTGGCTGGCACTACTTGGCGACGACGTCGGCCCGGCCCGGCGCAGCAGCCTGCGGACCCGAGTGCTCGTCTTCCTTGCGGCACAGTTCGGTAGCGTCTTTGTGCTCGCGCTGATGCAGCGGGCAGAGGGTCGCTCGCCGTACGAGAGCGACGTGGATGCGACTGACCGGATGGCCGCCGACGAGCGGATACACGGCGAGGTGCTGCGTGGCCTCGCCGCCCGAGGGCGCGAACGCCTCTCCGGTACGTTCCGGGCGGCGGTCTTCGGCGCAAATGACGGCCTTGTCAGCAACTTGGCTCTGGTGCTTGGCATCGGAGCCACCGGTGTCAGTGCAAAGACGATCTTGTTCACTGGGCTTGCCGGCCTGCTGGCCGGGGCATTGTCGATGGCTGCCGGAGAGTACGTGTCGGTCCGTTCGCAGCGTGAGCTGCTCCAGTCGACAGAGCCCGACCCTGAGTCCCAGTCGGCGTTACCGCATTTGGATGTGGACGCGAACGAGCTCGCACTCGTCTACCGAGCTCGGGGAATGGAGTCTGTAGAGGCGGAGGAGCACGCGCGTACCGTCTTGGCCACGTTGCATCTGGATGCCGTCGAGCCGGAGGCGGCTGGAGTCGATCCGCACGAGGCGGTTGGCTCTGCGTGGAAGGCTGCCCTCTCCAGCTTCTGCTTCTTCGCGTCAGGCGCGCTGATACCGGTGCTTCCCTATCTATTTGGGGCTTCGGGCCTGACCGCAGTATTGATTGCCAGCGCGCTCGTTGGGATCGCGCTGCTCTGCACCGGTGCGGTAGTGGGCATCTTGTCGGGCGCGTCGCCGCTTATGAGAGCGCTACGGCAACTCGGCATCGGTTACGGCGCTGCGGCCGCAACCTACCTGCTGGGTCGCGCCTTTGGTGCCAGCCTGAGTTGAGGGCCTCGGACGCTTCGCGCTTTCGGCCGCTCAGACGTTTGCTGTGTCTGGCGGTAGGTTTCTTGAATGAGCAGGGACAGGGCCGCCCGCCTTTGCTTCGGCGTCACGTTCGCGATCGCCACCTTCTCCTTCGGCTTGCAGTTCGTCCAGGACTGGCTCGGTGTCTGGGACGATCCGAGTGTCACCCAGCCGTCGCATGTCATCCGTGCCTGGCGCTTCCTCAGCTACTTCACGACGCAAGCCAACGTGCTTGTCGTGGCGACGTCGTTCAGCCTGGCCCGAAGCGCCGGTCGAGACGGTTCGGCCTGGCGCGTGGCTCGGCTCGACGCGTTGACCGGCATCACGATCACCGCCCTGGTGCACTGGTTCCTGTTGCACCCGCTCGACCATTTTCGCGGTTGGCTGTGGGCCTCCGACACGTTGGTCCACATCGTCGTTCCGATACTGGTCGTGACGGGCTGGCTGATCTTCGGGCCGCGGCGACGCATCAGCATCCGGGTCGTTCTGCTGGGGCTGATCTGGCCGTTCGCATGGCTGCTCTACACCTTGGTGGTAGGCGGGATTACCGGTTGGTACCCCTATTTCTTTCTCGATGTCGGAGAGAGTGGCGCTGGGACAGTGGCGCTGTACTGTGCGGCGATCTTGATCTTGCTCCTCGCAGTTTCGTGCCTGTTCTGGCTAGGCGATCGCTGGCTACCGGGCCGCCGGACCGACCCCGTTGCCGGAAAAGGAACACCGATCGAGGCTGTTCGAGACCGATCCTGATCTCCATCATTAGATTGTTGGCAATCGGGAGGTAGTTATGGATGATCCAAGCCAGTCCATCCGGACTTACATCGACGGAGTCGCCCCCGACAAGCGGCGACGCGACGCAAGAAAGCTGCTTGACATGATGGGACAGATCACGGGAGAGACCCCGCGATTGTGGACCGGCAGCGTGATCGGCTTCGGCCAATACCACTACCGATACGCGACCGGTCGCGAGGGAGACGCTCCAGCGGCCGGCTTCTCACCGCGCAGAGCCGCTATGTCGATCTATCTGCCAGACGGTGTCGGGCGATACGACGAGGAACTGAAGGAGTTGGGGCCGCATACGACCGGCGTGAGCTGCCTGTACATCAAGGATCTCGACAAGATCGACATCACGGTGCTCGAGGCCATCGTCGCCCAGTCCTATCGCACTGTCACCGCCGATACGTATACCCTTCGTGCTCGCGAAGGAGCCGCGGCATCATCCGATGACTAAGGCACCCGGGCGAATCGTCAGCCACCCGGAAGGAAGCTAAGCCGTACCTTCCGGTCCGGATTGTCAGCGTTCGAATCGACCAGCACGACGCTTTGCCACGTACCGAGCGTGGGCCGGCCGCTAAGCACTGGCAGCGTCAGCGAGGGTGATATGAACGCCGGCAGGACGTGGTCACGGCCGTGACCACGGCTGCCATGCCGATGCCGGTAGATGTCGTCGCGGGGGAGCAACCGGTCAATGGCATCTTCGAGATCGGACTCTGAGCCGCTGCCAGTCTCCATCAATGCGACGCCCACGGTGGCGTGCGGAGCGAAGACGTGACACAGTCCGTCGCCGCGGTCGCCACAGAACTGAAGGACCGCTTGAGTGATATCGGTGACAACACGAGCTCCGGTACGAACCCGCACGACATCTGTATCCATCTCCCCATCATCTGCGAAGCTGATGACCCGTCTGAGGGCATCCTCGGGCTCGCGCATCTCGCCCGACATGTTCCTGCCGGTCACCGAACGTGATGCAGCGGCCTGCGGCGCCGGGTCAGAAGCCCAGTGTCTCGGGGACCAGAATGACCCGAATGCGGTGGCCGAACTCGTAATGGATGATCAAGGTTTTGGCGAGTACAGCACCGGGAAAGCCAGCCTGTTGCATGCGTTCCCATTCACGTGGCAAGGAGTATTCGCGAAGCCGCCGCAGCCCCTCGTCGAGGTCACGCACCAGCTTCTGGTGCCCTACCACCAAGATGACCTGACCCGCGGTATAGGCGTGGGCGCCGAGCTGGCTGCCGGAGCCGGAGCCGACGATTATCTGGCCATCGGACGTGATTGCGTGGGCACTGCCGAGGACGTACTCCGGCGCCGCGCCGGTCTTCTGACGCTCCCGCCTCTGAGTCACGCGATCCAACTGGCTTAACCGACTGCGAACCGAGTCATAGCGACCTGACTCGTCGATCTCGGCGGTGAGTCCGAGCTCGCGCATGGTCTCGGACAGCGCGACGTGTACTTCAGAGCCGGCCGGAATCGCCTCGAGCACGAGCTCGCGGGCCTGCGCTGGACTATCGGCGACCTCGGCCAAGAAGCCGCGCTCGCGCAGCGCGGCAGCGGTCCGCTCCAGCGTGGCCCGATCGGCGGGCCGCTCGAACTCAACGTTGGGTGCTCCCGGGTCGGTGAGAGGGACGGTCACGGCTGTCACAGCAAAGCACTCCTTGATTTATATAGTTTGTGAATAGTCAATCATTTATACACTACATGGGATTGTTCTTCTACACTCGTTCCGTGCCGACATCGCCCTCCCACGTCGAAACCGCTCCGGCGACGTGCCTGCTCATCGCGCAGCTCGCGCGCGTGATGCGGCGCCAGATTGAAGGTGCGGCCGCTCCCCTCGGCATGCGCCCCCGTGAGTTGCTCGCCCTGCAGCATCTCCGGGACCGAGGGCCGGCCGCGCAGCAGGCGCTGGTCGAGCTCGTTGGCGTCGACGCCACTAACCTCGTAGCGATCTTGAACAATCTCGAAGACGCCGAGTTGATCGAGCGCCGTCGCGACCGAGCCGACCGCCGCCGCGCGATCATCGAGCTCTCGGCACGTGGCAACGAAGTCCTCGCCGAACTCGATCAATCGCTCCAACGGCTCGATGACGCAGTCCTGGTCGGACTCACCGCCACGGAACGCGAACAACTCAACACACTCCTCGCGCGGATCGTCGAGCAGACGGGCGCAGCCTGCAGCCCACCCGTAACCGAGGAGTGCTAGAGCTGGCCACGGGCCCGCCGTGGCATAACGTGTCGCCCCTAGGATGCGAGCGTGACCCATCCCGGTGATGCCGATTGGTGGCGCAGCGCAGTCGTCTACCAGATCTACCCGCGGTCGTTTTCCGATCATGATCGCGATGGCACCGGAGACATCCTCGGCATCATCGACCGATTGCCCTACCTCGCCGAACTCGGCATCGACGCGATCTGGGTCAGCCCCTGGTACCCCTCCCCCATGGCCGACGGCGGGTACGACGTCAGCGACTATCGCAACATCCATCCCGACTTCGGGACTCTCGAGCAGGCCGACACGTTCATTGCCCGCGCCCACGAGCACGGTCTGCGAGTGCTGATCGATCTCGTACCCAACCACAGCAGCGACCGTCATCCCTGGTTCCTGGCCGCGCTCGCGGCGGGCCCAGGCTCGGCGGAACGAGAACGCTACATCTTCCGGGACGGTTCAGGTTCCAACGGGAGCACCCCGCCCAACAACTGGCCGGCCATGTTCGGCGGCGAGGGCTGGGAGCAAACAACCAATCCCGACGGGTCACCCGGGCAGTGGTACCTACACCTGTTTGCTCCTGAACAGCCGGACTGGAATTGGGATAACCCTGCCGTTGCCGAGGAATTCGATGGAATCCTGCGGTTCTGGTTCGATCGTGGCGTCGATGGCTTTCGTATCGACGTCGCGAACTCGATGGCCAAGGCACCGGGACTACCAGACCTGGATATGGACCCAGAGACCGGGAAGCCGGTGGTGAACGTGCTGACCGGGACGCCGTACATGAACCAGCCGCATGTGCACGACATTCTGCGCCGGTGGCGTACGGTGGCCGACTCGTACGCCAGAACGAGCGGGGGCGCCAGGGTGTTCGTTTCCGAGGCCTGGGTAACTCCAGCTGCCGAGCTGGCACGTTACGTCCGCTACGACGAGTTGCACACGACGTTCAACTTCGATGCGCTGATGTGCGAATGGACCGCGGAATCCCAGCGCAACGTCATTGACCTGACACTGGCTTCGATGAGTGCGGTCGGGGCGCCGGCCACCTGGGTGCTCGCCAACCACGACACGACTCGGGTGGTAACCCGCTACGGGCGACCCATTACCGGGGTGCGGTTCAACAGGGACGGGATCGACTCGGAGTCATTCGCTGGGATCGGCATGGTGCCGCCGGGCGATACCGATGTCGCCCTCGGTCGGAAACGGGCCAGAGCCGCGATGCTGCTCGAGTTGGCTCTGCCGGGCAGCGCGTACGTCTATCAAGGTGACGAGCTGGGTCTGGAGGAGGTCGAGGACCTGCCCGAGGAAATCTTGCAGGACCCGACCTGGAAGCGGTCTGGCCACACCGTACGCGGGCGGGACGGCTGCCGGGTGCCGATCCCGTGGTCGGGCACGGAGCCGCCGTTCGGATTCGGGTCGGTCGAGCATCCGCCATGGCTACCGCAGCCTGCCCACTGGGCAAACCTGACCGTCGCAGCGGAGGACGCCAACCCGGACAGCATGCTGAACCTGTATCGGGCTGCGCTGGCTGAACGCCGGCGAAACCCTGCGTTGGGTGACGGCACCCTGACCTGGGACGACGACGCGCCGGAGGGAGTGCTGTCTTTCACCCGCGAGCCCGGCTTCCGATGCGTAGTCAATTTCGGTCCGGCGTCGTACGAGGTTCCCGACGGCGCCGAGGTCACCGTCTCGTCGGGCCTCTCCGGTACGCGCTCGGTGGGGACGGACGAGGCGGTCTGGTTGCGCATCTAGGCTGCGGCGTACACATCGCGCTGCTGCATGAGGCCGATCCAGTGGTCGTCGGGGTCGCGGGTGAACGTCATCCAAAGCTCGCCGCTGCCGTCGCGGTGTACGACATGCGGCTTCCCGGTGAACGAGAGCCCGTGCTGGTCGCGGAGCCGCTCGTACTCGGCATCGATGTCGCTCACCGTGAAGTAGAGCACGACCTTGCTGCGGAACTCGGGGCTTTCCGGGACGCCCAGGTATAGCCGAACATCGCCGCTGGCGAAAAACGCCATCGGCATCTCAGGCACCTGGAACAGCAGCGGGATGCCGAGCACATCGCGATAGAACGCCACCGAGCTGTCAATGTCGGACACGCTGATGTGGATCTGTCCGACTGGTCCAAGCGCCATGACCTGTCCTATCCTCATAGTTAACCTGAGTTAAAGGATAACTATGGTTAACGATTCTCGTCAACGTCTGCCAGAGTTGCCAGCCGGGCTGCCGAAAGATGGTCAGCACGAGACGGCGAACCTGCTGCATTCGGCGGCCGTACGGCTGCTGCGCGTGGCGCGCGCGGCAGACGCCGACCTGGACCTGGACGGCCCCAGAGCCTCGCTGCTGTCGGTGCTTGTCTTCGCCGGCCCGCAGCCGGTGACCAAGTTGGCTGAGCTGGAGCAGGTTTCGGCCCCGGCGATCACCAAGATGGTGAGCGCGCTGGAGTCCGCCGGATTGGCGCGGCGTGAGCGCTCAGAAGCCGACCGACGCGTGGTGCTTGTATCGACGACTCCGGCCGGAAGGCGTCTGCTGCAGCGGGGCCGGGCAGCCAGGGTACGAGCGATCGCCGCTCTACTTGCTGACGCAACCGACGAGCAACTGCAGACCTTACGCGCGGCCTCAGATGTCATTGCGGACAGGCTCACACTGGGCCACTCGTGATTGGCCGTGATCCACAAGCTCGACCAGTCGCACGGTTCCCGACCGACAAATGTCTCGGAGTGGACACAACGCTTGCATAGAGACCTGTGGGGCCATATGTTGCCCGCAAGTCCAGACCTCATGGTCAGAGGAGATTCGCCAATGGCGGCGACAACACCGGCAGCCGAGTCGGCCGTCGTGTTGTCGCGGCTTCGCAAGGAGTTCCCCGGCACGCCGCCGGTGGTTGCCGTCGACGACATCGACCTGGAGATCCGCGACGGCGAGTTCTTCTCAATGCTGGGCCCCTCGGGCTCCGGCAAGACGACCGTCCTGCGGATGATCGCCGGCTTCGAGACCCCCACGTCGGGACGCGTCGAGCTCGGCGGGCGGGACGTGACCACGACTCAGCCCTACGACCGCGACGTCAACACGGTGTTCCAGGACTACGCCCTGTTCCCGCATATGAGCGTCCTCGAGAACGTCGAGTACGGCCTGCGCGTCAAGAAGATCGGCCGCCAGGAGCGCCGTACCCGCGCAAAGGAGTCGCTGGAACAGGTGCGGCTGCCAGACTTCGGCGCCCGCCGGCCCGGGCAGCTCTCCGGTGGGCAGCGCCAGCGCGTCGCGCTGGCCCGGGCCCTCGTCAACCGGCCCCGCGTGCTCCTTCTCGACGAGCCCCTCGGCGCCCTCGACCTCAAGCTTCGCGAGCAGATGCAGGTGGAGCTCAAGGCGATCCAGCGGGATGTCGGCATCACCTTCCTGTTCGTCACGCACGACCAGGAGGAGGCGCTCACCCTCTCCGACCGCATCGCGGTCTTCAACGCCGGCCGCATCGAGCAGGTCGGCACGGCCCGCCAGATCTACGAGCAACCGGCCAGCGAGTTCGTGGCCGGATTCGTCGGCACGTCCAACCTCCTGACCGGTGCCGCCGCCCAGACCGTCCTCGGTCGGGCCGGCACCTTCGGCATCCGCCCAGAGAAGCTGTCCGCGGTACCCCAGGGTGGCCCGGTCGAGTCGGGCGCAGAACACGCGCCGGGCAGCCTCAGCGAGGTCGTATATGCCGGTCCGGTCACCCGCTACGTCGTCGACCTGGACGCGGGCCCTCGCTTGATTGCCCTGCAGCAGAACGCATCCGACGGCGCCACCCTGAACCGCGGTGCCAGGGTCGACCTCGTCTGGGACCCCCACCACGTCATCGCCGTCCCTGACTTGGCTGCCGGTCGCACTGACGACCGTGACGCCGACCGCTCCGCCGAACCCCTCTCCACCCCCCTCCAGCAATGACACTCCAGCAATAAAATACGAAGGAGCAGCACCATGCGCCGCACCACCATCCTGCAATCCGCCGCCGTGTGCGCGGTGGCCACCCTGGTCCTCGCGGCCTGCGGCGGCGGATCCAGCTCGTCGAGTGGTTCCTCAGCGGCAGGTGGCGGGTTCAAGGTCCCGAACCTCACGGCCCTCGACAAGCTCGGGACGCCCGAGGGCGAAGTGAGCGTCCTGGCGTGGCCGGGATACGTCGAGGACGGCAGCAATGATCCCAAGGTCGACTGGGTCAGTGACTTCGAGAAGGAGTCCGGCTGCAAGGTCACGGTCAAGACTTTCGGGACCTCGGACGAGGCTGTCCAGCTCTTCCGCACCGGGCAGTACGACACGGTCTCGGCCTCCGGCGACGCCACCCTTCGGCTCATTGCGTCCGGCGATGTCGAGCCGGTCAACACCAACCTCGTCTCGAACTATCCGGACATCTTCGACAGCCTGAAGATGCAGCCGTGGAACTCGGTCCGAGGCGTGCCGTACGGTATCCCCCACGGCCGTGGCGCGAACCTCCTCATGTGGCGCACCGACCAGGTGAAGCCGGCTCCCGACAGCTGGTCGGCCGTGTTCGACCAGGCCGGCAGCCAGAAGGGCAAGGTCACCGCATACGACTCGCCGATCTACATCGCCGATGCCGGGCTGTACCTCATGGCCACCAAGCCCGATCTCGGGATCAAGAACCCCTACGCCCTCGACGCGAAGCAGCTGGGTGCGGCTGTTGACCTGCTCAAGACGCAGAAGGCAAACGTCGGCGAGTATTGGTCGGACTACCTCAAGTCAGCCCAGGCTTTCAAGAACGGCTCGACGACCGTGGGCACCACGTGGCAGGTGATCGCGAACCTCGCCCAGGCGGACAAGGCTCCCGTCCAAGTGGAGCTTCCTAAGGAAGGCGCCACCGGCTGGTCTGACACGTGGATGGTCGGCGCGAAGTCGCCGCACAAGACCTGTGCCTACAAGTTCATCGACCACATGGTCTCGCCCAAGACCAACGCCGCCATCGCCGAGTGGTGGGGTGAGGCCCCCGCCAACCGGAAGGCCTGTGCCGAGACGGCCAACAAGAACCACTGCGCCACCTTCCATGCGGACGACGAGGAGTACTTCTCGAAGGTGCACTACTGGACCACCCCGATCTCGGCGTGCCTCGATGGCCGCACGGACGTCCAGTGCACCGACTACGCCGAGTGGACCAAGGCGTGGACAGAGATCCGGAACAGCTGATCCTGAGCAGCTGCATACGGACGGAATTCAACGGCATGCCTCGGTAGGTGGCGATGGGCTCGAAGAGAGCACTCGTGGCGCTGCTGACCCCACCAATGCTCTGGCTCCTCGTCGCATACCTCGGTGCCCTGGCCGCCATCTTCGCGACCGCGTTCTTCACCACCGACCCGTTCACCAACGAGGTCGTGCGGACGTTCACGACCGAGAACTTCGAGGCTCTCCTCAGCCCCACCTACCTGCGAATCATCGGCCGAACGCTGTTCATCGCGGTGACCGTCACTGTGCTATGCATCGTCATCGCGGTGCCCTTCGCGTACTTCATGGCGCAGGTCGCCCCACGGCGGCTGAGGCACCTCCTCGTGGCGGGGGTGCTGGTGCCACTGTGGGCCTCCTACCTCATCAAGGCATATGCGTGGCGGACGATGGTGCAGCCGGGCGGTGTCCTCGAGAGCACCTTCGGAACGACTCCGGGGTACGGGTTCGCGGCAGTCATCCTCACGCTGACCTACCTGTGGCTCCCGTACATGATCCTCCCGGTGTATGCCGGCTTCGAGCGACTCCCGACGTCGCACCTGGAGGCCTCGGCGGACCTGGGGGCCAAGGGGATATACACGTTCCGGCGGGTCATCCTGCCGGCGCTTCTGCCGTCGATCGCGGCCGGCACGGTGTTCACGTTTTCGTTGAGCCTCGGCGACTACATCGCGGTGCAGATCGTCGGCGGCACACTGCAGGTGCTCGGCACTACCGTCCTGCAGAACATCACCCTCGACTTGCCATTCGCGGCGGCCCTGGGCACGACCTCGGTCGTGATCATGGTCTGCTACCTGATTGCCGTCGGGCGCACCGGCGCCCTGGACAATTTGTGAGGCATCGATGAGGAGCGGAGCGCGCACCCGGGTGATCTTCTGGGTCTTCGCGCTGGCCGTGCTGACATTCATCTACGTCCCGCTGGGCGTGGTCGCGATCAACTCCTTCAACTCGGACCGTACGTTCGGGTGGCCACCACCCGGCCTGACCACGAGGTGGTGGTCCGCGGCGCTGAAAGCCCCTGGCCCCCGCGACGCCCTCCGGACATCGGTCGAGGCGGGACTCGGAGCGACTGCGATCGCCCTCGTGCTGGGCAGCCTGCTCTCGCTGGCGCTTGTGCGGTACCGGTTCTTCGGGCGGAACGCGATCTCACTGCTGGTGATCCTCCCCATCGCGCTGCCCGGCATCGTCACCGGCATCGCGCTCCAGTCCGTGATCCAGAACGTGCTGAACCCGGTCTTCGGCATCAACGCCGGCCTCTTCACGATCATCGTCGGCCACGCGACCTTCTGCATTGTCGTCATCTTCAACAACGTCACGGCCCGGCTGCGGCGCATGGGCGGGTCGCTGGAGTCCGCGTCAGCCGACCTCGGCGCCCGGCCCTTCACAACCTTCCGTTTGGTGACCTTCCCGCTACTTCGTACGGCCGTCATTGCGGGCGCTCTGCTGGCGTTCGCCCTCAGCTTCGACGAGATCGTCGTCACGACGTTCACCGCAGGACCGGGCACGCCCACGCTGCCAATCTGGATCTTCAACAACCTGTTCCGGCCGACCCAGGCGCCCGTCGTCAACGTTGTCGCCGTGATCTTGGTGGCGGTTTCGATCCTGCCGGTCTGGCTCGCCCAGCGGCTCAGCGGCGCGGAGGCGGCGGAGAGCCGCCTCTGATCCGGGCGGACGTGGTGGCCAGGTGGCCGACTGAGGCAGGGCCCAGCCGACGGACGGCGTGCGGCACTCGCCGAACGTCGGCGAAGCCCCGCGTTGGGGGACGGCACCGGGGGGCACGTTTGCCGTCACTATAGAGTCCGCTTCAGGTGCACTGATACGGAGGGATGAGGTGGAGGTCGCGGTACTCGGCGCGGGCAACGGCGGTTGTGGGGTGGCCTTCGATTGGGCGCAGCACGGGCACAATGTGAGGCTCTTCGCAACGGCGGAATACCCCGGCGAGGTGGCGGCGATCGCGGAGCGCGGAGAGATCATCAGCACCGGTGAGCTCTCGGGAGCGGCGCCGATCTCCTACGCCGGACATGATGCCGAACGCACCGTATCTGGCGCCGATCTGATCATGGTGGTCGGGCCCGCCTACGCCACCGAAGGCTTTGCCCTGGCCGCGGCCCCGCACCTAACTCCCGAGCAAGCAATTGTGGTTTGTCCGACTTCCTGCCTGGGCAGTTTTGCCTTCCGGCGTGCGGCTGGGCTGTCACGCGACGACGATCGGTACCTGGTCGGGGAAACAAGCACGCTGCCGTACGCGGTGCGGATGAGCGGACCCGCGACTATCCACGTTTTCGTGAAGCTGCGAGCCGGGTTGTGGGTAGCGGCCACGCCGCGCAGCGCGACAGACCGGCTCCGTACGATGCTCGGCGAGGTCTATCCCGGCATCGGCGCAGCGGGCAGCGTCTTGGCCACGACACTGCAGAACGGGAACCCCGTGATCCATCCCGCCGTGACTCTTTGCAACGCCGCGCTGATCGAGCGTACGGGCGGTGACTTCAACTTCTACGAAGACGGCATAACCCCGGCCGTGGGCCGGCTGATGCAGGCCGTCGACTCCGAACGCATGGCGATCGCCAGTGCTCTCGGGCAGACAATTGCGTCGGACCCGGCCATCGGAGTGATGCAGGGCTACATGATCGAGGACAACTACGACACCGGATACTCCACGGCCCCCGGCTTCCGCGGCATTCGGGCCCAAAGCGAACTCGACAATCGCTACCTCACCGAGGACGTCGGCTACACGATGGTGCTGTTCACCGAGCTGGCTCGGGCGGTTGGCGTACCCACGCCAACGATGGATGCGGTGATTCAGACGACCTCAGTACTGCTTGGCCGGGACTTCCGCCGTGAGGCGTCTCGTACGCTGGCCAGCCTGGGCCTCAGTGATCTCGATGCGGCCGCTCTGGCCAAGCTTTAGCAACGAACAGTATTGCGCGGTGTACCCACCGTCGAGGATGAGCATGGAGCCGGTCACATAGCGGGCGTCGTCTGAGCAGAGGTATCGCACCGCGGCGACGAGCTCCTCGGGCCTGCCCATGCGGCCAATCGGAAACACACACATCAGCTGCTCGGGCTTGATGCTCTAGCTGTCCAGGAAGCGCCAGATCATGTCGCCCGGAATGTCGATCCCGGCGAAGGCCAAGGAGTTCACGCTGATGTTGTCTGTGTCCCTCATCGAGAAGGACCGGGACCTCACTCGATCATGTTGTCTCGCCGGTTCTCGTCCGGTGTCTCAGGGATTCGCTGCAGGTACCGACGGATCAGCGGGCCGGCCATCGC
>Ga0075433_10000424_pt1 | contig 27067 bp, 16 predicted proteins | sample RhiMethybrSRZTD2_FD_75299 | JGI IMG/M metagenome (GOLD analysis project Ga0075433, IMG submission 75299) | Populus rhizosphere microbial communities from Tennessee, USA - Rhizosphere MetaG P. TD hybrid SRZTD2 | ecosystem: Host-associated > Plants > Roots > Rhizosphere > Soil | place: USA... | reverse complement strand
AACGGAGGCCGACGCGACGAAGGCAGGGAAGGACATCATGCGCGACTCGCTGTTTGCGTGGCCGACGTGGGCGTGGGCGATGCTGCAGTCGGAGAAGGGCAAGGGCCACGCCTACGTGTACTACTTCGATCATCGAACACCGCAGTCGCCGACCGGCGCCAATCATGGTTCCGAGATCGCGTTCGTGTTCCGCAATCTCGTCGGCGCAGGCCCGGTCGGTCTCAGCGGTCCTGCACGACCTGAAGACAACGCGATGTCGGAGTTGATGAGCAGCTACTGGGTGAACTTCGCCAAGACCGGCGATCCGAACGGACCCGGCCTGTCGCGTTGGCCGGCCTTCACCTCATCGTCGCAGACCCTCATGTTCTTCGACGCGAAGTCGAGCGCGCGTCCGGTACCCAACATGCCGCAGATCAAGGCGCTCGACAGCTACTTCGCGTGGCGCCGCAGTGAGTTCAAGGCCAAGGGCACTCAGTAGAGACGCGGAGCCTGCCTGTAATCAATCGTTCGTCGGAGGACCAATGAAAGCGATGAAAGTCGTCTTGGTCGCTCTTCTCGTCTCGTATGCGCTCGACGCGCAGAACGATCGGGTCAAGGTCATCACCGGGCTCACGCTCATCGACGGCACCACACGGCCGCCGGTGCAGGACGCGTCCGTCGTGATCGATGGATCGCGAATCAGTCAGGTTGGCGCCCGCGCATCCGTCAAGGTGCCCGCCGGCGCGACTGTCATCGACGGCCGCGGCAAGTTCGTGATTCCCGGTCTCGCCGACATGCACCACCACTTGGGGAGTGGCAGCATACGTCCCCAGCAGAATCTGCACAGCAATCTGCGGCGGATGCTCGTCGTCGGCGTCACCACGGTGTTCGACCCGTCGGTTCCGTTGAAAGAGTTCGCCGCTCTCAAGGCGGCTGCCGCGGACGACGCGGCGCCCTATGCCCGCTTCTTCAGCACCGGTCCCATCGTGACCGTGAAGGGAGATTTCTTTGGGCTGATGGTTGGCGCACCGACGCCAGAAGACGCGATGCAGGCACAAGCCGTCGTCAGAGATCTGAAAGCCGCCGGCGTCGACGCGATCAAAGTTCAGTACGACGATGTGAGCTGGAGCACGAAGCGGGGGTTTCCGACGCTGAAGCGCGACGTGCTCGAGGCGATCATCAAGGAGGCGCATCAGCAGAACCTGAAAGTGTTGGCCCACGCGCCGATGCTGAAGCACGCGAAGGAGGCGTTGCGTCTCGGTCTCGATGGATTGATGCACGGGATCATCGACGAGCCGATCGATCAAGAGTTCATCACGCTGATGCAACAGAACCGCGCCAGCTACGTCGCCACGATGGCGCTGTTCAACGACCTGGCCGACGTGAACGCGTTCGCGCGGCGTCAGGCGACCAACTGGGATCGCGCCGCGCTGCAGCCCGCACGCCTCTACGACTTCTTCGCCGGTCCGCCTGGCGCGCAGCGCCTGGCGTCGAATTTCAACAACCTGGCGTTCATCAGGGATCACCTGCCGACGCAGAAGGCGAATGTGAAAAAGGCGTTCGACGCCGGCATTCCCGTTGTCCTGGGCACCGATACCGGTTTCGAGGGCGTGCTGATTGGCGTGGCCACGCAGATCGAGTTGGAGCTGCTCGTCGAGGCCGGCCTCACGCCGAGTCAAGCCTTGAGCACCGCCACCATCAATGCCGCGCGGATGATCGGACGTGAGAAGGATCTTGGAACGATCGAGGCCGGCAAGCTGGCCGATCTCGTCATCCTCGATGCCGATCCCACCCAGGACATCCGCAACGTGACGCGAATCTATCGCACGATGAAGGGCGGTGTCCTCTACGAGCCGGTCGATCCGGCGAAGCCGTACTAGCAAGCCAAAGGGCGAGATCTCGTGTCGTCCCGGCTCGCCGCCGGCGACCTGGCGCAAGGGTGCGATCGGCATCTGATCGTGGCATGATCCACCTCATCTTTGGGTGAGGTCTGCCATGCGTTTTCATCGACTCTTTGTCAGTGCGGCGAGCACGATCGTGCTGCTCTCTCCGGTTCGCGCCAGCGCTCAGTGTGCGCTGTTCGACTCGCCAGCCAGGTGCGAGCAGGACAGGCTGGAGACCGAGCGGATCATGGAGGAGGCGCGCCGCGCCGGCGAAATTCGAGCAGAAACCATCAACGCGATCGTTGCGGCGCGCGCGCAATTCTGGGCGACCTATCCCGATAAGCCGGGTGCGGACAAAGCGCGCCACGACTTTGCGTACTGGCTATGGGTCAAGGATTTCCATTACCTGCGCACGAACCTACAGGCGCCGGTGCAACGAGATCAGAGGACTCAGCGTCAAACATCGACCGACACCGCCAACGCGCTCGACCGGCTCTTCGGCGGAGGCATCTTGATCGATGACGGGATCCGCCAGTCAGCGCGGCCTGAATTCGAAGAGTGGGTCAATGCCGTTCGCAAGAAGCTCTTCGAACACCTTCCCGCCAATTCGACCGATGCGGGCTTCATGCAAGGCATTCTCTCGACGTGGATGGGCGAGCAGTTCTGGAATGCATTGGCGTCGGCGAAGAAAGAGTACGAGGCATACCTCATCGCGCGCGACTGGTGGGAGTTCGATCATGTCAATCGCGCGCCTGGAGGATACGACACGCCCGCGACCTACGGCGTCTATCTCTACGCGCGATGGGACCACCGTACGCCTGCCGAGGCGGCCGCGAACTACAAGAAGATGAGCGAGCTGCTCGGTGTGCCGCGCGTCGAGGCTGCGGCGAAGCGAGTGTTGGATGCGCCGAAAGCCGCCGACGGCAATCTCGTGGTGACTGTGAGTCCCTACAAGAAGGGGCCCGGCGGCGACAACATCGTCGACTACGAGAAGCCGATCCCTGAAGGCGTGATCGGCGTGTACGCCGATCCCTTGACCGCGATGGAGGTGCTCGCGACACAGGATGACGATCGTCGGTACCTGCTCTTCATGCTCCAGAGGCACGTTCCCGATCGCCGCAAGGAGAATCCGACCTACAAGTGGACGTTCGCCGACGCTGCGTACAAACGACTCGTGCTCGCGTTCGGCGAACAGCAGGTCCTCGCCGCCGCGCACGCGGTGCGACTCGCGCCGAAACGCTTGTCGTCGGGCGGCGTGATGACGGTGAAGGAGCTCGGCGTGAAACGCACCGAGCCGCTCGAGGCGTTCGAGGATCTGCTCGCGTCGAAAGATGCGCGCGGCTACGTCAAGGATGCCTTGATCTTCGCCAAGGACCTCGACACCGTGGCCGCCGCCGATTCCGCATACAAGACGTACATTGCCGGTAGGAACGAGCAGGCGCTCCTCGATGCAGCGCGTCGTCGCGGGCTGGAGAAGTCGCAGCTCACGGAGAAAGGCGAGCTCGCATTCATCGAAGCCGAGATGACGGCGCCGGGAACTGCCCCGACGGTGGCGACGAAGGCCGGCCCAGCGTCGCCCCGGACCTCGCCCGGGGCTCAGATCGACTCGCCTCAGTATCTCGCGTGGAAGCGGTTTACGCCGGGAGCCAGCGCGACGTACGTCGATCGCGGCATCGGGCAGCGCATGGTCGGCGGACCATTGACCGCGGGTCTGCCCGGAATTCGTTCGCGTTGGCTGATGCGCTCGATCACGCCCGAGCGAGTCGACCTCTATCTCACCGAGATCGCCTACGATCCGCCTCCCGCCAGTACGGCGCATCCACCCCACGACACCGAGTTCGCGTATCCATCGCAGATCGACGGCGCGTCGTCGGCGAGAACCGCCGCTGTCAGAGGCACACCCATTCAGTCGGGCAACGAGACGCTCACGGTCGCCGGCAAACCGATCGCCACGCGCTGGCAGGCGCTTCAGGCTCCTACGGCTCGGCCCGATTGCGGTCCTGCGATCACGACAACGTGGACGAGCGACGAGGTGCCCGGCGGTCTCGTGCGCGAGATCCGCGACGAGACGTGTCGCGATCCGCGAACGAATGTGAACGGCGCGATCCTTCGCAGCATTCGCGAGAAGCTGCTCGAGTCGTTCCAAATCACCGGGCCGGTCGACGGCGTGCATCCGATTCAGCCAGTTGCGGGGCTCGCTGCAGTCCTGCCTTTACCTATGCCCTCGACGTTGCCCGGGCTCGACCCGAGCACGGTGCCTCCTCCTGCGCAGCCCGCTCCGGTGGACAAGCGCGTCTTCGATCGGAACATGGGTGTCGCGCCACCGCCTCCAGCGAGCGCATCCGCGCCTGCGCCGAAAACAGCTGCGCCAGCGGCCGCGAGCGGTGCAACAGCGCCCGCCGCAAATCGCGACAGCACAGCGATCACAGTGATGGTGACCGGCTGGATCAATTCGTCGACGAATCACCCTGGCGACAACGTCACCGGCACAGTCGTCCAACCCGTTATTGCCAACGGCGTCACACTCATTCCTGTGGGTTCGATCGCCACCGTGCAGCTCGCGCAAGCCGGTGATGGTCTCACGGTGAAACTGGTGAGCGTGAGCATCGGCCGGCAGAGAGTGGTTGCGGTGAGCTCATCACAGGTGGCCGCCGATGCACAGAATGCCGCGAGCGACGCGGCACTCCAGCAAGCGATTGCCGCGGGGGGGCCGAATGCAGCCTCGCTGCAGCAAATGCTCGCGGCGCGGCAAATCGTGCTGAGCGGAGCGCGCGTCAACGTGCCACCAGGCACACGGCTCACGTTCACACTCGCCGCTCCGATTGCGATCGACAGTGCCGCTCCCGCGGCTGTGCCAGCGGCTCGCGGTCGTCGACGCTGATCAGTCTTCCGGACGCTCGCCAGCGGGCGCCATCTTCACCAGGCGCGGCTCGAAACGAGCCAGCGGCTCGACGAGGTCGCGCTGCGCGGCCATCACTTCGTCGATGTCCTTGTAGGCCATCGGCACTTCGTCCAGTCCCGCGGAGATCAGCGTGACGCCGCGCTCGCGAAGGAAGCGCTGCGCCATGTCCCAGTTGAACATCTCCTTGGCCTTCGTGCGGCTCATTCGTCGTCCGGCGCCGTGCGCCGCCGAGTTCAGCGATGCGGCCGATCCCTTGCCGCGTACGACATAGCCCGGCGTACCCATCGAACCAGGAATGATCCCGAGCACTCCCGCGCCGGCAGGCGTTGCCCCCTTGCGATGGACGATGACCTCCCGTTCGCTGCCGTCCGGCAGGACGTGCGTTTCGCGCCACGCGTAGTTGTGATGGTTCTCGAGATCGAGCCGCACCTCGACACCCAGCGCCCGCGCGATGTGCGCGTGAATGAGGGCGTGGTTTGCCGCGGCATATCGTCCCATCAGCTCCATCGCAGCCCAGTACTCCTGACCCGCTTCCGAGGCGAGATCGAGCCACGCCAGATGCGAGAGGTCCGGTGGCAGCTCAGGATGCCTCTCGCGGGCGAGCTTGCTGTAGTGCGACGCGATCTGCGCGCCCGAGCCGCGACTCCCGGAGTGACTGAGGAGCGCGAGGTACTCACCCGTGGCGAGCCCGACCTCCGCATTGAGCACCGTGACCACGCCGAACTCGACGAAGTGATTGCCGCTGCCGCTCGTGCCAAGCTGCGCCCAGGCGCGATCCTTCAGATGTGCGGTGAGCTTGGTCACGCCCCAATCGCCGTCCATCACGTCGTGCGCCCGGCGCGATTTGAACGATCCGCCGACACCGAAACGCGTCTCGCGTTCGAGAGCGTGCGTGAGCCGCGCCTGATCGTCGGAGAGCGTCGAGACCGGAAGATCGAGAACGGTCATTTTCATGCGGCAGGCGATATCGACACCGACGGCGTACGGAATCACCGCGTCGTGAGTGGCGAGCACACCGCCAATCGGCAGCCCGTAGCCGACATGCGCATCCGGCATCAGCGCGCCCGCAGCAGCCACCGGCAGCTTGCAGGCGTTCCGCATCTGCTTGAGCGCGTCGGCCTCGAGGTTCTCGCCCCACACTCGATACGGGGCGTCGGTCTCTCGCGGCACATAGCGTCGGCCAGCGGCGATATGCTCGACGAGCAGCCGCGCAATCTCGCCGTATGTCGGATCGGCGACGTAGTTCTCAGGCGCGTCGGCGACGTTCTGCAGCGTGCCGAGCACCGCCGACGTGCTTCCCTTGGACGCGTGCGTGATTTGCAGCAGCCTCTGTGCCGCAGCCGTGCACGCGCCGGCTGGAATTCCCATTCGTACGAGGTCTCTCGTCTTCATGACACACGTTCCCTGATGATCGCGTTGCCAACGGCAATGCGATAGACGCTGTTTTTGCCGGCGTTCTCCCCGACGCTGTCGTTTCTCTCGGGCTCGATTGCGATCGGCACGTCGAGGAACTTGGCGATGACGTCGGCGTTGGTCGTCGTGTGTGACGATGGCGCCGAGGTTCGGAAGGATCCGCCTCCGGCAAGTGCAGCCGGAATGAGCAGCTGATCCGCGAGATGCCGTCCAACCGGTGCATTCGCGGCCAGATAAGCCTCGGCGTCGTCGCAGGCCTTCGACGCCACTTCCTCCGACGTCACTCCTTTCATCCCGAAGCCCGTGATGACCTCGGTGACGTCGGCCGACGCGATCTCGATCAGCAGGATGTTTCCAGGGCCCACCGAATTCTCGATCGCTTCCACCACACACTGCGTCCGCTCCAGGCCGAGCCGATGTCGCACCACGCTGAGCTCGCGCTTGGCGATCTTGTTGGGCAGCGAAGCCACGAGCGCACGCGCCCGCAGTGATACGTCACCCCGTGTGAGCAGCATGAGCGGCGTGAGCGCACGACATGGCTCGATGCCAACTGTGAAGCGGCCGCCGCCGGCAGGGTAGAAACCATGCGCGTCGAGCGACAACTCGATCGCCGCGCCCATGCGTCGCACCAGCGGCAGAAACGTCTTCGCCAGAAAATCGTACGGTGGCGCGAACGGATTGTGCGTTCCACCTTCGAGTGTCAGCCGCGTCGGCGCGTCGGCCGTGAGCAGCGCCGGAAGCACTGCCTGCAGCACCAGGGTGGCGCTTCCTGCCGTGCCGACAGCCAGACGATACTCGCCGCCGCGCACGCGCGACGGCGCGAATTCCAGCACCGACGATCCGAGCTCGGCTCCGATCACCTGCGCGCCGCTGATCGCGCACGCCGCGTTGACGGCAGTGAGATGCTGCCGAAGCAGCCCGGGCTTGGGGCGACGTGCGCGAATCCGATCGATCCGAAACGGCCGGCCGGTGACGAGCGACAGCGCCAGGGCGGTCCGCAGAATCTGACCGCCTCCCTCGCCCTGCGATCCGTCGATGTCAACGCGTTCCGACATAGTCATTCTTTCGGTCGTTCGTGTGAATTCATACTGCGCCGACAAGTGGTGGCGAGACTCTCCTGATGCTCTATCCACTGAGCTACTGCCGCGTTCCTTGTTGCGACAGGTCGGATTCGAACCGACGACCGGCAGGTGATGTAGTCTCGCCGGCATTCGGCGCGTTGCACGTAGAGTCCGGCTTTAGCCGAACCGATCGAAACCGCGATGACAAATCGATAGCGAGAGCTCCAGATCGACCTGCGATCCGGACCGGGAGTCGAACCCGGCATACCCAGGTACTCCCGCCGGCATTCACCGCGTTGTTCTCGTACCCTCGACTGGACCGGACAAACAGTGTGCGAGACCGTACATAGGTCAAATGTAGTCCCGCCGGCATTCCGGTCCAGTCGTGTTGTTTACACAGCGATGGCGTCGATCTGGCCGACCCATCCGTCGGCGTTCAGCTCGCCCTTGGCAAACGCCGCCAGCACGCTGAACACGTGATCAGAAAACCCGCCGACATTCAGGATGTCCGATCGCTCGGATGCCTGCGTCGTCCGGTATGGCTGCAGATCGATCAGCGCCAGCCGCGCTCGCGGGTTCCGCTCGCGAAACACATTCCATTCGCGCATCGTTGCCGTGCCGCGACCAGCGGACCCGTCGACCCACGACTCGTTGTCCGACACGACGATCACGAGATCGCCCGTCGCCTTGCGCGCGTTGAGCAGGGCCAGCGGTGCGCTCACGCACGTCCCACCACCACACACACTCGCCAGACGTTCGGCGTTCGTGATGACGCTGTCGCGCGGCGACAGCCGCAGCGACACGACACTCTGCTCGAACGGCAGCACTTCCGTCGTCGGATTTCGACAAAGCACGGCTGCACTCACGAGCGCCGCCACGTCAACGCATCGCATTGCCGTGGTTGCGCCCACGCGCACACCGGTGACCGGCGAATCCATCGATCCGGAGACATCGGGGCAGACATACACCTGCCCATCAATTGCCGGCACGTTGGCGATGGCTGACTCCATCGCATCCTCGAGCGCGCGACGCACCTCGCTCGGCACCGCATCGTCCACCGACCGGAACGCGGCCAGCAGCTGATACGGGAACACGCGCGCGCGCCGGATCTCCGATTCGTCACGCAGCCGCGCGGCGATCACATCGATCAGCTCGCGCGTCTTGAACACACCGTGACGAGCGAACGTGTTGAGGTTCATCCGCGTGGCCTGCCACGATGCACGACGCGCGATCTCGCACCACGCTGCGGTATCGAGATCCAGCGAAGTCAGCATCTGGAACGGCACATCGGGCACGCTCATGCGATCGCCGGCCTTGAACGCTTCGAACTCGCGCACGATCGTTGGCAGCCGATCGGTTGAGACCGGCCGGCCAAGCAGATAGCCATACAGCGCTTCGCGAACCGGTGTCGTTGGCTTCGGGTGCACCATCCGCACTACGTCGACGAGCGACGGATCGTTGCCAACCGACGCGGCGAAGATCGCCGCGTCGGTCCGCTGGTCCAGCCAGCGACGCACGCACCGCTTCGGTGCCGAGCCAAGTGACTTGCGACCCGTGGCTCCGGATCGCACGATCTGCACGAAGGTCCGCAGCATGCGCGGCGAATCGACCACGCGATCGAACACGCGATCGAGAAGGGCCGGCGCGCGCCGCGAGAGCACTGCCAGCAAAAGCGCCGGCACATCCTTCATGTATCCACGCTCGCGGCAGTACACAGCCGTCTTGGCCACGAATTCCGCCGACACGCGCTCAGCGAGCGTCATCACACGATCGAGCTGCTCGGCGTCGGTCGCGTAGAAGGTCGTATTCAGACAACCCGTCGAAGCGAACTGCGCGAGGGCCTGCTCCGGCGACAGCGAGTACGCCGGTCCACCGGCCTCGTTGATCGCGTCGGCCTTCGGAACGAGGGCGCCGATCAGTGAACGAAAGAGGGTCTTGTTCGCCATTTGGTTGTCCTCCCGTAACGTCCGGGTGAACCGACCTATAGCGAACGAGGTGCCATCGGGCCGAGCTTGCGGAGATGGCCGTGCAATGCCCTTGTATTTCAGTGAGATAGCTGTGAGACGGCTCGATCGGCCTTGTTGCTGGCGAGTCGCTTGAGCTAGCCGATAGGATAAGAGACTATTTGAACGGATATGGTAAAGCGGCGTGTCGTCATCGGCCTGCTCGGCACCACCATGGACCGCGGCATCACGGCAAAGCGGTGGGAAGCCTGGCGTCCAAGCGTGGCCGTCTGCCAGCACCAGGATCTGCTCGTCGATCGGTTCGAGTTGCTCCATTTCATCCGCTTCACGGCGCTTGCCGAAACCGTGCGCGACGACATCCATCGTGTGTCGCCCGAGACCGAGGTGCGGCTGGTCGTGGATCCCACTACCGATGCGTGGGACTTCGAAGATGTGTATGGGAACCTGCATGACTTCGCGCGCGCGTATCGTTTCGACAGCGAAGCCGAGGACTACCTCGTTCACATCACAACGGGATCGCATGTCGCGCAGATCTGTTTGTTTCTGCTGACCGAGTCGCGGCACATCCCCGCACGTCTGCTCCAGACCGGGCCGCCCGCGGGGGTGAGAGGTCAGAATCCGGGCTCGTTCACGATCATCGATCTCGATCTCTCGAAGTACGACCGCATCGCCACGCGCTTCGCGCGTGACGAGTTGGACGAACGATCGCTGTTGAAGTCGGGCATTCAGACACGGAGCGCCTCTTTCAACGATGTGGTCGAGCGGCTCGACCGCGTGACGATGCGATCGGCGGCGCCGATTCTGCTGCTCGGACCGACGGGTGCGGGGAAGTCGCTGATGGCCCGCCGCATCTACGAGTTGAAGAAAGCCCGGCGACTCGTCAACGGTCCGTTCGTCGAGATCAACTGCGCGACGATTCGCGGCGACGCGGCGATGTCGGCGCTGTTCGGCCACGTCAAGGGCGCATTCACGGGCGCGGTGCGCGATCGGCCTGGGTTGCTCGCGAGTGCGGACAGCGGTGTGTTGTTCCTCGACGAGATCGGAGAGCTGGGACTCGACGAGCAGGCGATGCTGTTGCGCGCGCTCGAAGAGAAGCGCTTTCTGCCGCTCGGCAGCGATCGGGAAGCGTCGAGCGATTTTCAGCTGATCGCCGGAACCAATCGCGACCTTACCGAAACTGTCGCCGACGGCCGGTTCAGAGACGATCTGCTGGCACGGATCAACCTGTGGACGTTTCGACTGCCGGGTCTCGTCGACCGGCGGGAAGACATCGAGCCGAATCTCGATTACGAGCTCGATCAGTTTCGGCGCCGCAGCGGTACGGCCGTGACGTTTAGCAAGGAGGCGCGGCAGCTATTCCTCGCCTTCGCGTCGAGTGCCGCAGCGCGGTGGCCTGGAAACTTCAGGGATCTCAACGCGGTGACTACCCGTCTTGCGACGCTGGCGCCGGCGGGTCGCATCACCGTCGATCAAGTGAGAGCCGAGATCGTCTATCTCACGACATCGTGGGCACCGAAGGCCGCGAAGCCGACGGAGCTCGTCGACCGTGTGGTGTCGTCGCACGCGGCTGCGAATCTGGATCGGTTCGAGCGCGTGCAGCTGGAGGACGTGCTTCAGGTGTGTCGGGACTCGTCGACGCTCTCGGCCGCGGGTCGCCAGCTGTTCGACCGTTCGAGAGAGCGTAAGCGGATCGCGAACGACGCCGATCGGCTACGGAAGTATCTTGCGCGCTTCGATCTCGATTGGACCGCGGTGAAGAACCGGCTGCGCGCGGAGGGGGCGCAGTGACCGCGCGGCATGCGGGCGCGCTGGCTGCCGTTCTCGGCGCCGCCGATCACGGGGGCTGGGCCATCTGCGTGACGGTTGCGGCTAGCCGCGGTGCGCCTGTTGTGGTCGATCGCCGGCGTATCGAGTTGATCGAGGCAGGTGTACCGAGCCAGCCCTATCACCACGATACCGTCCGAATGTCGCGTGCTGCCGGCGAGCAGCTCGTCGTCCGTGTGCGCGAGTCGGTGATGCGGACCACATGCGAGCATGTGACGCAGCTGCGCGATGATCTGCAGCCGCCGTACAAGATTATCGCGATGACGCTGCGCATTCCGCCGCTCGACTACGTTCCGATAACAGTCGCCGAGGCGCACGCGTCATATCCCGTGATGTGTCGCGCCGACGGAATGATGTATCACGACGCGCTGCGCAGGGCAGCCGAGACGCTGAAGATTCCCGTGGCGCTTCACGATCGCGGCCAAGAGATCGCCCGTGCGGCCGATCGTCTCGACGTGAGCGTGACGGAGCTGGAGCAGTTTCTTCAGACTGCCGGTAAGGGGCTGGGGCCGCCGTGGCACAAAGAGCATCGCCTCGCCGCGGCCGCGGCGATTCGCGTGCTGGCCGATCACGCGCGACTGTCGCTGTTCGCGTGACGAGTGGCTGGGCTTGTCGCAGCCGTCAGAACAGGGTTGAACGAACAACGGCGACCAGTTCGTCGTATGTCTCGGGCAGCGCCACCAATCGGTGCCCGAGGCCCGTGTTCACGGGTACGGCGGCTTTCTCACCAGGTGCCGGTTCAGGCGCGCCAAGTGGAGGAGCGGGTCATGTGTAGCAGATTCCTGCTGCTGGTTGCGTTGGGTGTCGGCGGCGTGGCGGCCTACAACTACTGGTCGGATCACGCGTGGCCTGTGCGGTCGAGTGCCGCCGCTCTCGAGGAGACGGCCACGCGACAGGCCGCCAGAGTGGCGGACCGGGCCACTGCCGAGGCGAACTACGCGGCGAGCAAGCTCGGCGTCAGGGTGAGCGACAGCGCTCTGACGGCGAAGATCAAATCAAAGATGGCTCTCGACGACTACGTCGAGGCGCGTGCGATCGATGTCGACACGTCCGGTTCGATCGTCACGTTGACCGGCGTGGTCTCGACCGTGTACGAGCGTGATCGTGCCTTGAATCTGGCACGCGAGACCCAAGGCGTCACACGTGTGGTCGACAAATTGCGAATCAGAAGGAAGGCCGTGGACTGAACGATCGGATGCCGAACTTCCTGTCGCAGCTCACCACCGGTGAGCAAGCGCGCCTCCTCGAGGAATTGAACTACATGAACCTCGAGGAGATTCGTGGCTTCTGCTCCGCACACGAGATTCCATATAAGGTCGTGGCCGAGTACCCGAACGGGAAGGTGAAGACGACCAAGGATACCGATCGGAAGCCGATCGTCCTGGCCCGTGTCCGCCGCTATTTGACGACCGGCGACGTCGGTCGGCCCACGCTCATCCCTGCCGAGATCGTTCGTGAAGAGAATCCGCCAACGCGGCTCGGACCTCGCGACCGGCTGTTCTATCGCTGGTACGCGAAGGAGCATCACGGTGTCATCCGGTTGCTCCGCACGCTGACCGCGGGCGAGTTCCGCGACGGCGCCGTAGCCCGGGTAGTGGCGATGGACTTTTGGATGCGCGGAGAAGCGCCGACGTTCGAAGAATTCGCCCGGTCGTGGACCAGAGCGAAAACCAAGGATCTGCTGACACCGGAGTACGCCTACCTCACGGACCTCAAGCACCAGCGCGCCGACGGCAACTGGAAAGCCCTGCGCACGGCCAAGGCGAAGTCGGCGCTGAAGACGCTGGCCAGAATCGCTCCCACGTGTCGCAGCTCACCACACGCGAGCACGCGCGGCGCCACGACGAAATGAACGACATGAACCTCGAGGAGCAACTACCTGAACACTGACCATGCCAATCGGAGCAGCGCCGCTGCGACCGCCAGTGCGAGCGGGAGTGCCCACACCAGAGCGACGGCGAGTACGAGATCTCCGGCGATTTCCAGGGCGCGCCGCCAACGACTCGGGACGAGCGACGCATGCGAGGCGAAGGGCGCGCTCGTCATCGTCTCGTCGCATCTCGCGGAAACACTCGATCGGAACTGGGCGGATTCTTGAGCTCACTCTCCGCGCGCAGCCAGTCTTCGCGATCGAAGCCGTTGACGTGGCCACGCCCGACGTAGATCTCGTAGGCGCGCTCCGCGATGTCTTTGGCAGATACGATCACGAACGTCGGCGAATACGTCTCACGAACCATTGGAACCACCTCTCAGTACGGTCGTCGGGCCACGGGGTGTGCCAACTGTCGATGGGCCCGCTTAACGAAGCGTAGCCACCAGCGTACTCACGATCGCGCACGAGAGATGTGCCCAAACAGACACTGAGACGGCCGTGATTGAACCGAGAGGCCGTTAGAGTGGCGGACGATAGTCGGCGTCGGCTGCGGCCGATCCTGGTTCAGCAAGCGCGCTGCGGAAGGTCGTGCCAAACATTTCCCACGCCGTGACGAAGAGCGCGGCCAGAATCGGACCCAGGATGAACCCGGTCGCGCCAAAGAACATGATCCCGCCGAGTGTCGAGAAGAAGATGAGCAGCTCGTGCATCTTGGTGTCCTGTCCCACGAGCCGCGTCCGCAGCACATTGTCGATGCTGCCGACGATGAGGGCGCAGAACAGGGCGAGCGCGATCCCTCGCCAGACCTCTCCGGTGGCCACGAGGATGATCGCCGCAGGTACCCACACGAGCGCGCCGCCGACGCCGGGGATAATCGACAAGACGGTCATCACCGTCCCCCAGAAGATCGCCCCGTCAATACCGACGGCCCAGAGCGCCAGCCCTCCAAGAAGGCCCTGAGCCATACCGATCAGAATGGTGCCCTTGAGTGTCGCGCGGGTGACGGAGACGAACTTCCCGACCATGCGTTGCTTGTCGGCATCGGTGAGCGGCAGGTACTCGAGTAGGCCCCCGAGCAGGCGCGGACCGCCCGTGAGGAAGAAGAACATCGTGTAGAGCAGGATAAAGAAATGAAAGATGAAGAGTGCTGTCGCACGTGTGGTGGCCGAGAGTGCGGCGAAGAGGAAGGCGCTCGCACCGCCGACGAACTCGCCGGCCTTCGTGAGGATCTCCGCTCGGTAGGGCTCGATGCGATCGTAGCCAGGAAGCGCGCGTAATCGGCTGTCGAATTCACCCGGCTGATCGACGAACTGCTGGAGGCGCGGCCCGATGGTCTCGGTGACGCGCAACGCTTCATTGGCCCCGGCCCCGAGCACCGCCAGGAGGGGTGCCATCACCAGCACCAGCAACAGCAGGAGCGTTGCAATCGCGGCGAGCGCCTTGCGACCACGGACTCGGACGAGGACCCACTCGTACACGGGATAGCTCAGACCAGCAAAGATGGCTGCCAGCAGGATGGTGAGCAGGAACGAGCGGATCATCGCGACGAAGGCGGCCGAAATCGCCGTGATCAGCAAGAGAAGAAAGGCTTGGCGAAAGCGGGTCTCTGTCATGGCGAACGAGCTGTGCGATTGGCGCCGGTGCCCGCTGTTCTGTTACGGACACGACGGCCGTTAGTTGGAATCGAGCTTGTTCACATCCCGGATCTCGCGGAGCGTCCTCCGCATGTCCTCCACGACCTGCATTTGTTCGAGCGATGCGCGGATCGTGTCGGTGGTGGCGCGGACTGCCTCCACCACGGCCTGCCGCGCCGCGTCTGTGGCAACTCGTGCGTCCTCGCTCGCCGTGCGCGCCGACTCGGCTGCCATCCGTGCCTCCTCGCTGGCGATGCGCGCCGTCTCAGCGCTCTCTCGCAGCCGCTCCCGCTCCTGTCGGATTGTTTCGAGCGCCTCGCGATGATGATCGCGGAGTTCACGCGCCTCCTCCGCGAGTCGCCTGAAGTATTCGGCCTCGTTCCTCGCCGCCTCCGCCGCCATGCGGTCGTCTCCAAACTCACGGCCCGCGTCGTGCTCACGGCCTTCGTTCATGAAATCACCCACTTCTACATTACGCGGGAGTGGCGCACGACAGATGTCCTGAACCGGACGCGACATTCATGCATGAGACGGATTCGACGGGGGCGCTCGGTGTCCCATTCAGCACATCGTGTATTTACCTGATGGCCTACGCTCGGATGGGTCGAGCGTCGTCATGAGAGCGAATAACATTCCGGAGCGAACAGCACCCGCCTCCCCTCGCGCGGTTCGCGACCGCTCCGCCGCAGAATCGCTCTCAGCCGTGAACAAGCGCCTTGCGGAGGCCGAACACCAGCTCGAGGTCCAGTTCACTCGAATCGCACAACTGCAAGCCCAACTGGATTTGATGCTGACCGCGCTCCAACGTGTAAGGGAGGAATCGCACAAGCGATGAGGCTCCCCGCTTCGGGGGCCACTTGATGTCGTGCGTCAGTCGCGCAAGACCACGCTCAGGAGAGAGTTGTTGATCTTGAGATCACCGTTGTAGTCGATGAACCCGAGCTTCCGAAACTTGTTCATGAAGAAGTTCACCCGCGAGCGTGTCGTGCCGACCATTTCCGCCAGGACTTCTTGAGACAGCTTCGGAAGGGCGCGGCGAGACCCCTCGGGTTGACCGTACCGCGCCAGCAGCAACAGCGTGCGAGCAAGCCGCTTCTCGGTGGAGTTGAATAGCTGGTCGACAAGATCCTCTTCGATCCGGATGTTGCGAGCCAGCATGTGAGTCAGGAAACGATCCGCGAACCCCGGCGCGGCGTGGAGTTGCCGCACCATCTCCGCTCTCTCGACAGCGAAGATCGTGGACGGGGCCATGGCCGTGGCCGTCGCCATCCGCCGCAACTGCCCCGCGAGGCAGCCCTCGCCGAAGAAATGGCCTACGTCGAGGAGGGCGACGACGGCCTCTTTTCCCGCATGCGACAAGACCGACAGCCTGACGGCGCCCTTCTCGACATACATGACGCTCGTAGCGGGATCGCCCTGGGTGAAGATCTTTCCGGCGGGTTCGTACTCGAGGCACTGCAGTCGCACGCCCGTCCAATCGACGGCATCTTCGAGTTTGAGCGCCAGTGCGGACTTCGATTTCCTCATCGCACGCCCCCGCCTTTCTGGAGACACGCGCCGTACGCACCGAGTTCATCGCCGAATGCGATTCTGTACGTTCAGAATGACATCAGCGGCCAGCGTTGGCAAGTCGCGAAGAGGTTCCCCTGAACGACCCGGGCGTCACCCTCGTCCGGTGCGCCAGCCAGCCTTGACGCTCTTTTGTCCCATCTGTTTGCCTCTCGGTTCGCCCATGCGTTTGTCTATCGGTTCTTGAGCCAGAGGCATCCGATGACGCTTCCCGGGGGCATCGACTGGTCCACGGCCTTGGCGTGTCGCCGAGGTTGCTGTCGGGCTCGCCGCTGCTTGGGTATCGACGTTCTGCACGGCCTTGCGAACTGCCATTCGTTCTCTCCGGTTGACGATGAGACCTGACCCGGACACCGCGGTCATTCACGAGCGCTCGCGCGGATCTGGAATTCCGTACCGTTCTTCAGCTCGAGATCGTTGCGGCCCTGAATGAACACCGATCCGGCTCCGGCACCAGCGCCGACGGCGGCGCCAATGGCCGCACCTTTGCCACCGCCCGCGACCGCCCCGATCACCGCGCCGATCGCGGCGCCGATTCCGGTGCGCGTCACGGTGCGTTCGGTCTGGCCGCCCTCGTCTTGAACCCTGCCCTCGTTGTCGACCCGCACTTGGTCACCGTTCGTCGTCCGGACACCTTCGATGTACCCGGCGAAGTCGGAGACGCGGCCGTCGCGTTGACGAATGGTGTCGAAGTCGAACGACATTTCCGCCCGGCCCGAGACCTGCCCGGAGCGGGCGACCCGCACGACATGCCCGTCGATGCTGGCTCCCGAGTACTGCGCGGGCGAACGCACCGTCAACGCAAACCGCTCTCCGTCGCGCGCGTCCTTCGTACTCAGATCGGCGTTGAGAACCGCGACCAGCTCGGTCCCGTCCGGCACGAAGAGAGTGCCTCTGCGAGTGCCGGTCGCCGGTCCGCTGTCCCGGACACGAGAATAGGCGCGTAGCTGTGCGGTGTCTGATGTCTTGTCGTAGACGCTGTTCGCGACGACCGGCTGCCGCAGACCCTCGTCGGTGATGCGCCGCGTGACGCGCAGGCTACGGCCGTTGTTCATCGGCGTAAAGGTCACTTGATAATCAACCGATCGGTCGCCCTCGGTGCTGACCACCAATCGATCGCCGGACAGTGTGGCCGTGGTGCGCATTTGACGGCCATTGCGCGACTGTTCGATCTGTTCGCGTCCATCGGCCTCGAACGTGACCGGCGCGGCGTGCGTGGATGCGATGGTGATGGTGCGGCCGTTCCGCTCGATGGCGAATGAGTCGGGCGCCTCCAGGCGCTGCATGACGGCGTTGCGGAGGCGTTGCTGGTCTCGACCGGGGAGATCACGCGTCACGCGATCAGCGGTCGTCTCGGCGTTGTCGCTGCGCGCGTGATCGAGACGGTATGTACCCGTCAGACGATTCACGACAGCATTGCGACCGCGGTCGTTCCGGTCGTTCCGGCCGTTCCTTCCTTGTGCCAGACCCAGCCCGCCGCTCGCGATGACAGCTGCCAGCAGAATGACTGCGAAAAGTAAACCGCGGTTCCTTAATGTGTATATGGCGGGGCGTTCCATGACAGCTCTTCTCTTCAAGGGCGTCTCCTTCGCAGGACCGTACGGGCTCGCAGCACACGTGCTCGATCACTTGGCTGAATTCTGTGCGAGGCATGAGCCGTGAGCGTGTTCAATCCGGGACTGCTTCGCAGATGGGACGGGGCAGTAAATGGTACGTGCCGCGTTATCTCACTTTGCGCAAGCGAGTGATCAGGGACGCGAAGACGCCGACCAACTAAGAGGAGCCCGATGTCAGCGCCTACTTCGCTCCGTCCGCCGAGCACGAGTCACCGCCGCGCCAACGCGCAAGGCGGCCGCGAACCAGACGACGACCTTCAGACGCGAGCCACGCGCTTCCTTCGAAACAACCTGGCCTATCTCGGACCCGCATTGCTCGGGATCTGGCTGGTACAGGTTGTGATCGGACCGCTCCTGCCGCGGGCTGTCGAGGTGCCTTACAGCGAGTTCAAGACGAAGCTTGCGGCGGGTCAGATCGTGGACGTCACGATCGGCTCGCAGATTCAGGGCGTTATGAAGAACCCCTCCCCCAAATCGTCGACGGAGGCGACCGGCCCATTCGTCACGCTCGCGCCAGCGAACGGCGATCCCGACCTCCTCAAGGAGCTCGGCGCCGCGCATGTGACTTACCGGGCCGAGAGGCCGCCGAATCCGATCGGCACTTTCCTTATCAGCTGGATTCTTCCGCTCATGCTGATGGTCGGGCTGTGGTCGCTCGCGAGCAAGAATCTCGCGGCACGGGCGGGCGGCGGTATTTTCGGGGTTGGCAAGAGCAAGGCCACCGAGGTGAAGGCCGAAGCAGTGGGCGTCACGTTCACGGATGTCGGCGGCGCGGATGAAGCGATCGCCGAGCTTCAAGAGATCATCATGTTCCTGAAGACGCCGCAGCGATTCGCCCGCCTCGGTGGACGAATCCCGAAAGGCGTTCTGCTCGTCGGTCCGCCAGGGACGGGCAAGACACTGATTGCGAAGGCGACCGCAGGAGAGGCCGGCGTCCGATTCTTCGAGACCAGCGGTTCGGAGTTCGTGGAGATGTTTGTCGGCGTCGGCGCGGCACGTGTGCGCGATCTGTTCGCGCACGCACGAGCCGCCGCTCCGGCGATCGTGTTCATCGACGAGATCGACGCGATTGGGCAAAGCCGCGGCGGCGGCGTCCGCTTCGTCACCAACGACGAGCGGGAACAGACGCTCAATCAACTCCTGGCGGAGATCGACGGTTTCAAAGCTGACGCCCAGAGTCCAGTGATCATCATGGCGGCGACGAATCGGCCGGAGGTGCTCGACCCTGCGCTGCTGCGCGCCGGCCGCTTCGATCGCCAGGTCGTCCTGGGCAACCCCGATCTCATCGGCCGCCTCCAGATCCTGAAGATCCACAGCCGGAAGATTACGCTGGCGCCGGAGTTCGATCTCGAGCGGGCCGCTCGGATCACGCCCGGCTTCAGCGGCGCTGACCTGGCGAACGTCATCAACGAGGCGGCGCTGTTGTCGGCACGGCGGAACGCCGAGAGCGTGACCTTTGCGGATTTCGAGGCCGCTATCGAGCGCGTCGTGGGTGGTCTCGAGCAACGCAGCCGCGTCATGAACCCTAAAGAGCGCGAGACCGTGGCCTGTCATGAGTGCGGCCACGCACTGGTCGCCAGCCTCGTCGCGAGCGGCGATCCGGTGAGCAAGATCAGCATCATCCCGCGCAGCCGTGGGGCGCTGGGCTATACGATGCAGATGCCCAAGGAAGATCGCTATCTGCTGTCAGTCGACGAGCTCGAGGATCAAATCGCGATCATGATGGGCGGCCGCGCCGCGGAGCATCTGATCCTCGGCACGATCAGCACCGGCGCGGTGGACGACATCCAGCGGGCGACGCAGCTGGCGACGCGCATGGTGACGGAGTTCGGCATGAGCGAGAAGCTCGGCTCGGTGCGTTACGCCGGACCGCGCCTGCAGTACATCGGCGCCGCCGTCAACGAGGACAGCCACGCCAGCGCCGAGACGCGGGAGACCATCGACGCCGAAGTGCGACGCATCGTCGGCGAGCAGTTCGCGCGCGCCGAGGCGTTGCTCAACCTCCATCGCGACGCGCTCACGCGATTGGCGGCCGATCTCCTGCAGTCGGAGAGCCTCGATGGCAGCGCGGTCCGAGACGTGCTGACGAAAGTTGGCCACGCATCCGCGTCGAACGCGATGCGTGCGACGTGAGCTGGAGGTAGAAGCCGCGCGCGTGTTCAATACGGAACTGCCTGCTCGCGCGGATACGAATTACAAGAGTTCGGTGCGCGTGACGGTCTGATCAGGAGGTGCGACCTGATCAGGAGGGGCGACGTGAGGCCCGTCCGCCGCGCGAGTTATTCAGAGGTTGCCATGCAAGACAACGCACTGATCTCCCGCATACGTGGCGAGTATCTTGAAATGCCCGGCTTGCGATTGACACTCGAACAGGCACAGCGACTCTGCGGCGTCGAGCGGACGTTATGCAAGCGCGTGCTTGATGCGCTCGTGGAGTCGAAGTTCCTCTCCATCAAGCCGAACGGAACCTATGCACGCCTGCTCGATGGAGAAGTGGCGCGTTGGCGCCCCGCAACAGCGGACTTTGGAGCCCAGGGGCGCGTCAGGAAAGTGTCTTAACGGCCGCGACGCTGGACCTGAAGGCGCTGGAGCCGCAGCTCAAAGACACCAAGGCGAATCAGCCGCTATGATGAACCTTGTCGATGCTCAGCGCGCCCCGCGGCTGCGACAGACATGTCCGCCGCCTGGCCGGCGCCAAGTACGATCGTCACCTCGTGCCGCCCGCCATCGTCCTCGATCGGGATCGCGCGTGCATCGATCGCGGCGCCATCGAGTTCAGCTGACCTGATTCCCTGCGAGTGGTGCTCGGGATTCGACACGGTGAAGCGATACCGCGTGCGACCGACGGTCCACTCCAGCGAGTAGTGCGGCCAGACCGCTGGAATACACGGATTCACGCTCATCGTCGCACCGTGCCGGCGAAGTCCGAGAAGCCATTGGACGGCGGCCTGGTACATCCACCCGGCCGAGCCCGTATACCACGTCCAGCCGCCGCGGCCGACGTGCATCGGGTGCGCGTAGACGTCGGCCGCGACGGCGTACGGTTCCGCGCGATATCGCTCCGTGCCTTCCACCGATCGCATGTGATTGATCGGATTGATCATGTGGAACAGTTCCATCGCCTCGCCACCCATGCCGAGGCGCGCCAGCGCCATCACCGTCCAGATCGCGGCGTGCGTGTACTGGCCCCCGTTCTCTCGAACGCCTGGCAGATACCCTTTGATGTATCCCGGATCGTGCGCCATCCGATCGAATGGCGGCGTGAGCAGCAGCACGATCTGTGCGTCGCGCCGCACCAGGTGCGCGCGGACCGCGTTCATGGCGCGCTCGGCGCGGCGGGGTTCCGCCACTCCTGAGAGCACGGCCCATGACTGCGTCAGCGAGTCGAGCTTGCATTCCTCGTTCTGCACCGACCCGAGCGGCGTGCCATCGTCGAAGTACGCGCGGCGATACCAGTCGCCGTCCCACGCCAGTTCCAGCATGCCGGTCAGCCATCGCGCCTCGTCGCGATAGGTCTGGGCCAGATCGTTTCGCCCGCGGCGCTCGCAGATGGGGGCGAACTCGTTCAGGACGGTCACGAGAAACCAGCCGAGCCACACGCTTTCGCCGCGGCCGGCGTGGCCAACGCGATTCATCCCGTCGTTCCAGTCTCCCGAGCCGATGAACGGAAGTCCGTGGGCGCCGTACTTCATCGCGTGTGTGATGGCGCGCACGCCGTGTTCGAAGATCGACGCGGTGTCCGAGGACGTACGTGGCACCACGTACGTCTCGGCCTGTCCGGCTTCGAGCGACGGTGCCTCGAGGAAGGGGATGATTTCATCGAGCACAGACTCGTCGCCGCTCTGCGACACGTAGCTGGCGAGCGCGTACGGGAGCCACAACAGATCGTCGGAGCAACGGGTTCGGGTTCCGCGCCCGCTGGGCGGGTGCCACCAATGTTGCACGTCCCCCTCGACGAATTGCCGGGACGCGGCCTGCAGCAGGTGTGCACGACAGACATCCGGCCTCGCGTACATCAGCGCGAGTACATCCTGGAGCTGATCGCGAAAACCGAAGGCGCCGCCGGGCTGGTAAGGGCCGCTGCGCGCCCAGACGCGACACGTCAAGGTCTGATAGAGCAGCCAGCGATTGACGATGAGATCGAACGAATCGTCTGGCGTGTGGATCTGTACGGCGCCGAGCATGTCGTCCCACATGCGCTCGACCGCGGCGAGTGTTGCCCGCGCCTTCGCCAGTGAGGAATACCGCGCGGCCAGCTCGATCGCGTGGGACCGATCACGCCCCTGCCCGAGCACGAACGCCACGCTGCGCGATTCGCCTGGTGCGATCTCGATCACGAGCTGCAGCGCTCCGCACGGGTCGAGCCCAGCGCCGGTGCGGCCGGCGAGCTGCTCGCGAAAGAGCGCGGCCGGTGCGCTCAACGTGCGAGTACGTCCGATGAACTCGCCGCGATCCGCCGTGTGCGACCGCGGTGTCTCCGTCGCGCGCCAGAACGCCACGCTCTCGTTGAAGTCGGCGTTATAGCGATTGTGCGACAGCAGGACTCCAGTCGCCTCATCCATCTCCGTAACCACGAAGCGCCGCTCGCCTGCACGCGGAGGGCCGAGACACCACTCGACGTAGCCGAACACGCTGATCCGCCGCTTCTCCTGCGTCGCATTGGTCAGTGTCAGCACCGCCAGCTTCACGGGATCCTCCGGCGCGACGAAGACTGCGAGTTCATGCCGGATGTCGGCGACCGCATGCTGATACCGAGTGACGCCTGCACCGTGACGAATGACCCATCGGCCGTCCTCCGCACGCCTGGGCAGCGGTCCCGGTGTGGCGCCCCACACCGCCCCTGACGAATCGTCCCGGAGATAGAAGGCTTCTCCCGTCGGATCGGTCAATGGATCGTTGGCGAATGGAGTCAGCCTGTTCTCGCGGCTGTTGCCGGCCCATGTGAACCCGGATCCGGAGCTGCTCACGATCGTGCCGAACGCAGGATTCGCCAACACGTTCGACCAGGGCAGCGGGGTTTCGCGTTCGCCGTCGAGGACGATGACGTACTCACGGCCATCAGGCGTGAAACCGCCAAGCCCGTTCTCCATGACGAGCGGCGGGACTGGCACCGATGCCATGCTCCGGGCGGGCACGTTGAGATGGGCGGAGCGCGGAACGTCATGCTCGTCGTACAACCACGGTGCCGGCCGCTCCAACTGCGACACCAGATCGCCGAGATCGCCGGTCAGTACGACCCTGGCGACGGCGGAGAGCAAGCGTCGGTCCTGCTCGGGCATCCCGTCGCCGCGGAGCAGAAAGGTACCTCCTGGCTTTCCGAGCCAGGCGGCCCACGGCGGCTCCTGCATCAGAGTGGACAGGAGGCTCTGCATCTCGTCGAGATAGTCCGCCGGATGCTCGTTCAGGATGACCACGTCGGCGCGCAGCCCTTTCACGCGCCAGTATTCCTGCGCGTTGAGCAATTGACGCGCGAGCGGCAGCGATTCCACTTCACCGACGCGAAGGAGCACGATCGGGATGTCTCCCGATATTCCGTATCCCCACAGGTTGTCTTGACGGAGCGTGTTGCCGGCCAGATCTGGCGGGCTGATCAGCGACGCGTCCGTTCCGAAGACACGCGACGCCAGACGATCGAAGAGCATCCCATGCTCGTCGCTGAGCCCCAGGTGCTGCAGGGTGATGTGCACGTGGGTGAACGCCATCGCGAAGGCTCTCGCGGCGGCGCTTCCGTCCCGGTACTTTCTCGCCAACGCCAACGCGGCGGATCGATCCGGACCAACGCCGGTGGCAAAGGCCACGCGGACGATGGCGCCGGGCGCAAGCCGGATGCGCTCTCGCAACGCACCGATCGGATCGAGCACTGCGCCTGTGGTGCCCGACAACGCACGGCCATCGAGGACGATCGGCGTGGCGGGCGAGCGCCCGCGACCGATGAAGCGCGCCCGGTCCGTTTCCCATTCGACGGCGCCGCCGAGGCGGGGACCGTCCACGCCCAGCACGTGAAAGCCGACGACCGTCGATTCATCGGCTGCGCGCGGCCGGCGGTTGAACAGGAGGCCGGCGCTTTGCGGATCGAATTCGGTCTCGACGAACAGCTTCCCAAACGCCGGGTGCGCGAGGTCGTCCTCCGGACGGCCCAAGACGATCTCGACGTAGCTGGTGACCTCGATCTCTCGCGTCTGCGGGCCGCGGTTGGTAATCGTCAGGCGACGCACCTCGACGTCGTCCTCCGACGACACGGTGATCTCCAGTTGGGTCTCGATGTCTGTATCGCGGCGTCGGAACGTCATCTTGTCGAGATCGAACGTCGCTTCGAATCGATCCGGCTCCTGACACACCGGCTCGTAGGTGGCGGACCAGACCCGACTCGACCAGGGATCGCGCAGGTAGATGAAATTCGCACCGGCGTCGGATGTGGGATCGTCGCGCCGTCGAGTGACCGCAACGTCACGCCACATGCTGAAGCCACCGCCGGTGTTGGTCACGGCCGTTGTGTAGCGACCGTTCGAGAGGAAGTGCGTATGTGCGGTCGCCGTGTGCGGCGATCGGAAGCGTCGCGCCGCGAACACGGGGAGCGACGGCGGTGCCGTCGTGCTCTCGGCCGGACGCGGCTCCGACAGGATCGCCTCGCGAGGCACGCGCTCTTGGAGCAGCAGCTCGGTCGCCTGGATGCGGGGATCGGCATGGAAGCGCGAGACGAATGCATCGCTGCAGATGACGTTGGCCAGCGCGACCAGCGACATGCCTTGGTGATGAGCGAAGTAGGCGCGCACCACTGTCGGCTGTGCGATCGTCGGCGGCGGCGCGTCGATCTCGCGTCCCCGGGGGTTGTAGTCGAGGGCTTCGTAAAAACCAAACCGGCCTTCGCCGCCCAGGCCCGCAATTCGCGTGAAGTTCTCCGCCGCGAACGTCGGCGTGACCAGGCTTGCCAGTGCCGTGGCGTACGGGGCGATGACCAGCTCGGTTGCGAGACCCCGCTTGAGTCCAAGTCCCGGTACACCAAAGGCCCGGTACTGATAGTTCCCGGCGCGATCGGTGAATGCGTAAGCCGACTCCGAGATCCCCCATGGCACGTCGCGTTGCCGGCCGTAATCGATCTGGCGGCGGACGCTCGCGCGGCAGCTCTGATCGAGCAGCGTTCCCGGGAAGTTCCGCATCAGCAGGAGCGGCATCAAGTACTCGAACATCGTCCCGCCCCAGGACACCAGCGTCGCGCGACCATCCACGTTCGTGACGAGACGCCCAAGGTGAAACCAGTGGTGCTGCGGGACATCGCCCTTCGCGATCGCCACGAAACTCGCCAACCGCGCCTCTGACGCCAGTAGATCGTAGAAGGCGGCATCGAGTCGTCCCGGACCTTCGGCGTCGGCGAGGCGGTATCCGATCGAGAAGATGCGCCGCCGCCTGTCATAGAGGAAGTCGAAGCGCATGGCATCGGCGAGCGCGGACGTACGAGCAGCAAGCTTCCGCAGCGAGTCTGCGGACACCGAACGGTCCACTGTCAATCGCTCCACACTCTCGAGCACGGCCCGGCACCAATATGCGATTTCGGTCTCGGGTCCAGGAGGGAGTGTGGCTGCCGCGCCGGCGAGCTGCGTCCCGAGCTTCTGGATCGCTGTGGCGTCCACAAGGGGTTTCTGTGTAGTCACGCCGATGGCGCGCGCGAGACGATTGATCTCAGTGACGATCTCACGAGGTCCAGATCGAGCGTCGGTCGACGAGGATGCTGCTGCGAGTACGTCTGCCGTGTCGGTGAGTCCGGCGAGACGTTGCGTGTACGTCTGGGGGGTCTCTTCGAGCTGGAGGAGCCCCTGCGCAAGTGCGATCAGCGCGCCGGCGAGGTTGCCGCTGTCGACAGTCGAGACATACCGCGGGTGCAGCGGCGCCAGGCTGGCGGTGTCGTACCAGTTGAGAAAGTGCCCCCGATATCGCTCGAGACTTTCCAGAGTCGTCAGCGTCGCGTTCAATCGACGGAGCAGTGCGTCGGTCGACAGGTAGCCGAGGTCATGCGCGGCCAGTGCCGACAGCAGGCTCATCGCGATGTTGGTTGGCGATGTGCGTCGCGCCAACTTCGGAGTGTCGTCCTCCTGATAATTGTCGGGGGCCAGCCACGCATCCGTTTCGGTGACGAACGTCTCGAAGTACCGCCACGTCTTGCGTGCGGTTCTTCGCAACACCGTTCGATCGCGATCGCTGAGCGGGCGAACGCGCGCGCCCACCGGCACACTGAGCCAGTAGGCCACGATCGGCGCAAACAACCACAGCACGAGAAACGGGGCCGCGGCGGGGAGCGCAACCGGTTCGCGTGCGACGATGGCAAAGGCGACGGCGGTGGCGATGATCGGGCTGGCCGCCATCTTGGCGACGAATCGGCGCAGCCGCTGGCCGACCGCGCCGGTTGCTTTCGCGGCCGTCGCAGCCGCCGTTTCCCACTCCAGGAGTCGGCGCTTTGTGACCACGAGGCGCACCACGGTGATGCCGATGGCATGCGCGGTGTCGAACGCGTGGAAGGCGAGAAAGGTCAGGCTGAGGAGAATCTGCGCGAACGCTGTGGCGGCATCGCGGCGCAGGTTGCGGAAGAACACGGGAATCGACTGCGCTCGACCCGGCCCGACCAGCAGCCGCGCGATCACGGGCAGGAGCTGCGAGGCAGCCACTCCCATCACCGTCGTCGTCCAGAACCAGCGAGGACCGGGCAGCACGGTCCACCCGGCAACGAGCAGGATCAACAGCGTTGGAGCAACGAGGCTGCGACGCAGGTTGTCGAGGATCTTCCAGCGACCGATGATCGGCAGCGTGTTCCGCTTGAGGCCATTCGGCGACGGCACGAACGGGAACAGCCAGAAGAGGATCTGCCAGTCGCCCCGGATCCAGCGATGCTGCCGTCGAGCGTGCGACAGCACGCTCGAGGGGTACTCGTCCACCAACTCGACATCCGACACCAGCGCGACGCGCGCATGGAGCCCTTCGAACAGATCGTGGGAGAGGAGCGCGTTCTCCGGGACCGAGCCCTCGAGCGACGCGGTGAACGCATCGACGTCGTACAGCCCCTTGCCGGTGAAGATGCCCTCTCCGAAGAGATCCTGATAGGTATCGGAGACCGCCGTCGAATAGGGATCGACGCCGGTGTGTCCCGAATAGAGCTGCGCGAACAGCGAGCTGCCCGCGCTCATGAACGTGACGCTGATGCGCGGCTGCAGGATGCCGTACCCTTCGGTGACGCGGCCGACCCGCGGGTTGAACATGGCGCGATTGAGCGGGTGCGTGATGATGCCGATCAGCTCGCGCGCCACGCCTCGTGGAAGCCGTGTATCGCTGTCGAGCGTGATGCAGTACTTGATCTCCGGCA
>Ga0075433_10000423_pt1 | contig 27086 bp, 24 predicted proteins | sample RhiMethybrSRZTD2_FD_75299 | JGI IMG/M metagenome (GOLD analysis project Ga0075433, IMG submission 75299) | Populus rhizosphere microbial communities from Tennessee, USA - Rhizosphere MetaG P. TD hybrid SRZTD2 | ecosystem: Host-associated > Plants > Roots > Rhizosphere > Soil | place: USA... | reverse complement strand
GCCAACTCGATGAACAGCCTGCGCATCGAGGGGCAGAAGACGGTGGCGATCGAGATCGTGCAGCAGTTCGACTGGGAGGTGCCGGACTGGATCGTGATCCCGGGCGGCAACCTCGGCAACGTGCACGCGCTCGGGCAGGGCTTCCTCATGATGCAGGAGCTGGGGCTCGTGAACCGGCTGCCCCGCATCTGCCTGGCCCAGGCGGAGCGGGCCAACCCGCTCTACCGGTCGTTCCAGAACGACTTCAAGACCTTCGAGCCGATCACCGCCCAGCCCACCCTGGCCACCGCGATCCAGATCGGCAACCCGGTGTCGGTCAAGCGCGCGATCCGGACGCTCCAGCGCTTCAACGGGGTGGTCGAGCAGGCCACCGAGCAGGAGCTGGCCGACGAGGCGGCCCGCGCCGACCGCACCGGCATGTTCAACTGCCCCCACACCGGCGTGGCCCTCGCCGCGCTGCGCAAGCTGGTCGACCGCAAGGTCGTCCGCTCCGGGGAGCGCGTGGTGGTCCTCTCGACCGCGAACGGCCTCAAGTTCGCCGACCAGAAGGCGGCCTATCACATGGGCACACTCGAGGGCATCAAGCCGTCCTACCGCAACAAGCCGGTCGAGCTCCCCGCCGACGCCAAGCGCGTCGCCCGGACCATCGCGCGCCACGTGGAGAAGGCGCGCGCGCTGGTGTCCTGATGGCCGAGCGCCCGGAGCCGGGGCCGGTGGATCCGTCGCGGAAGCCGGTGGGCCCGAGCACGCTGTCGGTGCACGGGGGCGAGCCGCGGCCCAAGCCGGTGCACGCGCTCGCCACCCCGATCGTGCAGACCGCGACCTACACCTTCGGCAACACCCAGGAGCTGAAGGACCACTTCGACGGCAAGATCGAGCGCGTCGAGTACGGCCGCTACGGCAATCCGACCCAGCGTATCGCGGAGGCCAAGCTCGCCGCGCTCGAGGGCGCGGGCGACTGCCTCCTCTTCGGCAGCGGGATGGGCGCGATGACCACCGCGCTCTTCGCGATGCTCTCCCGCGGCACCCATGTGGTGGTGACCGACGACAGCTACCGGCGCACTCGCCAGTTCCTCAACCAGACCCTCTCGCGCTACGGCATCGAGGTCTCCACCGTGCCGGCGGGCGACTACGAGGCGCTGGAGGACGCGATCAAGCCGACCACCCGCGTGCTGGTGAGCGAGTCGCCCACCAACCCCTACAACCGCATCCTCGACCTCGAGCGCTTCGCCACCCTCGGGCGGCGCCACCGGGTCAAGACGGTCATCGACGCGACATTCGCGACGCCCTACAACCAGCGCCCGCTCGACTGGGGCGTCGACCTCGTGGTGCACTCCGCCACCAAGTACCTGGGCGGCCACAACGACCTGCTCGCCGGCGCGGTGCTGGGCGCGGCGGAGCTCGTCGGCGGCATCCGCGGATTGCAGGGCATCACCGGGGCGGTGCTCGATCCCTTCGCGGCCTACCTGCTGGTGCGCGGGCTCAAGACCTTCGCGCTGCGCATGGAGCGACAGAACGCCAACGCCCAGGCGGTGGCCGAGTTCCTCGCGGGCCACCCGCGCGTCGCGGCGGTGCACTACGCGGGCCTGCCGAGCCACCCCGAGCACGCCATCGCGCGCAAGCAGATGCGGGGATTCGGCGGAGTGGTCTCCTTCGAGGTCGCGGGCGATCTGGACGCGGCCACCCGCGTGGTCGACGCGTGCACGATCCCGTTCATCGCCGCGTCGCTCGGCGGGGTCGAGAGCCTGATCGAGCAGCCCGCGATCATGAGCTTCTACGAGCTCACGAGCGAGGAGCGCCTCCAGATCGGCATCAAGGACAACCTGATCCGCTTCGCGGTCGGCATCGAGGACGCCGAGGACCTCATCGCCGACCTGGCGCAGGCGCTCGACCGCGCCTTCGGCAGCTAGCGCCGACCCGCGGGAGAGGGCTCAGAGGAAGCGGGCCGGGCGGTAGGGGGCCAGGCGCGGGTCGGAGACCCCGTCGAGCAGCTCGGCGGCGGCGATGCGGCCCCACAGGGGCCCGAGCGTGACCCCGCTGTGCGAGACCACCACGTAGAAGCCCTCGAGACCGGGGATCGCGCCGACCATCGGGCGCTCGTCGCGCGGCATCGGGCGCACCCCCACCCGGGTCGCCTCCACGCGCGCGCCGGCCAGCGCGGGCAGGTGGATGGCCGCGACCGCGAGCGAGCGCTCCGCCGGCCACGCCTCCGCGGTCTCCCGCCAGACCTGATCGTGCGCGCCCTCCGCGAGGACGATCCGGCCGCCGCCGTCGGGGCGGAAGTGCACGCCGGGCGCGTGGATGGGGCGGCGCAGGGTCGTGGCGACCGGGGCGGTGTAGACGAGGCGCCCGGGGACGCGGTCGAGCGGCAGCGCGAGGCCCGCCAGCCCGGCGATCTCCCCGGCCGCGACGCCCGCGCAGTCCACCACCGCCTGCGCCTCGAAGCGCTCGCCGTCCTCGGCGCGGACGCCCAGCACGCGATCGCCCGCACGCAGGATCTCCACGACCCGCCGCCCGCCGAGCACGCGCGCGCCGTGGCGGCGGGCCGCGGCCAGCACCGCGCCCACGTAGGCCACCGCCTCCAGGTACCCCTCGTCGGGCGTCCAGACCACGGTGGCGACGGTCGGGGCAATGTGGAGATCGGGCTCGATCTCGCGGGCCTGCGCGGGCGTGATGCGCTCGATCGCATAGCCCCAGCCGTCGAGCCGCGCGATGGCCTGCTCGAGCCGCGCGCGGCCCGCCGCCGAGTCCTCCCACGCGAGCGCGCCCTCCTGGTGGAGCCACCCGCCGCCGCCGGGCAGCTCCTTGGCCAGAGCGGTGTGCTCCTCCATGCTCGCCACGTTCAGGTCGTGGTAGTCGCGCGGCGTCTTGCTGAACGAGTTGGTCCAGGCGAAGGACGCGCTCGACGTGCCGCCGCCCGGCGCCGCCTGGTCGAGCACGGTGACGCGGGCGCCGCGCTGGGCCAGCCGGTAGGCGACGCTGGCCCCGACGCATCCCGCCCCGACCACGACGATCTCGGCGGCTCCGGACACGAGCGGACGAGCCTCGACGGGTCGGGGCGCGACGGCGCCGGCTACTTGTTGGGCTGCGGGGTGAGGCGCAGGTAGGGCTTGAGCGCCTTCCAGCCCTTGGGGAACTTGGCCTTGGCCTCGTCGTCGGTCACCGCGGGCACGATGATGACGTCGTCGCCCTGCTTCCAGTTGACCGGAGTCGCGACGCGGTAGCCGTCGGTGAGCTGCATCGAGTCGATCACGCGCAGGATCTCGTCGAAATTGCGCCCGGTGGTCTGGGGATAGGTGATCATCAGGCGGACCTTCTTCTGGGGATCGATCACGAACACGGTGCGCACGGTGTACACCTCGTCGTGCGCGGGATGCATCATGCCGTAGAGGTTGGCGACCTTGCGCTCCGGATCGGCCACGATCGGGAAGGTGGGCTCGTGGCCCTGCGTCTCCTTGATGTCCTTCATCCAGCCCTTGTGCGAGTCCACCGGATCGATCGAGAGCCCGATGCACTTGACGTGGCGCTTGTCGAACTCGCCCTTCAGCCGCGCCACGTAGCCGAGCTCGGTGGTGCACACCGGCGTGTAGTCGCGGGGGTGGGAGAAGAGGATGGCCCAGGAATCGCCGATCCAGTCGTGGAACTTGACCGGACCTTGGGTGGTCTCGGCGGTGAAGTCCGGGGCGGTGTCTCCGAGTCTCAGGGACATTGTTCTCCTCGTCGTCAGCAGTTGAGGTATTTCGGGCTCACCAGCGAGCTCACGCGCCCGTCGGCGGCCCAGGTCTTGCGCGGCAGTCCGTAGAGGTCGCGTCCGTAGACGTGGATCTCGAGGGTGTCACGCCCGGTGGGATTGTACATCGCGTGGACCTCGTCGTCCGGAGGAACGAGGCGCGAGATCGCCCCGGGGCCGTGACGGGTCACGCTCCGCACCGCCAGCGCGGCGCCACCGCCCGGGACCTCGGCCACCCGATAGCGGGTCTCCTCGATCTCGTTGTCGACCACGCCGATGACGCCCCACGTGTCGTGATTGTGGGCCGCCGCGCGGTCGCCCGGGCGCCACGTCACCGCGGTGACGTTGAAGCGGGGCGCGCGGTGGAGCATGAAGCGCCCCCGCCCGCCGTCGGGGCCCCGCCCGCGGAACGGCGCGGGGATCGCGGACGGGTTCTGCACCAGGCGGCCGAGGAGCGGCGCGACCGCGGCGGTGATGGTGGCGGGCGCGCTCTCCCGGCTCGTGATGTTTTGGAGGTCGGCCACGAACTGCGCGAGCGTGTAGGTCTCGGCCGCCATCACCCCGCGCCGGTGGCGACCGGCGTGTCGGCCCGGCCGCCCCACTCGGTCCACGAGCCGTCGTACACCGCCGCGTCGCGCCGGCCCAGGCGGTAGAGCCCGAGCGCGAGCACCGCCGCGCTCACCCCGGAGCCGCAGGTCGTCACCACCGGCCGGCCCGCGTCGAGCCCGGCGCGCGCGAACGCGGCCCCCACCTCCTCGGCGGGCAGCATCACGTCGTCGTCGGCACGGAACAGCTCGTTGTACGGCAGGCTCCGGCTCCCGGGGATGTGACCGCCGCGCAGGCCGGGCCGGATCTCGGGCTCGGTGGCCGCGAAGCGCCCGCGCGAGCGTGCGTCCACGATCTGCGCGTCGTGGCGCTCCAGGACCGCGCGCATCCGGTCGAGGTCGGCGACCAGCTCGGGTCGGTACGACGCCGCGAAGCGCTGCGGGGGCGGGGCCGCGCGGCCGGCCTCGAGCGCGCGCCGCTCCTGCTTCCACTTGGCCGAGCCCCCGTCCAGCACCGCAACCCGATCGTGACCGAACGCGCGGAACGTCCACCACGCGCGGGCCGACGCGATCAGCCCCCGCCCGCCGTAGGCGACCACCCGGTCGCCGGTCGCGATCCCGAGCGCGCCGATCGCGTCGGCGAAGGCCTTGGCGTCGGGCAGCATGTGGGGGAGCGGGTTCGCGTGGTCGGCGACCGCCTCGACGTCGAAGAAGACCGCGCCGGGGACGTGGCCCTGCTCGAACTCGGCCGCCGCGTCGCGCTTGAGATGCGGCAGGTAGAAGGTGGCGTCGATCACCTTCAGGTCCGGCTCGCCCAGGTGGGCGGCCAGCCACTCGGTGGAGACGAGCGGATCCGGCAGGGACGCCGCGCTCACCGGGCCCCTCCCGACGCGCCCGGCCGCTCCGGCAGCAGCGCGTGGGGGCTGACCCCGTGGGCGTCGAGCGCCTCCTCCCAGCGCAGGTAGGCCTCCATCGCGGCGCGCCCTCGCTCGTACGGCTTCTGCACCACGTCGTCGGCCTCGCCGCGCATCGAGCCCGCGCCGGCCTCGAGGGGAAGGCCGGCGGCCCGCCAGGCCGCGACCCCGCCGTCGAGCACGCGCGCGCCCGCGTAGCCCATGCGGCGGAGCGTCGCGGCGGCCAGGGTGGACGCCACCCCGTCGGCGCAGGTGAGGAGCACGCGATGGGAGTGATCGGGCGCGGCCTCGCCGATCAAGAGCTCGAGCCGGCCGCGGCCGATCCAGACCGCGCCCGGCAGGTGGGCGCGCTGGTAGACGTCGCTCGGGTCCACGCTCACCACGAGGTCGTCGCCGAGCGCCCCCGGCGGCACGCGCTCGACCACGCGCTGCGCGGCCTCGTAGCCGAACGGCACCGCGGCCGGCTGGCCGGTCTCGAGCGGGCGTCCGGAGCGCTGCCACGCGGGCACCCCGCCCTCGAGCACCGCCACGTGCGAGAAGCCCATGCGCTTGAGCCAGCCCGCGGTCATGATCGAGCGGCCGAAGCCGTCGCAGATGAGCACCAGCCAGCCGCCGCGCACCGCCACGTAGTCGTCGGTGGCCTGCACCGCCTGCCCGCCCGGCGCCCAGATCGAGCCCGGCACGTGGCCGGCCTCGTACTCCTCGCGGGTGCGCACGTCGAGCATCGACACGTTCTCGCGATCGCGATGGCTCCAGCGCTCCGCCACCGCGTCGGGCGAGACCAGCGGGATGCCGTCCTCGGCGGCCAAGCGGGCGGCCACGTCGAGGGCCCGCGCGCGGCTCGTCGCGGAGGGAGCGGGCGGCCAGCGGGTCGCCCCGCGCTCCAGCTCGAGGCCGTCGAGCTGCCAGCCCATCGTCCCGTTCTTCACCGCCACGATCGGGTTGGGCAGGCCCATCCGGCGCAGCGACTCCGCCCCCAGATACGAGCGGGTGCGGCCGCCGCAGTGCACGACGATGGTCTGATCGGGGCGTTCCACCACCTCGCCGATGCGCAGGATCAGCTCGCCGCCGGGCATGCTCCACGCGCCCGGCAGGCAGCCACGCTGGTACTCCTCGGGGGTGCGCGTGTCGACGATGACCATGTCCTGCCCCTGGGCCATGCGCGCGGACAGCTCGAGCGGCGTGACCTCCGGGGTCTTGCGATCGTGCAGCACGTGCTCGCCGAAGACCTTGCTCGGCACGTTGAGCCCTTGCACCACCGGGTGGCCGGCGCGCCGCCACGCTTCGAGGCCGCCGGTGAGGACGAAGACCTCGGTGTAGCCCATCTCCCCGAGGGTGGGCGCGGCGAGCGCGGCGACCCGCCCGTCGTCGTCGCAGAGCACGATCAGGGTGGCGGGCGCGGTCACGAGACCCGGCAGCCGCGTCTCGAGCAGCCGGCGGGGCAGGGGCGTCGCGCGGAAGATGTGGCCGCGCTCGAAGGCGGCGCGCTCGCGCACGTCGAGCAGCGCGTACGGGTCGCGCTGCTGGAGAAGGGTGACGAGCTGCTCGGGGGAGATGGCGCCGGGGGTCATGCCCCGGACGCTAGCCGGGGACGAGCCGCCCTGTCAAGCGAGGGTTGAGCCCGTGCCGGGTCACCTCGTCCGGGGAGAGCCGCACCTCCGAGATCAGATAGCTGCCGTTGCGATCCAGCGCGACGAGCGCGGCCAGGATCTCCCGGCGCGCCACGCGGAGCGGGCCGGCCAGGAACTGCTCGAGCTCCCGCGCCCCCTCGAAGCGCCGCGCCGGCCGCTCGCCCGGGTCGGCGCCGAGGGGCGCATACGTCAGCGTGTAGGTCGAGTTCGACCCGCGGGTGATCTGCACCGAGCCGTTCAGCGCCATGATGGCCTCCTCTCGGTGCTAGACGCATGGGGCGCGGGCCGCGTTTACCGTAAACGCCCGCCGTCCCGCCGCCGTCGAAGGGGCATATGGACCGCTTCCCGCCGTTCAACACGCTGCTGCTGTGGGGGGCCACCTTCTACCTGGCCACCCACGGGGTGCTCCCGCCCGCCGCCACCGAGGCCGAGGCGCGCGAATTGGCGGTGGCGCTTCGTGAGGCCTCCGTCGCGTGGGTGGGGAGTCGCGTGCGGGCGTTGCGCGCCTGGGTCTCCGTCCTCCTCGCCGGTTAGCGCGTCGCGAGCGCGCGCGCGAAGGCCTCCACCGCGGTGTCGATCTGCTTGCGCGAGACGTCCAGGTGGGTCACCGCGCGGAGTCGCCGCTCGCCCATCACGCTCAGCCGCACCTGGGCATCGGCGAGGAGCCGATCGGCCAAGCCCTGCGCGGTGAGGCCGGGCGCGGTCACGTCGAAGATCACGATGTTGGTCTCCACGTGGGCGGGATCGAGCGCGATGCCGGGCAGGCCCGCGATGCCGCGGGCGAGGACGCGGGCGTTGTCGTGGTCCTCGGCGAGCCGGCCCACGTGGTGGCGAAGCGCGTACACCCCACCCGCCGCGATGATGCCGGCCTGCCGCATCGCCCCGCCGAGCGCCTGCTTGTAGCGCCACGCCTCCTCGATGAACGCGCGGGTGCCGGCCAGGCAGGCGCCCACCGGCGCGCCCAGGCCCTTGCTGAAGTCGATCCACACCGAGTCGACCGCCGCCGCGTAGTCGCGGGCGGGGGTGCCGGAGGCGACCACCGCGTTCAGCAGGCGCGCGCCGTCCATGTGGGTCGCGAGGCCGAGGGCCTTCGCGGCCGCCGCGACGTCCTGCACCGCGGCGAGCGGCCAGACCCGCCCGCCGCCCAGGTTGCTGGTGTTCTCCACCGAGACCAGCCGGGTCGGCGGGGCGTAGCGGGAGCGGCCGTGCGCGCCCGCGCGCACCTGGGCGCCGGTGAAGACGCCGCGGTCACCGTCGAGCCCGGTCATCAGCACCCCGGAGAGGAGCCCCGGGCCGCCGCCCTCGAAGTGGATCAGGTGCGAGGTCCGGTCCGCGAGCACCTCGTCGCCCGGTCGGGTGTGAACCTTCACCGCGATCTCGTTGCACATGGTCCCGGAGGGGAGGTACACCGCGGCCTCCTTGCCGAGCAGGTCGGCCACCATCTCCTGCAGGAGGGTCACGGTCGGATCCTCGCCCTTCTGCTCGTCGCCGACCTCCGCCTCGCACATGAAGCGGCGCATCTCGAGCGTGGGCTTCGTCAGGGTGTCGCTGAAGAGATCGATCACGGTCGGGCTCCTTCCGATTCACGGGCGATTCACGGGCGCTTGCCGGCGCCGCTTGCGGCTCCGGGGACCCGGTGCGATTCTACATCCGACATGCGTATCCTCGTGGTCGAAGACGAGCGCAAGGTCGCCGCCTTCATCCGCCAGGGCCTGGTGGAGGAAGGCCACGCGGTCGCGGTCGCGTCCGACGGGGCGGCCGCCCTCGACGCGATCGCGGAGGATCCCGCCTACGATCTCGTGGTGCTCGACGTCATGCTGCCCAAGCGCGACGGCTTCAACGTGCTCAAGACCCTGCGCGACCGGCGGGTGCAGACCCCGGTGCTGCTGCTCACTGCGCGCGACGGGGTCGCCGACAAGGTCACCGGGCTCGACCTCGGCGCGGACGACTACCTCACCAAGCCGTTCGCCTTCGAGGAGTTCGTGGCGCGGGTGCGGGCCCTGCTGCGGCGGAGCGGGGGACGGGCCGAGCCCCGGCTGCAGGTCGCGGATCTCTCCCTCGATCCGGCCACCCGCGCGGTCGTGCGCGGCGGCCGCCGCATCGCGCTCACCGCGCGCGAGTACGCATTGCTGGAGTATTTCCTCCGGAACGTCGGCCGCGTGCTGACCCGTCCCATGATCACCCAGCACGTGTGGGGCATGGACTTCGATCCGGAGAGCAACGTGGTCGACGTGTACGTGGGCTACCTGCGGCGGAAGATCGACGGGGAGGGCGAGCCCCGGCTGCTCCAGACTGTGCGGGGCGCCGGCTACATGCTGAGCGCCGAGCCGTGAGCGGGCTCCGGCTGCCGCTCTCGATCCGCACCAAGCTGACCCTCTGGTACAGCGGCCTCCTGCTCGCCATCCTGGTGACGATCGGGGTCTTGTCGTACTCCTGGCTCAGCTTCGGGCTCCAGCAGGATCTCGACGCCTCCCTGCTCACCGTCGCCCAGGTCATCAAGGACACCGGCTCGTCCGGGCAGGCCTCGGCCGAATCCGAGGCGCTGCTGCGCCAGCTGCTGGGCCCCGAGCTCTACGACAAGTTCGTCCAGCTGCTCGATCCGGAGGGCCGGCCGCACCCTCCCCGCGGGGACCGCGGCACCGACGTGCTCCCGCTGTCGCCGCAGGCCCGCGCCCGCGCCGCCCGCGGCCTGCACACCATCGAGACGGTGACGGTGGCCGGCGCCGAGCCGGTCCGGCTCCTCACCTTGCCGGTGGTGCGCGACGGCCGCGTCACCGAGATGATCCAGGTGGGTATGGCGCTGCGTCGCACCCTCGCGGTGCGCGACCGCTACTTCAACACCCTGATCGTGCTGATCCCGCTCGGGGTGGGGCTCGCCGCGCTCGGCGGCGCGATCATCGCCCGCGCCGCCCTCCGCCCGGTCGACCTGATGGTGAGCACCGCCCGCCGAATCACCGCGGAGGACCTGAGCGGGCGCGTGGAGCGCCGGGGCGGCGGGGACGAGCTCGACCGGCTCGCCGAGACCCTGAACGGGATGCTGGCCCGGCTCGAGGACGCCTTCGGCCAGACGCGGCGCTTCGCGGCCGACGCGGCCCACGAGCTACGCACCCCGCTCACCGTGCTTCGCGGCGGCATCGAGGTGGCCCTGCGAATGGAGCGATCGCCCGACGAGTACCGCCGCGTGCTCGCCTCGAGCCTCGAGGAGGTCGAGCGCCTGATCCGGCTCGCCGAGGACCTGCTCCTGCTCTCGCGGTCGCTCGCCGGTCCGGAGGTCGGCCGGGCCCCGGTCGAGCTGGAGCCGCTCGTGCTCGAGGTCTTCGAGGTGGGTGCGCGCCTCGGCCGCGCCGCCGGGGTCGCGGTGCGCGTCGACGCGACCACGCCAACCGCGGTGGCCGGCGACGCGGCGGCGCTGCGCCGCGCGCTGCTCAATCTGGTGGAGAACGCGGTGAAGTACACGCCGCCCGGCGGCAAGGTGGAGATCGCGCTCGGCCGGACCGACGGCATGGCGGAGGTGACGATCGCGGACACCGGGATCGGCATCGAGCCAGACGATCTCGAGCGCATCTTCGAGCCGTTCCGGCGCCTCGACGCGGCCCGCGCGCGCGACACCGGCGGCGCGGGCCTCGGCCTCGCCATCGCGCGCTCGATCGTGATCGCCCACGGGGGCCTCGTGACGGTGGAGAGCCGCCCCGGGTCGGGCAGCCGCTTCACGGTGAGGCTGCCGTCCGCGCCCGCCTGATTCTCATGTGACCCTCACCCCGCTCTCATCCGCCCCTGGTAGGGTGCGCGGGCAGAGACGTCGACAACTCGACCGAGGGAGGGACACCGCGATGGCAGTGACCAAGCGCAGCGCCTATGCCGAGCAGCAGTTCGACCGGCTGAGCGGGCTGGACGGCATCTCCGACGAGCAGATCCGCGAGCACCTCACCCTCTACGCGGGCTACGTGCGGCAGGTCAACTTGCTCAACGAGGAGCTGGTCGCCCTGCGCGCGCGCGGCCGCGCCTCCGGGCGCGACATGGAGTTCGCCGAGCTCACCCGGCGGCTCGGCTTCGAGTACAACGGGATGATCCTGCACGAGTACTACTTCTCCAACCTGCGCGCGGGCGCCTCGCCGCGGCCCGGCGCGACCTCGGCGGTGGCCCAGGCCCTCGCCGAGGCGTTCGGCTCCGTCGAGGATTGGCGGAAGGATTTCCAGGCCATCGGCGGCCTCCGCGGGGTCGGCTGGGTGCTCCTGTGCGAGGACCCGATGACCCGCCGCCTCACCAACCACTGGGTGAGCCTGCACCAGAACGGGGTGCCCGCCGGCTTCAAGCCGCTCCTCGTGCTGGACGTGTGGGAGCACGCCTTCATGCGCGACTACAAGGCCACCGAGCGGGGCCGCTATCTGGACGCGTTCTTCCGGAACATCGACTGGCACGCGGTCGAGCGTCGGCTCATCGAGCCGATGGCGATCCGCCCCGCCGCGGCGGCCTGAGTCGGTCTAGCCGTCCGCGAACGGCGGCGGCCCGTAGTAGCGGACCAGCCGGGCCTCGAGGTCTCCCCCGAGAGGCTCGGCTGCGTCGTACGTGGGCGCGGTCCGCACCACCGAGCCCGGCAGCGCCACGCCCAGCGCGCCCGCGTCCCAGCGAACCCGGGTCACCCAGCCCACCGGGACCAGCACGCAGCGCCGCCCGCGGCCGCGCCGGAGCGCCACCACCACGTGGCGGATCGCCCACGCGGCGTCTTCGAAGAGGAAATCCACCACGTGGCCCACGTCGTCGTCGTTGGCGTGCACGTAGTAGCCGAGCACCGCGCGGGCGCTCTGCAGGCGCGGGTCCCCGGTGCGGCGCCGCGGCGCGAGTGTGACCACCCCGCTATCGCCCCCGCCCGCGGCGCGCCACTGCTCGGAGACCGGGGCGGTGCCGAGCCAGTGGTAGGGGAAGCCGTAGAAGCCGTAGTAGCCGGCGAGATCGATCGCGTGCTGGCGGGAGACCGGCCGGTCGCTCTCCGCGTCCGGGCTCTCCGCGAGCTCCCGCCGGGTGAGATCGGTGCGCACCACGCGGCGGCGGGGGTCGAGCCCGCGCACCGACCACGGCGAGACCAGCACCCGGTGGTGGCCCGGCCAGTGCGCGGTCTCGACGACGAGGTGCCGGATGCTCCACCGGCGGTCGTCGAAGTAGATGTCGCGGACGCGGCCGAGCGGGTCGTCGCCGGCCTTGCCCACGATCGCGGCGTCGTCGAGGGCGTCGAGGCTCGTCAGCATGACGATTCGATGCTACGGCGGCCGCATGAGAGATCGATGAGAGCGGCGTGAGAAACGCGCCCGCGCCTCCGGCCCGGGCCGATCCGGGCTAGCATGGGGGCAGGAGGCGATCCCATGGCGACCGAGACCGAGGTTCCCGCGCAGCTCACCGCGTTCGGCCGCCCGCCCCAGCCGGTGGTGGCCGCCATCATCGAGCAGGCGCCGGGCCAGCGGTTCGCCCGCACCCTCGGCGGGCTCGGGATGTTCTGGGGGCTCGCCCTCCTGTCGGTGTTCATCCCGGTGGCCCACTTCGTCCTGGTGCCCACCTTCCTGGTGGCGGGCATCGTGATGGCGATCAAGCGCTCGCGGGAGGATCGTCGCCTGCTCCGGGTGCGCGGAGCGTGTCCGCGGTGCGGGGTGGTGCAGGAGCTCGCGCCGGGCGGCCGCTTCGTCGACGGCCGGAGCTTCGACTGCCCGAAGTGCCACGGCAACCTGACGCTCGTCACCACCGCCCACGAGTCCGCGCCCGCCGCCTCCGCCCGCTAAGGATTTTCTCATTCCGGCTTCACCCGTCCCTCATGTGGACGGGCTACGTTGCACGCATGGCCCCGACGTGGATCGCCCGCTCGCCCTGGATCGGTCGTCTCGCGCTGGCCGGCGTGCTCGTGGGCGGGCTCGCCGCGCTCGCGGGCGGTCCCGGCTGGTGGCGCGCGCACGGGCTGGTCGAGAGCGGGGCGACCCTGGTGTCGGACGGTCAGTACCTGCCCGCGGTGCGCCAGCTCGTGCAGGCGGTCGCGGCCGAGCCGCGTGACGCGCGCGCCCACTACTATCTCGGCCTCGCCTACGCCGGCCTCGGACAGGACGCGGCGGCCCTGAGCCACGCGCAGGACGCGGTCCGTCTCGCCCCGCGCGACGCGCGCTACGAGGCGGGCCTCGCCACCCTGTTCCTCGACGCGGGCCGGACGCCGGAGGCGATCGTCCACCTGCGCCGGGCCGTCGAGATGAAGCCCGGCTCACCCGATATCCGACTGCTGCTCGCCGACGCGCTCCGGCGAGCCGGCGATACCGATGGAATGGAGCGCGAGTACCGGATCGCGATGCGCCTGGCCGGGGGCGACACCCTGGGGGCGCTGGCCCGAGAACAGCTCCGGTCCGCCCGTGAACAGGCGGCCCCGTAGACCAACCAACAAGAGGAGAGAACGTCCATGAATCGACTGACGATGCATCATCGCACCGCCTGGGCGGCGCTGATCGTGGCCGCGGTGGTGGGCCTGGTGGCCCTCGCCCCCCACTTCGGATTCACCAGCGCGACGCCGGCGCCGATCTGGAGCGAGCGGCCGGTGGCGGTCACCGCCGCCGCCACCGTGCCCGCGCCCAACTGGGTGGCCCTCACCCGGGCCCTCAAGCCCGCGGTGGTCAACATCAGCACCAAGCGGGTGCAGGACGGGCCCCAGATGCAGAGCCCGTTCGGCAACGACGATCCGTTCCAGCAATTCTTCAAGCAGTTCGGCCAGCCGGGGCGGCGGACCGTCCGCAGCATGGGCTCCGGCTTCATCATCAACCCGGCCGGCTACATCGTGACCAACAACCACGTGGTGGACGGCGCCACCGAGATCCAGGTCAAGATCGACGACGGTCGCGAGCTGGCCGGCAAGGTGGTGGGCCGTGACCCGCGCACCGACCTGGCGCTCCTCAAGGTCGACGCCACCAACCTGCCGGTGATCCCGCTCGGCGACTCCGCCGAGCTGCAGGTCGGGGAGCCGGTGATGGCGATCGGCAACCCGTTCGGGCTCGAGCGCACCGTCACGACCGGCATCGTCAGCGCCACCGGCCGGGTGATCGGGCAGGGACCCTACGACGACTTCATCCAGACCGACGCCTCCATCAATCCCGGCAACAGCGGCGGCCCGCTCATCAACGCGCGCGGGCAGGCGGTCGGCATCAACGCGGCCATCTTCAGCCAGAGCGGGGGCTCGGTGGGCATCGGCTTCGCGATCCCGGTCAACCAGGCGAAGTCGGTGGTGACCCAGCTCGCCGCGACCGGCAAGGTGACGCGCGGCTGGCTCGGCGTGGCGATCCAGCCGCTGACTCCGGAGCTGGCCAAGGGCTTCAACGTGCCGGCGAGCGGCGGCGCGCTCGTCGCGTCGGTCCAGGACAACTCGCCCGCGGCGCGCGCCGGCGTCAAGGCGGGCGACGTGATCACCGAGTTCGACGGTCACAAGCTGACCCAGACCGCCGACCTTTCCAAGCTGGTGGCCGCCACCGCAGTGGGGCGGGAGGTTCCGCTCACCGTCGTCCGCGAGGGCAAGACCATCACCCTCCAGTCGCGGATCGCCCGGATGGACGAGCCCGATCAGCCGGCGGTGGCCCAGAACGACTCCGGCAAGGAGCCGCTCGGGCTCACGGTGGAGACGGTCACCCCGAGCGTGGGCCGCGAGCTGGGGCTCGCCGACACGCGCGGGGTGGTGGTGCGCGGCGTGCGCGACTCGAGCCCGGCCGAGAAGGCGGGCATCCGCCCGGGCGACGTCATCACCGAGGTGGACCACCACCCGGTCACCAGCGCGGCCGACATGAAGCGGCTGCTGGCCAAGCACGCGCAGGGCGCCCCGGTGGTGGTGCTGCTGCACCGCGACGGCAACAGCCTCTACGCGGCGCTGAACTCGTAACCGGATTGGCGGGCCGGGGATCCGAGCTCGGGGTCCCCGGCCTTTCCCGACGAAGCGGGAGGACCATGCACACGATCACTGATCCAGTCGTAGTCGACGGGCACGCGACAGTCGACGGGCGCGCGAGCCGGGTAGGCCTCGAGCCGATCAATCCGGTGGCCCTCTACTTCCGGGAGATCGGCGCGGTCGACCGCCTCACCGCCGCGGAGGAGCGTCAGCGCGGCCGATGGATCGAGATCTGTCGGGCCCGTCGTCGCCGCGCCCTGGGCGGCCTGCCCGCCGGCGTCGACGCCCTGATCGCGGCCACGCGTCACGCGGGCGCGGACGAGCGCGCCCTCGACGCGCTGGTGATGCTGCCGGGCGGCGCCGCGCCCACCGCGCGGCAGCGCGAGCGGATCCTGCACGACCTCGCGTGCCTGCGCCGGCTCCGCCCGCGGCTCGCGCGCTCGTCGGCGGCGCGCCGGAGCGCGGGCCGGGTGCTCGAGCGCCTCCCCTTCCGGCCCGACGTGATGGACCGCCTGGTGGGCGAGCTGCGGTGCGCCAACGGGGCGATCGGCCCGCGCTGGAAGCCCGCGCTCGGCGAGGTGCTGGAGAGCGACCGGGCCCTGCGCGAGGCCAAGCGCGCGCTCGTCGAGCCCAACCTGCGTCTCGTGGTGTCGATCGCGCGCCGCTACTCGGGCGGCACTCTCACCCTGCTCGATCTCGTGCAGGAGGGCAACATCGGGCTCATGAAGGCGGTCGAGCGCTTCGACTACCAGCGGGGCTTCAAGTTCTCCACCTACGCGACGTGGTGGATCCGCCAGGCGATCGGGCGCGCGCTCGCCGATCAGTCCCGCACGATCCGGATGCCGGTGCACATCGTCGAGACCATGCATCGCCTCATGCGGCAGCGCAACGCGTTCCGGGCCGAGCACGAGCGGGAGCCGAGCGTGGAGGAGCTGGCCCGGTGCTCGGGTCTGCCCGAGAAGACGGTGCGGCTGGTCGATCTGAGCTCGGCGGGCCCGGTCTCCCTCGACGGCCCGGTCGGCGAGGACTCGACGCTCGGCGAGTTCGTGCGGGATCGCGTCACCCCGTCACCGGAGGAGGCGATCACGCAGGAGGATCGGTCCCGGCGGCTGGGGGCCGCCATCGAGGGTCTGCCCGCCCGGGAGCGCGAGGTGCTGCGCCTGCGCTTCGGCCTGGATGGCGAGGAGGTCCTGACCCTCGAGGAGGTGGGCGCGCGCTTCGGCGTCACGCGCGAGCGCGTGCGGCAGCTCGAGGTGCAGGCCCTGCGCCGCCTGAGCCGGTCGCTGGCCGGCGAGTAGTCGCCCCTTTCCGCCTCAGCGCCCCTCGCGTGACGCCGCGCGCGCGGGGCCCGGGTTATGCGCCGGGGCGGCATTGTGCGCGGGGGCCGGCTGCGGGCGCGCCTGCGGCTGCGGACGGGCCTGCGCCTGCGGTCGCGACTCCGGCCCTCTTGAGGACGGACGCTCCACGCGTCCCGGGTAGAGCCGATTGGCGGGCTCACCCGGAAGCTGGCGCGGCTGCGCCGGACGCGGCGCCTCGGCGCGCGGGGTCGCGGGACGCGGCTCGGCCGCGCGCGCCGGCGCTTCCTGACGCGGCCCCCGCTGGGGCTCCGGCGCGCGGCGCGGCGCCGCGGCCTCCGGGGCGCGGGCGGGCGGCGCCGCGGCGCGCGGGATGTCCGCCGGCGTTGGCGCCGGCCGTGGCGCCTGAGGCTGAGGAGCCCGCGGCGTCTGGACCTGCGGCGCGCGTGGGGCCTCCGCGGGAACCGCGGGCTGCGGCGCCCGCGCCGGATCGCCGGCGCGCGGAGTCTCGACCCGCGGCGCGGCCGGCCCACGGCCCCGCGCCGCATCCGCGCTCCCGTCCCCGCGCCGGGCGGCGGACGGCACCGGCGGTGTCGCCTCGGGCCGGCGGCTCGTGTCGAAGCGCGGCGCCTGCGGCGGGCGCGCCCGCTCGATGCGGCTCTCGCCGAACGGCGGTCGCGCGCTCGCCGCGCCGGGCTCACCCGCGCGCGGCGCCGGCACGATCCGCGGCCCCGGGCCGCGGCCCTCGGCATCGTGCGGGAGGGCCCGGGTCACCGGCGCGCGGGTCGCCACCACCGGGCGCGACAGCACGCTTTCCGGGGGATGGACCGCGCGGCCGCTCGCCGCCGCGAAGCTCGCGCGGTCCGGTCGCAGGTCGACCGCACCGCGCACCGGCTCGAGCCGCCGCGTGTCCACCTGACGGATCCGCCCGTCGGCGACCGGGCCGCGGCCGAAGCGGTCCGGCCGCACCGCGACCACCGCGTTCTGCACGCTCACGTTCCGGTAGACCGTGATGTTCCGCACGTTGACGACGGTGGTGCGGTTGACCACCACGTTGTTGACGATGCGAGGCCCGCCCCAGCCGCCCCACCAGGCGCGGCCCACGAATCCGGGCCGGCCCCACCACGGCACGCACGGCTCGCCCCAGCCCAGCGCGACCCAGCTCACGAAGGGCGCGCCGATCGCCACCCGCACCCCGGGCGCGCCGAAGAACGCGACCAGCGCGGGGGCATAGACCGGGCGCACGATGACCGGCCCCGGCGCCCACGCCCAGACGCGGTCCAGGTGGACCCAGCGGCCGTAGTGATACGGCGCCCAGCCCCAGGGGGCGGTGTCCACCCAGCTCCAGCCGAAGCGCGGATCCCACACCCAGCGGCCGGTGGTGTAGGGGGCCCAGTCGGCCGCGACGCCTTCCGGCACCCACACCGAGCCGTACTCGGGCACCACGCGCCAGGCGCCGTGCTGGTCGAGATCGTCCACCCCCGACACGCCGGCCGGCACGTAGCGCGCGCTCACCGTGTCGATGAGGGCCTCGGTGCGCGCGTAGTTCCAGCGGTCCCACACGTCGAGCTCGGGCGCCACGAAGGTCTGCACCGGGCTCGGGCCCGCGCCGGTCACCACCACCTGCTCGCTCGTCGCGATCGACGCGGCGGTCCCGCCGGCCGGCGTCATCGTGGCCACGCCTCCGCGGCGGGTGACGAACGAGGTCCGATCCGGCGAGACGTCGACGCGGTAGTAGCCGGGGCGATCGATGGTGAACGCGGCGTTGGGCGTGTCGAGCTCCACGGTGTGGCCGGGATCGAGCGAGCGCAGGTCCACCGAGACGTGACCGGCCGCGACCTTGAGCTGGAGGAAATCGGGATCGTGGTTCTCGACGCCGAGCTGGCTGTCGCCCCAGGCCCGCACGAAGTTCCGCGACTCGACCTGGATCTCGAGGTTGCCCCGGTTGCCGGTGTAGAGCTGATCGCCCGGGCTGAGCGGCGTGTTGACCTGCGCGGGCGCCCAGTCGTCTCCGCCGGGCCGCCAGAACGAGACGTCGCCGTCGGCGTAGCTGAGCCGCGGCGGCGTCGGTGCCGCGCCCTCCGGCTGATCGGGCGCGGGCTGCTCGTCGTCCGGTGCGGCAGCCGGTGCGGGCGCGGCGCCGGACGGCGGCGCGGGGGGCGCGCCCGCGGGCGGGGGCGGGGGCGCCGCGGGCGGATCCGCCGCCCATGCGAAGGGAGCGGATCCCACCAGCAGCGTGAGCGAGAGCAGGGCCGCGAGCGATCGCCTGAGCGTGATCATCGAGTCACCCTCCCTCATCGTGCGCCTGGTGGTCCCGGAGGAGACGGTACCTGGTGGCCTTTCGCGTACATGCACTGGACGTAGGCGTTGTCGTACCGGCGCTGCACCTCCCACGACGGGGCGTCCATGAAGGCACCCTTGACCTGCTGGGCCGCCCAGCCGCGGCAGACTTCGACGTCGGCCTGGAACTGCTCGAAGGGCTTGCCGGTGCCGGGCAGGACCTGGACGCTCGGCCCGCGCGGGGCGGTCGCGCAGCCCGTGGACAGCACCACCGTCGCCACCGCCATCGCCGCCATGCCCCATCGTGCACGCATCGCCACCTCCAGAATTCTGGCCGGATCCGGGGTTTCACCTAGTCAGACGAGGGCCGTCTCGGGCCCATTCGTGGGAAGAAACTTCCGGACTGCCGCGTAAACGGCCGTGGGCGCAGCCGCGTCCAACCGGTCCGCGGGCCCGCCTCAGCCGGCGAGGGCCCGTCGCATCCGCTCGAGCCCCTCAGTCAGGAGCGCGCGCGGCGTCCCGAAGTTGAGGCGCACGAAGCCCGGCCCGCCCGCGCCGAAGAGCGCGCCGTCGTTGAGCGCCACCTTCGCGCGCTCGAGGAAGAACGTGAACGGATCGGCGGCGGCGGGGCCGGCGTCGCGGCAGTCGAGCCAGGCGAGATACGTGCCCTCGGGAGGGAGGGTCGAGACGCCGGGCAGGTGCCGGCGCACGTAGTCGACCACGAAGTCGCGGTTGCCCTCGAGGTAGCGCATCAGCTCCTCGAGCCACTCGTGCCCGTCGCGGTACGCGGCGAGGGCGCCCGCGTAGCCCAGGACGTTCACCTGCGCCTGCACGTAGTCGCCGCGCGCGGCCATGAAGTGCTCGCGGAGCGCGGCGTCCGGGATGACCGCGACCGAGACTTTGAGGCCGGCCAGGTTGAACGTCTTGCTGGGCGCCATGAGGGTGATCGTGCGCCGCTCGATCTCGGGCGCGAGCGAGGCGATCGGCACGTGGCGCTGGCCGCCGAAGAGCAGGTCGCAGTGGATCTCGTCGGCGATGATCGGGATGTCGTGCTCGAGACAGATCCGGGCCATCCCGGCGAGCTCGTCGCGAGTGAAGACGCGGCCCACCGGGTTGTGCGGGTTGCAGAGGACGAACGCGCGCGTTCGCGGGTGAATCGCGGCGCGGAAGGCGTCCAGGTCGACCACGTAGCGGCCGTCGCCCTCGCGGCCGAGGAGCGCGCCGTCGCGCGTCAGCTCGTGGTTGGTCGGGGAGCGGAGGATCGGCGGGTAGACCGGCAGCTGCATGAGGAGGCCGTCGCCCGGGCGGGTGAGGGCGTGACAGGCCACGTTCAGCCCCGGGATCACCCCCGGGACGAGGACGAGCGCCTCCGGCGAGATGGTCCAGCCGTAGCGCTTCTGCACGCGGTCCACGAAGACCTCGCCGAACTCGGGCCCCTCGAAGCCGTAGCCGTAGACCCCGTGCTCGACCCGCTCGCGCAGCGCCCGCACCACCGGCTCCGGGGAGGGGAAGTCCATGTCCGCCACCCAGAGGGGCAGGACGTCGGCGGGGTACTTGCGCCACTTGTTGCTGTTGGTGTGGCGGCGCTCGATGACGCGGTCGAAGTCGTAGGCCATTGCGGTCACCCGAGAACGCAGAAGCCCCTCACGGTGCCGTCTCCGATGGGAGCGTCGGCACCGTGAGGGGCGGGTTCAACGCGCAGCGGTTAGAGACAGGACTCGAAGAGGCCGGCCGCGCCCTGACCGCCGCCGATGCACATCGTCACCACGCCGTACCTCGCCTTGCGGCGCAGCATCTCGTTGGCGATGGTGCCGACCATGCGGGAGCCGGTCATGCCGAAAGGGTGGCCGATCGAGATCGAGCCGCCGTTCGGGTTGAGCTTCTCCATCGGGATGCCCAGCTTGTCGCGGCAGTAGACGACCTGGGAGGCGAACGCCTCGTTCAGCTCCCACACGTCGATGTCGTCCATCTTGAGGCCGTTGCGCTTGAGCAGCTTCGGCACCGCGTAGATCGGCCCGATGCCCATCTCGTCCGGCTCGCAGCCGGCGACCGCGAAGCCGCGGAAGATGAGCTTGGGCTTGATGCCGAGGGCCCTGGCCCGGTCCGCCGACATCAGGAGCGTGGCGGAGGCCCCGTCGGAGAGCTGCGAGGAGTTGCCCGCGGTGACCGTGCCCTTGCCGCTCGTCTTGTCGAAGTGCGGCTGCAGCGCGAGCAGGCCCTCGAGCGTGGTGTCGGGACGGTTGCACTCGTCCTTGTCCACGTAGCCGTCTTCCTTCCCGGTGATCTCGCCGGTCTTCTTGTCCACGATGCCCCGCACGACCTGCATCGGCGCGATCTCTTCCTTGAAGAAGCCCTCCTGCTGGCCCCGCGCGGTGCGCTGCTGGCTCACCAGGGAGTACTCGTCCTGCATCTGGCGGGTGACGTTGTAGCGCTTGGCCACCACCTCTGCGGTGTCGCCCATCACCATGTAGATGCCGGGCTTCTTCTCCTTCACCCACGGGTTCGGATCGCCGTCGCGCTTCATCATGCTGATGGACTCGAGCCCGCCGCCGATGGCGGCATCCGCCCCGCCCAGGATGATCTGGTGGGCGGCCATCGCGATGGCCTGCAGCCCCGACGAGCAGAAGCGGTTGACCGTCGTGCCCGCGACCGAGACCGGCAGACCCGCCCGGATCAGGGCCACGCGCGCCACGTTGCTGCCCTGCGGGCCGTTGGGCTGGGCGCAGCCCATGATCACGTCCTCGATCTCGGCGATGTCGAGCTGGGGGGCCTTGCCGAGGACGTCCTTGATGCAGTGGGCGGCCAGGTCATCCGGGCGGGTGATGTTGAACGACCCGCGATGGGACTTGGCGAGCGGGGTGCGGGAGCTGGCGACGACGACAGCCTCTCTCATGGGGGCTCCTTTCTCAGGGGGAAAGCTGGAGGGAGTATACCTCAGCGCTGCGCCGAGGGCACCCACGCGGTGGTGCGGCCGCCGACCGTCTCGTGACGGATGTGCTCGCCCCGCACCGTGGTGGCGGGCGGTCCGCCGCGGCGGTGGCCCCAGCGGCGGTGGAAGAGCCACCAGCGGGGATACCGGTCGCTGTCCGAGCCGGACCGCACCGCGAGGCCAATCACCGACCGGATCTTCGCGCGGAGCCGCCCGGCTTCCACGGCGGACAGCGTGGCCGCCTTGCGCTTCGGGGCGATGCCCGCCTGGTAGAGGACCTCGTCGGCGATCCAGTTGCCGATGCCGGCCGCGAACGACTGGTCGAGCAGCACCGCCTTGATGGGCGAACGCCGCTCCCGCAGCAGGGCGTGGAAGCGCGCGGGCGTCGGCAGCGCGTGCAGGGCGTCGAAGCCGAGCGTGCTGATCGGCGGCTCGGTGGCGGGGTCGCGCCGAAGGCGGATGCGGCCGAGCCGCCGGCCGTCCGCGAGCGCTAGCTCGCCGCCGCCCGCGAAGCGGAGGTGGAGCTTGGTGAAGCGCGGCGGCCAGTCTGGCCGATCGACCTGACCGTCGGACACGAGTCGCACCGCGCGGCCCGCGGGGATATGGATGCCACCGGTCATGCCGAAGTGCAGGCTCGGCCACGGCCGCCGATCCAGCTCGAGCCAGAGGTGCTTGCCGTGGCGCCGCACCGTCTTCACCCGGCGGCCGACGAGGGCGCGCCGGACGCGGGCGGGCGCGACGCCCTCGAAGACGATCGGGTCGTCCGCGACGTGCGCCTCGACGATGCGGCGTCCGGCCGCGACCTTCTGCGCGACTCGGCGCGCCGCCTCGACTTCTGGAAGCTCAGGCATGGCGGCAGCTCGGGCGGGGCGGGAGCTCGGGGCCCGGCGAGCGGACCCTCAGCCCTCGCCGAGCTGGGGCGCGGCCCCGCCGTCGATGACGATGGTCTCGCCGTTCATGAACGAGGAGGCGGCGGAGGCGAGGAAGATGCAGGGGTAAGCGATCTCCTCGACCTTGCCCCAGCGCCCCATGCCCACACGGGCCGCCACCGTGTCGTAGGCCTTCTTGGCCGCGGCGGGGTCCTGCTTGGTGAGCACGCCCATGTAGCCCTCGGTCTCCACCGGGCCCGGCGCGATGCAGTTGACGCGGACGCCCCGGCGGCCCCAGGCCATCCCGAGCTCGCGGGTGAAGTTGATCACCGCGGCCTTGGAGGCGCCGTAGTGCGACATCATGGTCGAGCCGTAGACGCCCGCGATCGACGAGATGTTGATGATCGCGCCGCCGGACGGCTGATCCAGCATCTGCTTGCCGGCCCACTTGCAGCCGAAGAACGTCCCGTTCAGATTGATGCCGACCACCGTGTTCCAGCCGTTGGCCGAGATGTCCTCGACCTTGGCCCGGAAGGACGCGCCCGCGTTGTTGACCATGATGTCGAGACGGCCCATCTCCTTCACGGTGCGCTCCACCAGCGCCTTGACCTGGTCCTCCTGCCGCACGTCGACGGCGGCGCAGAAGGAGCGGCGCCCCAGTTTGGTGATCTCGGCGGTCACCGGCTCGAGGTTCTCGAGCTTGCGGCTCGCGATCACCACGTCGGCGCCCGCGCGGGCGAACTCGAGCGCGATGGACTTGCCGATGCCGACTCCGCCTCCGGTGACGATGGCGACCTTGTCTTCGATCGAGAACGGCGACGCGGCCATGACGCCTCCAGGCCTCCCCCTCTCCCCTCAGGGGAGAGGGTCGGGTGAGGGGTTTGTGGTGAGGGGTGGATTTTCGGGCACCAGGAGTGACGACCGCGCGGATTATACCCAGTCGGCGGGCGGCGCGCTCTCGAAGACGACCGGCGCGCCGGTCGCGGGATGGACGAAGCCGAGCCGCGTGGCGTGCAGGCAGAGCCGCCCCGTCGCTCCGCGCGGGCCGCCGTGCGCCACGTCGCCCACGATCGGCCAGCCCGCCTCCGCGAGCTGCACCCGGATCTGGTGCCGGCGCCCGGTGCCGAGCCGCAGCTCGAGCACGGTGCCGTCGCGCCGGGCGGCGAGGACGCGGTAGTGGGTGATCGCCACGCGCCCGCGCTCCGCGGAGCGCACGCGGAGCATGCGGTCCTCCGCGAGCCGGCTCTCGAGCGTGCCCTGCTCGCGGGCGGGTCGACCCTCGACCAGCGCCCGGTAGACGCGCTCCACGGTGCGGGCCTCGAACTGGGCCTGGAGCGCGCGCTTGACCTCCTCGGACTTGGCGAACACGAGCAGGCCCGAGGTCTCGCGATCGAGCCGGTGGACGATGAAGGGCCGCGCCTGCTTTGCCGCCGGCTTTGCCGCCTGCTTTGCCGCCTGCTTTGCCGCGAGGTAGTCCCAGAGCAGGCGATAGGCGGTGCGCTCCCGCTCCCGCTCGGTGGCGATGGTGAGCAGGCCCGACGGCTTGACCACCACCAGGAGCGCGTCGTCCTCGTGTACGAGGGCGAGCTCGCCCGGAAACCGCGCCCGCCGCCGCCCGCCGAGCGCGACCTGGGCGTCGGAGCCCAGCTCGAGCCGGCCGTCGCGGCAGGGTTGCCCGTCGACGGTCACCCGGCCCGCCTCGAGCCACTGCTTGAGGCTCCGGCCGGAGGCCTCCGGGAAGAGCGCGCGCAGCCGCTCCGCGAGGGTCACTCGCTTCGCAGCACGTCGAGCGGGCGCCGGCCGAGCAGCCGCCGCGTGCCGAGCACGCCCACCAGGAGCGCGAGCCCGGTGGCCGCGAGCACGCCTCCGGCGAGGGTGCCGGGGGCCCAGCGCCACGGCACGTCGAAGGCCCAGCGCAGCACCGCCCACGCGAGCCCGGCCGCGAGCGCGCTGCCCGCGACGCCGGCGGCGGCGCCCAGCAGCGCGTACTCCACCGCGAACACCCGGGCCACGAAGCCGCGGGTGGCGCCGAGGGCCTTCAGGATCACCGACTGGTAGAGGCGCTGCTTGCGGGTGATCGCGAGCGCGCCGGCCATCACCACGAGGCCCGCCCCGACGCTGAAGGCGGCCACCAGCCGCACCGCCAGCGCGATCTGGTCGAGGACCGCGGACACCCGCTCCAGCGCCTCGCGCACCGGGATCGCGGTGACGTTGGGGAAGGCGGCCACCACCGCGGACTGGAGCGCGTTCTCCGCCTCCGGGCGCGCGCGCACGGTGGCGATGAAGGTGGTGGGCGCGCCCTCGAGCCCGCCGGGCGAGAAGATCACGAAGAAGTTGGAGGCGAGGCTCCGCCAGTCCACGTGGCGGAGGCTCGTCACCCGGGCCGAGACCGGCACGCCCTGGACGTCGAAGGTGAGCGTGTCCCCGAGGCCCACGCCGAGCTGGCGCGCGATCTCGTCCTCGACTGAGATCAGGGGCTCGCGCGCCGCCTCCGCGGGCGTCCACCAGCGGCCGGCCACGATCGTGTTGTGGCGGGGCAGCTCGGCGGCCCAGGTGAGCACGTACTCGCGGGTGAGGTACCACGCGTCCTCGCGCCGGGTCTTCTCGGCCGCGCCCAGCGGCGCGCCGTTCACCGCGGCGAGACGCGAGCGGACCACCGGGATCAGCTCGGCGGGCGCGTCGGCCCCGTGCGCGACGACCAGCTCCGAGAACGGGGCAGCCTGATCGGGCTGGATGTCGATGAAGAAGAACGCGGGGGCCTGGCCCGGGCTCCGGTCGATCAACTGGGAACGGAGGCTCGACTCGAGCAGCGCGATCGAGACGACCAGCATCACCGCGAGGCCGAGCGACACCAGCACCGGCCCCGCGTGGCTGCCCGGACGGTGGAGGTTGGCCGCGCCCTGCCGCCACGCCGGCGCCCGCCAGCGCACGCGACGGGCGAGCGCCACCACCGCGCGCGCGCCCAGCGCCAGCAGCAGCAGCGCGGCCGCGAGGCCGGCCGCGAACAGCGCCCCGATCTTCCAGGAGCCGGCCTGCCAGAGCGCGAGCGCGGCCAGCCCGAGCGCGATCGGCCCCGCCGCCGCCCACGGCCGGCGCCCGGGCAGGCGGGGCTCGACCTCGTGGCGCAGGATCAGGGCGGGCGGTACGCGACGGATCTGGAGCAGCGGCCACAGCGCGTAGAGCAGGGTCACGCCCACGCCCATCGCGACGCCGCCCAGGACCGCGCGGAGCGAGAACGCGAGCTGCAGCTCGATCGGCAGGAGCCGGGTGAGGGTGGGCGCGAGCAGCGGCTGCACGAGGCTGCCCAGGAGCGCGCCGCCCACGCTGCCCCCCAGGCCCAGGAGCGCGGTCTGGAGGAGGTACGCGGCGAGCAGCGGCCGCCAGCCCGCGCCGAGCGCCTTCATGATCGCGATGGTGGCCCGCTTCTCCTTGACGAAGGCGCTCACGCTCACCGCCACCCCGATGCCGCCCACCATGAGGGCGACCAGCCCGGTGAGCCCCAGGTACATGGTGAGCTGGTCCCAGAAGCGGCGCAGGCCAGGCTGGGCCTGCGTGTAGGTCGTCACGCGCTGGGCGGCGGGCAGGCCGGCGGCGAGCCGATCGCGGAACGCCTCCGCGCTCGCGCCCTCCGGCAGCCGGAAGAGCGTGCGGTAGCGCACGCGGCTGCCCGGGCGGACGAGCCCGGTGCGATCGAGGTCGGCGGCCGCGATCATCACGCGCGGGCCGAGCGAGAACACCCCCACCGCGCGGTCCGGCTCCTTGACGACGACGCCCGAGACGGTGAGCTCGGCTGCGCCCACCCGGAACCGGTCGCCGACCCGCAGGCCCAGGCGGGCGAGCAGGGACTCGTGCACGAGGGCGCGCCCGTTCCCGATCAGCTGCTCGAGCGGGCGGGCCGGATCGGTCACCAGCGCGCCGTAGAACGGGTAGCCCGGCTCGACCGCCTTCAGCTCGACGAGCTGGGTCCGCGACGGATCGGCCTGCGCCATCGCGACCAGCTCGCGCACCCGGGTGACCGCCACCGCGGCGGACCCGGGCGGCGGGATCGGCGCGGCCGGGTCGTCGAGCGGCAGCGGCTGGCTGCTGCGGATCTCGACGTCGCCGCCCATCAGCGACCTGGCGGAGCGGGCCACCGTGCGCTCGAGGCTGTCCGCGAAGCTGCCGACCGCGACCAGCGCGCTCACCCCGAGCGTGACGCACGCGAGGAAGTAGCCGAAGTGCCGCCACGCGCCGCGGGTCTCGCGCCAGGCGAGCCGCAGGACGAAGCGGCTCACTCGTCGCTCACGATGCGGCCGTCGTGGAGGGTGATCACCCGGTCGGCGTGGGCCGCGAGCGCGGCGTCGTGGGTGACGAGGACCAGCGTGCTGCCCAGCCGTCGGTTCGCGCCCACCAGCAGCTCGATGATCTGCTTGCCGGTCGCGGAGTCGAGGTTACCGGTGGGCTCGTCAGCCAGGAGCAGGGGCGGGCGGCGGGCGAGAGCGCGCGCCACCGCGACCCGCTGCTGCTCGCCGCCCGAGAGCTGGACCGGATAGTGATGGCCGCGCTCGGCGAGGCCGACCTCGCCGAGCAGGGCCGCCGCCCGCGCGGCCCCGTCGGCGGCGCCCGCCAGCTCGAGCGGCACCGCCACGTTCTCGAGCGCGGTCAGGGTCGGGATCAGGTGGAAGGACTGGAAGACGTAGCCCACGTGGTCACCCCGGAAGCGCGCGAGCGCGTCCTCGTCCAGGCCGGTGATCGTGACGCCCGCCACCTCGATGCGCCCTCCGGTCGGCTGGTCGAGCCCGGCGATCAGCCCCAGCAGGGTAGACTTGCCGCTGCCCGACGGGCCCGCGATGGCCACGAACTGCCCGGTCGGGACCTCGAGCGACACATCGGTGAGCACGTCGACCGCGCGACCGCCGCTCGTGAGACGCATGGATAGCGAGGACACGCTGATCATGATGGCGTCCATACTACACGCCACGACACGCCGCCGCGGGGGCGGGTGGTCGCGAGGGAGGGG
>Ga0075433_10000421_pt1 | contig 27102 bp, 29 predicted proteins | sample RhiMethybrSRZTD2_FD_75299 | JGI IMG/M metagenome (GOLD analysis project Ga0075433, IMG submission 75299) | Populus rhizosphere microbial communities from Tennessee, USA - Rhizosphere MetaG P. TD hybrid SRZTD2 | ecosystem: Host-associated > Plants > Roots > Rhizosphere > Soil | place: USA... | reverse complement strand
TTGAGCTCCTTCGGCTTCGACATCTGGATCTCCGGATGCAGGCCGAGGTAATGGTGGATGCTCGTCGTGCCGCACTTGAGCCCGCCGACGATGATCAGGTTCGGCAGCTGCGCGTGGCGCTTGCGGCGGCGGCGGAAGCGGCTCTTGCGATCGGCGGTGTAGCGCTCGCGGGCACGCGCGCACATCGCCTCGTCGGCGGGGTCATGGGGCGCGGCGAGGGGGGTCTGAGCAGTCTCGGCCTCTGACACGAGCGGGCTAGTCTAGCTTCGATGCCGATCGCCGATCTCGCCTCCAGCTTCAACTCCTTCATGGACGCGGCGCGGGCGTTCTTCCTGCATCTCGCCGACATCGATTGGGTGCCCTTCGCGATTGCCCTCGCCTTCTTGCTGGCGATGCAGCTGGCGCGCGCCTGGGCCTGGCGCAACGTGCTGCGCGCCGCCTACCCGCGCACCCGCATCTCCTACCTGGGGTTGAGCGCGGCCTACCTGGCCGGGGCGGGAATCAACGCGATCGTCCCGGCGCGGGCCGGCGACGTGACGAAAGTCTTCCTGGCCAAGCGCCAGATCCCCGGCTCCTCGTATCCGGCGGTCACCTCGTCCTTCCTCGTGCAGACGATCTTCGACACGACGGTGGGGGTGCTGGTCTTCCTCTATGCGATCACCCAGGGGCTGCTGCCGAAGCCGCCACGCCTCCCGCACCTGCCCGCCTTCGAGATCTCCTTCTGGGCGAACCATCCGCGGACGCTGCTGATCGTGCTGGGGGTGCTGGTGGTGGCGATCGCCGTGGGGATCTACTACCTGGCGCACCACGTGCGCCGCTTCTGGGAGCGGGTGAAACAGGGGCTGGCGATCCTCACCCTGCCGCGCCGCTACCTGCGAGAGGTGGCCGCCTGGCAGGGCATCGGCTGGCTTTGCCGCTTCGGCGCCTTCTGGTTCTTCCTCGAGGCGTTCGGGATCGGCGGCTCGTTCGCCAACGTGATGCTGGTGATGAGCGTGCAGGCGATCGCCAACATCGTCCCCTTCACGCCGGGCGGCGCCGGCGCCCAGCAGGCGCTGCTGGTCGCGACCCTCCACGGTCCCTCCCGCACGGCGGTTCTCTCCTTCTCGGTCGGCACGCAGATCGCGATGGCGGCCTGGTCGGTCGTGCTCGGCTTCGCCGCGATCTTGCTCGTCTTCCGAACCACGGATTGGCGTGGGCTGATCCGCCAGGCGCAAGAAGATGCCGATCGCGAGGAGCTGACGGCCTCGTCAGCTTGACCAGCCCGGGTAGCGGGCGCCTACTTGCCACTGCCAGGCTGGGCGTTCAGATTTCGGGAACTCGTAGTGGTTGTGGCCGGGAAGGGTTTCGAGGGGAACCAGGGCCGGGTCGTCCTTTAAGAGGATTCGGATGTCGCTTGCGGCGTCGACCTCCGATTGGGTCGCGCGGTGGGCGATCCGTTCCCAGCCCAGAGTGGGGCGGTAGAGCCAGTAGGTCACTTCGACCCAGCCGAGCGAGTCGCGCCGGTCGACGATCTGGGTGAAGGCGGTGGTGCGGCGGTTCAAAGCGGTTAGGTGGGAGCCGGCGGCGACGGCGCAGCTCTCGCGGCGGCAGCGGCGGAAGTCGACCGGCATCAGCGGCAGGCCGGAAGAGCCGGGCCGGGTGAGCGGCGCCGGGGCGAGGGCGCGGACGAGTCGAGCCAGCGGCCAGCCGTAGGCGGGGACCAGCGGGTGGTGGCGGCAGGCGTCGGGGAGGCGCGGCGCGCAGCGGATCTTCTTGGCGATCGCTCCCCCCAGGACGCGGCCGGCGTCGACCTTGCCGCCTGCCGCGACGGCGGCGATCGCGGCCAGCAGGAGCAGCGCGATCAGTGCCGCCAGACCCGCCTGCTCGACGCTCGCCGACCCTCGTTCCCGCTGCGCTCCGTGCCGCATTCCCCGAAGCTAGGCCGCCCGGCCGCGCGAGTGGCGCGCTGAAAGCAAGAACTCTGCGACGAAACCGTCGCCTTTTGCTTACATGTCCCTCAATGGAAGGCAGTCCCTTCAATCTCTTTGGCGATCCCGACGAGTTCCGCGCCCGCATGGAGGAGCTCTCGGAGCAGATGCAGTCCTCGCAGCGCGTCGCCTGGGCCGACAACGCGATCAAGCTGGCGGTCGAGATGACCGTCGCCTCGATCGGCCAGATGGAGCTGATCGGGGGAGCCGACGAGCAAGCGATGCAGGTGCGCGACGCAATTCGCGTCCTCTTCCCGGAGGCCGTCACCCTCGTCCGCGAAGCGCGCGAAGGCCTCTCGTAGACGCTCCGGCGCGCGGGTCCTGTCACGGTAGGGGACCCCCCTTCCGGTAGCTAAAGCTTCCTCAGGGGATGGTCCCCCCTACCGTGCCACCCGCGCGAGAGATGTCTTAGAGAAGACCGAAGCGGAGTGCGATGGCGCTGCCCTTCCTGAAAGCGGCGGCGATCAACTCCATCGGGAAGGCGACCAGCAGCGCGGGGAGCGCGACGACGACGCTGACGAAGATGTCGAGGCGGCGCTGCCAGGACTTCTCGGCGAGGACGGCCTCGCCTCGTCCCAGCGCCGAGAGAGCGACGTTGCGGCCGAAAGTGAAGCCGTTGAGGACCGTCTGCCACATCGTCGCGATGCCGGCACCGGGCGCCCAGCGGGCGCTCTTCACCACCTGATCGCGCCGGGCGACCAGTCGCCGCGCCGCCTCGACCGTGAACAAGTAGCGCGCGCCGGGCTCCAACCCAGCCCATCCCGCGCCGCCGATCCAGGCCGAAAACCCACCACGATTCAGCACCTGTGGCTTGAGTTCGCGCAGGGCATCGTCGGGGGTGCCCGGGATGCCGACTACGCCCAGGCCGCAGCTCTCGCAGCGGCTGACCGGGCCGGCCAATCCCGGCCGCTGGTCGATCCAGCCGAACAGCGGCTCGCCGCAGGCGGGGCAGGGCGGGTTCTCCGGACCGGCCCCCGCTTCCAGCGAGACGACTGGGCGAGGCTGAGTTGCACTCATCCAGATAGCGTAAGGCCGTGGGCCCAGCGAGATCATGATCGGCAGGGAGGCAGAGTTGGAGTGGGAGCGCCGCTGGCGGATGCCGGTGGCGCTGGCGACCCTGGCGGCGGTCGGCTTCGTGCTGGCGGCGATCATCGTCGCCACCCAGGGGGTCGGTTCAAGCGACGGCGACGCCGAGCTGCTGCGCAACGTCGATGCCCACCGCGCCGCCCAGATCGCCTCCAGCATCCTGCAGGCGATCGGCGTCGGGCTGCTGGCGGCGCCGCTCTACTACCTGTTCCGCGCCGCGCGGGAGCGCAACCGGGCGGTGCGCGGGCAGCTGGTCGGCGTCGTCGTCGCGGCGCCGCTGTTCCTGGCGGTGCTGGCGATCCTCAGCGGGGTCTCGACCCTGAGCGCCGCCTCGGACTTCGTCAGCGACGACGTGCCGCGGCTGGTCGCGAATGGGGTCAGACTGGGAAGCGAGCGCGCCAACGACGTCGCCGGCGACGCGATCACCGACGCGCCACTGCGCCCGCTCGCCGCCGGCTTCGGGCTGGGCGGCCAGCTCGGCTTCGTGGTCGCGATGTTCTACACCTGCCTGCAGGCGATGCGGGTCGGCCTGCTTCCCCGTTTCTGGGGTTCGCTGGGGATGGCACTGGGCGCCGTCTCCTTCATCTTCTTCCAGTTCGCCCTGCTCTGGTTCGTCTATCTGGGGATCCTGCTGATCGGCCGCGTCCCCGGCGGCCGCCCGCCAGCCTGGGAGACCGGCGAGGCAGAACCCTGGCCGAGACCGGGCGAGGAGGCGGCGGCGAGCCTGGAGTCGCCGGAACCGGATGGCGCGGAGGACCAGCCAGTGCCTCCCGGCGAGTCTGACGGAGGGCGGCGCTAGCCCAATGGGTTGAGCCCGGGCGGGGCCTTCGTCCGAGCGGCCATCTCGGCCTTCTTTCGTTGAGTGCGTATCTCGCTCAGCATGCGCTCTAAGCGCGGCTCCCGGGAGGTGTCGACGTGGGACATCGCGGCGGCGACGGCGGGGTGGATGGCGGCGATGCGCTCGTGCATCGCCTGGGCGATGGCGCGGTAGGTGGGGTGGCCTTCGCGGCCGGAGCGCAGCTCGATCAGGTGCATCGCCTCGCGCGCGTTGAGGTCGAGCACGTAGCGGATCCGGTAGGCGAGGCAGAGGGCGTAGGGAGCGGCGCCGCGCAGACCGGCGGCGCTGAGGCGCTCGTACTCGTTGCGGGAGATCTCCAGGGCGCGCTCGAACTCGCCGCCGGCGCCCGCTTCCCGCACCTCGTCGGGGACGCCGGCACCGAGGTCCGGTCCCAGCCGCTGCCACTGGCAGGTCAGCATCCGGTGGCGCTGCAGGTCGCGGAAGCCGCCGTAGTCGGAGACGATCTCGAAGCGGTAGCGCAGCGCCTCGAAGCCGCGGCCGGGACGGTGGCGGCGGTTGGCGCGCTCCCCGACCATGTCGGCAAGCAGGGCGGCGCGCTCGTCGCGGTCGAGCACGTCGACCCGGTTGCGGATCTCGGTCTCCGGCGTCGCCGATGACTCGAACAAGCAGGAGGCGAGAAGGTCCTCCTCGGTCCCGTCGACGTGGACCAGCTCGACCGAGGGGGTGGCGTCGCCGGCGCCGCGCCGGTCCAGGCCGAGGCGGGAAACCCAGCGCTCGGTCGCTTCGCGGCGGCTCTCCAGATAAGTGACCCACTCGCCGCCGCGGTCGGGCCGATCGACCCGGGAGACGAAGCTCGGCATCGTCTGCTGCAGCTCACGCAGGATCATCTCGCCGTACTCGCGCGCCTCGGGGAGGGGAGAGGCCATCAGCCGCAGCAGCAGCTGCTCGTAGGCTTGGCCCGAGGCGTATATGCCGACGTGGCTGAGGGTCGCAGCGGGCAGCAGGCCGCGGAGGAGGTCGAGCGCCTTGGCGTGGATCGAGCGCTGCCACGGTCCTTCGGGCTCGTCGTTGCCGCGCGGCCAGCGCTCGGCGGCCCAGGATTCGACCTGGCGTAGCGAGCGCGAGTAGATCGCGAACAGCTCGTCCATCGCGGCGCCGAACTCGGGCCCGAGCGCCTCGTCGCGGTAGTAGCGGTAGCCGCCCCCGGCGTCGTCGGGCAGCGGCTTGTCGTAGGGGATGTAGCGGGTCGACTGCTCGAGGTAGGCGGCGAGACGACCGCGCTGCAGGACCTTGGTGAGGATGTTCGAGACCCACTCGCAGGCGATGTGGGCGCCGCCGACCTGGGCGATCGAGTCGTCGCCGTAGCCGACGAACACTCTCTCGTAGAGCTCCGCCGCTCGGTCCCCTTCAGCGCCGTCGAAGGGCCGCTCACCGGCTGGAACGTCGGGCGCGAACTCCTCCAGGTAGAGCCGCCGCACAGTCCCGGAATACCTCGAATAGCGGGCAAAAAGCGCACCCTTGACGGTCTCCGGCAGGTTGACCAGGGCGAAGACGGGCCGGTCGAGATTGGTGAAGTGGGGAGCGAGAAGCTCCCTCTCCTCGGGGGTGAATTGCTCAACCGGGTAGCGCATCGGCTGATCGTAACCTCGCGGTCGGCGGGCCGGTCGGGGGCGGGAATGGATCAATTCAGTGGCGATGTGTGACAAGTCGCGTACGGGGTCTTGACCGTGGCCCGAGACGTGATTTACCTGCCGGGGGATGACTCGAGCAGGGAAAGGAATGGCGGCGATTGGGTGGGCGTTGGCGCTGGCAACGGCTGCCGTGGCGATGGCAAGGCCGGGGTCGCCGCCGACGGCGATCGTCTCGATGGGAGACAGCTTCATCTCTGGGGAGGGCGGTGGGCGCTACGGGGCCTCGACGGAGAATGGTTGCGACCGCTCGGCGATGGCGCCGATCCGCAGCGCTCCGATCGCGGTCGATGAGAAGGTCAACCTCGCCTGCTCGGGGGCGAAGGCGATGAACATCTGGCGAGCGGTGTCGGGCGGGAAGTCGCACCGGGGCGAGCCGCCCCAGGCCGACCAGCTGGCGGCGGTCGTCCGGCGCGCTGACGTGAGATTGATCGTGCTGACCGTCGGCGCAAACGATCTCGGCTTCGGCGCCATCGTCGCCGACTGCGCTCTCGACTGGGCGCGCAGTTCCCCCGACGATCCGCGCTACTGCCACGACGACGCCCAGCGGAGGATCGAGTCGGCGCTGCCGGCCGCGACCCGTGGCCTGCGCAAGGCGATCCGCGAGATCCGCACGGTCATGGCCGGCGCGGGCAGTGCCGGACCGACCGTTCCAAGTCACGGCGAAACCGGCACCGACGACTACCGCCTGATCGTCATGAGCTACGCGTCGCCGTTCCCGGTGGGCTCCCAGATCCGCTACCCGGAGTCCGGCTGGAGCCGCCTCACCGAGGGCGGCTGCCCCATCTGGAACGCCGACGCCGACTGGGCAAAGCGCGAAGCGCTTCCCACCATCGCCTCGATGATGCAATCGGCCGCAGCCGCTGAGGGCGCCGAGTACCTCGACCTCCAACACACCCTCGAAGGCCATGAGGTCTGCGTGAGGGGCATGGAATGGTTCCGCCGCCTCAGCTTTACCGACGGCCCGGTCCGCGAATCCCTCCATCCCAACCCGACCGGCCAGCGAGCGATCGGGCGTGTCATCGCAGCCGCCTACTACAGGCGCTATTGACGAACGATCAGGAGGCTGCGTCTGTGGTGGACGCCTCCACCAAGGCGGGGGTGCCCTTGCCGGCCCAGCTCTGAAGGAAGGCCTCGGTGTCGGCCACGTCGAGGGGATGGGCGAAGAGGAAGCCCTGCCCCGTGTCGCAGTTCTCGTCTTTGAGCAGGGAGAGCTCCTCCTCTTGCTCTATTCCCTCAGCGAAAGTCTCGATCGAGAGGGCCTTGCCGAGCTGCACAAGGGTGCGGATCAGCGTCTCGCCCTCCTTGTTGCGTCGTAGCCCCGAGATGAACGACCGGTCGATCTTCAGCGCATCGACGGAGAACCGTTGCAGATGAGCGAGGGACGAATAGCCGGTGCCGAAGTCGTCGATCGCTATATGCACGCCGAGCCGTTTGATCTCGTCAAGGCGCCGAGCCGTCTCTTCCGCATTGCGCATCAGTGTCGTTTCGGTTACCTCGATCGTCAGCGCTTCGGGATCCAGGCTGCTGTTGGAGAGCGCCACTTTGATGTCGGCGATGATCTGATCGGTGTCGAGCTGGCGTCCGGAGACGTTGACGGCCATGCTGATCGGATACCCGGCCGCTCGCCAGGCGGCGCCCTGGGCGCAAGCCTCTTCGAGGACCCACTTACCGATCTCTACGATGAGTCCTGACTCCTCGAGCAATGGGACGAACCCGTCGGGTTGAAGGATGCCGCGTCTGGGGTGGTTCCAGCGGATCAGAGCCTCCACCCCGGTGGGGCTCATGTCGCTGAGGTTGATCGTCGGCTGATAGGCGAGGAAAAACTCATCGTTCTTGAGCGCCTCGCGCAGGTCCATCTCGAGCTCCATGCGGCGCTGTACGGTTTCCTGCATGCCGGCCTCGAACACGGTGTAGCGATTCTTACCGTCCCACTTGGCCCGGTACATCGCGATGTCCGCGTTGCGCAGGAGTTCCTCGGCCGAGACTTGCTCCCCAATCGCGATCCCGATGCTCGCTGTGATGGTCAGATTGGTCTCCCTGTCCGCTTCGAGCTTGAACGGATGCCTGAGCGCCTCGAGCAGGCGCTCGGCAACAAGCTCGGGCCCTGCCGCCAGCGAGAGTTCCTCGGAGATCACGACGAACTCGTCGCCGCCGAGACGTCCGAGTGCGTCGGCGTCGCGTATAGCGCCGTCGAGCCTTGCGGCGACTGCCTGCAGGAGCTCATCGCCTGCGCTGTGACCGAGGGTGTCGTTGATGTCCTTGAAGTTGTCGAGATCTATGAACAACGCCGCGGCGGGCGTTTGGTTGCGACGCGAGCGCGAGAGCGCCTGCTCGACACGGTCTTGGATCAGGGTGCGGTTCGGAAGGCCGGTCAAGGCGTCGTGCGTCGCCAGGAAAGCAAGCTCCTCGTCACGCTGCCGGAGCTCTTCGTCAGCTCGCTGCCGCTCGGCTTCGAAGCACTCGCACATCCGCAGGAGGCTGAACTCGAGGCTCAGTTGCAGAATGTTCAGAGCTTGGGAGAGGGCGTCGGTGGAAACGTCCAGTTGCTCAGCGGTCTCGTGCAGAACCTCAGCCATCGCATTGCGCCACCAAAAGCAGCGCCAGGTCACCTCGTCAAGCGTCGCCGCGCGGTGGACGGCCAGTTCGCCGAAGATCTCCCAGGTCTCGCGGCCGGCCTCGATGGCCACCTCCATGCCCTCCCCCGCGATCCAGCGGGCTACAGCGATCGTGGAGTTCCTGCTGATCCGTTCGAAACTGTCCTGAACCACCGCCTCGACATCGTGGTCGGGCCCAGTGGTTCGCTCGACCGTCCGGTTGAGCACATCTTCGGCTCTGATCTTCAGCGCCTCGCCGAGACGGTGCAGATCGTCTTCGGACTGGTCTGTTGGGGCGTTCGGCGGCGAGGGCACTCGCACCCCGCCGTTTTCCGTGTTGTTCGGGCGTTGGGTAGTCATTTCGAGCAAAGATCGACTCCCAATGCCCGATTCTTTAATCGAGTATTTGCATCCTTAGTCCGCGCAGTGCCTGATGCTGTCAGAAGAGAGCGGAGCCGGCGTGTTCGGCAAAGTCGACCAGCGGCTGCGGGATGATGCCGAAGAAGATCACCGCGGCGGCGGCGAGTAGGGCGGGGGCCAGGAGGTAGATGCGGCGGCCCGCTTCGGGATCGATCGGGTCGGCCTCGGGGGAAGCGCCGGCGATCGCAGGGGCGGCCGCCTCGCCCGGGCGCATCCACATCGCCGCGACCACCGGCAGGTAGTAGGCGAGGGAGATCATCGTGCCGACCGCGATGAAGACGGCGAGCCAGGTGTAATCGCCGGCGACCAGCGCCTCGATCAGGTACAGCTTGCCGATGAATCCCGCCGTCGCCGGCAGTCCGGCGAGGCCGAGCATCGCGATCGTCAGCGGCCAGGCGAGCAGCGGCCGCTCGGCGCCGAGGCCTTCGATGGCGCGGATGTCGTCGCCGTAGGCGGTCTCGCGCTCGCGGGCGACGACCACCGCGAAGGCGGCGAGGTTCATGAAGGCGTAGGCGGAGAGGTAGAAGACGAGCGCGTTGACTCCCGCTTCGGAGGCGACGACCAGGCCGCCGAGGATGTAGCCGGCCTGGGCGACGCCGGAGTAGCCGAGCAGCCGCTTCAGCGAGCTCTGCCGCAGGGCGCCGACGTTGCCGACGACGATCGAGATCGCGGCCAGCACCGCGAGCGGCGCCTGCCAGTCGCCGGACTCCGGCGCCAGCGCCACGTCGAAGAAGCGGACGAAGACGGCGAAGGCGGCCGCCTTGGTCGCCACCGCCATGAAGCCGGTGATCGGGGTGGGGGCCCCCTGGTAGACGTCGGGCGTCCACTGGTGGAAGGGGGCGATCGAGGTCTTGAAGGCGAGGCCGACCGCCGTCATCGCGATTCCGACCAGGATCAGGGGGTCGCCGAGCACTCCCTCCTTGCCGATCGTCGTGGCGATTCCGGCGAAGTCGGTCGACCCGCTGCCGCCGTAGATGAAGGCCATCCCGTAGAGCAGCGTCGCCGAGCCAAGCGAGCCGATGATCAGGTACTTCAGCCCCGACTCCAGTGATTCCTCTCGGCGCAGGTTGGTCGCGCAGAGGATGTAGAGGGGGATCGAGAGGGTCTCGATCGCGACGAAGAAGCTGACCAGGTTCTGCGCCTGGGCGAGCAGCGTCATCCCGAGGACAGAGCCGAGCAGCAGCGCGTGGTACTCGCCGGAGCCGGATTCCTCCACGGCCGGCTCGCGGATCGAGAGCAGCACGGTCGCCGCCGCCATCAGGATCGCGATCAGCGAGATCGAGATCGCCAGGTCGTCGAGCCGCAGCGCGCCGGCGACGAGGTCCACCGACTCGTTCCGCTGCCAGATCAAGAGACCCGCGGTCGTCGCCAGGGAGACGAGGGTGAGCGCCGGGGCGGTGCGCCGCAGCGGCTTGAACACCGCCGTCAGCAGGACGACGCAGACCGCCGCGGTCAGGGCCAGAACGGGCGAAAGGCCGGCGTAATCGATGTCGGGAGCGTTGAAGTTCACCGTTTCGCCAGAGTGGCTGGAGGTTGCTCGTTGCTGACTGCTGCCACCGCTTGGGTAACCGACTTATCGGTCCGCTGCAGGACCAACTGGGGGTAGAGGGCGAGGGCGAGGATGCAGAGGACGAGGGGAGCGAGGACGACGCCGTCGCGCCAGCCGATCTCCCGCGACTCGATTCCCTCCGCCTTGCGATTGTGCATCGTCCGCTGGTAGAGGCGCAGCGCGTAGTAGGCCGACATCGCGACGCCTGTGATCGCGACGAGGGCGAAGACGATCTTCGCCTGGAAGAGCCCGTTGAGAATGTAGAACTCGCCGATGAAGTTGGCCGACCCCGGCATTGCCAGGGTCGCCAGGGTGACGATCAGGAACAGCGCCGCCAGAACCGGGGCGCGCGCCGCCATCCCGCCCATTTCGCGCAGGTCCTCGGTTCCCGACCGCTCGGCGAGCAGCGCGACGATCACGAATAGCGGCGCGACGACCAGCCCGTGGTTGACCATCTGCAGGATCGCCCCGTCCGACCCGTCGGCGCGCAGGGCGAAGATCCCTGCGGTGATGAAGCCCAGCTGCGCCACCGATGAGTAGCCCGCGACCAGCCGCACGTTGGTCTGGGTAAAGGCCATCACCGAGCCGTAGAGGATCGAGGCCAGGGCGATCACCAGCACCACCTCCTGGAACTCGATCGTCGCGTCGGGGAAGAGCGGCAGCACGACGCGCAGGAAGCCGTAGGCGCCGACCTTCGCCAGCACCCCGGAGAAGACCGCCAGCGCCGGCAGCGGCGCGGCGCGGTAGGCGTCCGGCATCCAGCCGTGCAGGAGGAAGGCGGGCATCTTGACCAGGAAGGCGGCGGCGAAGAACCAGAAGATCCAGCGCTGGCTGCCCTCGCCGAGCGGTCGCTGCGCCAGCTCGGCGATCGAGAAGGTGACGTGACCGCCGTCGGCGGCGATGATCGCGGTCGCGATTGCCGCGACCAGCATCAGCAGCGAGCCGATCAGCGTGTAGACGATCATCTTCAGCGTCGCCGCCGATGCCGTCGGGCCGCCCTCGCGATCGCTTCCCCAGGCGCCGAACAGGAAGTAGAACGGCACCAGCATCAGGTCGAAGAAGAGGACGAAGAGGAGCAGGTCCTGGGCGAGGAAGGCGCCCATCGTCGCCGTCTCCCCCAGCAGCATCATCAGGAAGAAGAGGTGGGGGCGCTCCTGCTCGCGGAAGGCGGCGAAGGCGGTCCCTCCCGTCCATAGCACCGCGGTCAGCAGCACGAGGAAGACGTTGAGCCCGTCGATGCCGAGGCTGTAGTCGACGCCGAGCCCGGGGATCCACTCCACGTCGACGGTGTCCTGCAGGCCGGCGGCGCCGGAGTCGAAGCCGGCGAGCAGGGCGATCGCCAGTGCCAGCGTCACTCCAGCCCCCAGCGTGGCCCACCAGCCGGTGAGCCGCTTCGGCAGGAAGAGGCCGATCAGCCCGAAGACGAGGGGTGTCCAGAGGACCGAGTTCGTCATGAGGCGCTCAGCAGGAAGTAGAGGGCGAGGCCGGCGAAGCCGCCGATCAGGAGCAGCGCGTAGCCGCGGACGAAGCCGCTCTGCACGGTGCGGACGACGCGCCCGGCGGTTCCCACAATGTCCTCGGTGCCGGTGACGAGCCCGCCGACGACGACCCGCTCGAAGGTTCGGTTGGCGAAGCGGCCGATCGCCAGCGCCGGCCGCACCACCAGGAAGTCAATCGCCTCGTCGAAGTACCACTTGTTGACGAGCAGGGTGTAGAGCGGGCGCAGCCGCTGGATCAGGATCGCTGGGGTCGCGGGCTGCGCGACGTAGAAGAAGTAGGCGATGGCGATGCCGAGGACGGAGATTGCGCCGCCGATTCCCAGCCCGACCCAATCGGCGCTCACCGACGGCTGAATCTCACTCAGCGGTGAGTTCGCGAAGACCGGCTCGAGGAACTTACCGATTACATCGTCGACCCCCGGAATCTGCACCAGTCCGCCGACCAGGGCCAGGAAGCCCAGCACTCCCATCGCCACCTTCATCGACCACGACTGCTCGGCGATGTGGTGCTCAGCGCCGGGGAATCCGACGTCGGTGTCCTCGATCTCGCCGGTCGCCGGGTTGCGAGGCTCCTCATGGGCGACGTGGCCGGTGTCGATCAGCTCCTGCGCCTCCTTGCAGGGCACTCCGGGGAGGATCCGGAAGACGAGGCGGAAGGTGTAGATCGCGGTCAGCAGCGCGCCGACGTAGCCAAGCACGGTGAAGATCTCGTACATGCCGCCGCGGGCGGTCGCGTAGGCGAGGATCTCGTCCTTGGAGAAGAAGCCCGAGGTGCCGGGGAAGGCGGCCAGCGCCAGGCCGCCGATCAAGAGCATCGCCGAGGTGAAGCGCATCGCCTTGCCGAAGCCGCTCATCTTGTCGATGCTCTGCTCGTTCGCCATCGCGGCGATGATCGAGCCGGCCGCCATGAACAGAAGCGCCTTGAAGAAGGCGTGCGTCATCAGGTGGAACATCCCGGCGCTGTAGGCGCCGATCGAGACGCCGACCACCATGTAGCCGATCTGGCTCATCGTCGAGTAGGCGATCGCCCGCTTCAGGTCGGTCATCACCAGGGCGATCGTTCCCGCCACCAGCAGCGTTGCCAGCCCGGTGAAGGCGGCGATGTCGGCGGCGGTCGGGGCGAGGACGAACAGGGTGTGGGTGCGGGCGATCAGGTAGACGCCGGCGGTGACCATCGTCGCGGCGTGGATCAGGGCGGAGACGGGGGTCGGGCCCTCCATCGCGTCGGGAAGCCAGGTGTGAAGCGGCAGCTGCGCCGACTTGGCGAAGGCGCCGAGCAGCAGCAGCAGGCAGATCGCGGTCACGGTCCACCCGTTGGTGGCGAACACGTCGGGCGCCTTGGCGAAAACCGTGCCGTAGTCGAAGCTGCCGATCTCGCGGAAGATCAGGAAGGCGGCGAGGACGAGGCCGATGTCGCCCACGACGTTGATCACGAACGCCTTCATCCCGGCGGCGGTCGCCGTTGCCCGCCGGTACCAGAAGCTGATCAGCGCGTAGGAGGCGAAGCCGACGAAGGCCCAGCCGACGGTCAGCAGGACGAAGTTGCCGGCGAGGACGAGCAGCAGCATCGAGAAGACGAAGAAGTTGAGGTAGCTGAAGAAGCGGTGGTAGCCCTCGTCGGACTGCATGTAGCCGAACGAGTAGAGGTGGATCAGAGTCGAGACGCCGGTGACGACGAGGACCATGAAGATCGAGAGCGGGTCGACGAAGATCCCGAGCTTGATGTCGAGGCCGGCGGCGCTGGCGTAGTCCCAGAGGGAAGCGGCGTGGTGGCGCGCTTCGGGGTGCTCACCGAGCAGGTTGACCAGCGCGGCGATGCCGCAGGCGAAGGAGAGGGCGATCGCCGCGGTGCCGACGATCCCCGCGGCGCGCGCCGGGATCGTCCGGTAGCCGAGCCCGATCACTATTGAGCCGAGCAGCGGGAAGAGCAGGACCAGCCAGGCCCAGGCGGTGGCGCTCACCCGCGCAGCTCCCTCAGGTCATCGACGTTGAGCGGCAGCCTGCGGCGGAAGATCGCGACGATCAGCCCCAGGCCGACGACGACCTCGCAGGCGGCAATCACCATCACGATCAGGGCAAAGATCTGACCCTCCTGATTTCCCACCATGCGGCTGAAGGCGACCAGGGCGAGGTTGCCGGCGTTCAGCATCAGCTCGAGGCAGAGGAGGATCACCACCGGGCTGCGGCGGATCAGGATGCCGGTCGCGCCGATCGCGAAGAGAAGGGAGGAGAGGACGATGTACCACTCAGTGGTCATGCGGACTCGCCTTCCCGCTTGCGACTCGCCAGCACCACCGCTCCCACCGCCGCCAGCAACAGCAAGATCGAAGACGCCTCGAAGGGGATTAGGAAGCGCTCTAGGAGGAGGCGGCCTATTTCGGCTGGGTCGCCGAAGCCCGTTTTTACGTTGGGGCCATCGGTTCCCAGAGCCAGGAGGGAGGAGGCTAGGACGGCTATCGATAGTTCTATGAAGAGGGCGGCGCCCATCAGCGGCGCGAGGAAGCGCTGGCCGGGAATCGGCTCCCAGGCGGACTCGGCGGCGCCGCCGACGTAGGCGACGACGAAGACGTAGAGGACCATCACCGCGCCGGCGTAGACGACCACCTGGGCGGCGGCGACGAAGGCCGCGCTGAGCAGCAGGAAGAGGACCGCCAGCGAGAAGAGGTGGACGACCAGCGCCAGCACGCTGTACAGCGGGTTTCGCATTGCGACGACGCCGACCGCGCCGCCGAGGGCGCCGATCGCCGCCAGGAAGAAGAGGACCCCCTCCACTACTCGCCTTCGGCTTTCAGCGGCGTGCGCTCGAGCGACTCCGCCAGCAGCATCTCCTTGGTAAAGATCAGGTCGGAGCGGTCGTAGTCGGCCATCTCGTAGTCGTGCCCCATCGTGATCGCGTCGAAGGGGCAGGCCAGCTCGCAGTAGCCGCAGAAGATGCAGCGCGAGAGGTTGATCTCGTAGACCGCGGCGTAGCGCTCGCCGGCCGAGACGCGCTCGCCGGGGATGTTCTCCGCCGCGACGACGCGGATGCAGTCGGCTGGGCAGGCGGCGGCGCAGAGCGAGCAGCCGACGCACTTCTCCAGCCCGGTGTCCTCGAACTTGTGGAGTTTGTGGCGGCCGCGGAAGCGCGGGTAGACGGGCGTCTTCTCCTCCGGGTACTCGATCGTCAGCGGTCCCTCGACTAGCCGCGCCATCGTCGTCTTCAGCCCGCGCATGGTCTCGCGGAAGGAGCGCCAGGCGCCGCCTACCCCGCCGGGCTCGGGCCCGCGCTGGACCTCGACAACACTGTCGTCCTTCAGATACGGAAACTCGCTCATGTCGTCACCACCAGGACCGCCGTCACCAGGACGTTGAGGGTTGCCAGAGGGAGGAGCACCTTCCAGCCGAGGCTCATCAGCTGGTCGTAGCGGAGGCGCGGCAGTGTCGCGCGGATCCAGATGAAGAAGAGGACGAGCCCGAACATCTTCGCCAGCATCCAGATCGGGTCGAGCCAGCCGGGCCCGGGGCCCATCCAGCCGCCGAGAAACATCGCCGCGGCGATCCCGGATACCACGATGATCTCCATGTACTCGACCAGCAGGAAGCTGCCGAAGCGCATCCCGCCGTACTCGGTCATGTAGCCCTGGACCAGCTCGGCGTCGGCCTCGGGCAGGTCGAACGGGGCGCGGTTGGTCTCGGCGAAGCCGGCCACCATGAAGATCAGGAAGCCGACGATCTGCGGCACGATGAACCAGATCTCACCCTGGGAACGGACGATGTCGACCAGCGAGAGCGAGCCGGCCATCATGATCACCCCGAGCAGTGCCAGGCCCATCGACACCTCATAGGAGATCAGCTGCGCGGCGGAGCGCATCGCGCCGAGAAAGCTGTACTTCGACCCCGAGGCCCAGCCGCCGAGCACCAAGCCGTAGAACGCGATCGAGCCGACGGCGAAGAAGTACAAAATCCCGATCGGGACGTCGATCCCGTACAGTCCGACTCCGTCCTGGACGTCGCCGAAGGGGATGATCGCCAGGGCGAGCACGCCCGAGAGGACGGGGAGCAGCGGGCCCAAGATGAACAGGGTCGGGATCGCGTTGGCCGGGCGAAACGCCTGCTTCCCCAGGAGCTTGCCTACGTCGGCTAGGGGCTGCAGGATGCCGAATGGGCCTACCCGGTTCGGGCCGTAGCGATGCTGGAAGCGGCCGATCAGCTTCCGCTCCAGCACGGTCATCACCGGCAAGATCGCGAAGACGACGCCGAAGATGACCAGCGACTTGACGATCAGGATCCAGGTGGCTTCGACGTAGTTGGTGTCGGCGAGCGGCAGCATCAGCCGGCCACCTTCTCGATCGTCACGCTGACGGGAACACCGTTGAGCAGGCCGTTGGCGTTGTCCTGCGCCGTTCCCTCGATCATGAAGCAGGCGCCTTCTTGCATCCGCTCCTTGACCGCGACCCGCGCACGCACGCTCGTTCCGTTCTGAGACACGGCTACTTCGTCACCACTCTTGAGTCCCATGCGCTCGGCGTCTCCGGGCGAAAGCTCCACTCGTTGAGTCGGCTCAAGAAAGCGCAGCGGGGGGTTCAGTTCCGTGATTGGGCCGGTCCAGAGATCCCTGTATGTCCCCAGGGTGAGGGGCGCTGTCGGAACCCCCTCCTCACTCGCAGATCCGCGTGGGTTGGACAGGCTGTCCGCGGGCGGGGTCGGCGCGGCTTGCGCAAAACGTTCGGAGGGGGAACCGACATCGCCCTCTATGGGACGGGGGAGGGATGAAGCTGCGGGGCGGTCTTGCCAGCGGATTCCCCTACCTGCTATTTCCGTGTCGTCGATCCCGGCGTAAAAGGGAACCTCTTTAGAGAGAGCTTCGAGGGCCGTGGGCTGGGTGGCGATGCCGTTGTCGTGGCCTAGGGTCGCGGAGAGTTCTGCGAGGACGAGGAGGTTCGAGAGGACCTCGTCGGGGCGGGCGGCGCTGGGGCGGACGCGTTGGAGGCGACCGTCGGGGTGGGTGACCGTTCCGTCTTTTTCGGCGTGGGTCTCAAGCGGGAAGACGACATCGGCCTTGGCTGTCGTGGCGTTCTCGAAGAGGGAGAAGACGACTAGGTGGTCGGCTGCCGTGAGGGCGCGGTCCCAGGCTTCGGTGTCCGGGAAGTCGCGCAGGGGATCGACGCCGAAGAGGATCAGGGATTTGAGCTCGCCGGATTTGAGGGCGGCGCGGATTTCCTCGGTGCTCTTACCGACAGTCGTTTCTGCAAAGCCCGGGCCCGCGTCCGGGAGGCAGCCGACCTCGCGCAGTCCGCGGGCGTTGGTCAGCTCGGGGATCTCCAGGAGACCCGAACCGTCCTTCTCGGGGAGATCGAGAGCGGCAGCGAGGTCGAGCAGGGCGGCGCCGGCGCCTTCACCCTCGCGACCAATCCGCTCCCCCCAAACGACTACGACGCGCTCGGCACCGTGTAGCGCCTCCGTCAGCTCAGAGAGGAATGCAGCGACCCTTCCCGGCGTGTAGCGGACGACCGTCTCAGCACCGCCATCGAGGGCGGTGGGGCGGTCGGTCGCGATGGCCAGCTTGGCGCCGTTGCGGCGGATCGCCTTGCGGATTCGCAAGTCGAGGATCGGGGAGCTGTGGAGGGGGTCGGTTCCGACTACGAGGATCGCGTCGGCGTTGTCGATGTCTCGGACGCGGGCTGAGAGGTTGGGCTGGGAGAGCTGGAGCAGGGTGGAGCGGCTTGGCCCGCGGGAGGTGCGGGACTCGACGTGGGGGGAGCCCAGGGCCTCGCGCATGATGCGCTGGACCAGGTAGCCCTCCTCGTTTGAGGCGTCGCCGACTATCGCCGCTGCAGCGCCGCCCGCCGCGCGCAGGCCCTCCGCCGCCTTGGCGATCGCGTCCTCCCAGTTCGTCGCGCCGCCCCGCAGCCGCGGTCTGGTCACCCGCTCCTCCGCGCCGAACATCTCGAACCCGTAGCGCCCCCGGTCGCAGAGCCAGCCGTCGTCGACCTCGGGGTTGTCGCGGGCGATCACCCGCTTCACCTCCTCGTCGCGCACCGTGAAGCTGACATTGCACTGGCTCGGGCAGAGCGTGCAGACCGAGCCGGCCTGCTCGACGTCCCAGGGCCGGGCGCGGAAGCGGTAGGTGTAGTTGGTCAGCGCGCCGACCGGGCAGAGGTCGGTGATGTTGCCGTGGAACGGCGCCACGTAGGGCCGGTCGTCGAAGGTGCCGACGAAGGTGCGGTCGCCGCGCTCCAGCAGCTGCAGCTGCTCGTCCTCGGCGATCTCTTGGCTGAAGCGGACGCAGCGGTAGCAGAGGATGCAGCGCTCGCGGTCGATCGCGATCAGCGGACTCAGCTCGACTGGCTTCTGGAAATGGCGCTTGGGGTCGGTGAAGCGGCTCTTCCCGGGCCCCCAGCCCATCGTGATGTCCTGCAAGGGGCACTCGCCGCCTTTGTCGCAGACAGGGCAGTCGAGCGGGTGGTTGACGAGCAGGAACTCGACGACTGCGCTCTGCGCCTCTCTCACCTGGTCGGTCCGAGTGTGGACCACCATCCCGTCGCGGACCGGGGTCGAGCAGGAGGTCTGCAGCTTCGGGATCCCCTCGATCTCGACCAGGCACATGCGGCAGGCGCCCACCGGGTCCCCCAGCTTCGGCTCATAGCAGAAGACCGGGATCTCCACGTCGCCTCGCTTCGCCGCGTCGTGGAGCATCTCGCCTTCGATCGCGCGCACCTCGCGCCCGTCGACGATCAGCGTGATTTCTCTGCCGCTCATACCGAGGCCCCCAGCGTCTCCGGGACGCCCTGCACGGCTGCGATCCGGCTGACCTCGTCGAGCTGCGGCCCGGCCTCGGCGATCGTGCGCTCGAACTCGTCGCGGAACTTGCGCACCATCGCCCCCACAGGCATCGCCATCGAGTCGCCCAACACGCAGAGGCAGTTGCCGATGATGTTGTCCTGCACCGAGGCGACGATGTCGAGATCCATCGGGGTCGCCTCGCCGCGCACCACCCGTTCCAGCATCTTCACCGTCCAGTTCGTCCCCTCGCGGCAGGGAGTGCACTTGCCGCAGGACTCGTGGTGATAGAAGCGCGCGGTGCGCAGCGCCATGTGCGGGATGGACACTCGGTCGTCGGCGACGATGATCGAGCCCGAGCCCAGCATCGAGCCCGCCGCCGCCATGTCCTCGAAGCTGTAGGGGAGGTCGAGGTCCTCGGCGGTTAGGACCGGGGAGGAGGAGCCGCCGGGGTAGAAGGCCTTCACCTCGTGGCCCTCCTCAGGCCCGCCCGCCAGGTCGTAGATCAGCTCGCGGGTCGGCACGCCCAGCTCGACCTCGTAGTTGCCAGGCCGCTGCACGCACCCCGACACGGACACCACCTTGGTCCCCGGCGACTGCTCGGTGCCGAAGCCCTTGAACCACTCCGCCCCGTTGGCGACGATCCCGGGAACGTTCGAGAGCGTCTCGACGTTGTTGATCAGGGTCGGCCCGCCGTAGAGACCCTGCACCGCCGGGAAGGGAGGCTTCAGCCGCGGGTTGCCGCGCTTGCCCTCGAGCGCGTCGAGCAACGCCGTCTCCTCGCCGCAGATGTAGGCGCCGGCGCCGCGGTGCACGACCAGCTCGAGGTCGCGGTGGGTGCCGAAGATGTTCTGGCCGAGGTAGCCGGCCTCGTACGCTTCGGCCACCGCGGTGTCGAGGATGTCTCCCTGCAGGTTGTACTCGCCGCGGATGAAGATGAAGGCGTGGCCGGCGTCGGCGGCGAGCGCCGCGATCGCGATCCCCTCGATCAGCTGGTGCGGGTTCTTCTGCATCAGCTCCCGATCCTTGAACGCCCCCGGCTCGGACTCGTCGGCGTTGCAGCAGAGGTACTTGTTCATCTCTCCCCGCGGCAGGAAGGAGGCCTTTTTGCCCATCGAGAAGCCGGCCCCGCCCCGCCCGCGCAGGCCGGAGTCCTCCAGCTCCTTCAAGATCTCGTCGGCCTCCAGCTCCTTGTAGGCCTTCTCAAGAGTGGAATAGCCGCCGTATCTCCTGTAGCCGGCGAGTGTCCGCAGCTCCGGGTCGTCGGCGTGCTTCAGTAGGACGCGCGTCTCAGGCATCGGGCCCTCCCGCCAGGGGGCGCTTCGCCAGCGCCTTGTCCGGGAGCACGTCCTGCCCCGCCGCCAGCTGCTTGATCGCGGTCGCTGCGTCCCCGTTCTCCAGCGGTCCGAAGTAGCGCTCGTCGATCGAGGCCATCGGCGCGATGTCGCAAGCGCCCAGGCACTCGAACCCGGTGACGAAGACATCCTCGCCCTCGGCCGCGGCGCAGAAGGCGTCCAGCAGCTCGTCCCCGCCTCGCATCCAGCAGCTGAGGTTGGTGCAGACGGCGACCTTGTGGTTGCCGACCGGCTCGGTATGCAGCAAGTCGTAGAAGCTGGCCACCGACTCCAAATAAGCGGGAGTAACCCGCATAACCGCCGCCGCCTGTCGAATCCCCTCGGGCGTGCACCATCCGTACAACCGCTGCACCGCCCAAAGCGCAGGAATGGAGGCCGATCTCCGATCCGGGTAACGCGCCATCAAGGCTTCGATGCGCTCCCGCAACTCCGCAGGGCAATCGACCTCATGAAGCTCAGGGATCTCTTCAGGGGACCGATCCGGGACGCGTCCCTCAGTCAGGGCGGGATCGACCGGCAGGTGATTCACCTGTCCACCCCTCCCAAGATCGGATCGAGCATCCCCAGGCTGGCGATCATGTCGGCGACGTAGCCGCCGACCGACATGTCCTTGAACGCCTGCAGGTTGACGAACGAGGGGTCGCGGAAGTGCACCCGGGCAGGCTTCGCAGAGCCGTCGGCGAGGACGAAGCAGCCCAGCTCGCCGCGCGGGCCTTCGATCGAGTAGTAGGTCTCGCCGGGCGCCACCCGGTAGCCCTCGGTCACCAGCTTGAAGTGGTGGATCAGCGACTCCATCGAGGTTGGGAGCTCCGAGCGCGGCGGCAGCACGTACTTGCGGTCGTCGGCGATGAAGGGGCCCTCCGGCAGGGCGTCGAGCGCCTGCTCGACGATCCGCACCGACTCAACCATCTCGGCAAGCCGCACGCGATAGCGGTCGTAGTTGTCGCCGACGGTGCCGACCGGGATCTTGAAGTCAAGCTCGGGATATGCGAGGTAATCGAACGCCTTGCGCAGGTCCCACGGCTCGCCCGCGGCTCGCAGCAGCGGCCCGGTCACACCCAGCTCCAGCAGTCGCTCGCGCGGGACGATCCCGACCCCCTTCGTCCGCGAGAGGAAGACCTCGTTGCGGTCGAGCAGCGCCTGGTACTGGCCGACCCGCACCGGCATGTCGGCGATGAACTCGCGCAGCTTCGCCTCGAAACCGAGCGGGATGTCCTCGATCAGGCCGCCGACCTGGAAGTAGCGGGTGTGCATCCGCTGTCCTGCCGCCATCTCGAACAAGTCGAGGATCTTGTCCCGCTCGCGGAAGCAGTACCAGAGCATCGAGATCGCGCCGAGGTCGAGCGCCGTCGTTCCCAGCCAGACGAGGTGGGAGTGGATGCGGTTCAACTCGAGGAAGATCGTCCGCAGGTACTTGGCGCGGGGCGGGATCTCGAGGTCGACCAGCCGCTCGACCGCGCCGCAGAAGGCCTCCATCTGGAAGAAGTAGGAGACGTAGTCCATCCGTTCGACGAAGGGGATGACCTTCCAGTAGGGGTGCGCCTCGCAGGACTTCTCGATCCCGGTGTGCACGTAGCCGATCACCGGCTTCAGGTCCCTCACCACCTCACCCTCGAGGTCGACGACCAACCGCAGCACTCCGTGCGTCGCCGGATGGTGCGGCCCGATGTTGACCGTCATCACCTCGGTGGTGCGGTCTTCGGTCAGCGTCTCAGCCACGATCGCCCTCGTTGTATGTGAAGAGGACGGGTTCCCCGCCAACGGGGAAATCGCGCCGCTGTGGCCAGCCGACGTAGTCCTCGGGGAGGAGGATTCGAGTTAGATCGGGATGACCGTTGAAGACGATCCCGAACATGTCGTAGGCCTCGCGCTCCTGGAACTCGGCGGTGGGGAACAGTTCCACACAGGAGTCGATCTTCGGATCCTCACTCAGCATTGCCTTTACTCGCAGCCGTTCCACCCGATCGCGGTTCAGGAGTTCGTAGTGGACTCCGAAGCGGGGGGAGGCGGGGAGGTAGTCGGCGGCGTGCAGGCTGGAGAGGAACGTGTATCCCTGGCCCGGCGCGTCGCGCAACCAGCGCAGCACGCCCAGCGCCTGCGCCGAATCGACGACAAGTGCCGCCTGGCCGCGGTCGAAGCTGGTGTCGAGCACCGCGCCGGGGTGGTCCTGCTCGATCTCCCCCCGGATCAGCTCCAGCCCGGGGGCGTCAGGCATTTACCAGCTCCCGCGCAGCCTCATACGCCGCGAGCGCTTCGGCGCTCGGCGCGCTGCGCGGCCCACCGCGCGCCCACTCCTCGGTCCCGGCGGCGTTGTAACGCTGCCGCCAGCCCGGGTCGGGATTGCCCTGGATCTTGCGCTGCAGCTTGGTGAAGCCGTAGAGCACCGCCTCCGGTCGCGGTGGGCAGCCGGGGATGTGGAGGTCGATCGGCATGAACTTGTCGGCGCCCTGCACCACGGCGTAGTTGGAGAACATCCCGCCGCTGGAGGAGCAGGCGCCCATCGAGATCGCCCACTTCGGTTCCAGCATCTGGTCGTAGAGGCGGCGGACGACCGGCGCCATCTTGATCGAGACTCGGCCCGAGAGGATGATGAAGTCCGCCTGGCGCGGGGAGGCCCGCAGCGCCTCGGCGCCGAAGCGGGCCAGGTCGTAGCGGGCGGTGACGAGGGAGATCGGCGCCTCTATCGCGCAGCAGGCAAGGCCGAAGGTGAGCGGGAACATCGAGTTCGAGCGCGCCCAGTTGAGCATCTTGTCGAAGTTGGTCATCACGACCCGCTCCTCGACGTAGCGCTCCAGCTCCTCACCCTCGAGGTCGCCGCGAAGCATGTCGCGGGCGCGCAGCTGGCGGTCGCGCATCGTCTGGCGCTCTACTTCCAATCCAGCGCCCCCTTCCGCCAGACGTAGACGAAGGCGACCAGCAGCAGGATGACGAAGAGGACCAGCTCGGCGAGGACGAAGACGCTGTCGGCCCCCTTCATGATCGCCCCGACCGGGTAGAGGAAGACGACCTCGATATCGAAGAGGATGAACAGCATCGCGACGAGGTAGAAGCTGATCCCGAAACGGAAGCCGCGCGCCGCCTCGACCGGGATGCCCGACTCATACGGCGAGTCCTGGCGGCGCATCGCCGCGGTGGGCCGCTTCGGCCGCTTCGGGCCGATCACGTGGTTGAGCATCGCGAAGGCGCTCCCGACCACGAGGCCAAGGACGCCGAAGACGAGAATAGGCAGGTAGCTGTTCAGCACAGGGGACTCCGGTGTGAACCGGCGGGACACTTTGCCGCCGTCCCGACGCTCACAACCGCTGTTATACACCCACCTTGTGACAACTTGCTACATAGTGATTTTCCGCATCAGTAAGCGGAATCCCGACCCTTTAAGGCGGATATAGGATGGCCGAGGTCCACCTCGTCGTTGGCGTCTCGGTCCTGCTGCTGAACCTCGTCGCGGGGGCGCTCGGCGGCGCCGCCTGGTTTCGCAACCGGCAGTCGGTGCCCTTCTGGTACCTGCTCCGCGCCGCCCAGGCCGCGGTCTTCCTACAGGTGATGTTGGGGGGCCTGCTCGTCTTCACCGGCCACGAGGCTGCGGACGACCTCCACTACCTCTACGGCGTCCTGCCCCTCGTCGTCTCCTTCCTCGCCGAAGGCGCCCGCGCCGGCGCCGCCGAACGCGAACTGGGCGACGTCGACTTCGAGACCCTCCCCTCCGAGACCCAACAATCCCTCGCCCTTGCCATCGTCCGCCGCGAGATGGGCATCATGGCCGTCAGCTGCGGCGTCATCTTCTTCCTAGCCCTCCGCGCCGCCGGCACCAGCAGCGCCTTCTAGACGACTTCAGCGGCGGCGGCGTTGGCCGGACTTCTTGCGGCCGCGGGCTTCGAGCTTGGAGCGGGATGACTCGGCGGCGGGGACGCGCTGGAGACCGATTAGCTGGGGGATCAGCAGCTCCTCGGCGCAGCGGCGGTGCCAGTGGTGGTGGTCGGTGCCGCCTAGACGGCGGACGTACTGGACGATCGTGTGGTCGGCCCCGATCTCGACCTCGCCGTGGCAGCCGGGGCAGCGGTAGAGCTTCTGGGAGATGCCGCGGATCAGCCAGGCTTCGTCGCCCTCATCGGTCCGCCCTTTCAGACTCCAGCGGGTGCTCGGGACGTCGCCGTGCCCGCCCACAGTCGCTCAGGGGCGAGCGGCCGCTTGGCGGTCTTGGGCGATTTGGATCGCGGCGACGATGGCGAAGAGGGTGCCGGTCGCGATGTGGAAGACGCCGTCGCTCGCGTTGTTGGGAAAGGTGAAGACCCACGCCGGTTGGGTGGAGAAGAGCGCCCAGATCCCGGTGGAGATCAGCGCCGCGGCGACGTAGATCGCGTAATACAGGGCCCACTTCGGCTTCAGCGCGAAGTAGAAGGCGGGCAGGAAGAGCAGGAATCCGGAGAGCGCGTGAACGCCGTTGAAGTCGACCCACAGCACGCGTTGGGTCTGCGCGTCGTCCCCGAACGAGAAGCTCGGCTCGGCGATCAGCCCGGCCACCGACCAGAGGAGCTGCAGCGCCGCCAGGACCACGATGCCTTTCTGGGCGAAGGTCCAGGGCTCCCGCTTGGCTTGCGCGGCGACGGCCTCCATGGCCGAGGAGATTACTTAGAGCTTGAGATTGCCTATACCCCAGGACAGTCGGTTCACTCGGGAGCGTTGCCACAGGCTGCCCGAAAGATGTAGCCCTGACGGCAGGTCGTTTCCTGTTTCAGCCGTTCTTGGGCAGCTTGCAGAGCCGCTTGGTCTGTGCCGAAGTCTCTGGCGATCTTTGCCGAGAGCAGTTGGGTGCGAAGGCCGGATAGAATGTCCTGGCGGGTCATCCCCAACTGCGCGAGGCGGTTCTTGAAGGCGTTTTCGCTGAGGTGCCCTTGCTTCTTCAGGTTGGCGAGAGCGGCGTTCACCTCCTTCGCGGTGACGACTACATCCTTCTCCCCTGCCAGCTTCTCCAATTGCGCGGATTGGAGCAGTTGCGACATCACCTGGTCGCGCAGGCGGACAAAGTCCTCCTTGCACATGACCTTGAGATTGAAGTCCGCAAGCGCATTGCCCTCCCTGCGCTGGGCAGCGATGCACTTGGCGTATGACGGTGGGTCGGGCGGTACCGGCGACGCGATCAGCGGCGCCGTGCGTTGCTCCTGCTTGGTGGCGATCGCCAGGGCCCGGTCGAATTCCTTCTCTGTGACCGGCTGTCCGCCCACCGCCGCCACGGCTCCCGCCGGGACCGCCTCGTCGGTTTCCGAGTCCTCGCTGCACCCCGAGGCAAGCAGCGACAGCACCAGGACAGCGCCAAGCGCGACGCCCTGCGAGAGAGCAACCCCTGCATCGGCGGGGATTCTATGGTTCTCGTCGCGCCAGGGCGCCAAGATTTAGAGACCCTTACGTTCCAGCCAGCGGCCGGTAGGCGCCCTGGTGGAAGACCAGCGGATCTCCCTCGTTCGTCTCCACGCTTCTCACCTCGCCGGTGACGATCACGTGGTCGCCGCCAGCGATCACGTCGCGCAGCTCGCAGGCGACCCGGACCAGGGCAGCGTCGATCGCCGGCACCCCGTCGCGCTCGCTCCACGCGACTCCCGCCCACTTGTCCGCGACCGGCGCCTTGGTCGCGAAGGCGCGGGCGATCTCTTCCTGCCCCGCGTGCAGGACGTTGACCCCGAAGCGGTTGGCCGCCTGCACCGCCAGCAGCGTGCGCGATCCCCGGTCCAGGCAGGCCAGCATCAGCATCGGCTCCAGGGAGAGGGAGCTGACCGCGTTCGCGGTCGCCCCGGACGGCCCATCGGGCCCGGTCGCCGTCACCACCGTGACGCCCGTGGGCAGCATGCCTATCGCAGCGCGGAAGCGGGCGGGGTCAGGGGGACTCATGGCTGGGCCAGACAATATGATGCGCGCCGCGTGCGCCCAGTCTGGATCACATCTCTGGCCATCGCCTCTGCCCTTGGGCTAGCCGCCTGCGGCTTCGGCCAGGAGGGGATCTCGGTCTCCCAGGACGACCCCAACTACAACGGGGCGGTCCTCTTCGCCACCCACTGCTCCGGTTGCCACACGCTGAGCGCCGCCGGCACGCAGGGGACCGGCAACCGCGGCGAGCGGACGCAGGGGCCGAACCTCGATCAGCGAACCGAGACCTACGCAGATGCCCTCTTCGCGATCCAGAACGGCGGCTTCTCCGGGGCGATCATGCCCCAGAACATCGTGGTCGGCCGCGAAGCCGAGGAGTTGGCGCGCTTCGTCGCCGCCTACGCGGGGCAGGACGCCGAAACCTCGCCGCGACCCGGCGAGGCTCCCTAGCGCGGGGGCGCCATGCTGGATCTGAAGCTGATCCGCTCCGACCCTGAGCGGGTCAAGGCGGCGCTGGCCCGGCGCGGCGCCGCCCAGGAAGTCGACGAACTGCTGGCCCTAGACGCGCGCCGCCGCGAGCTGCTGCCCGAGATCGAGGGTGCCCAGGCCGAGCGCAAGTCCCTTTCCAAGCGGATTGGCGAAGTGAAACAGGGGGGAGAGGATGCGCAGGAGTTGATGGGCGAGGTCGCGGGCCTGAAGGAGAAGATCGAGTCCGGCAAGGCCGAGCTGGAGCAGGTCGACGCGGAGCTGGAGCGGATCGTCGCCTCCCTTCCCAACCTCCCCGACCCCGACGCCCCCGACGGGATGACCGAGGAGGACGCGGTCGTGATGCGCGAGGTGGGGGACCGCCCCGAGTTCGACTTCGAGCCCCGCGACCACCTGGAGATCGGCACCGAGCTTGGCCTGATCGACATCGAGTCGGCGGCGCGGCTCTCCGGCTCCCGCTTCGCCTACCTGAAGGGGGACCTGGTGCTGCTCGAGCTGGCCCTGGTCCGCTTCGCGATCGACCTGGTGCGCGCCGAGGGCCACGAGCCGGTGGTTCCCCCGGTCCTGGTCCGCGAGGAGGCCCTCTACGGGACCGGCTTCCTTCCCGGCGACCGCGACCAGATCTACGAGATCCCCAAGGACGAGCTCTTCCTGGTCGGCACATCGGAGGTCTCCCTCGCCGGCCTGCATGCCGACCAGATCCTCGACCCCGGTGCGCTGCCGCTCCGCTACGCCGGCTTCTCGACCTGCTTCCGCCGAGAGGCCGGTGCCGCCGGCCGCGACACCCGCGGCATCTTCCGCGTCCACCAGTTCGACAAGGTCGAGATGTTCTCGTTCGTCGAGCCGTCCGAGTCGGCAGCCGAGCACGAGCGGCTGCTGGCGATCGAGGAGCGCATCCTCGCCGAGCTGGAGATTCCTTACCGCGTCGTCAACGTCGCCGCCGGCGACCTCGGCGCCCCCGCCGCGAAGAAGTACGACTGCGAAGCCTGGATCCCCAGCCAGGGGCGCTACCGCGAGCTGACCTCCTGCTCCAACACG
>Ga0075433_10000420_pt1 | contig 27106 bp, 21 predicted proteins | sample RhiMethybrSRZTD2_FD_75299 | JGI IMG/M metagenome (GOLD analysis project Ga0075433, IMG submission 75299) | Populus rhizosphere microbial communities from Tennessee, USA - Rhizosphere MetaG P. TD hybrid SRZTD2 | ecosystem: Host-associated > Plants > Roots > Rhizosphere > Soil | place: USA... | reverse complement strand
GACCCCTCGGCGTCGGTCGTCACTAACCGGTTGTAGCTTCCGCGACTGGATAGACGCACCTCCGCACCACGAACCGGAGCTCCGGTATCCGCGGTCGTCACCAGCCCTTTGATGTTGGCCGTCATCGGATCCACGCGCACAGCGATCTGTCTCGTCTGCGCCGCGAGATCGAGCGCGGAGAGCAACAGAGCTCCAAGGACAAGGAGAGTCTGCGAAGGAACTTTCATCGCTCCTCCACTTTCAACTCGAGGGCCCGTCTCTCGTCGTCAGCCAGCGAGAAGGGCACGGCGGCATTGCGGATGCTCGTCAGAAATTCCGGATCGAGGTGCTCTCCATCGTCGAGGTAATCAGTGGCGTAAGCGAGATAGCGCTCTTCCGGCGGCAGGCCGAGGATGCGGAACTTGCCGCTGGCGTCAGCTTGAACGCGCCGGATGTATCGCGTTCGCTGACCCCATTTCGCAGAGTTCTCCGGAAACACGACGATCTCGCGAGTGGTCGTGGCATCGGCCGCGGTCACCGTGCCAGCGACCTCGGTCAGTCGATTGGTCAGGACGACACGCGCGATGCCCTGTTGACTGGAGGAAAGCTCGATCGTGCTGTCGAGTGCGTCGGCATCGTTTACCGTGATCGACTTCACTCGCCAGTCGTCTGGGAGACCCTCGACGGTGAGACGAAATGGCTCGCTCAGAGAGTCGATTCCGAACGTCGGCCCCTCTCCGCTGTCGAGCACCGTTCCACTTTCGCGCGCCGAGAAGGCGACGACGGTCAGCTTGGGCGGCAGCGCTTTCGACACGCCGGCGTCGGCCACAATCGACCCCCGTAGCGTTGCCGGGCGGCCGGTCACGAGCGTGATGCCCGTCAGCTCGTTGCCGTCGACCGTGACTGGCATGGATGCCGATTCGTCCGGACCATCTCCACGCAACGACGCCTTCAATATGTAACGTCCCGGCGCGACATCGGCCAAGGTGAACGTACCGTCTGATCGAGTGACACCGCCCGTTCCTATCGGAACGCCGAGCTCGGACGATTCCGACACGAGATTGAGGAACGCATCCGCCGGACCACCCGATCCGCTCAACACGACACCGGATATTCGGGTGGGTCGAACCGGCAGCAGAGGAAAGGTTGCGGTCGCTTCGCCGCCGAGGCCAAGCTTGATGCGCTGAGCCTCGGCCAGATCGCCTGTGCCTGGGAAATACGTTGGCGCATAGGTCGTCTCGACGATCGAATCGATTGGCGCAACGCGGAGACTCGCCGCCACGTAGTAGTCGCCCGGCGGCAACCCGTAGACACGGAACGCACCCGTGTCATCGGTCAGGTCTGCGAGACCGACGGTTTTGAGACGACGGGCGCCCTGCTCCATGCGCGCACGGTAGACGCGAACCTGCACGCCGCTGGCGGAATCGCCGGCTCCGTTATAGATGCGCCCCGAGATCGCGCCGCCTCGTGTGAGCGGAATGTCAGCGGTGAACTGTTGTCCCCGAGCGAGTGAGATTGGTTGCGGCGGCTGGAATGGGCGGCGCTGCCCGAACTGCCAACTGACATACCCACCTTTGGAGGCCGTAATCTGCCAGGCGCCCGCGGCCAGTCGATCGAAGCGGTACGCGCCGTTCTCGTCGGTCTTGGCGACCAGTCGAGCCCCGCTCCCATACAACGCTTCCACGTCGGCAGCGCGGACGGGTGAGTTCGAGTCCGCCGTGAGGACATGGCCGGTAATGGACGATGTGCCGGTCGGGACTCCAGGCCCGACAGGATTAGCCGGCCTGCTCTGTCGCGCCTGTGCCGAGGCGGTCTGATCGAGAGCGATCAGAAACGCGAGGATCACGGCGAGGAGGCGCGCGAGCGCGGCAGTGTCTCGCATCATTCTTCCGTCACCCACGTAGCGGTGAAAAACGCGTAGACGCCCAACCTCCAACTCCCAAGCAGCTGATACCTTGAAAGTTGGAAATTGGAAGTTGGGAGTTGACAGCGCCACTCCAAAATCCGGCCGCCGACCGTCAGTTTACTCGTCTTAGAAGCGCTCGCGCCGCCAGCTTGCCGCTGGTTCCGGTCATGAACCCGCCAGGGTGCGTGCCGGCTCCACACAGATGGAGCCCTCGAATCGGGCTGCCGTACCCCGCGTGGCCGAGCAGCGGCCGCATCGTGAACAACTGATCAAGGGCGAGCTCCCCATGGAACACGTGCCCGCCACTCAGTCCCAGCTGGGCCTGCAGGTCAGAGGGAGTCACGACGTCGGCTGCGACGACGAGCGAGCGGATGCCTGGTGCGTACGTCTCGAGAGTGTCCAGCGTGTGAGCGAGCAGCATGTCCTTTGCCACATGCCATTCGCTTCCGCGCAGTGCAAAAGGTGCGTAATGCGCATAAATCGATGCAACGTGAGCGCCCTTCGGTGTCAGTTCTGTATCGACGATCGACGGAATCGTTATGTCGAGCCACGGTGCTGTCGAGAGCTCTCCGTACTTCACGCAATCGAATGCGCGCTCGAGGTAGTCGAGATCAGGCCCGATGTGAATCCTGCCGGCGGCCGCCTTCGGATCGGTTAGACCGTGGAACGCCGGCAACGAGGCGAGCCCGAGGTTCACCTTCGCAACCGTGCCGGAGGCCCGATAGTTGCGCACCTTGGTGGCAAATTCCGGGGCCAGCTGTGCCGGGTCAACGAGCTGAAGGAAGGTCGTCCTCGGATCCAAGCCGGACACAACAGTGCCGCATTTGATTTCGTGTCCGTCTGCGACAACCGCGGTGACGCGCTCATTGTCAACGACAATGCGCTCGACGGTGATGCCGGTACGGATTTCGGCACCGGCAGCGCGCGCGGCAGCCGCCATCGCATTCGTGACCGCCCCCGGTCCTCCGCGAGCGCGAATCGATCGTCCTCCCGCGCGGCGCCGGCACGCTTCGCGCAGAAGCAACACGAGGGAGCTGCCCGCGGAGCGCGGACCGAGCATCGTGCCCGAGACGCCAGGTCCTGCGAGCATTGCCTGCAGCCGCTCATCCTCGAACCATTCCGCCATCAGGTCGGAAACGGCCATCGGCAACCAGCGGAGGAGACGATAGCCGTCGCGCTTGCCGAGTGAACGAAAGCGGCGTCCTGTTTTCAACAGGCTCCATAGATCGCTTGCGCTCGGCGAGTCGATGTCTGGCGGCGTCGAGTCGAAGGTGGCGCCGATCACAGCCGCCAACCGCTCGATGCTTGCACGAAATGCCGCGTATGCCTCTGCGTCCCTTGCGTTGATCGCCCGCAACGACTCGACACTGGCGCCGGTGTCGTCGCGCAAGACCAACAGGGGCCGGCCAGGTGCTGGCGCGCAAGCGAGCGCGGGAAGCGGAATGAATTCGACCCCATGGCGTTTCAGGTCGAGGTCTCTCACGATCTCTTCATCGAGCAGGATCTCATGTGAGAGGCTCGGGCACTTGAAACCGGGGTGGATCTCCGTCGTGACCGCGCCACCACCGACGTGCGCCTGCTTGTCCAGTACAAGTGGCCGACGGCCGGCCTTGGCGAGGTAGAAGGCGGCGACCAGGGCGTTATGACCGGCGCCAATGATGATCGCGTCGTGCATAGTTGCGGAGGTCACTACGCGAGATCGGCTAGTCGTCGTTTACCAGTGTCCGGGTGAACCTCAGCGACACTGCAACCGGCACGGTGCACAACAGCAGCACAACCACGAGCCACGCGACGATGGTGTCGTTCGCGAGGTTGGTGGTCGTCGTGGCCGCACTGGCTGGACCTTCGATGGCCAGCGACACGAAGCCGGCGATGAGCGCTACAAACGCGGCGGCGGTTGCAACGATTCCAGGAAGCGCCCTCGCCCATGGGAAGGGAATCGCGGGTGGCGCCGCGGCCTCGGCGTGAACAGCGTCCATGACGCGTGCCACGAAGCCAGACGAGGGCACGATGTCGTCGTCTCTCAGGAAGCGGTCGAGGTCATCGCGTCGCATGGAGCAGCTTCCTCCGTAGCATATCGCGCCCGCGCGATAGACGTGCCTTCATCGTCCCTTCAGGCAAGCGCAGGCTCTGGGCCGCCGTCACGATGTCCATGCCGTGAAAATAGAAGAGCACCAGAGCGTCGCGATACTTGGGCGGCAAGGTCTTGAGCGCGCGTTGAACCAGGCGACGCTGTTCGCGGTCCTCCAGGTCTGGCTCGGTGCCGCGAGGATCGGCCGGTTCCGCTATCTCATCGAGTCCGACCGTCCGCGGAGGGATCCGCCGAATCTCCGTCCGGTACAGGTTGGCGGCCAGCGCAAAGAGCCACGTAGAAAAGGCCGCCTCACGGCGCCATTTCGCGAGCCCGCGGAACGCTTTGACGAAGGCTTCCTGGGCCATTTCCTCGGCGCGACCGCGGTCGTGGCAAAAGCGGTAAGCCATATTGACGAGCGGACCCTGCCAGCGGCGAACGATCTCCTCGAATGCGGAGAGATCTCCCTGCAGTACGCGATCAACGGCTCGCTCGTCGTCCGCCGCGCTCACGACCTGCCCGACATGTCGACAGTGAGACTACCTCCATGCTCGATAGGTTGCGTTTTGTTTTCAACGTAAGAAAACGCAACCTGCCCGGGACGGCCGATGTCTCACCGACCGAAGCGCGCGAAAGGCGTGCGGGAGGGAATCAGTGGGGCTGTTCCTGTTCTTGAGCGTTGCCGTCGCCTCGGTCTTCACGTTCATCGCTGTGATCGCCTGGGCGGGCGAACGGCGCAAAGAGCGCGAAGCCTACTATCACAGCGAAGTGGTGAAGAAGATCGCGGAGTCGCCGGGTTCAGGCGTTGCGGCTCAGGAGTACATGCGCGAGCGTCAGCGCATCTCCGACCGGAACACGCGCGGGACACTCAGGCTGGTCGGCCTCATTCTCTTCGCCGCTGGCGGCGGCCTGATGATTTTTTTTGACGCGCTGCGCGAGGGCCCGCCTCCCGCGTTGGGTGCCATTCCGATGCTGGTGGGGCTCGCGCTCCTTTTCTACGGGCAGTTCCTGGCGCCGAAGGATTGAAGCCTATCGCGTCTCGGCGAGGATCGTTTTGGCAGCGTTCCGTCCCGGCGCACCCATGATGCCCCCGCCGGGGTGCGTCGCTGAACCGCACATGTAGAGACCGCGGATTGGCGTTCTGTACTGCGCCCATCCCGGTGCCGGCCGCAGGAAGAACAGCTGCTCGAGCGACAACTCTCCCTGAAAGATGTTGCCTTCGGAAAGTCCCCACTCGCGCTCGAGATCGAGCGGTGTCACAACCTGCCGATGCAGCACGATGTTGCGAAGGTTCGGTGCGTACTGCGCGAGTGTGTTGATGACGGTATCGCCGAACGCCTCGCGTTGATCGTCCCACGTACCTTCTTTCAGCCGGTACGGCGCGTATTGCACGAAGCACGAGATCACGTGCTTTCCGGGTGGGGCGACGCTCGGATCGGTCAGCGATGGAATGACCATGTCGATGTATGGCTGCCGCGAGAAACGGCCGTACTTCGCGTCGTCGTACGCGCGCTCCATGTAGTCGATGCTGGGCGAAATCGAGATCGCGCCCCGCAGGTGCGTACCGGGCCCTGGCAGGCACGTGAACTCAGGGAGCGCATCGAGCGCCAGGTTCACTTTCGCCGACGATCCGCGGAATCGATAGTGATGGATGTCCTCGACGAACTCGTCCGGCAGCTGGCCAGGCTCGATGAAACGAAGAAACGTCAATCGAGGGTCGACGCTCGAGGCGACGATGCGGGCGTGGATCTCGTCGCCGTTTGTCAGCACGACGCCGTGCGCCTGATTGCCGCGCACGAGGATACGCTCGACCTCGACCTGCGATCGGATCTCGACTCCGGCGGCCCGTGCCGCGCTCGCGATCGCGTTTGAGATCGCGCCGGTACCGCCGCGCGACAGTCCCCACGAACGGAACGCCCCGTCGATTTCTCCCATGTAGTGATGGAGCAGGACGTAAGCCGTGCCGGGCGACCGCACGCCAAGAAAGGTTCCGATGATCCCCGATGCCGACATCGTTGCCTTGAGCACGTCGGTCTCGAACCACTGGTCGAGAAAGTCGACGGCGCTCATCGTCATCAACTGGATCTGGTTGTACTGATCGCCGCGCGGCAGGCGCCGAAAGCGTTGCAGCAGAAAGAGGAGCTGCTTGAGGCCACGTGGGTCGAGCGATGTCGGATCCGGCGGCAACATGCCGAGGATGGGACGGACGAACCGCCCCATTTCGACCATCGCGCGGCCGTACTCGTCGTAGGCCTCCGCATCGAGGCGCGAATGGCGCGCGATTTCGCGCCGTGTCTTCGCGTGGTCGTTGACCCGCCACAAATAGTCGCCGTTCGGCATCGGCGTGAACGTGCCATCGAGTGGCAGGATTTCGAGGCCGTGGCTCGGCAGGTCCAGTTCCCGGATGATTTCCGGGCGCAGCAGCGAGACGACGTACGAGCAGACGGAGAAGCGAAAGCCCTTGAACACCTCTTCGGTAACGGCGGCGCCGCCGAGGACATGGCGGCGCTCGAGCACGAGCACCTTCCGCCCGGCCTTCGCCAGATATGCCGCGGTTGTCAGGCCGTTGTGCCCACCGCCGATGACGACGACGTCGTGAGTCATCCCGCCCATCGTAGGGCAACTGGGGCAAGGTCCGATACACTCTTGGCGTGGCGAGCCTAACTGAAGCGATCGACATCAAGCGAAAGACGTTCTTCGAGTTCGAGAACGCGCCGTACGTCTGCATCGACGTCGAGGTCTCGCGGCCGACGGCGCGCGGTGGTCAGACGCTGGTGCGCGTCAAGATGCGCAACCTGCTGACGCGGGCGGTGTTCGACAAGACATTCAAGGCGGGAGAGAAGTTCGGCGAGCCCGATCTGGTTCAGGTGTCGGCCACGTTCCTCTACTCGGACGGCGATGGCTATCACTTCATGGATCAGGAGAGCTTCGAGACGCTCACGCTCGGTAGCGATACCGTTGGCGACGACCGCGAGCTCCTTGTCGACAACGTGGCGGTTCAGATCCTGAAGTACAACGGCAACCCCATCGCCATTCAGTTTCCGCCGCACGTAGAGTTGACCGTGGCACACACCGAGCCCGGGGTGCGCGGTGACACCGCATCCGGCGGCGTGACGAAGGCGGCGACGCTCGAAACGGGTTTGCAGATTCGAGTGCCGCTCTTCATCAAAGAAGGCGAGAAGGTCAAGGTCCATACCGAGACCCGCGAGTTCGCGGGCCGCGCCTGACGGCGTTCCGTACGTAGTGTCCGACAGTGGCGAAGGCGGTTAGCCGGACCTCGACTTGACAGTCTTTCGCTGACATAGACAGACTATGTCATGCCGAAAGACGCTATCCCGCCCGGCACCCTTCACCTGCTGATTCTGCGCACCCTGGCGCGTGACGGTGAGCAGCACGGCTTCGAGATCGCCGAATCGATCGAGCGCCTGTCGAGCAATGTGCTGACGGTGGAAGAGGGATCGCTCTATCCCGCGTTGCAGCGTTTGCTGGCGAACGGGTGGGTCACAGCAGAGTGGGGCACGACTGGTGGCAACCGCCGCGCGCGGTACTACCAGCTGACCAGGGCCGGGCGTAAGCAACTCGACGTCGAGGAGACGCAGTTCCTTCGCGTCACTGACGCCATCGTTCGCGTCCTCCAGGCAGGGTGACACGCGTGTCCCGGCTCGCCGCTCTCCGTCACCGGCTGTTTACGCTCTTCCGACGTGCCAGGGCGCATCGCGATCTTCAGGAGGAAATGCAGCTCCATCTCGCGTTGCGGGGCGAGCAGCTGGAGTCTCGAGGTTTGGCCTCGGAAGACGCGCGGATTGCCGCTGCACGACGGTTCGGCAATGCCCTGCGGTTGAAAGAAGAGAGCGTCGACGCATGGGGCTGGCGCTGGCTCGAGCAGTTCGCGCAGGACCTCCGCTTTGCCTGCCGCACGTTGATTAAGGCGCCAGGCTTCACCGTCATCATCGTGCTCACACTGGCGTTGGCCACTGGTGCCACGACCGCCATCTTCAGCATCGTCAATGGCGTATTGCTGCGACCGCTGCCATTTGCGGATCCGGACAGGTTGGTGCAAATCTACGGTCGCGTCTGGGCCGAAGATCGCGGGGAGCCCGATCCCGTGACGGGCCCGGTTGGTGTGTTTGCCCTGACGGCGTTTGAGTCGCAAAGCACCACCTTCGATGGCTTCACCGCCTACGATCTGTCGACGAAGCACCTCGACGGTCCCGCGGGGCCGGAACGCCTGACGGCCATCTCCGCCGACCTCGACTTCTTCTCGCTGCTCGGTGTTCAACCTCAGGCCGGGCGCACGTTCCAGGCCGGTGATCCTGTGACCGTCGTCGTCCTCAGTGGACCATTGTGGGAGCGGCGGTACGCGCGCGATCCGGCGATCGTCGGGCGCTCAATCACGCTCGACGGACGCCCGTATACCGTCATCGGGGTGATGCCGAACGCTTTCCAGTTCCCGTACCGTGCCGCGTCGCTTCTTGACGCCGCGCTGCCGGAATCGCGGACCGACATCTGGGTGCCGACGCAGATTCCTTCGAACGTTCCGCCAGGGCTGGCGCGACGGGAGCGAGTGACGGCCCGACTGAAACCAGGCGTATCGCTCGACGCCGCCGCTGCGGAACTCCGAGTGATCGCCTCACGCGTCGAGTCCGACGACTATCGTGGAACAAAGATTCGCGTTGGCGTTCGCGTTGTGCCTCTTGCCGCCGAAGTGATCGAGCCGATTGGGCAATCGCTGTGGCCGCTCTTCGCGGCCGTGGGGATGGTGCTCCTGGCCGCCTGCGCGAACGTGGCGAATCTATTGCTAGCCCGAATGACGGTTCGATCGGGTGAGATTCTGACGCGCACGGCGCTCGGAGCGGGACGGCTTCGCATGACGAGACAATTCGCGGCCGAGGGGCTGCTGCTCTCTTCGCTGGGAGGGCTGCTCGGCCTCATCGTCGCGCGTTGGGGCACCGACCTGATCGTGCGTCTCGGCGCGGCCTGGATCCCGCGCGCACACGAAGTGGCGTTCGACAGTCGGTCGTTTACCTTCCTCGCGATCGTATGTGTGACGACGGCCGTCTTGTTCAGTGTTGCGCCAGCGTTGCAATCACTTCGACTCAACGTACGGCTGGCGCAAGTCGGCGGCCACGCCGTTATGGGCCGTCCGTACGCGCGAGTCCGTGACGCTCTCGTCATCACTGAAGTTGCAATGGCTTTCATCCTGACGCTGGGTGCGGCGTTGGTGATGCGCGAAGTGGTTCGTCTTCAGAAGGCACCTTCTGGCGTCGTCATCGACAACGTGTTGACGCTGCATGTGACACCGCGCGCGGAGGCGCACGTCTACTACGCGATCGAAGAGCGGGTGGCGCAGCTACCCCATGTGCTGTCCGCAGGGTTCACGCAACTCGTGCCTTTGCAGAACTGGGGATGGGGGGCGCAGTTTTCGATCCGTGGACGTGCCCTCGAAGAGCGGCCAGTGGCCGGGCTGCGATACGTCACGCCGGGTTACTTCCGGACGCTTGGCATCCCCGTGCTGCAAGGTCGATCGTTTTCCATTGCCGACGACGCGGGCGCCCCTCGCGTGATTGTCATCAACGACGCCCTGGCCCGTCGCTACTTTGCCGGCGAAGACCCGGTTGGCCGCGCCCTCGACCGCGGCACGATCATTGGCGTCGTCGGTGACGTGCGCCAGGCGGCGCTGAATCGACCGGCAGAACCGGAGATCTTCTATCCGGCCGCACAGAATGTGACGATGGCGTCCGATATCGGCATGTCGCTCATCGTGCGCACGGACGGGCCGCCTGAGGGACTTGCGGATCCGATTCGCGCGGTTGTCCGCGACGTCAACCGACGGCTCGCGATCTTCAACGTGAAGCCGATGGATCAGGTCGTCGCCGACTCGCTGTGGGAGCTGAATCTCTACCGCTGGCTGATCGGCATGTTTGCGGCGCTCGTGCTGACGCTCTCGGCGATCGGTCTCTACGGTGTGGCGTCGTACAGCGTGACCGCCCGCCTGCGCGAGTTCGCGCTGCGGCTCGCCCTTGGCTCGAACCCGGCTCAGTTGTCGCGGCTGGTGCTGCGCCGGGGTGTCCGCCTCGCCGCGATCGGACTCGCTGCCGGGGCTGTGATCTCGATGCCGCTCATCGTCCTTCTTCAGGTGTTCCCCATCGAAAGCCGCCCCGACGCGTTCGTCGTAACCGCCACCGCGGTCGGGTTGCTGGCCATCGCCGTGGGGGCATGTGCGCTCCCTGCGAGGCGCGTCACGCGGGTGAATCCGGTTGTGGCTCTCAGGCAAGAGTGAATTCGCGTCAACGATCACGAAACGGAGTTGCACGGAGGCACCGGCATGACGCGGAGGAACGGGGAAACGGAGATCAAACGGTAGGACCGCCCTGCCGGTGCGGCCGGCCATCGGCCGGCCGACGGATAGAGCACCGCTGCAAGTCACAAGCCCTTCTGCGATTGAGTGCGGGCCTGTGATTGCGACGGTGCTCTATCGTAGCCGCGCGACGCGCGGCATCGGCAGGGCGCCTCCGTTCGTGCTCCGTTGCTCCGGTTCTCCGCGTCGGACCGTTTTCTCCGCACGACTCCGTTTCGGGTGCTCACAGCGCGCTTCTCTCAAGCGCAGCCGCAAGCATTGCTGTGTGCGGAGGTACACGATATGTTCGTGGAGGGGTGTTGTCTGGAGCGCGTGTCGTGAAAACGCCGAGCCGGTATCGCATCGTGCGCAAGTTGGGAGAAGGCGGCATGGGCGAGGTCTACGCCGCGCACGACGAGCGTCTCGACCGTCCGGTTGCCATCAAGCGTCTTCGCCCCGACCGAAGCGACGGACAGGAACGTGAGCGCCTGTGGCGCGAGGCACGCGCCGCGGCCAGCGTCAATCATCCGAATATCTGCCAGCTTTACGAGATCGACTCGGAAGGCGACGAGCTGTTCCTGGCCATGGAGCTGCTCGACGGGGAGCCACTCAGCGCGCGGTTGACGCGAGGAGCGTTGCCGGTCGGCGAAGCGGGCCAGATCGGCCTGTCGGTGCTGGGCGCGCTCGCGGCGTTGCACCTGAAAGGGATCGTCCACCGGGATCTGAAGCCCTCGAACATCTTCCTGGCGCAGCATGGCGTCAAGCTGCTCGATTTCGGTCTCGCCCGTCCCCTGACCGCAGGCAAAGATCTGACGATACCAGGCATGGTCATGGGAACGCCGCGCTACATGGCACCCGAGCAGATCGAGGGCGGTGTCGTTGACGCTCGCAGCGACTTGTTCGTGCTCGGCGCGGTGCTCTATGAGATGGTCGCCGCCCGTCCTGCCTTCAACGGCAATTCAGTGTTCGCGGTGGCGCGGGCGATTACGAGTGAAGAGCCGGCCGCACTCGGCGGGTCGGCGAGCGTTGTTGCGCTCGATCGCGTTATCCACCGCGCGTTACGCAAGCGCCCCGACGATCGCTACCAGACGGCGGCCGCCTTCGCACAGGAACTGCGCGCGGCCCTCCTCGCGATGGATTCGGCGAGCATCTCGCCGGTCCGCCCGATCACGCGCCTCGTGGTCATGCCCTTTCGCGTGTTGCGGCCCGATCCATCGATTGATTTCCTCGCATTCAGCCTCGCCGACGCCGTCAGTTCAGCGCTCTCGGGCCTGGGATCGGTGGTGGTTCGCTCGACGGCAGCGGCGTCACGGTTTGCGACCGATACGCCCGACCTTGCCGGCCTGGCGTCGGCGCTCGATGTCGACGTCGTGCTGCTTGGCTCGCTGTTGAGCAGCGGCGGTCAAGTACGCGTGACCGCGCAGCTGGTGCAGGTTCCATCGGGCACGTTGATGCGGGCGATCACGTCGCAGGCAGCGACCGATGAGATCTTTCAACTGCAGGACGGGCTGGCGAAGCAGATCGTCGACTCGCTCTCCATCTCGTTGCCGGCGAGCGAACAGGGACGCATCAATCGCGACACGCCAGGCGATGCCGAAGCGTACGAGTTATATCTCCGCGCGAACCGGCTTCAGCTCGACGTCTCGCAGTGGTCCGCAGCGCTCGACCTATACCGGCGGTCGGTCGAGTGCGACCCGCGTTTTGCACCAGCATGGGCGAGACTTGGACGTTGTTACCGCTTGCTCGGAAAGTTCGGTAACCCCGCGGACGGCGAAGCCAACCTCGAACGCGGAAAGCAGGCGATCCTGCGCGCGCTCGAGATCAACGGTGATCTGTCGCTGGCGCACCAACTGTACGCGTACGTCGAGGTCGAGGCCGGCAATGCTCGCGACGCGATGGTCAGACTGCTCGAGCGCGTGCGTCACGCTCCATCGGAACCGGAGCTCTTCGCTGGCTTGGTGCACACGTGTCGCTATTGCGGATTGCTCGATGCATCGGCGGCAGCCTACGAACGAGCGCATCGCCTCGATCCCGCCGTGGCCACGAGCGCTGGCCAGACCTTCCTGCTCATGGGCGATTGGGAACGGGCAATCGCCGTCGATCGCAGCGCACCCTCGATTGCAAAGCTATCGGCGTTCTACCAACTCGGGCGGGTGGACGAGGCGCTCGCGATGGTTCGCCCCCTGGTGGGACGGGACCTGCACCGGCAGTTACGCAAGGCGATCGACATCATGATCGCGGCATTCGAATCACGGTGGGAGGATGTGATCCGTCACGTTCAAACAGTCCTGGAGTCAGGCTTCTCGGATCCCGAGGGCTTCTTTCACTGGGCCGGCGCGCTGGCAATGGCCGGCGATCGGGATGGTGCACTCGAGTTGCTCGAGCGCTCGGTCGAGGCAGGCTTCTATCCTGCCTCGGCGCTGGTCAGCTACCCCAATCTCGATCCGCTGCGCGCGATGCCCGACTTCCGGCACATCGTCTGGCGAGCGGAGGAGCGTCAACGCGAGGCACTCGATGCCTTTCGTGCCGCCGACGGTCCGCGGCTGCTCGGCCTGCCGAGCCTGTGATCGGTAGCCCTCCCATATAATCCGGCAGCGAAGGCGCGCTTCGATCTGCCAAGTTCGCCAAAACTTGCTTCTTTGGTGGACTCGTTGCGTTAGGAGATGTCCTGTGCCAGTTGGTACGCCGTTTCACCCACGCACGTTTCCACTGTGCGAATCGCTCAACTACCGTGACTGGTCGGGCTACTACGCCGCCAGCGCGTACGAGACGCACCATGAACACGAATACAACGCGATTCGAAATGCCGCCGCGTTGATCGACGTCTCGCCGCTCTTCAAGTACGTGATCTCGGGACGAGGCGCCAGTGCTCTCGTCAATCGCGTCATCACTCGCGACGTGGCCCGAATGCCGGCGGGCCAGGTGTTCTACACGCCGTGGTGCGACGAGCACGGGCACGTCATTGACGACGGGACGGTCTCGCGGCTGGCGGAGCAGCGATTCCGCTGGACGGCGGCGGAGCCGAATCTCCGCTGGTTTACGCAGAACGCGCAAGGTCTCGACGTCACCATCGACGATGTCTCGGAAAGCCTGGCCGCTCTCGCGCTTCAAGGGCCGTTGTCGGCTCAGGTGCTGCGCGCATGTTCGGACGTCGACATCGACAGCTTGAAGTACTTCCGCGTGTCGAGCGGGCGCATCGGCGACGTGCCAGTCGACATTTCTCGAACGGGATACACGGGTGACCTCGGCTACGAAATCTGGATTCCAGCCGAGAGGGCACTCGACGTCTGGGATGCCATCGTCGATGTCGGCCGCTCCTTCGACGTCTTGCCGGCGGGCATGCTGGCGCTCGACGTCGCGCGTGTCGAGGCGGGACTGCTCCTCATCGACGTCGACTTCGTTGGCAGCAAGAAAGCGCTGATCGCCGATCAGCGTTACACGCCGTACGAGCTTGGACTGGGTCGCCTCGTGGATCTCGACAAAGCAGCCTTTGTCGGTCGATCTGCGCTCCGTGAGGCCGTGCGCGCGCCGCGTCGGCAGGTGGTCGGACTCGAGGTGGACTGGTCGGATGTCGAGAACTTGTACGAGCGCGTCGGCCTGGCGCCCGTGGCTCCCGCGGCCGCTTCGCGAACACCGGTGCCGGTACTCGACGGCGACCGGCAGGTCGGGCGAGCGACGACAACGACCTGGTCGCCGACGCTGAAACGTCTCATCGCCATCGCGTGCATCAACACGCCTCGCCACGCCGAGGGCACTCGGCTGAAGTTCGAGATCTCGGTCGAGGGGACTCGCCACTTCGTAGGGGCAACGGTCGCCCGCACGCCCTTCTTCAATCCTCTCCGCAAGACTGCTACGCCACCGCAGTGACGGATCCAGGCGAGCGTCTCTATGCTGTCGCGTGCGCCGGCATGTTCGTGTTCGGCATGATGCTCGGACTGCCTGGCACGGTGCTCGGGCAATCGGACACAGTTGCGCAGTTCGGGCTGACGTTGGCCGACCGTGGGCTGCTCATTGCGACGCTGTTCGCCGGCTTGTTGGTAGGCAGCTTCCTCTCAGGCGCGCTCGTCGATTCGCTCGGGCAGCGATTGGCTCTCGTCGTGTCCTCGCTGCTCGTGGCGGTCGCGCTGCCGCTGCTGGCGAGCGCGTCGAATGCGGCCGTGGCGTCCTCCGTGCTCTTCGCGCTGGGAGCGGCAGCCGCGAGCATCAATACGGCTTCGAACGCGATCTCATCGGAGCTTTTTCCCGACGCGCGTGCCCGGCGCATGAATGGGATCGCGATCATGGTCGGGCTCGGTGGCCTGACGATGCCAACGGCGACAGTGCTGGCATCCGAGCTCGTGACCTGGCGAGCCGTCGTCGTCGGCGGTGGAGTGCTGTCGGCCGTTGTCGCGGCTCTGGCTGTCTCGTCCCGCGAGGCCGTGGCCCGTCATGACCCCGGCGTGGCGAGGTCGGGCCGCACGAGCACGAGTGCCGCGCTGCGGCAGTTCGCGAGGCAGCCTGGATTCGCCTGGTTTCTGCTGCTGATTCTGCTCGCTGGTGCCAATGAGGCGTCGATGGCCGGATGGACATCGACGTTCGTCATCGCGTCTGGCTTCAGCGCCTCCCAGGCAACCGCAGTGCTTTCGTCGCATTGGCTCGGGTTGATTCTTTCGCGGGCGTCTTTCTCGAGTCGTGTCGACCAGGCCAAGGCCGTCGCCGTGGAGCGGAGTGCGGCGCTGAGCGCGCTGGCTGTCCTCGTGCTCGTTGTGTCTGGATCGCCCTCCCTCGCGTTGATTGGTCCGTTCGTTGTCGGTATGTGCATGGCGCTCGTGATGCCGACGTCGCTGGCGCTCGCAGGAGAACGGATTCGGGGAAATCCTGGCGCACTGTTTGGCGTATTACTCACCGTCGCGCAGGTAGGCGGCATCGTGCTGCCGGCGTCGATAGGGCTCGTGGCCGAACAGACCAGCGTGCGGCTGGGTCTCTCGCTGCTGGTTGTCAGCTTCGGCGCGATCACGCTGATCGTTCGTCGCGTCACGCGCGACGGCTAAAGCCGGTTAGAATCCGGGCACAACGAGGAGGATCATGATTCCAGAACGCTACGCACCCATGACGTACGCGCTCATGCGCATCGTGTTCGGCTTCCTGTTTTTTCTATTTGGCCTGCAGAAGATGTTTGGAATATTGGGTGGGCAGGTCATGCCGCTCGGGAGCATGCTCGGCGCGGCGGGGGTCATTGAAACTGTCTGCGGCTTCCTCATCATGGTCGGCCTCTTCACGAAATACGCCGGGTTTCTCGCCAGCGGCGAGATGGCCTCCGCATATTTCATCGCGCACGTTCCACAGAGCCCTCTTCCCCTCGTGAACATGGGTGAGCGGGCGACGATGTTCTGCTTCGCGTTTCTCTACATCGCGACCAGAGGCGCGGGGATCTGGAGCATCGACAGCATGATGCGTAAAAAGTAACGAGCCCTTCCCACTGAATACGACACACCGCCCTTCGACCAGGCTCGGGGCGCCACGAGCCTGGTCGAGGGGTGAGGCACAGAGGACACCGAGATAGACTTCTCTGTGTCTCGGTGCCTCAGTGTGTCGTGTTCAATTGAACGTCCGTCCCATGGCTCATCGATTATCGGCAGAACGTCGTCTCGCCCTCCTGGCCGAGCTCAGCTCACTTCTCGGCGATCGCTGCACGACTAACGCCACAGAGCTCGAACATCACAGTCACAGTGAATCGTGGCATCCGGCCGGTCTCCCGGATGCCGTCGTCTATCCGCTTTCCACGGACGAAGTCAGCGCCGTGGTGCGCGCAGCGGCGCGGGTGGGCGCTCCCATCGTGCCGTTTGGCGCGGGCTCGTCGCTCGAGGGACATGTCAACGCGGTCGAGGGTGGAGTCTCGATCGATCTATCGCGCATGAATCGCGTGATCCGATTGAGCGTCGAGGATCTCGATGTCACCGTCGAGGCCGGCATCACGCATCGTGAGCTGAATAAGGCGCTGGCCAATACCGGCGTCTATTTCTGGGTCGACCCAGGGGCGGACGCGACGATTGGCGGCATGACCGCCACCGGTGCATCCGGCACGACGACCGTGCGCTATGGCACGATGCGCGAGACAGTTCGCGGCCTGACGGTCGTGCTCGCGGACGGTCGCGTCATTCATACCGGCGGTCGCGCGCGCAAATCGTCGGCCGGCTACGACCTGACTCGCTTGTTCGTTGGATCCGAAGGCACGCTCGGCGTGATCACGGAAATCACGCTGCGCGTGTATGGGTTGCCCGAGGCCGTGTCAGCGGCAATCTGCTCGTTCGACTCGCTGTCAGGCGCCGTGCAGACCGTCATCACCACGATTCAACTCGGAATTCCCGTTGCGCGGATCGAGCTGCTCGACGATGTCATGGTGGATGCGGTCAATCGTTACTCTCGCTTGTCGCATCCGGTGAAGCCGACACTGCTCTTCGAGTTTCACGGCACGAGCCACGCGGGTGTCAGCGAAGTGGCGACCGCGGTCCAGGAGATCGCTGCCGAGCATGGTGGCGCCGGCTTCGAGTGGGCGACCACAACCGAGGACCGGGCCCGATTGTGGCGCGCGCGGCACAACACGCTCCCGGCATCGCGCGCGATGCGGCCAGGCGGGCACTCGTGGGTCACCGACGTCTGCGTGCCGATCTCGCGCCTGGCCGAATGCATCCTCGAGACGAAACAGGATCTCCAGGCGTCGAACGCGTTCGCGCCGCTCGTCGGCCACGTGGGCGATGGCAACTTCCATCTGAATTTCGTGTTCAATCGCGACAATCCGGACGAGTTCAACGAGATCAAGGCTTTGAACCATCGGCTGGTGCGTCGCGCCGTGGCGATGGGCGGGACCTGCACTGGTGAGCACGGGATCGGCATGGGCAAGATGAGCGATCTCGAGGACGAGCATGGCGAGGCAGTGGAGGTGATGAAGGCGATCAAGCGCGCGCTCGATCCAGAGAACCGGATGAACCCGGGGAAGGTCCTTCGCCTCTAGCCAACTCCCAACTCCCAACTCCCAAATGCCCGCATCGGGAAATTGGAGCTTGGGAATTGGAAGGCATCTGTTTACCGGGTCCGACTTATGACCACGAAGGCAGAAGCCACGAAGCTCACGAAGACAAGCCACTGAGACGCAGAAACCCCAAATGCATTCAACTGGTTGGCGTGGTCAGTGGCGCGCGGACGCCTGATCGCGTCATTAACCCGGTGGTGAGGATCGGACGTGGCCGTGAAAATGGTTTCCCACAGACGATTCCGACACACCGAGGCACAGAGGCACAGAGATTACGTGAATGTCGCGTGGCTCTGGGGGGTGCGGGTGGCGCGCGCGATGCGCGCGACGGGGCGAGCGACCGGGCGATCACAAGCGGAACAACGGCCTCACGCCGCTTGTGACCGCCGTGCCGCTCGCCCCATCGGCCCGGCCCGGTGGGCCGGGCGCCACCCCGAGTAAGCACATGCGCTCCGCGTTTCCGCGCCTCCGCGGTTTGTGATCCGTCATCGTCGTGCGCCGTGGACCGGACGTTGGCGTCATGGATCCTCGGTGCCTCGGCGCCTCGGTGTGTCGTGGACAGCGTGAGGAGCGGGCCAGCGGCTGACCCGCTAAACAAATACATTGGAAGTTGGGAGTTGATCTCGAGATCTACGATGCCACGCGAGGGTTGAGCACGTCGCCAATTGCTGCGATAGTGGCCCGTAGCTGGTCGTCGCGCAAGTATGGGGCCGGACCAACGCGAAGTATGTCGCGCCGGGAGTCGATATACACGCCGCGATCGCGGAGAAGCCGAACAACGGCTTTCGCGTGTCCGGTTCGAATGGCGAGGAAACCAGCGCGCCGGTCGTCGGGCATCGGCTCGACGTGCGCGAGTGAGGGGGCGAGGTCCATCCGCTCGAACTCAGTCTTGAGAAGGCCCACTTGATGCTGGCTGATTGCCCGGAGTCTCTCAGGCGTGAGCTCGTGCCGCGCATGGAACGCGAAGACAGCGGCGGCCCGGTACTGTGACGTGACGTCGTAGGTGGCGCCACCGAATGCCGCGGCGCCGGCGCCGTAGGCGACAGAACCTTCGCCGCCATCCTCCAACGCATCGAATTCGGCGAACCATCCCGTCAGTACCGGTCGCATGTGCGTGCCCGGTGGGACGCGAAGGAAGCAATTGCCCTCACCGAGTTGGCAGTACTTGTAACCGCCACCCGTCACGAAGGCATCGTCGAGGCCCGCTCGACGGAGATCCAGCGGCACGACGTTGACCTGGTGATACGCGTCGACCAGCAGCGGAATGCCGCGCAGACGGCACGCGTCAGCGAGTCGATCGAGACCGGGAACGATCTCGGCCGTTTCGAAAAGAACGCTGGAGACCATTACGCATGCGGTGTGCGAGTCGAGCGATGCAATCAAACGCTCGACGAGGGTATCCGCAGGGTGAGCAGGCACGTTGACGACGGCGATGCCTTCTTCGGCGAGGCGATCGACTTGCCTGCGGATGCTGTGGAACTCGCCGTCGGTGGTGACGATGCGCCTGTGTGTGAGCAGCGGCAGCGCTGAGAGCCATCGCGTGACCAGTTCATGCGTGTTCTGTCCAAGCGCGATGTTCTCGGCGCTGTCACCGATGATTCGAGCGAACCCGGCGCGAACGGCCGCCGCTTGCGCGGCCGCACGCTCCCACTTGTCGTCGACAAACTCCGCGGCATCGAGCCACGCCTGCTGCTGCCCTTCGAAGCCCACATCGGGCCAGGCCTGATGTGAGTGCCCGGTCAACAGCAGACGTTCGTGAACTCTGAATCGCGAGTAGTGTTGCGCGAGGGGATTCGTGGTCACTCTCCAGTTTTCGATCTTCAGTGTACTGTTCTGTCTTCGATCCGAGTCCCGAGCCCCGGATCCCGAGTCCCGGATCCCGAGTTCCGAGTCCGACTCCGTGCTACTCTCCTCGAGCACAGGAGGCCCTATGAACACGGCCATCGGCCGCAGGCTGTTGCTGTCCGCACTTTTACTCACCGTTTCATCCGCGGTCACTGCACAGGTCCGCATCGTTCAAACAAACTCGCAGGGAGACAACATCCATCTGATCGATCCGGCGACCAACACCATCGCCGGCGAGATCAAAGGCGTGCCCATCAATCACGGCGCCGCCGCGCTGCCCGACGGCAGCCTCTTCTTTTTCAGCAGCGAGGCGGAGCAGACGCTGCACGTCGTTGACGGCAAGTCACTCCAGACCACGAAGAAGATCCCGTTGACGGGTCGCCCGAACAACATCTCCATCAGCAAGGACGGCGCGCGCGTCTATGTCGGGATCGTGTCATCACCGGGTGCCGTCGATGTCATCGACACCAAGACGCTCGAGCGTGTGAAGAGCATCCCGATGAAGGGCGGCATTCATAACGTCTACGTGACGCCCGACGGCAAGTACCTCGTGGCGGGCTCGATCGCTGGCAGGCTCATGACCGTGGTCGATCAGAAGACCGACGAGCCGCTGTGGACCCTCTTCGAAGAGGGTGTGCGTCCGATGACGTTCGAGGTGAATCCGGACGGTTCCACCAGGCGGATCTTCGTCCAGCTCTCAGAGGTCCACGGATTCGCGATCGTCGACTTCCACCAGCGCAAGGAAGTGGGCCGCATTACGTTGCCGAATGATGTCCCGGCGGAGAAAGTGGACAAGGGTCCGTTCAACGCATCGCCTTCGCACGGCATTGGCGTCGCGCCCGACGGCAAGACCCTCTGGGTGACCAGCAGGCCGAACGCGCGCGTCTACACGTACTCACTGCCGGATCTGAGACTCCTGCCGAACCCCGTGGATCTTGGCGGCCGACCTGACTGGGTGACCTTCACGCCGGACAGCAAGTTGATCTACATCACGACCGAGAATACCGATCTCGTTCACGCCATCGATGTCGCGTCGCGCAAGGAAGTCGCGCAGATCAAAGTCGGCAAGTCGCCGAAGCGCAATATCACGGCGGTGATTCGTTAGGTGCCCGGTATGCGGTGGTTGTTTCCGTTTCTCGCGGCGGTTGCGTTGACGATTGCGGTCATGACAGCCGCACCTCGCGCCGCCGCACCGGAAGACGAATTGCCAGAAGGAGAAGGCAAGAAGATTCTCGTCGCGTCGTGCACGAGCTGTCACGATCTCAGCGAGGTCACCAAGTTTCGCGGCTACTACGATCGCTCGCAGTGGCGCGACATCGTCGTCACGATGATGGATTACGGCGCGCCGGTGAACGAAAAGCAGGTCGACGTCCTCGCCGACTACCTAGCCGAGCATTTGGGAAAACCCCAGGGAGCTAGGTAGTTAGGTAGCTTGGTAATACCGAGCAACCTAGCTACCCAGCTACCCAGCTACCCAGCTACCCAGCTACCTACAGCCGTGAGCGAATCTCCCAGAGATCCGGGAACAGGTTCCTGCCCACCGTTGACTGAAGGTAAGCGGCCCCGCGCGAGCCGCCTGTGCCCGGCTTGTTCCCGATCGTGCGCTCGACCATCCTGACGTGACGGTAGCGCCATTCCGCGATCCCTTCATCGAGGTCGACAAGGCGCTCGCAGATCTCGGCGCTCTTCACGTCGCGGCGATAGACATCGAGCAGGATCTGCTGAATCTCTGGTGTGGGCTCAATTGGTTTCGAGTAGTCACGCGTCAGATGTGAATCCGGGACCGGATATCCTTCGCGCGCCAGGTAGCGGAGGAACGCGTCCCAGACCGTCGGCTGCCGATATCGACGCTCGAGCGCGAGCCGGCCAGGGCTGCCCTCGGGAAAGCGCGCCAGCGCGGATTGATTCTTGGCGCCGAGGAGAAACTCAATCTGCCGGAACTGGTTCGACTGAAAACCGCTCGCCGCTTCGAGGCGCGCCCGGAACGACAGGAACTCCAGCGGCGTCATCGTCTCGAGGATGTCGAGCTGAGCGACGAGGACCTTGAGGATCGTGAGGATTCGTTTCAGCGTGTGCTGCGCGCGATGCGGTTTGTCGCTGCTGAACAGGTCAGCGACGTGCTGGAGCTCGTGCAGCACCTCCTTGAACCACAACTCGTACACCTGGTGAATGACGATGAACAGCATCTCGTCATGCTCGGGTCCCTCGGATCTGGGCACCTGCAGGGAGAGCAGCGTGTCGAGGTGAAGGTAACTCTGATAAGTGACGGACGCCTCAGAATCCTGCATTGTTCGGCTCTCGTGAAATGGGGTCGGGAGTCATTTGATCAGGACGGTTGAAGCGTGCCGAGTGTCCACATCAAATGACTCCCGACCCCTGATCAGCATCCCCGGGCACGTCGAGGCCGACGGCGCGCATCAGCGCGATGGCATTGCTTCGCGTCACTGGCCCCGGCTTCATGCGGTAATCGAAATGAATCTCGCTGCCTTCGAACCAGTCTTCGAAATGCACGTTGACTGCGCGCGGGGCCAGCGCCCGCGCGATCGACGTCAGGGCCAGGTCGTGCGTCGTGACCATGCCGATGGCGCCGCGATTCAACAGGCTTCGCAACACGCCTGACGCGCCGACGAGTCGATCCTGCGAGTTGGTGCCGTGAAAGAGCTCGTCCAACAGGAACAGCAGCGGCGTCGATCCGTTTGCGAGGTCGGAAAGCGCCCGCACGCGTGTGATTTCCGCGTAGAACCGCGATCGTCCTTCCTGGAGTGAATCCTGGATGCGCAAGGTCGCCCCCAGCCGCAGAGGCGAGAGGCGAAGAGACGCCGCTCGCACCGGCCCGCCGGCCTGGGCGAGCACGGCGTTGATCCCCACCGTTCGCAGAAGCGTGCTCTTGCCCGACATGTTCGAGCCGCTGACGACGAGCAGCCGATGATCCCCGTCCATGCGCACATCGTTGCGCACGCATCGGGCTGCGGGAAGAAGGGGATGGCCCAGGCCGGCGCCATCGAACAGTGCGGCGGCGGCGTCGGAGACGACCGAGGGGAATGGGTCGTGCGGATGCTCGAACCTGAAGGCCGAGAGCGATGAGAGCGCCTCGATCTCGGCGACCGCATCGAGCCAGACGCGAATGTGCCGGCCGTGCCTGGCGCGCCATGCCTCGATGGCCCACGCCACGTGTGTTCCCCACAGGAACGGCAACGACAGAATCAGGAAAATGAGGTTGTGCTGCCAGTCGTGCAACTCCACCAGCTGATGGAGGGAGCGGATGGCCGACGAGGCCCGACTCGTCCCGGTATCGATGGCCTGACGCAGTGATCGCAGACGCGCCGTGGTGAACTGTTGCTGCTCGAGCCGTTCCAGCAGGTGTCCGAGGATGTCGAGGTCACGCGCGGCCGCCGCAGCGCGATGCAGCGCGCGCTCGACACGCCGCTGCTGGGGCCACGCGTACCCGACTTGAATGGCGAGCGCGATCTGAAGCGGCGCTTCGCTGCCACCGGAGAGCCACAGTGCTGCCGTCACGATGACCGCCGCGGTCAGGCCGACGGCGATCCATCGTGCCCACAACGGCCTCAGGATCGGAGGCGCTTCTGCCCAGTCCACCAACTCGCCACCATGCACGCCCGCGGCGACATCGGTCCCGGCGAGCGACAGTGCCTCGCGCAGATCGATCAACGGGCCAAACTCGGCGACCGCATCCTGCCGCGCCGCAATCTCCGCAGGCGACGCAGGTGTCGTCAGCCAGCCAGCGAGCCTCGCTTCGCCGTCGCGCGTGCGCGCAATCGACAGCAACTCGAACAGCGACCCCGGGCCGAACAGGTCGAGATCGTTGGCGTAGAGATGGTTGTCGTCGCGAAACCGTTCCCCGGATTGACCCGTGCCCTGCCACCGATCTTCGATACGCGCGAGCCCTCGGTCGTAAAAGACGATCGATCTGGCGGCCGCGTCACGCCGCCGAATCACCTGCTCGTGCTTCCGCACGAGGACGATGAACGCTGCGACAGGGACGAGGAGCAGCCACACTCCGACGAATTGTCGAAAAGACAGCAGGAGCACCAGGATACCGATGCCAAAAACACCCAGCCGCGTGTAGCTGAACTGGCGGTCGATCTGGGTCTGTCGCTCGTAGGCGAGGCGGCGCTCCGCCAGCCGTGCGCGATAGACGTCTCCCGGGTCACTGTCCATGTCTAGATTGTGTCTCAGCGTGTCTCAAGACGTCCGTGCGAACCGGGAATGAAGAGATTATTCCTCCTACGGCCATTATGTTACAGTACAAATAAATTTAGTAATGTCACAAACGGCAGTCTTTGCCGGCCGCACGGCCCTCGGCATCGCCGCCTCGATAGAGCAAGCCCTCGCATCGGGAAAGCTGTCGGATGGCAATCGCCTGCCGCCGATTCGCGAGCTCGCGAGAAGTCTGCGGGTCAGTCCTGTCACCGTGACTGCCGCCTACCGGCTGTTGCGCTCTCGCGGTCTCGCCCTGGGCAGTGGCCGGCGTGGAACCGCGTTGCGGGCTCGAGCGCATCTGGCTTCTGCAGTCGCTGGCGCGAGTCGTCATGCTCCCGGCCTTGTCGATCTCGCAACGGGCAATCCCGATCCCGCCTTTCTCCCTTCGATCGGTGGGGCGCTCCGAGGAGTGGACCCTGATGCGCGGCTCTACGGCGGAGCGCTGGAATTGCCTGCTCTTGTCTCGTTTGCCGCGGCCGAGTTTGCCTCCGACGGAATACCTGGTGGGTCGATCGCCGTCACGAGCGGCAGTCTCGACGCCATCGAGCGCCTCTTGCGCGAGCATGCCCGGACAGGCGATCAAGTGGCAGTGGAAGACCCGACGTTTCCCGCGCTCCTCGATCTGCTGGTGTCGCTGGGACTGGTGCCGGTGCCTTTCAGCATCGACGATGACGGACCACGACCGGAGTCGCTGGATCGCGCGCTGCGGCCAGGAGTGCGGGCCGTGGTGCTGTCGTCGCGTGCGCAGAATCCAACGGGCGCCGCGATCAACCGAAGCCGTGCCTCCGACCTCAAGCGCATTCTCGGTCATCGCTCCCGACCGCTCGTGATCGAGGTGGACGACTCGGCGGCGGTCTCGGGTTCACCGCTCGTCACGCTCACACAAGAGCGAGAACACTGGGCGGTCGTCAGATCCACATCGAAGTGGCTCGGGCCGGATCTGCGTGTTGCCCTCGTGACCGGAGATCCCATCACGATCGGGCGACTGCAGCGGCGCCAGACGATCAGTGTCCGGTGGGTGAGTCACCTGCTGCAGCGTCTCACCTGGGCGCTCTGGTCGGACCCCTCGAGCGGGCGTCTCTTTGCGCGAGCGGCGGAGGCGTATGCGGCGCGACGCCGCGCGTTAATCGACGCGCTTGCGGCGCACGACATCCGCGCGCTCGGGCGATCGGGGTTCAACGTGTGGATCCCCGTTCGAGAGGAAACCGCGACGGTGCAGGCGCTGGCCGATCGCGGGTGGGCAGTGGCCGCGGGAGAGCGTTTTCGTCTTCAGAGCCCGCCGGCCATTCGAGTCACCACATCGGCGTTGCAGCCGGAGGAGGCGAGGCAGTTCGCCGCCGATCTCGCGATGGCGGCTCGTCCACGAGCACCGGTGGTGGCGTAGCCGCCTCGAGTATGGCGGTATTCAGGAACCGCACGAGTGGTGTCACCGCCTTGAAGACTCGCAGCAGCTCGGAATAGAAGCGCGGGCTCGTGGCAAACGCCGCCTCGTATTCACAGCCGCCGATGAATTGCCTGAACTGCAGGTAGTGCGCGGCGGGATGATCTTTCGGGTACCCATTGGGCACGCGAGTGAGGCGCTCGCCTGTCAGCTCACCGACTGTCTTCTTGAACGCGGGTGCCGTCAGCACTCGATGGAAGCGCGGATAGGTGACGGCGATCTGGTTGCGAATCGCCTGGAGGTCGGTTGTCGACGGCATATACATGCCGCCGCCGATCCAGACCCATGCGGGCGCGACTTCGAAATACAGACCGGCGCCGAGGTTTCTCGCGAAGTGGCGGCTCGGGAAATGCGCCGCGATCGCCGTCTTGAGCGGCGTCTTGTCGCTGCTGAACCGCGTGTCACGATAGATGCGAAAGAGCGAGACCTTGGGATCTGCGATCAGCTCGGGCGCGAAGGCGCGGAAATCGGTGGACAATCGCGCGAGCACGTCGATCATCGGTCCTCGGACGTGTTGCTCGTAATCGTCCTTCCGCTCGCGAAACCATTCGCGATTGTTGTTCCGCTTGAGCGCTCGCAGGAACGCGACAGTCTTCCGAGTGAACATGATCGATCAAGGTACCTTACTATTAGGAGGCCTTGAAGAGATCTCGCAAATCGAGTCCATCGCTATTCGATCTACCAGAGGAACAGAGCCCTCCGCCGCCAGGGGGGGCTGACGGCGTCGCGCTGCACGAGGCCGCGCAGAGCCGCTACCTGAATTACGCGCTCTCGGTCATCACCTCCCGCGCGTTGCCGGATGTTCGCGACGGCCTGAAGCCGGTGCAGCGCCGCATCCTCTACACGATGTGGCAGCAGAACATGACGGCCGACGCGAAACATCGAAAATGCGCGAAGGTCGTCGGCGACGTCATGGGCAGTTACCATCCGCATGGCGACGTGGCGCTCTACGAGACGCTGGTCCGCATGGCGCAGCCGTTCTCGCTGCGCTATCCGCTCGTCGACGGCTCCGGCAACTTCGGGTCGCTCGACGGCGACGGCGCCGCCGCGATGCGCTACACCGAGTGCCGGCTGGCCCGCATCTCGGACGAGCTGCTCACCGAGATCGAGCAGCGAACGGTTCCTTTTCGGCCCAACTACGATGGCACCAAGACCGAACCGGTCGTGTTGCCGGCGCGGATCCCCAACCTGCTCATCAACGGCACCACCGGCATTGCGGTTGGCATGGCCACCAACATCCCGCCGCACAACCTCGCGGAGGTCTGCACGGCGCTGGTGAAGCTGCTCGACAACCCGGATCTCAGCAGCGTTCAGCTCTGTCGCTACGTCAAGGGCCCTGACTTTCCGACCGGCGGACAGGTCCTGAATTCGCCCGACGAGCTCAAAGAGATTTACAAGACCGGATCAGGCACCGTTCGCCTCCGCGCCACATGGACTGAAGGGCCGAGTACGCGCGGCAGCCAGACGCTCCACGTGACGAGCATTCCCTACGCCGTCAACAAGGCGGCGCTCGTCGAGCGGATCGCCGAGGTCGTGTTGTCGCGGAAATTGCCGCCGCTTCTCGACGTGAAGGACGTGTCCACAGACGATGTGCGCATTGCGCTGGAGTTGAAGCGCGACGCCGATCCGAAGATGGTGATGGCGTATCTGTTCAAGAACACGCCGCTGCAAACCAACTTCATCGTCAACCTGACCTGCCTGATTCCGACTGAAAACGCGGAGGTAGGCCGTCCCGAGCGCCTGGATCTCAAGGCGATCCTGTGGCACTTCCTGCATTTCCGCCTCGAAGTCGTCACCAATCGTCTCGAGCACGAGCTCGAGTCGCTGAAGAAACGCATCCACATTCTCGAGGGATTCGAGAAAGTCTTCGACGCGCTCGACGAGATCATCCGCATCATCCGCAAGTCGGATGGCAAGGCGGACGCGGCCGCGAAAATCATGAAGCGGTTCGAGCTCGACGCCGAGCAGACGGATGCGATCCTCGAGCTGAAACTCTATCGTCTCGCACGACTCGAGATCCTGGTCATTCAACAGGAGCTCGCAGACAAGCGGAAGCGCGCGCGGCAGATCTCGTCGCTGCTCAAGGACGAGGACGGCCGCTGGAAAGTCGTCCGCGACGAGATCGAAGAGATCCAGGAACGCTACGCGAAGAACGACAAGCGGCGTACGCTCATCGAGTCCGAGGAAGACGTCGCCTTTACTGAAGACGATTTCATCGTCGAAGAAGACAATGTCGTGATCGTCTCGCGCGACGGGTGGGTGAAACGTCAGAAGGAAGTCCGAGATCTCTCGGCCAC
>Ga0075433_10000419_pt1 | contig 27125 bp, 23 predicted proteins | sample RhiMethybrSRZTD2_FD_75299 | JGI IMG/M metagenome (GOLD analysis project Ga0075433, IMG submission 75299) | Populus rhizosphere microbial communities from Tennessee, USA - Rhizosphere MetaG P. TD hybrid SRZTD2 | ecosystem: Host-associated > Plants > Roots > Rhizosphere > Soil | place: USA... | reverse complement strand
TCCGGGTAGCCTACCTTGGCGTTGAAGGACGCGAGCTTTTCCTGCGCCCTGGCTTTCGTGTCCGGGCTCATCCAGTCGAGGTGCTCGATCGTGTCGTGCATCGCGAGCAGGATGTTCTTGACCAGGTCCTGCATGCGCGCTTTGGCCTCCGGCGGGAAGTACTTCTCGACGTACGCACGGCCGAGGGCATCGCCGAGGTTCGAGTCGGTTGCCTCGGCGCAGCGCTTCCAGCGCGGCTTCATCTCGGTCGCGCCGCTCAGGTACCTGCCGTAGAACGCGAAGTTCTGCTCGACGAACGGCTCCGACAGTGAATCCGCAAACGCGTTGAGGACGTGCCAGGTCAGATAATTGCGCCACTGCTCGATCGGCGCGCCGGCGAGCTCCCGGTTGAACGCATTTACGAACTTGGGCTCCGAGACGTTGAGGTCGATGCGAGGGAGCTTCGCGCCGTCGAAGTAGCGCGCCCAGTCGAACTCGGGAGCCATTCCGGCGAGGCCGTCGAAGCTCGTCTTGTGGTCCTGCTGGAGCGGATCGCGGGCCGCGACGTTGTCGAGCGTCGCCTCCGCGAAGCGCTTCTCCAGCTCGAATACCGAAGTCGCAGCCGCATCGGCCGCTGCCGGCGACATCCCGGCGAGCGCGAACATCTTCGTGACGTGCTCGTGGTACTTGGCGCGCGCCTCCACGAATCGGTCGTCGGGCTTCAGGTAGTAGTCGCGATCCGGCAGCCCGAGCCCCGACGCGTAGATGTCGGCGACCATCTGAGTCGGGTCGTGCAGGTCCGGGCTCGAGGCAATGCCGAATGCCGCGCCGACGCCGATCGCGTGCAACCGCCCGATCAGGCGCTGCACGTCGGCGCGCGCCTGGATGGATTCGATCTCATCGAGGACCGGGCGCACCGGCGCCAGGCCGGCCTCGTTGACGCGACTTTCGTCCATGCAGGCGCCGAAGAAATCGCCGGAGAGCTGCTCCGCGCTGCCTGCCGGCCAGTCGCGGCGCGCCGAGACTTCGTCGAGGATGCTGCGCACGTGCTCCTTATTGAGCTCGCCTGACTCCCAGCGCCGGCTCCAGCGATCCATGTAATCGGGGATCGGGTTCTCCTTGCGCCACACGCCATTGGCATAGTCGAAGAAGTCGTTGCAGGCGTCGGCATTGCGATTGATGTCGCCGGTCGAGATGCCGTGGGGCGTATCGCCTGCGGCGGCTGCGAATGCGGTCAGGCAGGCGGCCAGGAACAGTGGTGCTCGCACTGAAATGCTCCCGAGGAGTGGCGGAAAACTAACATGGCGCGCCCACGAACGGGTGTGTCCGGTCGACTCGGAGTTTCCTTACGTCGCATGTCCGGGAATTCCGACGTCGCCTCGCCCGGACAGCGCCAGGACGACCTCACGCAGGCGATCGGTTAAGGTTTCAATGCCGGGTGGAGATAACAATGAATATCCTGGACACTCTCCTGGGCATTACGCTCGACGAAGATTCCAACGACACCGCCTGGTGGGAAGAAGCCGTTTTTCGTGGACTCGCGCGGAAAGGCCTGAATGACCCGGCCGAGGAGCGCGAGGTCGGCGAGTCGGGCTTGTCGCAGGACTCCGAGCTGATTTGACCGAGCCAGTCGTCTAAATGGCGCCGGTGTTGTAACCTCGCTCCGCTTCGTCCGGGGAACGGGGGGATTCGCACATGAACCAGATCGCGTCCGCGGTAGCGGCCGAGACCAACACGCTGAGCCGCTCGCTGCGCCCGCGGCACGTCACGATGATCGCGATCGGCGGCATCGTGGGTGCCGGGCTCTTCGTCGGCAGCAGCGCGGCGATCGCCGCTGCGGGGCCCGCCATCCTCGTCACCTACGCCATGACCGGATTCCTGGTGCTGCTCATCATGCGCATGCTGGGCGAGATGGCGGTCGGCATGCCGGAGGTCCGGTCGTTCACGGAGTTCGCGCGCGTCGGGCTCGGCAACTGGGCGGGTTTCTCCGTCGGCTGGCTGTACTGGTTCTTCTGGGTCGTCGTCGTTCCGGTCGAGGCGATCGCCGGCGCGGCGATCATCGAAAAATGGATCGCGCTGCCGACCTGGCAGATCGGCGTCGTGCTGATGGCCATCATGACCGCGGTCAACCTCCTGTCCGCGCGCGCCTATGGCGAGTTCGAGTTCTGGTTTTCGTCGATCAAGGTGACGGCCATCATCGCCTTCATCCTCGTGGCGGCTGCGTACGCTTTCGGCCTCATCGCCGAGGGCGGAACGGGCTTCGCCAACCTGACGGCCCACGGCGGCTTCGCCCCGAGCGGCTGGCTCGCAGCGGTCGCCGCCGTGCCGACGGTGATTTTCTCTATGATGGGCGCTGAGATCGTCACGATCGCCGCCGTGGAGTCTCCCGAGCCGGCGCGCGCGGTGGCGCGAATGTCCTCGTCGGTGATCACGCGGATCCTTATCTTCTATGTCGGATCGATCCTCATGGTCCTGTGCGTCGTTCCCTGGAACCTCGTCGTGCCCGGGCAGTCGCCCTTCACGCTCGCGCTCGACACCATGCACATCCCGTTCGCCAGCACGATCATGGCCTGGATCATCCTGACCGCCGTCCTCTCGTGCCTGAACTCGGCGTTCTACGTCTGCTCGCGCGTTCTGTTCGTGCTCGCTGGGCACGGCGACGCGCCGCGCTGGCTCGTCAAGACCAACAAGCGGCAGGTTCCCTCGCACTCCGTGATGCTGGCGAGCGTCGCCGGATTCGCGGGCGTGATCGCGGCGATCCTGTCGCCGAGCCTCGTGTTCGCCTTCCTCCTCAACGCGTCCGGTGCGCTGATCGTCTACATCTATCTCGCGATCGCCGTGTCGCAGGTGCGCGTGCGCACGAGGAACGAGCGCGATGGGAAGCCGCCGGTGCTGCCGATGTGGCTGTTTCCGTGGCTCAGCTACTTCGCGATCGCGGGGTTCCTGGCCGTGCTGATCGCGCTCGCGATCACGCCGGCGCGCTTCGTCGAGTTCTGGACCAGCGCGATCTCAGTGGCGGTGGCGCTCGCCGCCTACGCCGTGCTCCGCAGGAATCGTCAGGGCTGAGCCCGGGCGGGCGACCCGCCCGCATCAGCAGGCACGGCGACCTGCTGCGTCACGCATCTCGCCACGAAGGTCGTGCGCGCCTCGAGTCCGTCGAGGTCGGAGGCGACGACCGTGATGCGCACCTCTTCCGTCACGTGCAGCGGAGCCTTGCCGACGAAGGCCTGCAGCCGGACGTTGAACCGGATCCAGTGAGGAAGCCGGTGCCCGTTCTCGCGGCGCGCATGCAGGACCAGCACGTCCCCCGGTTCTGCGTCGTAGAACGCGGTCGGCGCTACCGGGTGCAGGAATGTCTGGCCGGGTGAATAGAGCAGGTCAGGGATCGGCTCGACGGCCTGCGGCGCCACGTGCTCGACGTTTTCGCGTTCTTTGCGGCCGTAGTTCTGTCCCACCACCCACGCGAGCGCGATCCAGAATAGGCACAACACGAAGTTCAGGACCGCGAATTGATGCGATGCCCAACCGAGGAGGTTGAGCCCGACGAATATGCCGACCGCCTGGATGAGGTCGCCAAAGCGCCAGAAGAACGTGTCGATGGCGGTCTTTCCGTCGTATTTCGATTCGCGGTCGACCGGCAGGAACAGCGCCTGGCGCGTCGTGTTCATCAGCGAGTAGTCGACGCCGTTCTCCGCGACCTTGAGCCTGCGGATCAGGTAGAAAAACGGGATGAAGCCGCCGAACAGCGGGCCGAACACCAGCAGGCCATAGCCAAGCGCCACGATGATCGGCTGGAACATCAGCGCGCCGCGCACGCCGACCAGGTGGTAGATGCGCGAGACGAGGAACATCTGGATGAACAGGCTGATGGCGGTCACCCAGAAATTGAAGTGGCCGTAGAAGGCGGTGATGACGGCACCCAGCTCGAGCTTCCCGCCGCTGCCGATGACTTGGGCCTGCGCATCGGCCTTTGCGAAGTCGGCGAGGATGAACTCACCGGTGCTGTTGATGCAGTTGAGCAGCACGACGAACAGCGCCATGAGCAGCAGGTAGCGATCGCGAAGCACCAGGCCGATGCCACCGAGGAGCTCCGGCACGGGCCGGGTGCGATCGATCTCGATGGCGCGGGAACCCACCGGAATTGCGGCGCGCTCGGGTGCGGCGAGAAACAGTGTGGCGCCGAGCGTGCAGGTCGCAAGGATCATGAGCCCCATCGGAGTCAGGGCCTCGGCCGCGACCTGCGTGAGCTTGGAACCGGCGAGCGCGCCCAGGTTGGCGCCGAGCATGATCACCACGAACAGGCGCTGGCCGCTGCGGACGTTGAACGAGTCTGCGGCGAACGCCCACATCTGCGACACGACCATGACGCCGTAGATGCCGACCCAGATGAAGAACTCGAACGCGATGGAAACCTGGTAGTGCGCCAGCAAGGCAAACAGCGGCAGCGTGACCACGAAGAAGATCGTGACGGCACGGAGCAGGTGTGCGCCGTCGAGGTGGTGGCGCAGCTTGCCGTACAACGGCACGATGAACATCAGCACCAGCGCCATCCCAGCCACGGCATAGGCCCGCGCTTCGGCCGAGAACTTGGTGAGGATGAAAGCTTCGCGCAGGGCCTTCACGACCTGGTAGGAGGCCAGCAGCAGGAATCCGTGCAGGAAGAACAGGAACGCGGTGCGCCCCTCGCCGGGCGCCACGCGGGTGAAATAGGACAGGAACCGCTCGAAACGGGTCAGGCGGGCATGATCGTAGTGCACTCGGTCAGGCCCTCCCCCAGGGCGGCCCCCGGCAATGGCGGGGATTATCTTAGCGTCATTGCGCGTAGGCGTTCAGGAACTCGTCCCAGCTCGTCGTCAAGGCCAGGTCGATCGTCGACCGGTAATACGTGTAGTACGAGTCCTTCTGGGATGCCTTGCTGACGTGGTAGATCGTCATGCCGTGCACGTCCGCGTAGGCATTGGTGTGCCCTTCCCAGAGCAGCACCGAGCCAATCGCGTTGATGACGGTCTGAGCCTTCGTCTTGATCCCCGCGTCGCCGACCGCCGCCTTGATCTCGGCCGCCATGTCGTAGAGGTCCTTGTCCATCGGCGCCTGCCACATCGATCGCGTCGCGCCGAACGCCCGGTCATACGCCTTGCGATTGGCTGCAAGCCCGCCGCTGAGCGCAGTCGCGAACTGGTCCGCCGCCGTGAGGAGCCCGGCCAACCGGCCATCGACCGCGACCGCCGACCACGTGCGCTCGCCGCCCAGGTTGATCGCCGATTGCGCCGTCGCGACCGCGACCTGGTCGGCGCTCATGTACGGGTTGGCCCGCAGCTGTGCGATGACGCTGTCGTATTCAATGCCGTTCCAGCCGACGTATTCCTCGGAGGCCGCGACTGCCGTCGCCTTGTTCTGCCACAGCTTGTAGATCTCGAGCGTGGCCATGTTGCAGCCGTCATATCCGACGACATCGATGTAGCCGAGCTGCGGGATGGCGGCCTTCATCTCGTGGTAGTCGAGCGTGTCGGCGTCCGTGTCGTCCTCCATCACCCATCCCGGGTGCCAGTTCCAACCGTGCCCCCAGAAATAGAGCGCATACCGGTCGGCCGGGTAATTGGTCTTCGCCCAGCTGACGAAGTCGATGAGCGTCTGCGGGTTGCCGAAATTGCGCTCACCCCAATCGGCCACCGCGTGCGCCGCATCGGCAACGATGCCTTGTGTCGCGTAATAAAGCTTGGTCGTCTGCCAGTCGCCCCGGCTGGTGTCGTAACCCGGCCCGCGATCCGCCAGCGCCACGATCTTGATGTTGGCGTCGGAACCGGCGAGTCCCAGTTCCTGCTCGATGTCCTTGACGATGTAATCCTCGAGATTGTTGTCACCCGACATGTAGACCATGACGGTCCAGCGGGCCGGCGCCGGTGGTGCAGCGTTCGCGATGCCCGCGAGCAATCCGAGGACCACGACACCGACGGCCAGATGCGACATATTCTTCATGGACGCTCCCCTGGTTTCTTGTTGGTGAGCCGAAAGCCAAGCGTGCCATAGATGTCCGTCGCGCGCGGCCTTCAGATCGAGCCGGCCTTGGGCTGCGCTTCCATATGGGCTTCCTTGCTGCGATCCGGGAATCGTCCTTCGGCGCGCATTCGCTGGACCTCCGCGCGCTCGCGATTCTCGATTGCCTGGCCGTCGGCCATGAGCGATTGAAAGTCCTTCCGCCCCCGCAGCCGATCGAAGATGGGCTCGTCCTTCAGCAGGATCCGGAAGTTCTGGCTCAGGAACCCGAGTTGATGCAGGCGCTGCAGCGTCGCCATCGCATCATCCGCCTGGTCGAGCAGCCCATAGGCGAGCGCGCGGCCGGCATCTACCCATACTTCCCCGCGGCCGTAGCGTTCGACCTGCAGGTCGGCGGTGGCCAGCTGCTCCTTGAGGAGACGTTGCGCCCGGTCGTGCTGGCCCGTCGCGATGTACATGTCAGCCAGCCCCACGACGCTGACGCCCAGGGCAAGCTGGTTCTCCAACACGGGCTCGTCGCCATCCCAAGAGACGCCGGCCCAGCTTTCGAGGGCTTTGATCGCGCGCCGGTAGTCGCCCGTTTCGCGCGCGTGCTGGCGTATCGCGAGCGTTATCTGGATTTCAGTCTGAAAATATGTGAAGCCATCTGCGATCAGCGTGTACGCGGCTGAACCCGCGGCGCGCCATTCATTGCGGAACAGGTGCGCCAGCATCGGGGCAAGGGCCGGATTGTCGGACGTGTGACTCATGGCGGCCATCGCGCTGTTGATGTCGCCGATCGAAATATAGGCGAGCGTCAGGTTGCGCCACGCGGTTTCGTTGCCGGGATCGAGCGCGACGGCCTGCTCGTCGAGCGCCACGCCTTCCGCATACCGCCCCTGTCCGCCCCAGCGGATCTCCCCGAGACGAATCAGCGCCGGCACGAAAAGCGGGTCGCGCTCGAGCACGGACTCCAGGATCTTTTCCGCCTGTGCGTAATCGCCAGGGCCCCACTCCAGGTAGAGGGCCTTGAGCACGTCGAGGCGGAGCTCCAGCGGATCCAGCTCCCGCGCCTTGTCGACCATCGCCAGCGCTTCGCGCCGCCGCGCGATGCTCTGGAAGTACACGGCGGCAAGTCCTTCATATCCGCGCGCATAGTTCGGCGCGAGCTCGAGTCCCCGCCGCATGTCCGCATCCGCCTGGGCGACGTCGGAGTAGATGTTGAGATAGCCGCGCTCGACATAGGCTTCGCCGCTCTTCGGGTCCAGCGCGAGCGCCTCGTTGACCAGGCCCATCGCGATGGCCTGGGCCTTCGGAAAGCTTTCCTTGAGGTCCACCGCCTTTTCCTGCTCGGCCTGGAGGATCTGGGCTCGCGCGAGCAGCACATAGGGCGACGCGAACGTGGGGTCGAGCCGTATTGCAGCTTTCAGTGCCTCGATCGCCTTCGGCAGGTCGGAAACCCGGACGCTCGCGAGCAGGGCACGGCCGCGGAGGAATTCGAAATACGCGTCGTAGTTTTTTGTGCCGGCGGTCTGCGTGCCGGTGGAGGCGCCGCTCGCCATGTCGAGCGTCATCTTGAGCGCGCGCGCGACTTCCTGGGCAATCTGGTCCTCGACGTCGAACACGTCTTCCAGCTTGGGATCGAACTGCTGGGACCAGACGCTCGCTCCCGTCTGCGCGTCGACGAGACTCGAGATCACCCGCAGCTTGCTCCCTGCGGCCTGCACGCTGCCCTCGAGCAGGTAGCGCACGTTGAGCTTTCGACCAATGACGCGAAGGTCTTCATTGCTGCCGCGGAAGGAAAACGATGAGCCGCGCGCAATGACCGTCAGGCCCGGCACGAGGCCGAGGTGATGCAGGATGGTTTCCGGAATGCCCTCGGCGAGGACTCCGGATCCCTCCGAGCCGCCGCGGTTTTCGAAGGCAAGGACCGCGACACTGTGCGGCGGCAATGTAGCCGAGGCGACCGGAACATCCTCCGCCGGTTTCGCCTCCTGTCGCGGTGCCCAGGCGCGGACGATCCAGCCGAGCACCAGCAGGGCACCGAGCGCCGCCACGGAATACGCCGCAATGCGCGTCGGCCGCTTGCTCCAGGCGCGGCCGAAGGCAGACTGCGGCTGCGGCATTGCAGCCGGCCGGGGCAGAGCCTGCGAACGGCCCGCGAACGCGGTGGCCGGGTCCAGCAACTGGCGCACGCGATCGGCAAACGCGGGCGGCGTCTCGCCGCCGGGCAGCCTCGTCCAGTGTGCGTGCAGGAATTCCTCCGGCACCCGCGCATCCGCTTCCTTGGTATCGTCGATGACGACCGGCACGAGGAATGCCGTGTCGCTTGCCATGTCCAGCAGCCGGCGCGCCGCCAGGTTCCATTCACGGCGGAAATACCCTTCGCCCCGCGCGTTGGTGTGCGCCGAGATGATGGGAATGAACAAGGCGCATTCGTGGATCTGCTTCTTGATCTGGGCGTCCCACGAGTCGCCGCCGCGGAGCTCGCTCTGGTCGAACCAGGCATCCACCCCTGCGGAACGCAGGGCGTCGCGAATGCGCACGGCCGCTTCCGCGTCCTGGGAGGCATAGGAAAGGAAAACTGCCCCAACTGCCCGTTTTACAGCGGGTTCTGCAGAATCGGACGGCTGCACTGGGCCTTGCTTGACTCTATTGCCAGCCTGAGCGCAGTCTAATGCAAGGCAGGGGGTAATCAGCCATGAACGCCAGGCAAATCGCCATTGCGGCGGCCGCCACGGTTGCGTCCGCCGTCTCGCTCGCCGGCAGCGCCTGGGCTTGCGGTGACAAGCTCGTCGCGTTGGGTGGCGGCGTCGGCTTCCAGCGGGTCATTGTCAGCCGGCATCCGGGTCACATCATCCTGATGCTCGAGCCGAACACGGGCTTGAACGATGCGAACACGCGATTCAACCTCGCAGCCTCCCTCTCGCTCGCCGGCCACGAAGTTTCGATCGCCCGAACTGATGACGAACTGCGCGAGCAGCGCGCAAAAGCGAAGCCGGACCTGATCCTGATCGACGCAGCCAGCGCGAAGAAGTACGACGCGCAGGGAAACCGCAGCGCAGACGGGCCAGCGATCATCCCGGTCAGCTACGTCGGTGACGGCGGCGCGATGCCGGTCGCCGCGCAGCAGTCCGCATGCGGATCCGTCGACGTCGGCCGCAAGGGCACGCAACTCCTCAAGGCTGTCGAGGGTGCGATGAAGCTCCGCAGCCGCGGCGAGCCGATGCCCTGCGACGCCGGCACTCCCAGCCAGAAGACGTGATGCGCGTTTCCAGGAATACAGTCCGCGCTTGCCTCGCGGGCGGCATCGTTGCGGCTTGCCTGGCGCTCGCGCCGGTACTGGCCGTCGCGCAATCGTGGCTGCCTGAGCAAGGTAGCGCCAGCTTCTCGATGGCCTACTCCGGCACGCTGAACAAAAAGCATTACTCCTCCGAGGGCGATGAGGGCGATTTTGGCCACACCAAGACCGAGATTTGGACGATCGGGGCGAGCTACAGCCCGTCGGACAAGGTAATGATCGAGGCGTCAATTCCGTATGTGAACGCGCGATACAAGGGGGCCTTTCCGCACCCGCCGGCGCTTGCGGGCCCCATCGACGATGGCGAATGGCACGGCTACCTGACGGACCTGCTGGTGACCGCGCATTACCAGGCGAGCGAAGGTCCCATCGCGTTCGCGCCCTATGTCGGGATCGTGATTCCCACGAATGACTACCCGACGATGGGACACTCGGCACCTGGACGCGGACTGGATGAATACTGGCTGGGCTTTTACACCGCCACGAGCCTCAACGAGTGGATTCCGCGCACCTACGTCGAAATGCGCGGCAACTACGCCTGGGTCGAAGAGGTCAAGGGCGTCGCCCACGACCGCATCAACACGACGCTCGAGCTCGGGTATTACTTCAACGCGGCCGTCAGCGCCCGGCTGTTCTGGGCGCGACAGTGGACCCAGGGCGGCGTCGACCTCCCCGTCTCGCCGACCGACCCGCTGTTCCCGTACCACGACCAGCTCGCTGACGATGAATTCATCAATGTCGGTGGCGGCTTCTCGTGGATGATGTCCGATCGCATGGAGATCTTCGGCCTCTACACGGAATCCATTGCGGGCTGGAACTCCCACAAGGTCGATCAGCGCGTGACGATCGGGATGTCGTACGGCAGCAGCCACGCCCGCCATTGATCCGGCGTCTGCCGGTCGGTTACTGATTCTCCTGTAGTCCGGCTCCGCTCTCCGATTCGGGAGCGTGGTCTCAAGACTTTTTTTGATCGTTCGCTAGAACTCCCTGGCGCCCCTGTCGGAACAAACGGGTGAGCCAAGAGGCTTCAGGAGGTTGCTATGACTGAACGATACTCACGCGCCCTTATTACCGCGACGGCGTTCGCGGTCATTGGATCTGCGGCACTTGCCCCGTTGCCCGCTGCTGCCACCGGTGAGGCGCCGGCAAAAATGCTGCTCGTCTTCCACTCGATGTACGGCGTCGACGGGCCCTTCGTCGGCAACGCGTTTCCCCAGCGCGGAATCCCGGGAGACGAATTGCCATGGACCGTCGCGACCGCGAACGGATGGCTGGACACGGACGGCCACCTGACGGTTCAGGTCAAAGGAGTGGTCTTTACCGACGACAAGGAAGTTCCGCCGGCGCTCCGAGGGACCAATGACGAGCCGACCTTCCGCGTCGCCATCAGCTGCATCACCGAAAAAAATGAGCAAATCGTCCGACGCAACGTGATCACGGCACCGTTCCCGGCGACTTCAACCGGCGATGCCCGGGTCGTGACGACGGTCGAGCTGCCCAACCCTTGCGTCGAACCGACGGCCTTCATTCTCGCCGGGTCCGAGTTCAAGTGGTTCGCGGTGGTGGGATTCGAGGAAGAAGAGAACTAGTAGCAGTCTTCCAGAGCAGTCGGGCGATACCCACTGCACCCTGATGCGGAGCGAGCCGCCACGCGGCTCGCTCCTTCTCAAGGCCCGACTCTAATTTACTCGTCCAGGATCGGCCGGAAGCCGCCCCAGAACATGCGCTGCCCGTCGAACGGCATCTTGCCGCGGTCGGGCTGCATGCGCTTGTCGTCCATGATCTTCGGCCAGGCGGCGTCGCGTGTCGCCTTGTCGGGCCACTCGACGAATGAGAAGACGACGGTTTCGCCGTCCTTGGCTTTCACGGCGCGCTTGAAGTCCGTGACCTTGCCGTCCGGCACGTCGTCACCCCACGCCTCGACAACCCGGGTCGCCCCATACTCCTTGAATACCTCGGCGACCTTGGTGGCCATCTCGCGATAGGCCTGCTTGTTGCCCTGTGGGACGGGCACGATGTAGCCGTCGGTGTAACCGGAGCTGCCGCGGCCCGCATCGTCGACGATCGAGTCGAATCCGCCGAAAATCATGCGCTTGCCGTCGAACGGCATGTTCGAGAACATTTCCTTCATGCGCGGGTCGTCCTGCATCTTCTTGTTGGCGGCCTCGTAGGTCGCCTTGTCCGGATACTCCAGCCACGAGAAGACGACCGTCTCGTCGTCCTTGGCCTGAACCGCACCCTGGAAGTCGGTCACCTTGCCTTTCGGCACGTCGTCGCCCCAGCCCTCCACTTGTCGCGTCACGCCGAACTGCTTCAACAGTTTTACGCCGTCCGACGCCTGCTTGCGGTACTTGTCCAAGTTGGCCGTCGGCACGGGTGTCACGAATCCCTGAACGTAGTGCATCAATTGCTCCTTAGATTGTCGTTAAAGAACTGCGGACACCCCTCCTTCCGTGGAGTTCCAAATTCTTACAGCGCTGTCGGATGCACATTTCTGTAACAATCATCAAGCATGGCCGACGTCTTTGTGTCTTACGCCCGCAGCGACAAGGCGCGCGTCGCGCCGCTTGTCGCCGCCATCCAGGCCAAGGGCTGGTCGGTCTGGTGGGATCCGGCGATCGATCCTGGGCAGGAGTTTGACCGCAAGATCGCTGCAGAGCTCAAGGCGACCGCCGCGGTTCTGGTGGTCTGGACGCAGGTGTCGGTGGAGTCGCGCTGGGTACGCGGCGAGGCCCGGGAAGGCGCCGACCGCGGCGTCCTCGTTCCCGTGCGATTCGACGGCGCGGAATTGCCGATCGACGTGCGCGCGCTTCACACGACGGACCTCGATGGCTGGAACGAGGATCCACAGAGCCCGCAATGCCAGGAGGTGTTGCGCGCGCTGAGTACGATCCTAAACGGGCAGCGAGCCGAGCAACCCGCTCCTGCCAGGGCGCCGCAGGCGCCATTGGCGGCCACCAGCGGCACCGCTCGCGTCGCCATTTGCGTCCTTCCATTCATCAACATGAGCGGCGATCCGGAGCAAGAGCACTTCAGCGACGGAATCACCGAGGACATCATCACCGAGCTGTCTCGCTGGCGGCTTCTCTCGGTACGGTCACGCTCGGCCTCGTTCCGGTATCGCGGTGCAGCCGTCGACATGAAGCAGGTCGCCCGCGAATTGAATGTCCGATATATCGTCGAGGGGAGCGTCAGGCGCATCGGCGATCGCATCCGCATCACCGCCCAGTTGATCGACGCCGATTCCGGCAGCCACATCTGGGGCGAGAAGTACGACCGGAGCCTTGGCGAGGTATTTGCGGTCCAGGACCAGCTCGTACAGAAGATTGTCAGTACCCTAGTCGGCCGGGTACAGGCGGCCGACATGGAGCGGGCGAGCCGCAAGCCTCCGACGAGCTTGGCTGCCTACGAATATGTCCTGAAGGCCAATGCATTGCCCTGGGACGAACCGGAAGGCGCCGCCGAAGCAACTCGTCTTCTCGAGGCAGCCGTCAAGCTGGACCCTGGTTATGGTCTCGCTCACGCGGTGCTCGCCGCATTGCGTTGGGACAGCTGGTACGCGGATCGCAGCGGTTCCGATGCCCGGCTGCAGGAGGCCTATGCGCTGGCCAAGCGTGCCGTCGAACTGGATCAGAACGAGAGCACCTGTTTCGCAATATTGGGCCACGTCTGCCTGCGCCGTCGTTCCTTTGATCAGGCCGTGCAATACGGGCAGCGCGCGATCGAGCTCAATCCGACGAACCCGTGGAACCGGGCTGACATCGGAGCCATCTTTGTCTACTTGGGCCGCGCTGAAGATGCCCTGGCCGCATTCAGGCTGACAAGAGACATCGATCCCTACTTTGACCAGTCGTGGTATTGGCGTTTCATGGGCCAGGCTTACATGCTCCTTCATCGGTACGAAGAAGCCCTGGAATCGTTCGGCCACGTGGAGGCCCCGCCCGCTCGTATGCTCGCGCTCGCGGCAGGCTGCCGCGCACGCCTGAACGACTTCGAGCGCGCAAAGGCTACCGTCGCCGAGTGCCTTGCCAAGGATCCGGATTTCTCGATCAGGCATTTCATGTCCAAAGAGCCGTTCAAGATCGCGGCCGATGCCGCGCATATGGCCGAATCCTTGCGTCTGGCAGGACTCCCGGAGTAGTTCGTGTCCGAACTCGAACCGACCTGGGTCGGCGAAGTCATCCGTTTCTGGTTCGAGGAATTGACCAGGGATCAGTGGTTCAAGCGCAACGATCGCGTGGACGCGCAGATTCGCGATCGCTTCCTGCCGCTGCACGAGCAACTCTTTTCAAGCGACGCCGCGGACATCACAGAGCCGCGATCCCTACTCGCCGCGATCATCGTCCTGGATCAATTTTCGCGGAACATGTTCCGGGGCACAGCCCGGGCCTATTCCGCCGACCCGATTGCGCGCCGGCTCGCGAAACTCGCCATCAACAACGGTTTCGATGCCGGCCTCGGGGAAAACGAGCGACATTTCCTCTACCTGCCCTTCCAGCACAGCGAGGATCGCGAGGACCAGGCGCTGTCGCTCCGCCTCTTCGATTCGATCGAAAACAAGGAATGGAGAGCCTACGCCGTGGCGCACAAGGACATCATCGATCGGTTCGGCCGCTTTCCTCACCGGAATGCCGCGCTCAATCGGACTTCGACGGCTGACGAGATCGCGCTTCTCGAGAAGCCGATGAGCTTCTTCTAGCCCCTGAATTAGCAACTTCCGGCGATACATGCTGTCGATGAGTGTATGGACCAGATCGGCGACATCACAAAGCAGTTGTTTGACTACAGCTTCCAGGTCGGCAGTCTCACGTTGAATATTGCCGGGCTGCTCGCGGCAACCCTCACGCTGCTGATCGTATGGGTCGTTTCCCGCCTCATGCAGAAAGGATTCGCGCGCTATGCGCTGAAGCGCCACGAAGCGCTGCGACCTGCGATCTATACGGTGTCCCGACTCGCCAAGTACATATTGGTCGTGGTCGGCGTCCTCATTGCGGCGGGACTCATGGGAATTCCGCTCACGCAGTTCGCCGTGCTGGCCGGCGCCATCGGCGTCGGACTCGGATTCGGCCTGCAGGCCATCTTCAGCAATTTCATCTCCGGTCTCATCCTCCTGTTCGACCGCAGCCTGAAGGTCGGCGATTTCGTCGAGCTGGAATCCGGCGTCCGCGGCGAGGTGACCGACATCGGCATCCGCGCCACGCGCATCATGACCAACGACAACATCGACCTCCTGGTGCCCAATTCCGAGTTCGTCACCGGGCGCGTGGTCAACTGGACCCTGGGCGACAACCTGATCCGGATGCACGTCCCGTTCGGCGTCGACTATGGCGTCGACAAGGACCTCGTGAAAAAGGCCGCGCTGGAAGCTGCGGCTGAAGTTCCGTTTACGCTCACCGGGGAGGACAGGCGCAAGCCACAGGTGTGGCTGGTGGAGTTCGCGGAAAGCAGCCTGAACTTCGAGCTGGTCGTCTGGCTCACGGCGCAGGCGACCAAGCGGCCGGGCGCGGTCAAGGCCGCTTACACCTGGGCGCTGGACAATGCGCTCCGCCGGCACGGCATCGGCATTCCGTTCCCGACCACCGATCTCAACATCCGCAGCCTGTTCGGGCTGGAGGGTCGCGATGCCTTGCGAGCCATGCGCGGCCAGGCTCCGAAAGCGGCGGAGGACAGCGAGACGCCCTCCGCAGCGCCCAGCCGTGCACGGAACGACGCGCTGGAAGAGGTGGAGTTGGAAATAGCCGCAAGTCGGTCGCGGCGGAAGTCAGGCAATGCCGGCAGGCGGGAGCCTCCGTCGGCCTGATCGGCCCCCCACGGGCGTCGGGGCCACGCTTGTCCTAGAATCCGCTTCTCTGCCGAAGTCGATCAATGCCTCCAGGAGGTATCGTCGTGAAGACCATCGCAATCGGATTGATTCTCTCGAGCGTACTGGCAACGCCCGCCCTGGCGGCATTGAAAGCCGGCACGAGCGCGCCGGACTTCTCCACCCAGGCATCGGTCGCAGGGAAGGACTTCAAATTCTCGCTCGCGGAGGCGCTGAAGAAGGGCCCGGTCGTCGTTTATTTCTATCCGTCGGCGTATACCGGCGGCTGCAACATCGAAGCCCACACCTTTGCCGTCAACCAGGAGAAGTTCCAGGCGGCCGGAGCTTCGATCGTGGGGGTGTCGCACGACAGCATCGCAAGGCTCAACGATTACTCCGCCGATCCGGAGTTCTGCGCTGGCAAGTTCGCCGTGGCCTCCGATCCCGACGGCGCGATCGCGAAGTCCTTCGATTTGAAGGTGGCGCCGAAAGAGGCTGGCGCCAAGGACACGCGCGGGGTGGAAATCGATCACGCGTTCACGGAGCGTACGACGTTCGTCATCGCGCCTGACTCGAAGATCGTCGCCGTCTTCTCATCGGCGGACGACAAGATCAAACCCGCAGACCATGTCACTAAGTCGCTTGCGACGGTTACGGCACTCGCAGCCGGAAAGAAATGAAGTAGGATCGGCGAAGAATCGAGGGCCGCCTTTTTACTACTTCACATTTAGTAGTTGTGCGACCGGTTGTCTCTCGAGTCGTGCGAGGCGTCCCATTCCGATAGCATAGACGGAATCGGCGTGTTCGTATTCCGGCTTCTCGATATGCCGATACGACTTGGTAGCCGCTTCTGTCTTGCCCAGCGCCTCGGCGATCAGTCCGCGAATCAGCCAGATTTCCCCGCTCTGCGGATCGATGGTCGGCTGGTCTTCCAGTATCTGCAGCAGGACGCGGCGCGCGTCCGCGACGCGGCCCTGGTCCGCATACACGCAGGCGAGCGTGTGGGCCGTGGAGTAGTCGCGCCGCTGCCGCTGGTTGTTCGAATTCTCCGCAGCCTTGACCGCGGCGGCATCGACTTTACCCGCGACCAGCGCCTGCCAGGCGTAGTTGTTGAGCTGCGAGGCGTCCGCCCTGCCTGACTGCACTTCCGGCGCGAGTGCGGCCAGGGCGTCGGCGTACTTGCCCTGCTCGTTCAGCGCGCGCACCAGCGCCTGTCTCGCGCCGCTGTCGTTAGGACGCTGTACAATCCAGTTTCGACTCGCCTTCTCTGCATCCTCCCAACGGTCCGCCACTTCGTAGGACAGAGTGCGAGTGCGCAGGCTCTCCACGGAACCCGGCTTGAGCCGCTCCAGATTATCGGCAGCCTGCTGGGCGAGCGCAGCGTCCTCCTTCGCCCACGCAATCGCAAAGCGCGCCGCCTCCAGGATCTCCTGCTGCGCGGGGCTCGTCAGTCCTTGGGCGGCGCGCTGGAGGTCGTCAGCGTCGGCGGTATCGGCGGAACTCACGACCAGGAGCGCGAGTGCCGCGAGCCGCACCGCCGCATCGTCGTCGAGGGCATCCGTCGTCGGCAACGACGCCAGAAAATGCTTGTACGAGCCGGTTTCACTGTTCGGAACGGCCTCGATCTCCGACTTCATGGCCGCGAGCCAAGTGCGGGCCCCCGCCAAGTCTCCCTCTTCCAGCAGGCGCTGCGCCTCCCGTGTGATCGGCGGTGCGTACGCAGACATCGCGAGCAGCTTCCAGCCCGAGCCTTCCTGTACGAGAAAGAATGCGCCGACCTGCACGCCACCAAGCGTCACCGAGACGCGCTTCGTGCCATTCGCGAAATCTGCTTCCTGGACGCTGACGCTGCTCAACACCAGGTCGCGTACAAATGCCGGATCCGCGGCAATCCGACGACCGACACCGGCCGATATGTAGCGGTTGCCTTTGCCCAGTTCATTCATCAGGATCTCAACGTCATCGTCGGATCGCGCCTTCTCGCTCAACCAGGGCGCTAGATCCTTCTTGTCCAATGAATCGCCGAACATCAGGCGAATCAGCGATTCCGCCGTACCCGCAGCGGTCGGAGCCGGCGCCGGCAGGTCTTCGGAGCGCACGACTTTCTCGAGGAGATCTGCGAAGACCGTCGCTTCCTGCGGCAGGCCCTCGACGCCGGTGACGGCCAGGAGGGCCCGAGCTTCGTCGTAGTTCCGCTGCGCCCAGAGCATCACCATCGCCGCGCCGACGCGTGCGAGGTGGCCCGCCGCATTCGTGCGACTCGCATCCTCGCGCAACGCCGTCTCCGTTCCGACTTTCATGACGCGTGCCGCGAGGCGCGCTGACGCGGCATACTCGCTGCCGTCGGCCTTGTCGGCCGTGTTGACAATCTCGTCGTACTTGTGCTGCTGCCAGAGCGCCTGGATCAGGTATTCCGGGCCCGGCTGCCAGCTGGGCCGCTTGGCCACGATGAATTTGTAGTTCTCGACGGCGAGATCGAGGTCCGATCCCTTGCCATAGCGCAAGCCCGCGGCATTGTGCTCCGCCGTGGTGGCGAGGTTGAGCTTCATGTCCAGATTGTCCGGGTCGAGCTTGATTGCCTCGCGCAGGGCGCGCATCGAGGCGGCTCGATCGAACGGGCCGCCGAAACGCCGCCCAACTTCGTCGTACTGAAGGACGGTGCCCAGCACGTTGAATGCGGATGCGTTTCCCGTTTCCAGCTTCGTCGCGCGCTCCGCCTGCGCCAGCGCCTCGTCCACCAGGCCGAACTCCAGGAGATGAGAGGCCGCGCGCACGCGAGGCATCGCCTTCTTTGGCTCGGCGGCGATCAGCTCGTCATGGCGCCGCAGCGCCGCCGCGGGCTTTCCGCTCCGCGCCAGCAACCAGGATTCGTGATCGAACCGGACAGCGACCACCAATGTGCTTTGCGCCTTGAGGTAGGCCTCGCGGAACTCCCGGCCTTCGTCGGCGGTGTAATGGCCGCGAACGGAGTCGGCGCGGTTAGTGCTGGTCACCGAGCCGTCGGCCTCCTCGCGGAATGACTGGGAGAGCAGCAGGGGGCCGATCTGCAGGTCGGCGCTTTTCGGCAGCGAGCGCACCTTGAATCCCTTCGGTGGAACGACCTTGATTTCCATCGCGGAATCGAAGGGCTCGAATACCCAATCGAGGGTGCGCGTCTCAGGCTGGGACGCAGCATTCTCTTCGTCGTCGTCCTCGTCGTCGTCGGAATGGACCGACGGCTCTTTGCGCAGGCCGTATGGCACATTCGAGAAGAGCTCGGCCAGCGACATGGCGACGCCGGACTCCTGCAGGCTCGTCACGGCCGCTTCGACGCGATGCAGGTCGAAGGCGACCGTCACTTCGCCACGCGCGGGGTCCTCCCGTATCTGATAGTTCGAAACCGATTTCGCGGAGAAATTCTTGCGGAACTGTTCGAGAAGGTTCTCGCGCATTTCCTTGCTGTCGCTGTCCGCAATCTGCCGGAAAGCCGACGCCGCGGAGCCGTTCACGCGTGCCTCGAGATGCACCTCACCAGGCCCGACGTCGGACAAGGTGACGTCGCGCCGTTCGTGCGACCGGTTCCCCGCAGGCTGCAAAGCCGGAGTCCTTACCAGCGGACGGTCCGGCGGCCCGATCACAAGCGCCCAGCGTTCGGAGTTCTCGTAGGGCGCTTCACCGGCGCCGAGGTACTCCGCCGTCGCGTCGATCCACAGATTCTGGTCCGGCACGTGCACGATCATGTGGTTGAAGTTGCCTATGCCCGGCAGGTCGGGATCGACGTCGGTCCCGACTCCGGAGTTCAGCAGCGCCACCTCGGCCGGAATCCCCGCGGCCCGCAGCATCGACGCGAGCACGACGGACTTGTCCTTGCAGTCGCCGAAGCGCCGTTCCAGCGTCACTGCCGGCGGGTTCGGGACGATGTCACCCTGCCCGAAGAAGACGCCGGTGTAGCGGATGCGCTCGTGCAGGATCTCGAGAAGTTTCGCGAGCCGCTGCCGGGGATCGGCGGGCAGGTCGGCGGGCAGCAGTGCACGCACTTCCTCGGGACGGATAGCCGGCTCAACCAGGGCGCGGTAGGCGGCGGCCACCTCCTCCCAGGATTTTCCGGTTGAGAACTCGAAGCGAGGCCAGAGCGGCGCGGCGCCGGCAGCCTCGACGAACGTCTTGCTCCATTCGAGCGCAAGGGGACCCTGGCGCAGCGTGAATTCATGTACGCCGTCCCGGTCGCCCTCCGAGATGACTGCCTGGGGAAGCTGCTGGGTCCGGTAGTGAAACGGCGACGAGCTCGGCGTGACGACGGTGATCGAAGTATTCTCGACGGACCCGTGCGACCCCAGCGTCACGTCGAAGGAAATGCCTTCGCCGAACTTGGGCTCGACGTCTGAAACGACGGTCAGGAGCTCGACGACGCTTCCCGGCGCAATCGCGGGCAAAGGTCCGCGGAGGTAATGCAAGTCGTCGAACTTCCGCGCATCGCCCGTCGCGACCGTCTCATCGCTGAGCGTCGCGATGTCGAATGCATGCTCACGCCCATCGGGCGTGACGACGCGCGCGCGGATATCAGGCTTTTTCTGTCGGTAAGGCTCCCACGTCGCGCCAATCTGACCGTACTCCTCGACCGCTTCAGGGGAGTCGATGCGATAGATCTGGTGCGTGGTAAACGTGAGGCGGTGCTTGTCGTCAAATTCGTAGCGGAACTCTTCGGTCTGGACTGCCACCGCAAATTCGTCGCGGCGCGTGGGCGCCTTGGCAAGTTCAAGCAGCGCTGTGGCAGTGAGGGAAAAGGGTTCGACATCCGCGGCCCGTGCGCCGCATGGCCAGGCCAACGCGAGACTGCAGCCCATCGCAACCCACGCGACCAAGCGCAGTTTAGACGTCGGCATCTGTGGTACACCCCCCGATCCCTTCCTCAAAGGATAAGCTGATTCAGGGCCAGCCGGCGGTTTCTGCGATATTCTGTGAAATGATTCCGCAGGACGGGGCGCAATGAATCGCCGTCAGGGGTGCCAAGGCGCGCGGCAAGAATCGCCCCTTCGGCCCGCATTCTTATTGCCGGCTGCCGATCCCATGGCGCGCAAGAATCTCGCGCACCTCATCGATTGGAATGGCCTCGACTGTAGCGTATGCCCCGGACTGGGTCGTCGCACGGAAGAGCGAGTTGTAAATCGCCTCCACCGTCGCGTCGATCGTTGGCTCGAACAAGGTCGACACGAGTTCGTTGCCGAGTTCCACCGTTTCAAGGGTGGCTGGCGGCGAGCCCGGTGAATTGGGCGTCCCATTGCGGCGCACACTGGGGTTCGTCGAGAACGCAATCGCGTACTCACCCGAGCCATTGCTTGCGTACGACCCGGTCCGGGCGATCCCGAGAAGAGCACGGGTCGCAAGTCGACGCAGGTTTCGGTCGGAAAGCGGCGCGTCCGTCGCGACGACAACGATGATCGACCCACTGGCGCCCTTTCCCCGGTTGGGATGCACCCCGCCTCGCCCGAGTTCGCGTCCGACCGGCACACCTTGAACCAGCAGATCTCGCCAGTCCCCGAAATTTGATTGCACCAGCACACCTACCGTCCATGGACCCGCCGGGACAATGCGCGAGCTCGTTCCTATTCCGCCTTTCCACTCAAAGGCAACAGTGCCGGTCCCCGCGCCGACGGCGCCTTCCTCAACCACCCCGCCGCGCGCATTGTCGAGCGCCCGCCTGACATCATCCGGGCTCACCGGAATCGATCGAATGTCGTTCAGTGCCCAGCCATCGTTGGTCTCGCCCACGACAGGGTTGATCGAGCGCACCGCCTTCATGGTGGGCCGCTGCAGCATCCATTCCGCCACCGACTCAGCGACTCGCCACACACACAGGGTGCACGTTAACGCGATGGGCGTCTCGAGCTCGCCGAGTTCATTCAATTGTGTCGTACCAATGAATTTCCCAAATCCATTGCCAACAACCGCCGCCGCCGGAACCCGGCTTGCGAAGAGGTCGCCGGTGTGGGGGAAGATCACGGTCACGCCGGTCCGTACGTTGTCACCTCTGACGACGGTCGCCTGGCCAACCTGTACGCCGGCGACGTCGGTAATCGCATTCAAGGGACCCGGCTCGAAAGTGCCGACGACTATTCCGAGGTCCCTCGCCCGTGGCCTCTCTTCCGCGGCCACCGTTTGACCGAGGAATACGAGGGCTAGCGAAGCAAGCCGTACGGCCGTGCGGATCATCGTTACCCCGCCCCCTATTCGTAATCTGGGTCGTCGCCCGAGCCGCGCTAGCTGCGTGGGAACACGCCTGCGAAGGAATACCCCGCCGCCGCAACCTCGACGCCCAGAATCAGCACCTCAGGGGATTGAGTATCGTCGAGCGCGGCGAACCCCTCGGCAACCGTGCCATTCAGGTTTTTGTTGTTACCTTCGCAATTCGAGAACTCATATTCCACGCGATACAGGTTGAATTCCGGATCGATGACCGACACCGTTCCGTTGGTGATGCAATGGCTCCGCGGGTCCTGCGAAAAGAACTCGCCGTCGTCGCTCACGTTGATGACGACATTTCGTTCGGTGTCCAGGTAATTGCCGGCGACCGCACTGAGCGACGAGTCTCGCTCATAAATCGGATTGTATGAAAGCTCAAGCGTCGATTCGCTTGCGGTTCCGCGCGAGGTCGTGAAACTGATGTCGGCAGATATACTGCTGCGCCCCGCAAAACTTCCGGACAGGGAGCCTACGCCGGTCGTCGAGCCGTCCTTGAATTTCTTGCCAAAGGGAACGTAGCCGACGAAGTTCGCGGACAACCCATCGCCCGATGTCGTCAGAGTCCCCACCAGCTGCAAGCCATCTTCCTGCATGAAGTGAAAATCGCCGGACTCGCTCACCAGCCCCACGATTCCGATTCCGAGCGAGGACGTACCTTGCCAAACGCCGCCCGGGGTAGCTTCCGGCGGGGGAGGCTCGGGGGGCCCGGGAGGTTCCGGTTGCGGAGTCAGCGGGCCGGAGCCGCCGCCGCAACCTGCGAACACGAGAACGAATGCGGACACCGGCAATAGCCTTCGAAACATTGCTACTTCCCAATTAGCAATGCTGCAGGCGGCCCCGCAGCGTTCGGAGATGCTGCGAAACGCTAGCCACGGAGCGGGGCGATTGCTGTCAGACGATTCCGCAATTTTTGCGGGCCCGAGCCGGGTGGAGTGGATCGCAATGTTTACATAACAATTCAGCCAAGTACCTTCTCCAAGTACGCGGTGCCGGGAACAGGATTGAATCGATACGGCGCCGTAGGCGTGAAGCCATACGAGGCATACAACTTCTGAGCCGCTTTCATGGACGGCAGCGTATCCAATACCAGCCTTGCGTAGCCAAGCTGTCTTCCGGCAGCCAGGGCAGCTTCGACCAGCAACCTTCCGACCCCATGGCCGCGCCCGGCAGGGCTGACATACAGGCGCTTGATTTCGCCTACGCCATCCGCGAAGCGCCGCAGGCCGATGCATCCAACGAAGTTGGCATTCGCCTCCGCAAGGAAGAAAACGCCGGTAGGCGGAGCGTATTCGCTCGACAAATGGTTCAACTCATGTTCGAAGTTCTGGAAAGAAAGATCCACGCCCAGCGAAGCCGCGTAATCCTCAATGAACTGACGCGCTTGGCGCCAATGAAACGGCGAATCAGCTGCAACCAGGTGAATGTTCATCGCAAAGGGACGTCGAAGCCCGCTCAACAGGTCCAATAGATAAGTTGGACGAGGTCAACGACGCTCGGGCCGTCGCTGCAGCCGCCGACTTCGCCGGCGACTCGATCTCCGTCATCGTGCCCAATGATCCATTGCCCGGACGCCGCATGCCACATGAGCGCGCCTTTTTCGACGATGCCAAATGGGAAGACTTCGTCCGAATCCGCATTCGTCAATTCGATTTGGTCGCCAATGATCTCGACAATCAGCCTAATGCTCGGGACATCCGGGTACTCTGCAAACCGATGGGTAAATTCGTATCGACCCGTGGCTAAAGGAATGGGAGGAGCGTCGGCACACGCGAGCACCGGCAGAAGCGACGCGCACAGTGCGGCTAGCGCTCTCATCATGAGCCATCGATCCGCGCAACGGGCACTTCCGCACGGAGGTAAGGCTTATTGGCATTGACGATCCCTTTCCAGGCGTAGGGGTCGGTCCCTGCCACCAGCACGATGTCTCGCAGGTCGTCCGTCGGCGGCAGCTTTCCGTCCTGCCGCCACGGCAGCAGCGACTCCGCGCTCATGTAATGGTTGACCAGTGCCATGCGGAAGCAACCAGGCGTCTTGTTGCGCCGCGAGCTGTGCAGGACGTACCCGTGGAAGAACACGACGGAGCCAGCCTTCACTTCCACCGGAACGCTGCGATTCTCGCCATAGCCTGAAATATCGAGCGTATCGGCCTCCGCGAACTCCGGATTGCGGCCGGGTATACGCCTCAGGATGGTGCCGCTCTGGTGCGATCCCGGGATGATCCACAGGCAGCCATTCTCGATGGTGGCGTCATCGATTGCGATCCAGGCCGCCCCCAGTGAGCGATCCCGGGTGGGAATGTAGTACTCGTCCTGATGCCAGGACTGCCCCGGCTTTCCGGGACCCTTGACGAACAGCATGGACTGCATGCATTTCACATTCGGTCCGATGATGTGCGTCAGGACCTCGACGATGCCGGGATGCGACAGGCTGCGCTCGATCGTTGACGAGAGCTTGTGCGGAAAATGTATGGCCAGGTACTTGCGCAACACTTCGGCGTCGGTCATTTCCGAAGTCACCTCCAGCAAACCCTCGACAGGCCCGCGCTGCCCCCGAAATATGCGGGTGGTTTCGGCCTTCAGTTCCTGGATTTCCGCGGCGGTGAACAGATCCGGCACGACCAGATAGCCGTTCTGGCGATAGAAATCCGCTTGCGGTGTTGACATGCCGATCATGCTTTGACGAATAGCGCCTCGAGCTCCTCCAGCCTCCGCCCCTTGGTTTCAGGCGCCTTCGCGCGGATGTAGAAAAGGGCGAGCGCGCAGAAGAGCGCATAACAGGCCAGAGTCACCGCAGTGCTCAAATGCTTAACCATCATCGGAAAGGTATAGGCAACCACAAAATCGGCCAGCCACAAAGCAAGGGTCGCGACCGACATGGCCGTTGCGCGTATCCGGTTCGGAAACACTTCCGCCAGGTATACCCAGGTCACGGCGCCAAGCGTGCAGGCGAAAGCCGCGACGTATAGCAGCATCAAAGCCAGCACGATGTAGCTTTCGAAGTAGCCATAGTGAAAACACAGTGCAATGGCCGCAAGCACGACTCCCATGATGGCGCTGCCTGAAAGCAGGAGTTTCCGGCGACCAAGCTTGTCCACCATTGCGATCGCACCGAACGTTGCCACCAGGTTCACCCCGCCGAGCGCAAGTGTCTGGAGCAGGGATGACGACGCATCGAGACCGGTTTTCGAGAAGATGGTCGGCGCGTAATACAGGATCGCATTGATTCCGGTGACTTGCTGGAAGACGGCGATGAGGACTCCCATCACGAGCACCGGACGATGATCGCGGTCGAGGAGTTCGCGGATGGAAGCTCCGGTTGACGCATCAAAGCTTCTTTCGATGAGCGCCAGCTCCGTTCCCGCCCCTTCGGAGCCCAGAGTCTTCTCGAGAATCGCCCGTGCCGCGTGCATTCGTTTGCGGCCAGCCAGCCACCGTGGAGTCTCCGGTACCGCAAGCAAGCACAATCCGAAAACCAGAGCCGGCAACGTTTGCGCCGCAAACATCCAGCGCCACCCGCCAGGAACATCCGCGAAAGCGTAGTTACAGAAATAGGCCAGCAGAATCCCAAAGACGATCGCGAGCTGATAGAGCGACACCAGTCTACCGCGCCATGCGGCCGGCGCGGTCTCGGAGATATAGAGCGGCGACACAATCGCCGCAGCTCCCACACCGATGCCACCGACGAGGCGAAAGAAGACGAACATATCCAGTGTGTCGGCAAGGCCTGCGCCCAGGCCTGAAACGCCAAAAAGGATGGCACACGCCATCAGCGTCAGGCGCCGACCAAACCGGTCGGCCAACTTACCCGCTACGAGCGCCCCCAGAGCGCAGCCGACCAGAATTGAGCTAACCGCCCACCCCAGCGCGTATTCGTCCAGTCTGAAGAGCACTTGCAGCGAAGGTATCGCCCCCGAGATGACGGCGGTATCGAATCCAAAAAGCAGTCCACCCAGTGCGGCGACGCTGCTGATGGCGAGGATGAATGCGGAATTCTGCACGGGCTTGGCCACTGCCTTGCGCGATTGAAATAGCCGATAGTCTGGCCGACAATCGACGGGATTTACATACAGGGAAGAATCATGGCTGCAACCCTCTACATGAATCCCGCGTCGACGGCGTGTCGTCCCGTCTGCCTGTTCATCGCCGAGAAGAAATTGCCCGTCACCGAGCAGTTCGTGGACCTGATGGCTGGCGAACAGCGCGGGGCCGCCTTCGCGGCACTCAACCCTTGTTGCCTGGTGCCCGTACTCGATGACGGCGATTTTCGCATGACCGAAAGCTCCGCGATCCTCAAATACCTGGCGTCCGAGTTCGAGGCGCCCGAGTACCCCAAGGACGTCAAGCAACGCGCGAAGGTGGATGAGGTCATGGATTGGTTCAACACCCAGTTCTATCGGGACTTCGGTTACGGCTTCCTGTATCCCCAGGTTTTCCCGCACCACAAGCGCCCGACCGACGACCAGCAACAGGGCACGATTGAGTGGGGCAAGAAGAAGGCAATGAACTGGCTGGAGATCCTCGACCGGAACACGCTGGGCCAGAACGACTTCGTCGCCAATAACCGGATCTCCATCGCCGATTACTTCGGCGCGTGCCTGGTCACTGCAGGAGAAATGATCGGTTGTACCTTTGAAGGCTACCCGAACGTCCAGCGTTGGCTCGGCCGGATGAAGGGCTTGCCAAGCTGGCCGAAGGTAAACGAAGTGATGTACGGCTTCGCAGCGTCGCTGCGAAAGACTAAATTTCAAACTCTCTGAGTCTGCCGACGGAGCTACGCCTCAGCGATAGCCGCGATCGACACTTTCAAGCCCGGAACGCGCGCAGGCAGCTTTGCGCCCTGGCGAGCAGGTGGATTGGAGGGAAACCACCTCAGCCACTCCTCATTCATACCCGCAAAGTCATCTTCCTCTGCGAGAATGACGGTGACGCTGACGACCTTGTCCAGCGCGCTACCAGCTTCCTCCAGGATGGCCTGAATGTTGGTGAGGCACTGACGTGTCTGCTCCTGGATCGTGGCGCCCTTGATTGCGCCCGTGGCAGGATCGACCGGGGCCGTACCCGAGACGAACACAAGACTGCCTGTTTTGACGGCCTGGCTGTAAGTCGGCGGTGGCTTGGCCGCCTTTGGAGTGAAAACGATTTGTCTCGCCATATTGTTCTCCCGGCTGAGGCCTGACATCCGCGTTGAGCGCCGGACACTATAAGGACGGGGCATCTGATCGCCTAGATCAACGGAGAGGCCCGCTTTGCCGGGCCTTTTCTCTGCAATGGGTTGTTTTGTAAGCTACGCGCAGGCGTAACCCAACACGCCGGGCATGGCCGGGGGATACATGCTCGAAAGAAAGTATAACGGTATTGTCCAGTACACACTGGCGACCACGGCCGCGGAGATCGCACAAGTCTTCGAGCGGCTGCCTGACGGCGTTAGCAAGGGACTGGCTGCCGAATTGGATGTGGCGGGCGACGTCCATCGCTACGATGCCGAGGCGAAGCGTGCTTACTACTTCGAGAAGGACGGTACGAATTTAACAGTGTGGAGCTGGAACGACGTGCAGCGGCCTCACGAGGCCGGCGAGCTCATTTTTTTGGTCGTCAGCTCGGTTGCCTCCCTGGATGAAAGGCTTGCGAGTGACTTTTACGTGCGTGCGACCAACCGGCCGGTCACGCCCTCACCTGCTCCATGATTGACTGAGGCCGGTGGGTTATTTGTCAATAATTCAATAGTCCGGAAATTACGGTGCGTCCCTACATATCCAATTGATACTGTCTGACTTTCGTAGAAGCGCCGTCTGCTCAGAATTTCGCCCAAGCCAAAAGCATTCCTCATGGGCGGATTAACAGAAAAACCAGAAAC
>Ga0075433_10000418_pt1 | contig 27151 bp, 47 predicted proteins | sample RhiMethybrSRZTD2_FD_75299 | JGI IMG/M metagenome (GOLD analysis project Ga0075433, IMG submission 75299) | Populus rhizosphere microbial communities from Tennessee, USA - Rhizosphere MetaG P. TD hybrid SRZTD2 | ecosystem: Host-associated > Plants > Roots > Rhizosphere > Soil | place: USA... | reverse complement strand
ACACAACCATGTGACAACTTGGCACAATCTTTGCACTTGCAACCCTCGTGCCAACCTTGACCAACCATCCTACATGCAAGCTTCATGCCAACCCCCATCGACGGGAGGGGCGGGGGGCCGTTCTACCTGGTAAAACAACTGTTGAGCGTGGCTAGTGTGCAAACTTTTACCCACAGTGCGAAAACATTTACCCTATTTGTGCACGTTTGGCACTATATCAAAAGTACATGATCCTTTAGAATCAAGGGTTTATGGGGTGGCCCGATTATTGCTTTTATACATGGCATGAGCATGAATCGACCGAAGCGACCGTGGGAACCACCAAGGGAGGCTCACATGCCTGATATCTTTGACGATCATCTCTTGATCTGTCACTCTGATGGTTCACCGTGCCCGGATGGCTGTGATATTGCTGCGGACCCTGAGCAGCTGGCCCGTTACATCGATGCAACATCAAAGTGACCGTAGATCGTACACCATGTTGCGTAACGGTGCTTTGACGCATCGCATTTCGCACACTTACAGCGGGCACGATTCCTGCTATATATGGGGATAGGAGACTGTGAAGGCTCGTACGGTCCTCAGGAGTTTGCAACGTACAAAGAGGCCCGTAAACAGTGCGCGCCCTATCATTCTCTGGTAGACTTGACAAACTGACATGGACACTCGAATCCTCGCCTGGATGTTTCTGTTGGTGATCCTGGTGGCGCTCCCAACGCTCTATATGCTCTTGACATTGGCGGCCCGGCTGCCATACTAGGGGAAAACCATGGGAACCTTTAAGACGTGGCAGGAAGCACATACAGAAGCGCAGAAGGATGCTAACCTAATGGGGCGACCCATGGCACTAGAGTATGCTAAAGAGTATGGTAGGGGAGTCTATCGTGTTAAGATGATCCCGTGTGATCCGAGTAAACGCTTTGGTTGGGAGGCACGGTGCGAGGTAGTCGAACCCGAAAGGCGGACGCCATGACGACTCCCAAACGTGCCTATACCGCACCGCCACGAGAGCAACTAGCATGGGCAGCTGTTGAAGCCTGTGCTAAGGTGGGGGTTGACCTAGCCACGTTCTACCGTGAATACTTGGTACCAGCCGAGCGTGAGCGTTCTGAGACAAGGGGGCTCTAGACATGGTTAACAAGGTGACAGTCAAGATTTTTCACAGCGTGCCTGACGGACCGTATGCGACCCTATGGGTAGGAAACACCTATCAGGGTGAGAGTGATGATCCCCGGAATCACGACGTCTCCCTGACTACCCCGGTCTTAACTGCGGATCGGTACGCGCACAAGATGGAGCATGTACTCAAGATCGAAGAGGGCGACTGGATCACGATCACTAATCATGGGAAGGTAAGGCCCGAGGCCGAAGAAGATGCTATAAAAGGTCTCACTAGTAGGGCGGTAGAGAAGGAAATTGAATCCTGGAGGGAAAATGGCTAGACACCCGAACTACGAAGAAGACCCAAAGCGATGGCGGGCACCAGCCTACAAAGTCAAGGGGTATAATGGTGTAGCGTGGTTCGTGCGAGGATGGGAGACTCAACCCGACGAAGACACCGAGTGGACAGGATACGAGACAAGGACAGGCAGGGTAGTGGCGACCATGGTGGGTGATGACAGGAGGTTCACGTTTGACCCAGACGATCTGACCCCGATTCGTCGCCGTGACTACTGCGGCGGGTGTGGGCAAATGGGATGCACTCATGCCTAGATTCAGGGCGACCATCCGAGGCAATCGGGGCGAAGCTTCACGTTTGGGGAGTGCCAAGTCGGGGATTAAGGCCGAGGTAAATGGGTGGGACCTAGGGGTAGACGTGTTTGCACGAGATGAAGATGGAGAAGATGAGTTACATGTGTACATGACGTCAGGGAGCAATGGGCGCACCCATGAGCGCCATGTAGGAACGGTGCGTTTGGTGGATGGGGTACCAACGTGGGAACCCGTCTAACTCAGAGAGGCCGGATTTTCTTGTTCTGTATGTGCGGGTGCGGATCAATCTGTGCCCCTGTTAATAGTGCTGAATTCGAAGTTAGAGTAACCCCGGATGGTGTTGGACGATGTGATGCACATGGGAAGCTAAGGAGGCCAAATGATGTTCCGCCAGGTTGTCCTACATGCACAAGGTGGAGTCAGGTCAATGGATAATCAACCTGCTTTGGATAGTACCTGTCCTGATGACTGTCCTTGCCGGGATTTATGCACTTGTTGTGGTTTATTGCTAGTAGAATGTGTGTGTACGGAGGAATGCAAGTGAATCGTGGGATATGGAAGTGGGACCCATTGAGTCAAGAGCTTGTCAAGGTGGCGACTCAACCCGCGCCTGTGGTCAAGGTTGAGTCAAAGCCCGAGCCTAAACTCTACACCGGTCAGTACATCTAAGGGAGAATGGATCATGACTTACATCGTAACCAAAATTGAGTCTCACAATGGTCAGTATAAGGTGACAGCCAAAGACGCTGATACCTCAAAGTTGAAGCGTCGAAACATCGAAAGCTTGACAGACGATGCGAACGAGTTTAAGGTGGGGCAGTTAGTGACGCTGATGATGGTGGCGCTGCATGATCATACGTTCGGGGAAAAGAATGAGTAACCTATGGCCCTTGCTCATTGCTTCAATTCCATGTGAGTGCAAGGGAGCATGTCCCATTCAGAAGTTAGGACCCGAAAGATGGTGGGAGTTAGTGAAAGGAATAGAAGAAAGGAAAAAGGAGAAAAAGAGTTGATCCTCAAGAAGCTTCTATCTGAGACCGCTAGACGCAAGGACCGGGGAGTAGTGTGCTCAATCGGCGACCCACAGTGGGGCAAGACGTACACACACACCGAATGGGCACGAGAGGAGAATCGGGAGGTAATCCGTCTCCTGGTCCAAACCAAGGAACCCGAGTCTATCGTGGGGTACGACGTTAAGCATCCCGTGACAGGGAAGCTTCAATTCGAGCTAGCTTCGATGTACCGTAAGATCAAGGAAGGCCCTAAGTCAAAGTTGTGGCATATCTTCATTGACGAACTCGACAAGCCCCGAGAGGCAAGCCTATCCTCGATCCTCACCCTAATCTGTGACCGCATGATTGAAGATTACACGCTGCCTGATACGGTGAGCATGTCGGCAGCTATGAATATCCCCCGTGCCCCGCTACCTGAGGCCCTGGTGGCTCGATTGCTCTTCGTACCATTCCCTACAACGGATGATTTGACCAATCAAATCATCCCATCTATGGGAATCTTCCAATCCGTTGCAAGGGAATACCTTAAGGTGCCTAAGGTAAGTTTTCCTGAGCGCAAGAAGAACGCGGGCACCATCCACAAACTTTTGGCATGGAGCAAGTGTGACGAGTTTTGGACTGACGAGGCACTGAGGCATACGGTAATCACGGGATTGGTGCCTGTTGAGGATATCGCGTGGTGGACCGACAAGATGAACCCTAAGCTGTTTACTGGGGTTGACTTGACTAAGTGGGCCGAGCTAGCTCGCCCATCTGACGTGCTCAACAGTCTTATCGACGTGCTCAACAGCGACCAGAATCAACAGAAGCGATATGACGTGATGAAGGTATTGTGTGATCGGGCCAATGAGGAACCGACAGGGGAAATGGCAAAGGTACTGGAGAAGCTTGCGGATAGGATGCATGAGGTAAAGTGATACATTTCTGGATTAGAACTTGCGGTCATATTGGGGTCGTGTTTACTGCTTCGGTCTTTTGGGTACATATTTCACCCCCATGGGTAATATGTGCCTATTGTAAAAGAGACAGAGGGATTGTATAATGTGCGATAGGCGACTAAAGAAAAAGGTGAAGTAATGGCATGGGTCTTCCACATGAATCGGCGATGTACCCACATATGCGCCACTAATGAGAGACCCAAGTGGACCACGAACCTCGATAGCATGTGCTGTAAGTGTGACCATCACCGAGCACTATGTAGCTCGTGCCGACGAGATAGGAGACAGCATTGAAGGCCTCTCTCCCTTCTAAAGATCTCATGACCCCCGGGGTGAAATGGTATCTCAAGGAGCTAGATCGAGAGCCATTCATTGACGAACATATCCCCATTGCAGCCACGGTCTACACGAAGAATGGTCAAATGTGGTGTGTGCTGGGCAAGAATTGGCCCGATCTACGGCCAGAGTTACAGGTTGAGATTCTAGCACATGAGGCGGGTCACGTGGCAGGCGGGCACGATATCAGGTTAGGGGACCGTGATCCACGGTTGTGGAACATCGTGTGCGATGCTGCCATCCACTACTCTGGTGGAGTGCAAGCGTGGGCGGTCGAAGAGGTAGGGGGTGTTACGTACGAACGTCTGGAGCTACCCCCCGCACCCCCCGAGATTGCCTACGACATGCTCAAGCAAAAGCTTCCTCCCCAGGGAAGTGGAGAAGGGTGCGGACGGGAGCATGGGGGAGAAGTGTGCGGGGCATCGTCAGAGGAAATGAGTGAGGCAGCAAAAGCTAGAGCGTTGATTGCGGCTGTGAGAGGATCACAAGAGATAGGGGGGAGTCGAGGAAGTCAAGGTGGGGGAGCGGCAAGGGAAATTCCCGACGTGATCCCCGCTGTTCCAGCATGGGTACAAGAGGTACTCCATCGACTCAAGCGAGCAGTTAACTACGATGATCGGTCAAGACGGTGGATCAGGGAAACGAGACGTGACGTGGACCCAATCATGTTGCCAGGGCGATCGGCTCGATTAGGGGTCGCGTGTACCTTTATCTGGGATTTGTCAGGGTCAATTAGTCACGAAGATGTTGCCACGTTCTTAGCTGCCGTCGATGGCACTCCAGAGCTACAGGGGTCAGAGGTTGTCGCGTTCTCTGATATTGCTGTAGGGCCCCGTCCCGTAAGGTATGCCCGAGAGCTAGCAGCGGAGTGTCCGAGCGGGGGGACACAATTCCATGCTGGGGCCGCCCTAAGGCGATCGGGTGTCCCCGTAGTGTGGATCACTGACGGCTACACAGGAGACGGATGGCCCGAGCCACACGACGTTGAAGAGTTGTGGGTCATTACAACGGAGGTTGAGCCGCCATATGGCACGAAGATCAAAGCAACAGCTTAGATACATAATCAGAATGTGGAGGAATTGTTCTCATTTTTGTGTATCCAGAGATAATGAGTATGGGGACAAATTTACGGTATATCAAGTCAAGGTTCAAGCTGGGTGCTGTATGTGCGATACTCAACCCACTGAAGAGTGTGTGACTAAACATGGCAAAATCAAAGTCAACTAGTCCTAGAGGAATTATTTGGTGGATACACGTGAATTGTCATCATATGTGTGGATTAAATATCGCAAGGAGCCAAGTTTCAATTGGTATTGGGAGCAAATGCTGCTTGTGCGGAGAATACTACAGTCGTTGTATAGTACATAAAGAGCGATCATGAAAACTTTCGTGATCCGAAAATGTAAACACTTTTGTGTAATACATAACTTTGAACGAGTTTTCAAGGTCTCTTTAGATGAGGTATCTTTTGATTGTTCTATATGTAGAGGAAGAGATGATTTAGGTTGTCAAACATGTAAAGATAGGGAGAAAAAGTGACCGAATTCGAACAGCACTATCAAAAGTATAGATTCAAGATGTATCAAGAAGCTCGTCAGCAAGGGGCGAGTCATGAGCAAGCTCAGGATGCCGTTCAGGTAGCGGCACATAAGCTGAGCCAAATGTCCACCATTCAATACATTGACCAAAATAGGGTCAAGGGTTTATTCTGTGCCGTTACCCGACATGCGACGATTGATAAGTTACGGTCGGAGGGTCTATACCAGGACATGAAGACAGATTACTGGCTAGACCCTACAACCGCACCTAAGGTGACGCCTAAGAGGTCCAGGGAGCTACATATCTCTATCGCGGTCCATCGCGCCCTAGCTCAACTCTCGGAGTTAGAGAGCTATGTGGCATGGAAGTATTGGGCCATGGATCAATCATGGAGAGAGATCACAGAAGATTTGAGGGTATCAAGGGGACAAGTTTGGTATAAGTTGAAGTGGATAAGGTTTATTAGGAAGTTGCGTTCTAAACTGAAGAAGGAATTGATTAACGTGGGGGCGAACAACCTATGATAGTATTCTTTATACGGAATGATGGAGAGGTTTGTGCAAAGGGTTCTAAACTGGACAGATTTGACGTGATTAGTTCAGAATACGGGAACAAGAATAATCTATGCTCTACTAAGTCAGGTTGTCGAACATGTAACCACACAAGAAAATCGAAGGGTGGAGTATGACCCCCATATATAACATCGAAGGGTTCAAGGCGTCAATGTCTTCTCAGGAGACGAAAAATCCACCTTTTCCCACAACCCGCTTGGTCCTTGGACTAGGCGTATTTCTTGTCGCTCTGATGTTCTACCTTGGATATATAGTCGGTTACGGTATAGGAGCCACAACGAATCCACCTTGCCCGTTAGATAAGATGACCCCCGACTCACTGTGGCAGGGTCAATCGCCTCACCGGTATCATATATCTTTTTGGAATGGTGGACTAGGACAAGGGAGCGCCCTTTGAAAAGGTTAACCAAAACGTCTCCGACGATCTTCATTTCAGTTGAGTCATTCTCGTCAGCATTATGAGTCTCACGAAAGACGTCAATGATCGTAAGATTAGGGTTAGCGGATTCGATTACGTTATGCAGCCAGGCGACGTGCTGGTAATTAAGGAGGTTCAGGGGGTGTTTTACATCATCTGGATGGATAGTCAAGAAGTTTTCGCCACTGAGGTCTACCCCTAATGAAACCATCTTCTCCAAGCGTTGTCGCCAGATTAACTCGGATGTATCAAATTGGAGATATAAAGTTCTTGATTTTTGAGTTACCCAACCGAGGAAAGGTACACCTTGTGCGACGCTGCGTGCAAGGTCTATTGCAAGAAAACTTTTCCCCGATTTGGGCGGGCCTTCAAGCAATACGATACCCGGGTTAGGAATTTGTTCATGGACGAGCCATTGCAAGTTTGGACGTGGGGTGTCAAGATATTGACTTGTTGTCAATATCCGGGTCAAAGGGGACTCCTTTCAAGATGAATACATGGACGCCGTCCCCTACACAATGGGGGGACATTCTAAAACAGTACCACATTGGACAACATTGTAAGTGGAGGGTTCCGAATAGTAGAGTTTGTTATAGTCCGAGTTGTGTATGGTTGCTCAAGACAACGGATGGATTCTTGGCAGTTATAAGGGGGAAAGAGTGAAAGGGTTAAAGCCAGGGATTGGGGCGGACGTGGCGAATCGGACGAACCTCAATTGGGTTGGCGTGGTGTCAATCTAAAGGGTGGTTTATGGTGCCCAGAATAGCGACACATCAACTCGTAACAAATGTTTGGGACTGGGAACGTGAAAGTTAATATATTCATCAATCGTTGTGGGCATATTTGTACGGGGAAATCAAAGGAATTTAAGGTCACTGATATGTATGATATGTGTTGTCGTTGTTGGCCTCAGTGGTGGGATGGTACACAATTGTATAAGACATGTCTTTTAAAGGAGGAATCATGACTTTTTGGATAAATAATTGTAAATGTAAAAATATATGTATTTCTCCTAGTCCTACTCCTCGAAAAGGATACTTTTTAACTGACGAATGTTGTTGGTGTAAACCATATTGGTGGAAGTTTCCTCTTGACTCTTGCTTGAGTCATAAGAATAATAGGGATCGCCTTTCATAAAGCCTCATGGCTTTATACGTTTGGCGCAGGCCCCCAGGTAACACATGTATGCAAATCGCACATGTTACCTCACGCATGGTGCCAAACGTATAATAGGGTGATGATGAAAAAGCTAGCGCGCCGAATCAAGCCCCGGAAGTTTTTCTTTTGGGGGGCATGTCCCCATATCACCGTACACTTTAATCTGAAATGGGCTTGTGCTCAGCCCTACATGAATGATCCGGGCGATCATTGTTATCGGTGTAGATAAATGAAACATCTAGCTCGTTCCCCGAGTCAGACGATGACGTGGCTAAGGTGCCCCATCCTTCGCACCTTGGAGTACAAGCTCGGGGTGCGTCCCAGAAGGATGAGCAAGGGGGACATTGCCGCCATCGCTGGGCGGGGATTTGCTAAGGCGATGGAGGTGTACAACCTTGGGACAGGAGACCCGATCGGATCGGGCTTGGAAGAAATTGCTCACTCAAAGACTGAATGCCAGGATCAAGGTCGGTATATCGCCGACTGGGATCTTTCTTATTACTCGGCCATGGAAGACCGGGTTAAAAGAGCCGTGGTCAAATATGTGGCTAATGATCCCATCAAAGCACGCGGGCTCACTATAGAAGACGTGGAGTTAGTGTTGCCCGAGCATGGAATGGCCAGGATAGATGTTGGGGCACGAGACGCTTCAAGGCTAGTCGTGGTAGACTACAAGTTGAAGTTGTGGCTCGACTCAAAGTACTACGATAAGGAAGTTGAGAGCTACCGTAACTCGTGGCAGCAATTTCACTATGCGTGGGCATATGGGGACCACAAACAAGAGCCTATCAACAGTTACTATATATGTCTCGTGGTGTGTGAGCCCCGATTCTCTGCCAAACTCCATGAGTACCCGGTCCACCCTGAGTCCCTACAAATGTGGAGGGAGTCGGCTGAGAGGATTTGGCGCCAAATGGATCTAGAGGATCTTGAGATGGCTCAACCTTGGATGGCGGCCCTCCATGAAGACAAATATGGTCCCTGTCCGATGAAGGATGCGTGCTTCACTCACAGGTTCGACATGAATCTCATGACCCAAAATGATTATGTCACCATCGAAAAACGTGATTAAGCCCCTGTTCTTTTGGGTTCTTCCTTGCGGGCATATGATAACTGAAACAAGTTTTGAAGGGATATGGCTATCCGGAGGTTTAATGTGCCCCCGACCTTGTCCAAGGTGCCCCAGATGATCCTCTTTGCTCTCTTCAAGTGTGGGCACATTATCAAGTATCATGACAATCACATGCATTATCGCCCCGTTTGTGTCCCTGTAAAATGCGAGAGAAGGTGTAGATAGATGCCCATCTTTGCCATTAAGTCGTGTTCGCACTTTTGTATGGAGAGCCCAAGGTCACGAGCATGGGCGGTGGCAAAATATGATATACATTGCATGGCCTGTTCGGTTAGAACAGACCCTTATTTACCCCAGTGTAATGCATGTAGACATAGGATAAAGGAAAATGAGAGAAAAGTTTAGCCTCGACCTCAAGACAGCAACCCTTGAAAAAACCATCATGCTCATTCATGGAGGATATGCGTCGGGGAAAACTTATCTCATTGCTGATTTTCTCAAGTATTATTCAAAGGAAGGGCCCGTCAAGTTTATCAACGTGGCGGGGGAAGATGGGTACCTCAGTGCCCAGTCATTCGGGTTAGGCAACATCGGAGAAACCGTCACCACATATGACGATTTGATCGCCTGCCTGAATGACGCCAAGAAAGAGAAGTGTGTCGCTATCGGGGTTGACTCCATGAAAATGGCATCCAAATTAGCCATGGCTCATGTCATTGGCTCAAGTGACCGGATGCCGTCAGTTGGGGGGAACGGGAACGAGTGGGGCTCCGTCCACTTCGCGATGGAAAACATCACGAATCGAATGCGGAATGCAGCCCCCTGGGTCCTCTGTGTGTGCCCTTCTGACAAGAGTGTCAACCAACTCGACGGACGAACCTATGTGACCCCTGATCTACCGGGGAGAGAAGCCGCTGGGTCGGCTGGATGGTTCGATTTCGTTGGGTTCCTCTCAGCTGATGTAGTCGGGCCGGGCAAGATTCAACGAAAGGTGAAATTCGCCCCGAATAACACCATTTTGACTCGTCAACGCTTGCCCCGCCCAATCGTGAACGATATTGAGTTACCAGAAGGAGAGGGAAGCTGGGGAAAAATCGTTGGGGAAATCAATGGTATTCTTGGAAGTGCCAATGCCAAAATTGGGGTATCATCGCCCCCGGCGCAAGCGGCAAGTCGTTGAGAGTCTTTATGAAGTACTATCTAGCTCATCTAAAGGGAGATCACTAAAGTGCCTAGGATTGACGTGCATATCGAGTTTGACGATAATCAGTCCATCCATCGAAACTTTGATACCGCAGCGTTGGACCAAGCGGATATCTTGGATATCATCGATGGGATGCTCGATTTTATTGACTTCGAAGACTATGTGCAGGACGAGAACGTGATTCATGGCTAAGCGCAAGAAGAATCACCTAATCGATGGGTTGTTCCATCTAATGTTCCATCTAATGAGAGGATAAAGAAGAAATGAGTGACGTTGAGAGCATTTTTAACGATCTACTCGATAAGAGTCTCCCGGTCGATGTCTTGACCGAGGCAAATGACAAGACTATCCCCGGAGGCTCCTATCGTCTGGACGTGGTGAAGAAGAGCATGGAATCTGCGTCTGATAAGTCCCCCTGGCCAGGCCGAGTCATGGTCAGGATTCAAGCTGAAGCATCCCTCAAGAATGGGGATGGGGAATTCAAGCGACGCGGACGCATCTTCTTCGACGCGAGTCCAGAGGTTGTGCGGGACCGTAACGATAAGCTCGATGCCCCGAGTCGCTTGTGGGCCAACCTGGTGGCTGTGGTGGGCCGTGGGGCGACTCACCGACAAGTCTATGACTACCTCGGGGAGTACCCTCTGTCCGCCACCATCTCCCGATCCTTCAAGAAGGTTGAGGGCGGTTGGGCTACCCCGAAGAGTGAGCAGGAAGAGAAGACGCTTCTCCAAGATGGGGCAGAGCCCCGTAACTTCGTGCAAACACTGAGAGGATTTAATGGCTAAGTCAAAGAAGAGTAAGTATCGTTGTATTTTAGATCGAGATCGGATCTTTGTTAATACTCTTGTTTCTGATCTCGGTTCTAATGTAAAGACTATTGCTAAGAGATTAAAGGCAAGGGGTATTAAGGGATATCAGGGAGAGGGATCTTCATGTCCCCTCGCTAACTATTTCCTTGATTGTGGGTTCGATGAGGTATCAGTTCCTGACTCGGACGTTGTTGAAATGTTTAGACTGGATGACGAATTGTTCCCAATGCCAAAAGCATTTAGGAATTTTGTGTCACAGTTCGACGATGGGAAGTTTCCCGAATTAGTGGAGGAAAGGTAATGCCTAAGAAGAAGTCAATCAAAAAGGGGAAGGGAATGAGCCCCTATACCCCATCAGGGAAGTCAGCAAGTAAGCCCGGGAAGCAACTCAAGGGTAATCGCTAATTGTCCGAGCCGCATCACACCCACTGTGATTGTTGGCCCGATTGTTGCTGTTGGTGCTTGATCGGGCTCAACGAGTGGGAGCAACTATGGCAAGAGAGGATGGCAGATCCTCCATGGAACATTCGAGAGGCATTCTTCGGTGCTGAAGAAGCCTAAGACGTGCGAGGGATGCCCCCTCTACCAGACCGGACAAGGATTCGTGCCTGACGAATTGGTAGAGGGGGCCCTAGTGATGGTGATTGGTCAGAATCCAGGTGAGACCGAGGAACGTGAAGGTCGGCCCTTTGTGGGGAAAACTGGTGAGGCCATGATCCAAAACTACTTTAGTGTAGCGGGGTTGAGGCGTGGAGAAAACGTCAGTATTGGTAACACCCTTAGATGCCGATGGCAAGCTAGCAACAACCTTCCAAGTGGAAATCACCTTAGGGATGCTGTGGTTCATTGTACCCGAGCGCATCTACAAATTCCTCAACACACCAAGCTTGTCGTTGCCCAAGGGGCTCTAGCTGCCAAAATGCTATCAAATGATCCTAATCTATCAATCGAGAAATGGAGGGGATTCTTACTCCCAAATGGCGTGGAAAGAGACCGATCCAAACGAGCCAAAGATCAAGATCAAAAAGACGAAGAATAAGATGTCTTGTCAGGTTGAAGGATGTACCAACACGTATAAGTATGTATTTGTGTGCCCAGAAAATGACAAGATCAAGGTATGTGAATTTCATATGCCTGAGTATCGAGATAAGTATACATGGACGAGGGTGAAATCATGACCCCGGCGGCGCGGGCGCTGACTGAGATTCGCGCACACATGACCGTGCAATATTGTGACTTTCACACGCATCACGAGTGGCTGCGCGTGGCGCTCTCCGCCCTCGACGCCGCCGAGGCGCGGGTCAGAGAATTCGGTGAGCACATGGCGGAGTGTGATACCAAAGGCGATGCACTCGACCGAGCGACAGCGCGGGAGCCCGAGCCGCCCGAGAACGTCGAGCGGGTGGCGAAGGCACTAGAGCAGAAGTTTGGTCAGCCCACGGATTACTACGGGTGGGAAGAAATCGCCGCTGGCGCGCTGGCGGCCATGCGAGATGGCAGCTGAATGGACGCCTGGCCCGAGTTCCCGGGGTTCATCCCTGAGGATCTGGAAGTTGCCATTCTGGCGAACCCGGAAGAATCTGCGCGAGCAATATGCCGCGTGACCAAGCGGAGCATCGCCATCGCGCTCGGGCGAGGGGAGTGATGGGATGAGGCAAGACTGGGTATGGAAGAGATTCGAGAAGCGTTCGAGAAAGCCTTAAATGAGTGGAGAGTGAGAGAATGCGCGTAAAGGTTGAGGAACCTCGCGAGAAGAGTAAGAGTCGAAAAGTTAACTCCTATGTGAAGGCCCGACTAGTGAGTGCGGCTCTAGCCGAAGCATCTCTTCGGGCCTCTCAAGAGATTACAAGGTTGAGTATGGGTCTCAATGGAGCACAATTAGCGGAAGCTGGGAGGATCTTGGGAAATGACTGATCGTGATATGTTTGCCGCAGCAGCCCTCACAGGGTTGCTCTCATTTGGGATTGAGTTGTGGCCCTTTAGGAACGTCAAGAAGGCTGCTAAGTTGGCATATGAATATGCTGACGCGATGATTGATGCATCGATTGGCACAAAGCCTTTGCAGGCTCCTAAGAACGTTGAGACGAAGATTCGTCCATAATATGGTTTGGTTTTATATTTATCCTGAATGTACTCATATGTTAACGGATACAAGTAAAAAGTATCCTGATGTCATTAAGAGATTTGAAGTTAAAATACTATTGTATAGTGGGTGCAGAGGTGGATGTAGAAAATGATTTACTACGTGAGTCTCGATAACCCCAACCCCAGCGGTGGAGTGCGGACCCAATATCGACATGTGGAGATTCTAAACGATCATGGGTATCCAGCGTCAATGTTGCACCAAAAGCCGGGATTTACAGCGGCAACATGGTTCACTTCCAGGGCTCCCGTCCGATCGGCGCCTGAAGTTGAGATTGGCCCAGGTGACGTGCTCGTGTGGCCGGAAATACTTCGGACCAGCATTCACCACTTGGGGGGAATCAAACAGATCATCTTTAATCAAAACATACACTACACCTTCCGGGGCTCATATGCTCCCGGTCTACCAGTCATTTCCACCAATCCTCGATACGACTACGCCCATGGTGCCGTAGCCACAATGGTGTTAACCGAGTATGAGCGAGACCAGCTTCGTCTTTTTGTGCCTGGGCATCGGGTTGCTGTGGTTGAGCATGGTATCGATCCTGGGGTATTTGGTTATGACGGGCGATCGAAGAAGAAGCAAATCGCTTTTATGCCCCGGAAGCACCAAGACGAAGCCGAGAATGTTTTCGGATGGTTGGCAACCACAGGAGCCCTCAAGGGGTGGGATGTTGTGGCGATTGACCAAGCCACCGAAGCACAAACTGCCGAGATATTGAAAGACTCAGCGATCTTCTTTGCGTTTGGATATCCTGAAGGGGGTACACTACCTCCATTTGAGGCCATGGCATGCGGGGCGATAACCCTTGGTTATGGTGGTTTTGCAAGCGACAGATTAATGGAAGAGTGTGGTGGGATTTGTGTGTCAAGCGGAAATACGATGGCGTTCGCCCAAAAGGCCCGATATTGGCTGGAAAATTACCCATACCTCCCCGGGGAGATCGAGAAGAAGCTCTCCGAGAAGACTCTAAATAGGTTCCCTATGGAGCGAGAGGCGCAACGGTTGACTGAGTTTATGAAGGAGATTATGAGTGCTTAGATACTTGGTTGGATTGAGTCTTCTATTGGTGGCGTGTGGGGGGCCTCTCCAGGGAGCAACCCCTCCCCCACCAACCCCGCCCGCTTCCACAGGTCTCTACTCTTGCCCCACTTGCACCAAGGTCCACACATGGTCAGTGGACGCCAATCATCGAATGGTGTGGGATGGGCAACCGTACATCCCTGTGGGGACATTTTGGTCCAATCGCCAATTTGCCCCCGCAACGATCACTAACTTCAACTTTTGGATTGACGAGCTTCCTTCCTTTCCCAACTTAGACAAGATCACGAACGAGATGGTGGCAGCTAAACAGACCTACACACTCGTGATCGGGTATCCCCCTGCTCCACGTGACGCCAATTGGATCTTTGATCCCACAAAGGTCTCAACCATGTTGACCCAGTGGCGGAAATACGCCCCTTATGTACGGAAAGAGGGGCTCCGCGCGGTATTCCTATTTAATGAGATCAACTGGGAGTGGTCATGGTCCCCCGCGCATAGTGCCGATCAATATGGGCAAAAGTTAGGATCACTTGCGAGCGAGGTGAGGGAGATTTTTGGGGTGCCCGTCTTGTACAAGAGTGCGGGTACTGGGGGAGGGTTCCAACATGTGTTTGTTGGGGCGACCTATGCGAATGGGTTGGGGTTGGATTTGTTCCCCCAAACCTGTTCAACCGTGTCGCTTCCTACGTCAGTGAGACCTCTTGGGCTTAAGTGGATGGCTGAATTCGGGAAACACTCAGGTGCACAAGAAGGTTCAGGTATTTCACCCTTTGTCCCCTTCGCGTCAAAGGTTGAGCTTCAGTGCCACATTGACCAATATCTCAATGCGGGGTTTACTGGGTTCTTCCGTGCGGTGATGAATGGGACGGATGCTCAGAAGAGGCAAGACCTTCAGTGGTTAGGAGAACTAAAGGCGTATATTCAACAGAAGGTTGGGGGAGGTACGGTGAATCCATGTCCGTAAGGAAGATTGGAGTCGTCGTCCCATCGAATCGACCTGAGCAGCTAGCCACGTTCAAAGAGAACTGGAAGAAGTGTTTAGAGGAATCAGAAGCGAGGCTATACGTCGTTGAGGACAATGAAGAGACTTGGAGAGATATTCGGGGAGACCTTGGTCACAATAGCTGGATTATTCCGGTTAGGACTGACTGTATTCGCAGCTATGGTTATCTTCAAGCTTTTAGAGATGGGATGGACTATATTGTCACGTTGGATGACGATGTAAAGCCCCAAGGGGACAACCCCATATTGGAGCATGTCAAATGGTTAGATACCTATGTGGAACCCGATAACTGGGTCCGAACCCTTAAAGAGGGCCCACCAACTCGTGGCTTGCCCCTTTTGCGGAGAGTGGTTCTATCACATGGTCTCTGGGATGGAGTACCAGACGTATCCGCCCAGGTGCAAATCAGCGGATATGAGCCATACGTTTATAGTAACGTTCGAAATAACCAAATTATCCCGAAGGGTAAATTCTACCCCATGAGTGGGATGAATTTAGCATGGGTGTCTCCTCTCACTCGGTTTATGTACTTTGGGTTACAGGGATATGATATCCGTGATCCCTCTCAGGAGTGGGGACTCCATCGATCGGGGGACATTCTAGCAGGGGTCATGTCGAAGATTATAATTGACTCCGGCTTTCTATATGCGGTACATTCTGGAAGTCCCTTTGTGTGGCACGATCGAGCCTCAGACCCTATTAAGAATTTGGAGCTAGAGGCGAAGGGAGAGCGTGCCCCGTTTATCTATGCTGAATCCTTAAAGGGGTCTGCTTCGTATCTTATGATGGCTGAAAGACTCTTCCACATGGATTATCCATCAAAGCGATATTGTCGTTCTCTTGGGCAGGCGATGAGGGTGTGGTGGGAGATAACGAGGAAGGGATGAAATATAGATTCTGTGTTTGGGCCGATTGTATTAGCGCTTACTCTATTGGGGGAGACCGATTTGACCTCTGTAACTACCTCGGTGTGTATACCGGTCTTAGGAACGCTCCATCTCGCCGACCTTTATCGCAATCCCAAAATGACCATCCCAACAGTGAGGGATTGGCAGAAGGTGAGGGAGTTTCTTGATGGCAAATGGCCCCTCCCCCAACCTGAGTATCGGACAGAAGTTATTGCTGGTGCCTGTGAAGATTGGTTTCGTGGCGCTCATGGTGCCCCTTTTGTTGCTATTGACACTGAGTATAACCCTGACAACGGTTTCCTACTACTCATCGGCCTTGGTTATCCTGGTGCACGATATGTTAGTCAGTTCGATCATAAGAATGCGGACTGGAGAGAACGGCGAGCATTTGGGGAACTACTCAAAGAACTAATTATTACAAAGCCTGTAATATTCCAAAACGCAATAGCTGATATCCCAGTCATTGAACAAGCTTATGGGATTACACATAGAGACTATTGTAGAATCGAAGATACAATGTTGGGCCACGCAGTTCTATGGAGCGATTGGCCCCACACATTAGAGTTCTTAGCTTCCATTTATGGAAAGCATAATAAGATGAAGCACCTATCCACCACTGATCCTAACTTATATAACGTGGGTGACGTGGTGGATACTATCTCAGCATGGGAAGGAATTTCAGGTGAGTTCAAAGGTGATCCCCTTTCGTACAAAATCTACCGTGACCAATCCATCAACCTCATCCCTATCATCCTCAAAGCCCAATCCAAAGGACTACGTGTTAACCGAGCCCGAGTGGATTCAGCATTGCAAGAACTGTCAGACACCAAAAAGTGGGCTCAATCTATCGCCCAACTCTACGCAGGCTACCCTATTAACATCGGGTCTGACGATCAACTCAAATTCTATCTCTATGAAGAAGAGTGTCTTCCCCCTCAATTTCTACCGCGATCCAAAAAGTGGACAGTGGATGGTGACGCTATCGCCGCACTTAGAGCGTTGGTGGGGCCAGCCTTTGATCCAGACGAAGAAGCTAAAGAAGGCCTCTCAATTCAGTCAGCATGTGATCGATTGGAGGCAGGCGCTCACCCCATCTTAGAGGCTAGAGTCGTGTATGCGGCTGCTCAACAGTCGTTGAGTCATTATGTGCTACCAATGTGTTACCTGGAGGGGGGTCTCAAACGTATAAAGGATGAGATTCATCCCCACTTCCTGTGCCATGCTCAGGCTTCAGGACGGTGGAGCACGGTGGATCCCCCCATGGCTCAGATCCCTAAAACCCTTCAGGATTTAGTGATCCCCCATGAAGGGGAGAGGTGGATAGACTTCGATTGGGATCAAATTGAACTGCGATTGTTAGGAGCCTTAAGTCAAGATGAAATCTACCAAGAAGCGTTCCAAAAAGGATGGGACATTCACACGCTTAACTGTTGCGATGTATTCGGATGGGAGTATCCTTCTGACAAGAGAAAACCTCATGACGCACCAAGTGACGCTGCTTGGAGGAATAAAGTTAAGTGGGCAGGCAAGGACGACCCTAGGCGGCGCTTTGCGAAAGTCTTCATCTTCAGGTTGAATTATGGGGGCGAAGCTAAGACCGCGACTGACATTCCTGGTACAAAGCAACTCGGGCTTAAAGCAGGTGATTTGGTCATTGGTTCGAGGAAGTATCTTGGTAAACATCCTAGAATTCGACAATATTGGGACTCTATTACGCGTGAAGGAATTGCGAAACGAGAGATTAGGACGTTTCGAGGACGCCGTAGACGACTACTCACCGACTCCAAAAGTGCCATGAAGAGACTTATTTACAATCATCCCATGCAAGGAGGGGTCTCAGATATATTCAATATTACTCTAATTCGTATTGCGAATGCTTTACCGAATGCTGTCTTTAAGTATGGAGTACACGATAGTCAGAAATGGGGAGTCCCCGAACATGAATATGATCGGTCTCTTGAAGTAGTGAAAGAGATTGTGAATACTCCATGGAATATCAACGGGACAGATGTTGTACTCCCTGCTACATTTAAGGGATAAAACCTTGAACATCGATGCCCAAGAATACTTAGATTTGATTGAAGCCACCCATCGTCTCGCTTTTGTGGATATTGAGGCGAGTGGGTTGAGGGGGGACTACAACTCGGTCCTTTGTGTGTCTATTAAACCTTATGGGAAAGCCCCATATACAATGTTTGTCAAGCAGGCGGGGAACGACCAAAAGGTGGTTAGAGAGGCTAAGAAGGAGCTTGAGTCATATAGTGCATGGTGTGGGTACTTCTCAAAGGGGTTCGACCTCCCCATGCTCAATACGCGTCTCTTGAAGTGGGGCCAAACCCCTATCGTCAAGAAGCCCCATCTCGACCTCTATTGGATCTTGAAGTCCAACATCTTGACGGCCCGTCGCTCTCAGGGACACTTGCTTTCATGGCTGGAGACTCCAGAAGAGAAGATGACGGTCTCAGCGGAGACATGGAATCGCATTCTTGCCAATACTAAGGCTGAGATGCCCCTCATGGTGCAGAGGTGCGAGTCAGACGTAAAAGGACTAGAAGCATTGTATAATCGTACCAAGCATCTAATTGTTGAAGTGAAGAGATGACTTTTAATATATATGCGTGTGGTCATGTTTTAGTGGACCCAATTAAAGGATTACAGACATTTAAAAAAGTATTTTGGTATGATATGTGGGAATGTAGGAGTTGCCGATATGAAGACCCGGGGCGTTAGCTTTAGTGTCTACACGTGTGGACATATTGTCTCAGGTCCAAGAAATGACAATAATTGGGTAATGTATTGGTATTATACATTCAAGTGTAGTGGGGATGGATATAGATGCCTAAAGGCCGAACCAATCAAGTCCTAACCTTCGTGATCCCTCCTGAGATGTTAGAGGCAGAGTTGTTCAAGAATCTCCAGGCTCAGGGGCACTCCTTGGTGGCGATGCCAAAGGAGTGTATCAATGCTGATGTTGTGTTTGGGGTCAATTGTCACATGTTGACGAATGAGATGATGAATCAAAAGGGGATTATCAACGTGGCCCTCAAGGCAGCGAGGAAGAGGAAGAGGGATAAGAAGAGTGACTCTACCTGAGATTATCCTTAATACAATTATGTTTTTGATTGGAGCTAGAATTGGATGGAAACTAGCTACTTGGTTTTTGGAGAAGGATAATGAAGATTCAGTTGGATAGACGCTATCCCATCGCGATGGATATTGGGACACAACTCGATGACTCCAAGTGCGATTATGTGTTTTTCTATGATGATGGCGGGGTGTTTCGAGCGTTTGCTTGTGATGAGGTAACTACGAACGAATTCATTGTGACTGCGACTCAGAGAGATGGGCGCATCGTGGTCACCCTTCCTGCTGATACCATTTGGAGAATGGTCAATAAGTCGGTGCTAGAGTTTGTGACCGGGGCAGAGATGGAAGAGTCCGAGTTGACCAACTACAAGGCCAAGCGGGATTTGACGAAGAAGCTGGTGAAGGATCTTGGGCTCAAGAAGAAGAAGGGTGACCCCAAGGATGAAGATGAAGATGAGACTGAGCCGTGGGCCCAAGTGCCTGTAAGGACGGGAGTATATGCCTAACCCAGTTGGTACAGTCTATATTCCAAGGAAGATCAGTCTACCTGGACCATTTGTGGTCACGGTCAATCAAATTCGCCCCATGAAGATGAAGGAGAAGCATGGGGAGTATCATGATGCGGTGTGGGATATTGACACGATGACGGTCGATATCAATAAGAAGTTGGATCAAAAGAGGAAGTGGTACGTGTTTGCCCACGAATACGCCCACGTTCTCAATGATTGGATTCACTGGCTCCAAAACAAAGAGATCGCCGTTGCTTGATCTATTTTGTGCCTTCTATTTCTTTGAGATCCATCCTCAGTTATCACAAAATTGTTATGATATGTGTAACTCAGCTTACTTAGATATGTGGAGGAAACTTCTATGCAACTAAAGCTCCCAAAGGTGCCGGATAACTGGGAGAAGGATTCTCGAAATCTTCCTATTGTCCAAGTTGAGTGGACTGATGCATGTACTCAGATTGGGTGGAAATCTTGGTACGAGTTGGAGACAGCCGAGCTTGCGGTGACTCGGACGATTGGTTATCTGCTCCCGTCAACTAAGGATATCATCAAGATCGCTCCAACCATTAGCTCGAATGGGGAGTTTGCTGATACCTGGATGATCCCTAAAGGGTGGGTGATTCACGTGAAGGTGCTCAAGTGAAGCTCCAGATTGACGTGGATGGGGTACTAGCAGACTTTCCTCTAGGTGCCTCTAAGTTGGGTCAGTTCTTGGATGCCGCTGTTGATATCGTGGACGTGCATGGGATTGGCACTTGGCAATTCATGGAAGAGTGGGGCCACAAGGTCAAGACTGAGGTGTGGACCCAAATTAAGACGTTGCCTCTCTTCTTTTATGGGCTCTCTTCCTTGCTCACGAGGGAGGAATGGGTGGGGCTCAGGAACATCATCATGGAGAGAAGTAACGAGGTTTATTTTGTGACGTCTCGACCGGGAAAGACGGCGAAGTGGCAAACTGAGGCGTGGTTATATGATCGTCTGGAGGTGAGTCCCACGGTGATTATTGCCTCTGATAAAGGTGGGTTTGCTCGGTTGGTGAAACCCGACTGGTCCATCGAGGATAATGCGGTCAATGCGTTCGAGATTGGACAAGTCATTGGACCCAATCGTTCGTGTATCATTGATCGGTTGTATAATCGTGACCTTCATCCAATGAGTGCTACAAGAGTGAAAACGTTCAAAGAGTTCTTGGAGAAGATTCAATGAGTTTTTGGATTTGTGGGTGTGGACATATAGACACTTATCGGGCTCTAGAAAAGTTTCGGGTAGACACTTTTCCAAAGTGTGACCGTTGCACAGGGATCAAGAAATGGCAAATTTGAGAACATTCGAGTCTGGGGCAACTCGTTCCCCCATTGATGGAAAGTTGAGTTATGAAGGATTTCTCAGTCCACCGGTTATCAAACGATATGCTGAATATATGCATCTCCACCGTCACCAATCAGATGGTCAAGTGCGAAGTGCGGACAATTGGCAAAAGGGCATGCCGTTGGAATCATACATGGATTCTGGGTGGCGGCATTTCATGGACTGGTGGCTTCATCACCGCGAGTACTCTTCATTATCTAGCGAATCTCTTGAAGAAGCACTCTGCGCCCTGATGTTCAACACCATGGGTTATCTACATGAAGTTTTGAAAGAGAAGAATGGAAAAGAAAGTCATCTATCTGATCGGGTCGTTGAGAAACTTACAGATCCCCAAGATAGCTTCAACCCTAAGAGAATCTACAAGTTTTGAAGTCTTCGATGATTGGTATGCGGCTGGCCCAGAAGCTGATGACTGCTGGCAAAAGTACGAAGAAGAAAAAGGCGTTTCCTATAGGGACGCTCTTTCATCCTGGGCTGCCCAACACGTATACACATTTGATTTGGCTCACCTTCAACGGAGTCACGTGGGAGTCTTGGTTCTACCGGCGGGAAAATCAGGACACTTGGAGTTTGGATACCTCATTGGGCAGGGGAAAAAAGGCTACGTACTTTTTGATCGGACCCCAGATCGTTGGGACGTGATGTACAATTTTGCTACAGATGTATTCTTTAACTTAGATGATCTAGTTCTTGAACTTCAAAAGTAGACAAAAAAAAGCCCCCAAGTTAGGTACGATTGTACCCAATCTGGGGGCTTTCGTCTATCCTGGAACTAAGGTTATTCCCCGAACCCTCTCATGCTAGAGCGTCCCGTAGAGAATCGGTTCCCTTGCAACCGTTCAACCGCTGACTCAATCCTCTCCAGTCTACGGATGATTTCCCGATATTCCACAGTCCCTTTTATCTTCTCTTGGGCGAGATCAACCTCTAACTGGTTAAGACGGGATTCTCCTGCAAGGGAGCGACGATCCATCCCACTCCAGATGTACCCACCAAGCGAAATAATGAGGGCCAAAAATACCGTCCCCATCCACTTCCAACCGGGCCCACCATTCTTACCATTTTCCATTAGATCGAGGGCTTATTATGGGGGATATCACAAGGCGACTCGTACCTCAATCGAAGTTCGTCCAAAGAGACAAGCTCCTTGTCCTTGTAAATATACACCTGTCTAGTTTTGAATATGAGAGCCGCAACGAGGTGACCATCCGAAGCAAAGGTTCGAATGGCCGCCTCTGGGTCGTTGGGATCAACGTCGTAGGTAGTGACTTCCAAGAGTGAACCATCGGGGCATTGGGCGAACCCGTGGTTCAGCACAGGAAGGTTGCTAAACTCTGGTGGAGTTGCTGAAACTGCTGCTAAGAGCCCCAAACCCAGCAATACATTTGTGAACATGTTGATCCCTTTAAATAGGAGTTTACTTCATCGCCATCCGTAGAGTAATCGCGGCGCCTCCCCCAAGGATGCCCTTGATGAGATCAGCGGTCGCTTGATCGATATACCCTAGAGACTGGGCAACCGTGGCAACGATGTAGAGAAACCCGATAATGTACGTTCGATATCCTGACAACATTTACTTTCCCTTTCGCTTCTTAGACAACTTGAGTAGAGGGCTAGGTAGGAGTGATAGACCCGCCCCAAGTACCCCCAACGCAACAGGGGTCGCTACAGGGTGGGCGGTGACTGCCTTGGGAGTCCCCAACCATGCTGTCACCAACCCTGTCACCAGAGAGATGGCAGCGGGAATATACGGAGCAAGGAGAGCGATCAGTTGACCTAACGCAATCATCTTAGCCCCCTGGTGCAGTCGTAGTCGTGGTCACAGTCGAGTCATGGCGATCCGTAGTCCCAGCACCGCCACCTGTACCACCACCGCTGTTGTTGTTACCGTTGGCGCAATTGGCACTAAAGGTGGAACTCGTGATGCTCCCACTGTTAATGACGCCACCGCAATCTGCCTCATCCTTGGCGCACCCATAGAACATGATGAGTGTCGCGATGGTGAGTCCTAGAACCTTAATGTATCCCATAAAGCCAAATAAGCTCCTGTTGATGTGAGGTTGATACATCTACATGTACAAAGGTTGTTCCAATACCTATTCTATGGAACAATCCAATAGCATTGGATAGAAGATTGTACCGATCTCTAGAAGAGGTGCAGAATAGGTCTGCCGCCTGTCCATCTAGGTGGGCTGAATCAGGAGCACCCCCCACTTGGGTGTTATACGGTTCGCATCGCCATCCAGATGTGATATAGATGGCCTTCCCATACTTGGACCTTAATCCCTCTAGACGATTCAATAGAACCGGGTCTACGGGCCGTACAGGGCATTTTCCACATTTACACTGAAACTCTTCTAACTTGAAGTAGCTCATCTCACCGGCTGATAGGACTGGGGCCAAAAGGGCTTCCAACCCCAGAGAAGGGACTCCCACGAGGGTGGGGTGGCGTTGGTCAAACTCATGGATTGGGGGAGAATCGCATTAGTAATATGACCAATGGCAGGAACGTTTTGGGCCGCATATTTAGCCGCGTTATACAAGGGGGGTAGAGCGGCTGCCCCTACAGGGCCAAATAGGGGGCTACTATTGACCATATATTGGCTAAAAAGAGCGTGTTCAGCGTTCCTAGTGGGAAGACTCGTGGCACCGCCTGTCCAGCGGTCAGCCGCAGCATTCTGGAAGGCTTGTCCAACGTTGCCCCCACCCGAACCCATGTAATAATTATACATCTGCGCAGAAGGATTGCCAGCCTGTTGGTTAGTGTAGTCCAGAGGGGCTGTATAGGCGTTACTATAAGACGGGGTATAGGAATAGGTGGATGCCGGAGGTGGAGAAGGAACAGAGATGCTAGAGGGGTCCCAAGTTGAGCCCGACCCACTCGACCCTCCATAGTTGGTCCCACTCCACATGGAGGGGTCATTCATCCAGCTAGAATCATAGATACTTGGGTCGTAATATGAGCTAGAAGAAGATGAGGATGAAGGATCGTAGTAAGAGTTAAGACTAGGATCGTTCCACATTTAATAAGCTCCACTCCACCATGACCCACTTGGATCAAACCCATAAGTAGGGGCAGGAGTAGGATAGTAAGTATTCATGCCACTAAACGTGCCATCTGGAACATAATTAAAAGAGGGGGTTGAGGGAGAACTCGGAAAAGAAATGGTTGGGTCATAGTTGTAGTTCTGTTGCCAAGAACTTCCTGAAGGAGTAGTAGAACCATAATTCTGTTGCCAAGAAGGTGTAGGAGGAGGATTTAAACTTGGATCAGAATAAGGAATATTATCCATCCAAGTACTCCAATCCCCCATACTTGAATCCCCAGGCTGCCAATTGACCCCAGGAATTTGTTGTTTGTACATTTGAGGATTAGAAAGTTGATTGAAAAAGGGTTGTGCGTGAGGTGGAATCGCAGGAAAACTATTTAACGGAGGAAGATTAAGGTGTAGATTCGGCATACCTATATGTGATGGGGTTAGAGCCCAAGGAGGATAATAAGGTGCCGGGAGATACTGGTCTACAAAAGGATTATAAGGGTCTTGGCTGGTTGGGTTAGGTAAAGATTTCGCGCCGAAACCTCCCCCAAAAGTACTGATTTTGGCCATATATTATCCCTTGATAGGTCCTTTACTCGCACCCTTACGTAGATTCTTCCTCTTATTCACTGTCGCATAGAATACAGATTCGCCCTCTGAACCATATCGTCTCTTCATTTCTGCCATAACTTTTCGACCCTTACCCTTAAAGTACTTATCGAGGGGCATTTAGAGACTCCATAAGATTTGTTGGGATTGATACACCCAAATCAGACGCAAGCCCGACTGCATAAGGATTAAGCGACTTGAGACCCACTCCGTAAAGACTCGCAGCGGGCAAACCAACTAGTCCTGTCGCTGCAATTCCTCCTGCGAGTAGAGGGTGCCCCAACGTTCCATATAAACCCGCCCCCAATGCAGGGCCGCCAACCATTCCACCAATTCTAGGAATATTGATATTTGTGATCGCTTCCCTTGCTTGTTGTTCAAGGTTATCTTGAAGAATCTTTTGAGCAGCGATATCCCCTTGTTTTGCCGCGATACGAATAGCATCCCAATATGCATTGTACATTGCATCGGGGATACCCGTCTTTTGAAGGTTCGGAGAATCCATCCAACTCCCGATTGTCCCACGAATCGAGTCTGCCGAACGAGGAGTTACATCCATTCCAGTCGGATACCCTGGAGTTTTAGCTTGAATCTTGTTCTCAAGGTCTAAAAGTTGTGTCAACATTTGAGCTTTAGGTGTACCGGGCCCCGCTGCAGAAGACTTTAATTGATTTTCCGTACCCCGGTTCAACACAGCTTCCATGGAAATTGTGGGGTTATTTAAAGCAGAAGACAAAGCCTCATTCTTAAGATTCGGAGACATACCCACCAGGCGCCCAAGAGTCTTTCTCAAAACACTTTCTGCGAGAAGTTTTCCCCCCGATAAAGCGGGGCCTCCCAAACCTTGTCCTGCCACAGCTTCAGCAGTTCCCTCAATGCTTGGCGATTCTCCTGATATCAAATCTTGCCCTGTCTTACCCGCTGCACTCCCTAGGAGTCCCATTAAAAAGGGGAGTGACAAACTCCCTCCACCAGTTGCGGGAGCCATAGCCAAACCTGCGGCTGTTCCCAAACCCCCACCAATTCCGGCTCCAATTCCCGGTTTTAGGTAATCAAGGATTTTGGGGATTATCCCACCACTCAAGTCTTCTCCACCTTGACCCATAAGACCTTGTGGTTGAAGTTGAGACAGTTGGTCATACAAAGTCTTTCCAATATCCCCACTTGCGACCGTTTGAGAAGATCCGGGGGCTCTCTCTTCAATAGGAATAGTCTTATACTTTGAAGGATCAACCGATGCTCCTTCAGGCATATAATATTGAATACCCGAAATACGATCTTCAACAATGAATGTCCCTGCCATTATTGCACCTGTCCCAATGAACCCGAAGGAGGACCCCATCCTTGAGAATTTATGCCGGGGCTAGATGTATCCCCCAGATATGTGGAAGATGGATTACCCGCATTACCTGTGGGACTCGTCAACATGGACTTGAATCTCTGTTGTTTAGTATTCAAAAACTCATACAAGTCCAGTAACTTCTGTTGTCGCACCGAGTCAATATCGTGATAGGTGGGCATCAAGGCTTGAATACGCTTCACGTCACCTTCATTGAGAGTTCCACGCTCGCCAGAGATAGAGCGAGCCAAGTTGGCAAGGAGACCTGCTTTAGAAGCGAACATCGCGTAAACTGAGTCACTTTGGCTCATTGCTGATGTTTCTCTTCCAACATAGCCCTTCACGCGAGCCGAGGGGTCTGGAATACTGATTTGACGACTTAATGCAGCGATTTGATCGACAATCTGTCTCGTCGCAGCCAAATCTTCCATCTTTGTTTCATATTGGCTAAGACGATGTTGATAAATTGATTGAGGACCCGTTACATCAACTCGTGCTTTTGCTTGTGCTCCTGCAATGGTGGCTTGACGATCCGTTTCTGCATTGAGTGCATCTTGAAGGAGCTTCTTCTTAACAGGATCAGTTTCATTCAAAATGTCAATTTGGAGTTGGGCACTCTTGGTATAAGGGGAGGAAGAAGCCGAAGGGGGCTTCCCACTTAGAACGGCAAGGTAGGGAGCCACGTCAGCCATAGAAGCTCCGCTTTGGAGCATCCCAAGGACCATATCTTGAATAGTCTGTTTTCCCTCAGCCGTTTGGACCAACTGATTGAGTTGGTCTGCGCGTGCTTGATTTACGCCAATTTGAGATTCAGCGACAGGCTTCTTGACAAGGTTAAGTTCATCGATCTTCCTTTGAAGGTCCCCTGCCATAGTCTCAGATTTGGTTAGATTTAGCTTAGTCTGAGATTCTTGCGCCGCTACCTTTGCTGCTCTTGCTTGCTCCTGTAGAGGGTCAAATCCCGCAGCAAAGGTTGGGTGCTTGGCAAAAAGATCAGCCGTACGCCCAGTCAACATGGGGTTTTGACCTGCAAGGGTCCGAAAAACATCGGCTGTTGACGGAGTAAAACCCGGGCTTGATGCAAAGGTCCGACTGACATCTTGTCCAGTTTGAGGGGTGGGGACATCAGGGCTTGGAGAGGTGGCCCAAGGTTCTTCAAAGGCACCATATTCTGGTGTGGGACCCGTATCAGTCGTGAAAGCGGGTTGAGTTAGGTTCTTTTGAATATTGGTGAATGCACCCAGTCCCTGACCTGTGACCGTCTGTGACTCTTGCCTAGCAAGCTCTTCATCTCGAAGCCTCTGTAGAAGAGCCTGAGTCATCGAGTCATT
>Ga0075433_10000417_pt1 | contig 27154 bp, 20 predicted proteins | sample RhiMethybrSRZTD2_FD_75299 | JGI IMG/M metagenome (GOLD analysis project Ga0075433, IMG submission 75299) | Populus rhizosphere microbial communities from Tennessee, USA - Rhizosphere MetaG P. TD hybrid SRZTD2 | ecosystem: Host-associated > Plants > Roots > Rhizosphere > Soil | place: USA... | reverse complement strand
TGACGCCTCAGACCCGTCGCAAATGTCGCCCAACGGACGCTGCACTTCCAAACAGGCCAATGAGAGTACCGAAGCCAACAATCGCGAGCGCCTGGACGTTCGAGAAGAACGCCGCCTGGATCAGCCAGCGATTGATGAGGGTGTAGGCGCCGTAGGAGAGCCCGACCGCGACGAGCCCGCCCAGCATCCCTTTGATCGCTCCCTGCAGCAGGAACGGGCGACGGATGAACCCGTTGGTGGCGCCCACCAGTCGCATGATGGCGATCTCGCGGCCGCGCTGCAGCACGGCCATGCGGATCGTGGTGCCGATGATGATGATGGCTACCACCGCGAACGCCGCCCCGACCACGAGTCCCACCGCTGCGGCGATCTGCCGCAGCCGGTCGAGCTTTTCCACCCAATCACGCCCGAACCGCACGTCGTCCACGAACCCGAAGCCGCGCAGCCGGTCGGCGACATCGTTCACGTGCTCGACGTCGCGGAAGCGGGGCTTGAGCTTCACCTCGATGGACGCGGGGAGCGGATTGCGCTCGAGCTCCTGCAGCACGTCCCGGAACTCGACGAGCTCGGCCCGCGCCCGCGCCAGCGCCGAGTCCTCGCTCACGTACACAGCGGAGTGCACTTCGGGGAACGCCTCGATGTCCTTCTCGGCGAGGGTGATGGATTCGATCGGCGTGCCGGGCAGCAGGTACGCCACGATCTCTACCCGCTCGGCCACACTGCGGAGCGCATCCTGCAGGTTCACGGCCACCAGCCCGAACAGGCCGACCACGAACAGCGAGAACGCGATGGTCGTCACCGAGAGCGCCGAGAGCAGCGGGGCGCGCCGGAAGGCGAGCAGGGCTTCGCGAATGGTCAGGTTCACGGCGTCGCGGCCTGGTCGCGGGGCTCGTCCACGGCGGAGTCGTACACCAGCGCGCCTTCCTGGAGCTCGATCACCCGATAGGGCGCCTGGCGTACCAGATCGAGGTCGTGCGTGGCCATCACGACCGCGGTGCCGCTGGCGTTGATGTCGCGCAGCAGCTGGAACACGCCGCGCGTGGCCCGCTCGTCCAGGTTGCCCGTCGGCTCGTCGGCGAGCAGCACGCTCGGCTCGTTCACGAGCGCCCGCGCGATCGCCACCCGCTGCTGCTCGCCGCCCGACAGCTCGCGGGGGTAGGCCTGCGCCTTGGCCGCGAGCCCGACCTGGGTGAGGACGCGCATCACGCGCGCCGCGATCGACGAGCGTCGCGCGCCGGTCACCTCCAGAGCGAAGGCGACATTCTCCTCCGCGGGGCGGTCCTCGAGCAGGCGGAAATCCTGGAACACGATGCCCAGGCGGCGGCGCAGCATCGGGACGTCCCGCGGCCGCAGCTCCGCCACGTTGAAGCCCGAGACGCGCACCTCGCCGCTCGTCACCGGCTCGTCGGCGTACACCAGCTTGAGGACCGTGGACTTGCCGGCGCCGGAATGGCCGGTGAGGAATACGAACTCGCCCTTCGCGATGTGGAACGACACGTCCTTGAGGGCGAGCCCCCCCTTGGGGAAGGCCTTGAAGACATTCGTGAACTTGATCACTTACAGCTGCGCCAGCGCTTGCGCGAAATCCGCGATGATGTCGTCGGCGTCCTCCAGTCCGATGGAAAATCTCAGGAAGCCGTCCGCAATGCCAGCCCGCGCGCGGGCGTCGGGCGTGAGCATCGCGTGCGACGTGAGCCGCGGCTCGGATACGAGCGTCTCGACGCCGCCGAGACTCGGGGCGTGCGCCGCGATCGTGAGCGCGCGCAGAAACCGCTCCGCCGCCCGCGCGCCCCCCTTGATCTCGACCCCCAGCATACCCCCGAAGCCGTTGAGGATCCGTGTCGCCACGTCGTGATCGGCGTGCGACGGCAACCCGGGGTAGTGCACCACGCTGAACTGCGGCTGCGTGGCGCACCACTGGGCGACCGCCAGCGCGGTCTGGTTCTGCCGCCCCACGCGCACGGCGAGCGTCTTCATCCCGCGATCGATCAGCCAGGCCGCCATCGGGTCCAGCGCCTGGCCCCACACGTGCAGCAGCTTGCGCACTTCCTCAATCACCGACTCGCTGCCCGCCACCGCGCCCGCGAGCACGTCGGAGTGGCCGTTCAAGTATTTCGTCGCGCTGTGGATCACCACGTCCGCGCCGTGCTCCAGCGGCCGGAAGTTCAACGGCGTGGCGAAGGTCGAGTCGACCAGCAGCGCGACCCCCTCGGTCTTGCACAGCGTGGCGACCGGCTCGAGGTCGATCACGCGCAGCAGCGGATTGGTCGGCGTCTCGACGAAGATCGCGCGTGTGTTCTTCTTGAGCCCGCGCTTCCAGGTGCGTGGCTCCAACGGATTGACGAACGATACATCGATGCCGAAGCGACCAAACTCCTGGGAGAACAAACGTTGCACGCCGCCATAGACCCACTCGCTCGAGAGCAGGTGATCGCCGGGCCGCAGCACCGCGAGGTGCGACAGGGCGATCGCACCCATCCCGCTGCCCACGAACAGCGCCGCCTCGGCCCCCTCGAGCAGCGCGAGACGCTTGGCGATGGCGACGTGGTTGGGGTTGTTGCCGTAGCGGGAGTAGATGACTTCCTGGGTCGACCCGATGGGATTGGTGAAGGTGGCGCTTTGGTACAGGGGCGGCGCCACCGGCGCCCAGTCGGGGCGCGATTGGGGGTCGCCGTGGACGGCGCGGGTCGAGAACCCGAGGCGACGCTTCACCGGCTCCCTCTCCCCCTCCCCCCGCTCACGCGAGCGTCAGCGCGAGGGTCCCTCCGGGCGTGCGCGCGGCCAGCCGCCGTGCCACCAGCTCGTCGAGCAGCGCCACCGCCGCGTCGGGGGCTCCGACGGCCTCCAGCGTACCGTCGGGCCGCTCGATCAGCACCGCGAGCCGATGGCCCGCGAGCACCGGCTCGATCGCTTCGCGGTGTCCGTCCGAGATGCCCGTGAGCACCAGCACCCCTGAGCGGGTCCGCAACAGCTTGGCCACGATCTCGTCGGCGCACGAGTAGTCGATGCACCCCACGCGCGTAAAATCGATGCGGGCGACGGCGCCGTCACCCGCGGCGGTCCCCATCGCCCGCTCGATGCACTCGCGCACGACGCGCCCCGTCGGACGCGTGACCAGGTCCGTATACACGCCCGACACCGATTCCTGAAGCACCGCGTGCACGTCGATGTGCTGTATCACGGCTTGGTGGACCCCTGCTCCGGTATGATGATAAGCACCTGGGCGCCCGGGAACGCCGGAAGGCCGTCCCTCAAGGGCACGTCGTCGTCCCACTTGGGCACGATCGCGATGCGGGCCGTCCCGCTGCGGATCGCGATCTTGCCGTCCCAGCGCGCGAGGTAGCGCCGGATCCCGGCGAGCCCCTGGCCGCGGCCGGGATCGCGGAACCGGCTCACGCCCTGGATCAGCGCGGCCTCGAGTGCGGCCGCGTCCCCCCAGCGCGTCCCGAAGCGCTTGCTCTGCGTCGGCTCGAGGGAATGACGGAAGCCTACGCCTGCGTCCGCCACCGCGATCACAACCACCCGCTTCGCGAGCTTGCGGCGCCAATGGTACGCCTGTACCGCCACCCAGCCGCCCGTGCCCGCGTGTTCTACAATATTCTGACACGCCTCGGAAAGCGCCATAGCGAAGCCCATCGTCGCCTTCGGATCGAGCCCCAGCTCGGACGCCAGGATGGCAGACGCGCGCTGTTGGATGTTCGACACCACGGCGTGTACGTCCTCCGCCGCGCGCACCGGTGTCACGGGGAGAAGCACGTCGCTCTGCTCCGCGGCTTTCACCCGCGGAACCTTGCCATGGATCTCGAACAACTCGGCCGCTTCGCGGAAGAACCCGGCGCGCGTCCAGTAGGTGAGTACCTCGGCGTGCGTCGGCGCGGTGAGCAGTGGCCGCTCCGCGCTGCCCCCGCCCCCGCCCCCGCCCCCGCCGGCCGAACTCCGCGCCGCTTGCCCTGCGGCGAGCAGGCCCACCAGGCCGTAGGGTGACGCCCACTCGGCCGCATGCGCATCGAACAGGAGGCGCTCACCGTCTTTGGCGGCTGCGGCGAAGGCGCTCGCGAACTGGTCGAAGGAGCGATCGTCGAACTGAGCCGGGACTTCGACGAGCCGGGTCACACCGCCGAGAGCTTGCCCAGCAGATGATCCCGCAGACCGGTGGCGCCGCGGTGGCTCACATTGCGCGCGCCCATGCGCGTGCCGAGCCGCAGCGCGTCCTCGACACTCGCACCGGCGACGAGCGACGCTACAACCGTGGCGCCGAGCACGTCACCGCACCCGGTCGGGTCACCGTCGGGAAGGGAAGCTCCCTCTGCGGGGATCAACGCGGTCCGCACCGGGTCGCCGGTGAAGTATGCCGCACCCCGCGCGCCCAAGGTGACGACCAGCGTGCCGCACCCCCGCGCCAGGGCCCCGGCCGCGACCGCGAGCGGATCGGGCCCCAGCTGCTCCATCTCGTCGGCGTTCAGCTGGACGGTGTCGAAGCAGCCGAACCAGGCGGGAGCGTCGGGCAGTGGCTGCGGCACGCGGGTGCCGTCCGGCTCCTTGCCCAGGAATAGGCTGTGGAGGTCGGCGTACAGGAAGCGCGGGAAGCCGTGGCGCAGCAGCTGTGCCGTTTCCAGGTCCAGCTCATAGCCCGAGATGAAGTTCACGTACAACGCGTCGAGATCCCGCACCTGCGCTCCGAGCTCGGGCCAGGTCCACGGCGGGACGCCGCCCGCCATCTGTTCGCAGCGGCGCTCGCGCTGGTGGTAGCGGAGCGTGACGCGGTTGTTCGCCACCGGCACCTCGACAAACCGGGCGCCGGGCGTCACATGGCGGAGCGTGCCGAGGAACTCCGCCGCACGCGGGGCCAGGTCGCGACCCACCTTGACGAGGGGAACGATTTGCCAGTCGTCGCGCAGTGTGGCATCGAGCGCGGCCAGGGAATAGGAGATCCCACCCCATTCTTCGATGGCGGGCTGCGCGGGGTCGCGGCCGTAAATCGTGTCCCACACCATGGAGCCAATGACCCCAAGTCGCTTCACACCGTTCCCCAGGTGCGCTGGACGAACACGGCGGCGGCACCGTACACGCCCGCGGTGCCGGTGAGCTCCCCGGGGACGATGCGGCACGCGTCCACGGCGGGCTTAAAGGCCCGGCGCTTCACTTCGCCGCGCAGCGGCGCGAACAGCTTCTCCCCCGCGAGCGTCACGCCGCCGCAGATCACCACCACCTCGGGGTTGAAGATGTTCACGATATTGGCGACCCCGGTGCCGAGGAACTTCGCCGTATCGTGCACCACGTCCAGCGCGTATTCGTCGCCGTCGTGCGCCGCTTCGTACACGATCTGCGCGGTGATCTTGGTGAGATCGCCCTTCACATAGCGCGGCAGTGAGGTGTCGGCGCCGGATTCGATGCCCTCGACCGCCCGCGCGGCGATCGCGGGTCCCGACGCGTAGGCTTCCAGGCAGCCGTCGTTGCCGCACTTGCAGCGCCGGCCATTGGAATCGATGGACATGTGGCCGATCTCGCCCGCGACGTCCGAGACCCCGCGATAGATCGCTCCGCCGAGCACGATGCCGCCGCCGATGCCCGTGCCGATCGTGAACCCGACCACGTGGTCGGAGCCACGCGCCGCCCCACGCCACCACTCACCGAAAATCGCGCAGTTGGCGTCGTTGTCGAGCGTGGCGGGCAGACCGAGTGCGGCCGCCAGGCGGTCGCGCAGCGGGTAGTTCGTCCACCCCAGGTTGGGGGTGAGCAGCACGATGCCGGTCTTGGTGTTGAGCGGGCCGGGCGAGCCGATGCCGACGCCCGCGATCTCTTTGCCGCGCGCCGCCGCCATCGACGCGCGCGCCAGCTTCACGATCCGCCCCAGCACGGCGTCCGCGCCCTGCTCGGAGATGGTGGGCTCGGACACGAGCCCCAGCAGTTCGGAGCCGTCCTCCGCCACGGTCCCGGCGACGATGTTCGTTCCGCCCAGGTCAATCCCGACGACGTAGCGCACCGGTCTCCTCGATCGCGTGAAGGACGTCCTGCACCGACAGCGACTTCATGCACAAGTGATGCCCCAGCGGACAACTGGGTGGCCCGTGCGCCGAGCACGGGCGGCACAAGAGCCCGTCGAGCTGCACCACGCGGTCCCGCGGTCCCCGCGGCCCGAACCCGAAGCTCGGCGCCGTCGAGCCGAAGATCGCCACCGTCGGCGTGTCGACCGCCTGCGCGAAGTGGAGCGGAGCGCTGTCGTTCGTCACGAGCACCGCCGCCCGTCGGATCGCCTCCACCGACTGACGCACGGTCAGCCGGCCGCACCCGCTGACCGCCCGACCACCCGATCGCGCGACCGCCGCGGTGATCTCCGCGGCCAGGCCCGCATCGTCCGGCCCGCCCACGATCACGATCCCCGCGTGCGCCGCCAGCCGCTCCGCCAGCTCTCTATAGTACGGCCAGCGCTTCGAGCCCCAGATCGATCCCGGCGCGAGCGCGACGAACCGTTCCCGGATGCCGTGCTCCCGCAGAAACCCCTCCGTCGCCGCACGGTCGGCGAGCGTCACGTGCAGCGCCGGGCGGGCATGGTGCACCCCGACGCCCGCGAGCGCCAGCACCCGGTCGATCTCGTGTCCCTGCGTGGCCCGCCGTCGGACGTCGGTATAGAGCGACCGCCAGCCGTCGTCGAAGCCGACCCGCTGCGGGATGCGGGCCAGCCATGCCGCCAGCGCCGTTCGCAGGGACCGGTGCGGAAGATACGCGCATTCATACTGCTCCGCGCGGAGGGCGCGGGCCAGTCGAAACAATCCACCCAGGCCGCGATCGCGGCCCTTCTTGTCGTACGGGATGACCCGCCGGACCGCGGGATGCGTCTCGATCAGCGCTGCCGCGGCCGGGGTGGTCACCACGTCCACCGGCCCGTGGCGGGCGGCGAGCACCTCGAGCAGCGGCGTCGTGAGCACGACGTCTCCCAGAAAGGCGGTCTGGATGACGAGGCTAGTCAACCTGCAAGACCGCCAAGAATGCCTCCTGCGGGATCTCGACCGTTCCCACCTGCTTCATCCGTTTCTTCCCTTCCTTTTGCTTCTCGAGCAGCTTGCGCTTGCGGGTGACGTCGCCCCCGTAGCACTTGGCGGTCACGTTCTTGCGCAACGGGCGGACCGTCTCGCGGGCGATCACCTTGGTCCCGATCGCCGCTTGGATCACCACCTCGAACAGCTGGCGCGGGATCAGCTCTTTCAGCTTCTCGGCGATCTTCTTGCCCCATTCGTATGCCTTGTCGCGGTGGATGATGACCGAGAACGCGTCCACGGCCTCGCCGTTGAGCAGCATGTCGAGCTTGACGAGATCGGCCGGGCGGTATTCGAGGAATTCGTAGTCGAGCGACGCGTAGCCCCGTGAGATGGTCTTCAGCTTGTCGTAAAAGTCGAGAATGATCTCGGCCAGCGGGAATTCCCAGGTGAACTCGACGCGCGTCGGGTCCACGTAGTGCATGGCTTGGTACACGCCACGCCGCTCCTGACCCAGCTTCATGATCGCGCCGATGTACTCGGCGGGTGCCACGATCCGTGCTTTGACGTAGGGCTCCTCGATGTGGTCGACCGCCGAGCCGTGCGGCATCAGGCTCGGATTCTCGACCAGCTCCACGGTGCCATCCGTCTTGTGGACGTGGTACTCCACGTTCGGCACGGTGCTGATCAAGTCGAGGTTGAACTCCCGCTCGAGCCGCTCGCGCACGATCTCCATGTGGAGCAGGCCGAGGAACCCGCAGCGAAACCCGAAGCCAAGCGCCACCGACGACTCGGGCTCGTAGTGCAGCGATCCGTCGTTCAGCTGCAGCTTGCCCAGCGCATCGCGTAGCTCTTCGAACTGCTCGGCATTGGTCGGGTACAGACCGGCGAACACCATCGACATGATGTCGCGGTACCCGGGCAGCAGCGGTACGTCACGGTGCTCCGCGTCGAGCACCGTATCGCCGGGGCGGGTATCGCGCACGCCGCGCACGTTAGCGACGAAGTAGCCGACTTCACCGGCCTCGAGCTGCTCGGTGGGCTTGTGCCCGAGCTGCAGGTACCCCACCTCGTCCACCTCGTAGACGTCGTCCTTGTGCGCGCCGAAGGCGATCTTCATGCCGGGCCGGATCGTACCGTCCACGACGCGGATGCTGGGAATCGCGCCACGATAACGGTCGTAATAGGAGTCGAAGATGAGGGTGCGCAGCGGAGCGTCCGCCACGCCGCGGGGCGATGGGATGCGCTCCACCACGGCCGCGAGCAGCTCGGGCACGTTGGTGCCTTCCTTGGCCGAGATGCGGAGGATCTCCTCGGGCTTGGCGCCGATGAGCTCGTGCAGCTCCTGCGCCCGGCGGTCCGGCTCGGCTCCGGGGAGGTCGATCTTGTTCAGCACGGGGATGATCTCCAGCCCGGCATCCATCGCGAGGAACAGGTTGGAGAGCGTCTGCGCCTGGATTCCCTGCGACGCGTCCACCACGAGGATCGCCCCCTCACAGGCTTGGAGCGAGCGTGACACCTCGTAGGTGAAGTCCACGTGCCCCGGCGTGTCGATCAGGTTGAGCTCGTACACCCCCCCGTTGCGGGCATGGTAGTTCATGCGCACCGCGTTGAGCTTGATCGTGATGCCGCGCTCGCGCTCCAGGTCCATCGTGTCGAGGACCTGCTCCCGCATCAGGCGCTTGTCCAGCGTGCCCGTGAGCTCGATGAGGCGGTCGGCCAGCGTCGACTTCCCGTGGTCGATGTGGGCCACGATACAGAAGTTGCGGATGTGATCTTGGCGCATGTGGGGCTAAAATATAGTCATCCGTCGTCCGTCATCCGCCGTGGCCCGTCGCTTGCGGATGACGAATGACGGCGAAGGCGGTATACTCCGAGAGGAACTCTCCTGGCTCCCATCACCGGCTGGTTCGATCCCACCTCCAACGGCGGCGCCGTACGGCTCGCCGCTAACAGCTATTTGCCTGCCAAGGGCGATCCCGGTGTGCGCCTCCCCGGACTGCGGCGCGGGGATCTCGTCACGGTCGAGAACGGGCGCGTGGTGAGCATCAACGGCCTGCCGCCCGGCCGGCTGGCGGAGCGGCCCGACTTCACGAAGCTCAGTGCCGTGCACCCATCGCGCCCCCTGCGCCTCGAGACCCCCCGAGCGTCGAGCCCGCGCACCGCCGAGATCCAGCGCGTCGTCGATTTGATCTGTCCCCTGGGGTTCGGCCAGCGCGCCCTGATCGTGTCGCCGCCCAAGGCGGGCAAGACGGTGATGCTGCAGGCGGTGGCGGAAGGCGTCGCGCTCAACCATCCGTCCGCGATCCTCCTCATCCTGCTCGTCGACGAGCGGCCCGAGGAGGTGAGCGAAATGATCGACTGGGGTCGGGGCGAGGTCATCGCGTCGAGCTTCGACCTGTCGCACGAGCGCCATGTTGCGGTGGCCGACATGGTCTTCGAGCATGCGCGCCGCCAGGTAGAGCTCGGCAAGGACGTGGTGATCGTGCTCGATTCGCTCACCCGCCTCGCGCGCTCCCACAACACGACGGGGCGGGGGAGCGGGCGTACGATGTCGGGTGGCCTGGACGCCAACGCGCTGGCCAAGCCCAAGGGGCTGTTCGGGGCCGCGCGCGCCGTGCCCCCGTGCGGCTCCCTCACCGTGATCGCTACCGCGCTGATCGAGACGGAAAGCCGGATGGACGACGTGATCTTCGAAGAGTTCAAGGGGACGGGCAACTCGGAGCTGCGCCTGTCGCGCGCGCTGGCGGACCGCCGGCTCTACCCCGCGGTGGATGTCGCCGCGAGCGGTACCCGTCGCGAGGAGCTGCTCGCGGACCCCGCGACGGTGGCTGCCAAACAGCAGCTGCGGCGAGGCCTAGTCGGGCTGCCGCCGGAGAAGGCGATCGATGCCCTGCTGGCCCAGGTGCGGCGCGTCAAGACCAACGTCGAACTGCTCGCCGCCGTCAGCTAGCCGTCAGTTTTCAGTGCCGACAATCTTCTTGTAGCTGTCCGGGTTCCAGCGGGGCCGCTGGGAGGTGTTCGCCACGGCCAGCCCCAGATGGAACATGAGCCGCGCGAAGCGCGCCTCCTTCTCGGCGTCGATCTTGTCCGGCGAATCACTCACCTGGTGGTAGTCCGGATGCAACCCGGTCGTGAAGAAGAGGATCGGCACACCCTTCTTCGCGAAGTTGTAGTGGTCCGAGCGGAAAAACAGCCCTTCCTGCGGCCAGAGATCACCGACCGGCTTGATGTTCAGCTCGCGGTGTGCCGCGGCGACGCTGTCGAGGGTCCCGCCGAGATTGGAGTGCTCGCGGCCGATCACGGCGACCGTGTCCTTCGCATTGCGGCCGACCATGTCGATGTTCAAGTCGGCGATCACGTCTGCGAGCGGCACCGTGGGATGGTCGGCGAAATACGCACTTCCCCACAGGCCTCGCTCCTCCCCGCTCACGGTCATGAACACCAAAGAGCGCTTGGGTCGCTCGCGGGCCGAGGCGAATGCCTCTGCCAGCTCGATCACGGCCACCGTGCCCGAGCCGTCGTCGTCCGCTCCGTTGCAGATCGAGTCCGCGCCCCGGGGTGCGCAACCCTCCCCGGCGCTCGGCGTGCCGATATGATCCATGTGCGCGGTGAACAGGACGTATTCCCTCTTCAGCGTCGGGTCGCTGCCCTCGAGAATCCCGATGGCATTGGGAGCCGACGCCTGTTGGAGCACCCGCTCGCGCACATCCAGTTGCAGCGTGACGTCGGTCAAGGGACGAGCCGCGAGGGGTTTGTCGCCCCAGGCCCGGAGCGAGTCGGGGCTCACGCCCCCCTGCGCAAACAGCGCCCCCGCGGTCGCCGTGCGCACCGCGAACACGGCGGGGATCGCGGGCCCGCTCTCGACGCTGGGATTGCGCACGCTCACGCTGGCCTGGTGACCGGGGAGTTGTGCCCAGATCGAGTCCGGGAATCCGGCCACCAGCATGATGGCGAGGGGCCGGAGCGGGAGGACCTTGGGCGCGATCGCGCTCAGCCCAGGACCGTACGCCAGGAACACGACCTTGCCCGTAACGGCCGCTGAATCGAGCGTGCCACCGGCATCGGCGGAACCGGTGATCACCACGGCCGGGCCGGTCGCCGCCCCCGCCGGCGGCTGTCCCTCCACGAGCAGCACGTCCTGCCCCGCCCGCCACGTGCCAGGCGTGCGGCTGGTGATCCGGACGGTCGAGCTCTCAGGGTCGAACCGCAGCACCTCGAGCGGATAGTGCTGGAGGTAGGTACCGCTGTCGCCGCCCGGCTTGAGGCCGAAGCGCTGGAACTCGCTCGCGACATAGGCGGCCACCGCGTCGAGCTGCGGGCTCGGCGTGGCGCGGCCGAGCATCGAGTCGTCGGCGATGATCCCGATGCGGCGCTGTAGGTCCGCGATCGTGATGGAGGCCACGCCGCGGGCGGGCGGTCGCTGGCGTTGCGCGGTGGCCAGTCCGGGGAGCACCGCGAGCAGCAGCGCCAGGCGGTATTGCATCGTTGCAAGCCTTGAGGTAGGGGAACGGAAAGCTAACGCGCCCGACCGCGGGGGACTACGGTCGGGCGCGCTCGCGCTGCTGTGTCGCTCACGGCTTGCGCCGCTTGAGCTCGGGCTCGGAGCGCGGCTTCTCTTTGGGAGGCTCACGCTTCGGCTCGGCCCGCGGCTCATTGCGTGGCGGGGGAGCCTCACGCCGCGGCTCGCTGCGCGGGGGCGGGGCCTCGCGTCGCGGCTCGGCGCGGGGGCGCGGTGGTTCAGCCCGCCGTCGCTCTTCCGGCACGGCTCGACGCTCCGGTTGAGCCGGCGGCCGCTCGGGCTGCGCGGGCTGTTCGGGCCGCACGGGGCGGTCGCGACGCTCGGGGCGGTCGCGAAGCTCGGGGCGGTCGGCGTTCTGCGGATTCTCCGGCCGCTCGGGACGGTCCGGGCGCTCCGGCCGCTGGCGGCGGTCGGGCGGATCGGGTCGGTCGAGCCGATCCGGCTGGTCGGGCTGGTCGGGTTGGTCCCGCCGCTCGCGCTTGTCAGGCTGACGGCGACCGCGATCCTCAGCGTCCCGCGGGTCTTCGGAAGCAGGGCGACGCCGGGGCGGCTGGATGTTGGGCGGCGGGATGACGCCCGTACCGCCCAGGTCACGACCGCGCACGCCCACGTCTCGCCGGCGATCGTCGTTCACGGGCCGCTGGCGCACCCGGGTGATGAACGCATCCGATGCCTGGCGGTCCTTGAAGATGAACCGCGGCTCCGGTCTGTAGGGACGCGTGAAGACGACCCGGGTGCCCCCGTAGTAGCGATACGGGTAGTAGTACGGATCATCGAACACCACGATCCGGAAGCGCACGCAGGTGTAGTCGTAGGGGCTCCAGGACGAGTAACTCACGTACGTGTGACAGTCGTAACACAGGAACCGCGGGTAGTCGTAGTGCTGTTGCACGTAGTACGGTGTGATGTCGTAATCCCAATCAGTGTAGCCGTCGGGCACGATGCGCTGGGCCAGGTCGGTGAGGGCGACGTACGGATCGCCGCGGACTCGCCCGTCGGCGATCAAGCGATAATCCCAGTGCTCTCTGCTGCGCAGGCCGTCGTAGTCGAACGGGTCGGCGGAGGCGACGGCGAACACGTAGCCGACACCCGGATAATCATCGATGTAGAAGGCGTCGCGGCCGTATTCTCCGCGCACCTCGTAGTCGCGATCACCGTGCGCGAAGTTGTCTTCCCACGGTTCCCGGGGGAACAGCACACGCACGCGGCCGTCGGTGTCGACGCGCAGGATGGTAACGAAGGCATCCCGGTCGGCGCGGAAGTGCACGCGAACGCTCTGGCCGCCGGTGTAGGGACTGTCGCCGCGGTTGGTCCAGACCTCGACGCGGGGACGATACTCGAAGGGCACGGCCCGGACCCAGGAGCTTCCGGACTGTGCGGCAACGAGGCTGAGCAGCCAAAGGGTGTTCAACATATTGGCCTCCGTGACCGCTGCACGGGGGCAGGTTGCATGCCACCCCGACGTCCGGTCGCAGAGGTGCTAAGTGGCCATGATGATTGAGGTTCGGTTGATGTTTGATGGCAATGACGAGGCCCGGGCTGTCCTCTACCCGGGACATTCGGCTGTTCATTAGCTTCCGCCAGCCCATGGCCGACGTGCAGCGCATCGATCTTCTGGATCCCGCCGAGGTGGCTCGTTTTGGCGGGATCGAGATCGTGGCGCAGGGGGTCGTGGAGGGCTTTCTCAGCGGGATCCACCGCTCGCCGTTTCGCGGGTTCTCCGTCGAGTTCACGGAGCACCGCGCCTATCAACCCGGCGACGAGCTGCGCTACCTCGATTGGAAGATCCTCGCCCGGGCCGACCGTCTGTTCGTGAAGCAATTCGAGCAGGAGACCAACCTGCGCGCGATGATTCTGGTCGACGCGAGCCGCTCGATGGCATGGCGCGGTGCACCGAACCGGCTCAGCAAGCGGGCGTACGCCGATCGGCTGGCGGCGGCGCTCGCGCTGATCCTGCTGCGACAGCGCGATGCCACGGGGCTGATCACGTTCGACGAAGTCGTGCGCGAGGTAGTGCCGGCGCGAGTGAAAGCGGGACAATGGGCACGACTGGTGCGAGGTTTGGTCGACACGCCAGACGGCCGGGGGACGGCGGCGCAGGACGCCCTGGTGCACCTGACGTCGCTTCTTACCCGCCGCGGGCTTGTGGTGCTCGTCTCCGACCTGCTGTTCGACCGTGAGCTGGCGCTCACCGCGTTGCGGTACCTGCGTCATCGTGGCCATCAGGTGATCGTACTGCATGTGATGGATCCGGCGGAGGCCGAACTGTCCGGCCCGCCCGAGGTGCGGTACCGCGATCCCGAATCCACCGCGAGCGTGGTGGTGAGGCCGCGCGAGCTGGCCCGCGCCTACCAGGCCACGGTGCGTCGCGAGGTCGACGCCTGGCGCACGGCCTGCCGACGGCACGGGATCGCATACCACCACATCTTGACCGACATGCCGTTCGGCATGGCGCTGCGGCTGCTCGCGTGACGTTCCTGCACCCGTTGGCGCTCGTGGGGCTTGCCGCCGCGGCGATCCCCGCCCTGTTGCACTTGCTCGAGCGCCGGGTGCCGCCCGAGTCCGACTTTCCGCCGCTCCGCTATCTGAGCGAGGCGGAGCGGCAAAACGCGCGGCGCTTGAAGCTGCGACACCTGCTGCTCTTGATTTTGCGGACGGCGCTGATCGTGCTGATCGTGCTGGCCGCGGCGCGACCGCTCTTCCCGACACGAGCGAGCGGCGGGTCGCTGCACGAGCCCACCGCGCTCGCCGTGATCCTGGACAACTCGGCGTCGTCGGGGCTCGTGGCGGACGGACGTCCTGCGCTCGAGCGCCTGAAGGCGGCGGCGCGCGGGTCGCTGGCGCGCGCCACGGCGTCCGATCGTCTCTGGCTGGTGCTCGCTGATGGCGTGGCGCGGGCGGGGACGCGGGAAGCGTTGCTCGCGACCGTGGACAGCGCGGGTGTCTCGGCTCGTCGCTTGGAGCTCACCGCCGCCGTCCGGGCGGCGACGCGGCTGGTCGACGCGGAGCCGCTCCCGGCGCGCGAGGTGCATGTGGTGAGTGACCTGCAGCGCACGGCACTCGGCGCCGGCCGGGCAGGCGTGCCGCGCGGCGTGCGAGTGCTCGCCCTCGCGCCCTCGAGCCAGGCGCCCGCGAACCACGGTGTCGGCGCCGTGCGGGTGACCGATGGCACCGCGGCGGTGAGTATCGTCGGGACCACCGGCGTGGGGGGAGAAGCAAGCGCCGTCCCGGTGACGCTGCGGATCCGCGGCCGCGAGGTGGGGCGCGCCCTGGCCGCCCCGGGGTCGACGGCGTCGATAACCCTACCGCTGCTCGGGCCGGGCTGGTGGGTGGGCGAAGCGGTGCTCGATGCCGACGAGCTGCGGGCCGACGATCGACGCATGCTGGCGTGGCGGGTCGCGGCCCCCGCCCGAGTCGTGGTGCTGCCAAGCACGGGGGGAGGCCCGTTTGTGGCCGCCGCGCTCGCCGTGCTGGAGGAGGGCCAGCGCGTCCGGCGGGGAACCGAGGTCGCGATCGGAGACCGGCCGGAGGTCGGGACGCTCGTGAGCATCGTGGTCCCGCCCGCTGAGGCGGCACTCATCGGCCAGGCGAATCGTGCGCTCGCAGCGCGCGGAGGGCGATGGCGGTTCGGGTCGCCGGGTACGCCCGGCCCGATCGCGGGGCCCGGCGTTCCGGCGATTAGCGGGCTGCAGGTGACGCGCAGATACGGGATCGAGGCCGCGACCGGGCAGGCGGCCGCAGTGGGGACTGGGAGCGACACCACCGTGCTTGCGACGGTGAACGGAGAGCCGTGGCTGGTGCGGGACGGCAGTGTGCTGCTGCTCGGCAGCCGCCTCGACACGGCATGGACTGCGCTGCCGGCCGCACCGGCGTTCGTCCCGTTCGTGGACGCGCTGGTGAACCGCCTGGCCCGCGGGGAGGCGCCCGTCTCCGAGGCCGAAGGCGACCCGCGTGTGGAGTTTCGGACCCGCGGCGCCGATACGATCGGCGCCGTCGTGTTCGGGCTCGACCCGCGCGAATCGGATCTCACGCCGGCGTCGCCGGCGCTGGTGCACGAGGTGCTGGGCGCGGACGTGCTCGACGGCGCGGCGTTCGCGGCCGCCCGGTTCGCAGGAGCCGGGCGCCGGGATGGTAGCGGCCTGCTGCTGATGCTGGCGCTGCTGCTCGCGCTCGGGGAGCTGGGGGTCGCGACACGCACTCACTGATGCCGCTCGACTTCGTGATCGACCGGTTGGACACGCTCCCGGCCACCCGGGCGCTGGCGGAGGGGCTGCCCGCGCCCGGGGCCCGGCAAAGCGTCGGCGGCCTCCCCGGCTCGAGCCCCGCCGTGCTGCTCGCCGCGCTCGCGCGGCGACTCGCGCAACGCGTGTTTGTCGTGATCACGCCCACACCGACCGACGCGGAGCGCTGGCTCGCGGATCTGCGGACCCTGACGGGAACCGCGGTGGCGTTGTATCCGCAGCGCGAGGCGCTCGGGGCCGAAGAACCGCACTTCGAGATCGCCGGCGAGCGGGTGGAGACGCTGGAGCTGCTGTTGTCGGGGCAGGTCCGGGTGCTGGTCACCACCGCGCGCGCCGCGGCCGAGCGCACGGGGGTGCCCGCCGCCCTGCACGACATGCGATTGGTGCTGCAACGCAAGACTCAAGTAGGGGCGCAGCATGCTGCGCCCCTACAATTCGCAACCGTCATTCAGCGACTCGAGGCCATGGGCTACGCTCGCGTCGCGACCGTCACCGAGGTGGCGCAGTTCAGCGTGCGCGGTGGGATCCTCGACGTGTATGGGTTTGGCATGGCCGCGCCGGCGCGGCTCGAGTGGTGGGGCGACGACATCGAGTCGCTGCGGACGTTCGATCTGGACTCGCAGCGTTCCGGCGAGGCGCTCGAGCGGGCGACCATCCTGCCCGTGAGGACAGAGGGGCGGGAGGTAGGCGACGTAGGGGCGCAGCATGCTGCGCCCCTACCACGCCAGTCCCTCCTGGACCTCCTGCCCAGCGACGCGCTGATCGTCCTGGAGCAGGAGTCGGCGCTGGGACAGGAAGTGGAGCACGCGTGGGCCGAGGCGGCCCACCACCTCGAGGTCGCGCGACGGCTGGGCGAGGAGGCGGCCGCGCGGGAGGCGCTGTTCGTCGATCCGGCGACGTGGCGAGCGCAGCTCGCCCGGTTCGCGCGCATCGCGCTCGATCCTGCCGACGCCGAGGTGCGGTTCCCGATCGCACCACCCGAGTCGATCAACCGCGACATCAAGCGCCTGCGCCAGATCGTCGCGACCGAGCCGCCCACAGTCATCCTGTGCGACAACGAGGGTCAGCTCGAGCGCCTGGAGGAGCTCCTGGCCGGCGACCAGGCGACGCTCGCGGTGGGGGCGTTGGACGGCGGATTCGTGCTGCCGGGGCTGCGGGTGCTGACCGACCACGAGATCTTCCGCCGGGCGCGGCGGCTGCGGCGCCCGCGCCGCTATCGCGAAGCGACGGCGACGGCCGCGACGCGGGCGCTCCAGGCCGGCGATTATGTGGTCCATCTGGAGCACGGCATCGGCATCTACCGTGGGATCCAGATGATCCCGGTGGGCGCGGAAGGTGGGACGCTCGAGGTGGCCGTCGTCGAGTACGAGGGCGGGTCCCGGCTGAACGTGCCGCTGTACCGGCTGGACCAGCTCGAGCCGTACCGGACGGCGGCGGACGGCGACGCGCCGCCGCCGCGGCTGCACCGGCTGGGCACGACCACGTGGCAGCGACAGCGGGACAAGACGCGCGCGGCGATCCGCCAGATGGCGATCGAGCTGCTCGACCTGTACGCCCGGCGGCAGCTCGCGGCCGGATTCGCCTTTCCTCCCGACACGCCGTGGCAGCGCGAGCTCGAGTCGGCCTTCCTGTACGAGGATACGCCGGACCAGCGGCGGGCCTCCGAGGAAGTGAAGCGGGACATGGAGCGCGCCCGACCGATGGACCGGCTGCTGGTGGGTGATGTGGGGTACGGCAAGACCGAGGTCGCCTTGCGCGCCGCGTTCAAGGCCGTGCAGGCGGGCAAGCAGGTTGCGGTCCTGGTCCCCACCACGATTCTCGCCGAGCAGCACGGGCGCACCTTCCGCGAGCGGCTCGCCGACTATCCCGTCCGGATCGAAGTCCTGTCGCGGTTCCGCGGTCCCAAGGACACGAAGCTGGTGACGCGGCAGCTCGAGACCGGCGAAGTGGACGTCGTGATCGGCACGCATCGCCTGCTGTCGCGCGACGTCGGTTTCCACGAGCTCGGGCTTCTCATTGTCGACGAAGAGCATCGCTTCGGCGTGCGACACAAGGAGCGGCTCAAGGCGTTGAAGCTCGCCGTGGACGTGCTGACGCTCACCGCGACGCCCATTCCCCGCACCCTGCACCTGTCGCTGGCTGGCCTGCGGGATCTCACGCTGCTCGAGACGCCCCCCAAGGACCGCTCGCCGGTGCTGACGTTCATCGAGCCATGGGATGACGGATTGATCGAGGAGGCATTGGCCCGGGAGCTGGATCGGGCGGGGCAGGTGTACTTCGTGCACAATCGCATCGAGACGATCGATACGATCGCGGAGCGGGTGCGGGCGCTGGCTCCGCCGCGGGCGCGGATCGCGGTGGCCCACGGCAAACAGAAGGAAGCCGAGCTCGACGCCGTGATGGCCCGGTTCGTCAGGGGCGAGGTGGATATTCTCGTGTCCACGATGATCGTCGAGTCCGGGCTCGACGTGCCCAACGCGAACACGATGATCGTGAACCGCGCGGACCAGCTCGGGTTGGCGCAGCTGTACCAACTGCGCGGGCGCGTGGGGCGGAGTCACCGACGCGCCTACTGCTATCTGCTCGTGCCCGACCTGGTGGACGCGGACGCGGAGGAGCGGCTGCGCGTGCTGGAGCACCACACCGATCTCGGGTCGGGATACCGGATCGCGTTGCGCGACCTCGAGCTGCGCGGTGCCGGTAACCTGCTCGGCGGCGCGCAGTCCGGTCACGCGCAGGCGGTCGGGTTCGACACCTACCTCCGTTGGCTCCAGGAAACGGTGGAGGCGCTCAAGTCCGGCAAAGGGGATGAGGGCCAGGGCGCGCGCGTGCCCCCCGAGGTGATCCTGGATTTGCCGGCGCATCTGTCCGACGCTTATGTGCCGGATGAAGCCGTGAAGCTCGAGCTGTACCGGCGGCTGGCGCGGGCCGAGGAGCCTAGCGAGATTCAAGCGGTGCGCGAGGAATTGCGTGATCGTTTCGGGCCGCTTCCCGACGACGCGCAACGCTTGCTCCTCGTATCCGAGCTCCGCGCGCTCGGCGCCCGCATGGGACTGGAAATGGTCTTGGTGAAGGGCGACGAGGCACGGCTCACGTTTGCCCGGGACGCGAGCCCGCGGTTGGCCGGTCTGACGGCCGCGCTCGACGTGGTGCAGTTCGAGGCCGAGGTCCGGCGGGCGGCGCCGCTCTCTCTGCGACTCCGCCGGCTCGGCGGAGAGCCCATCGGGTCGGGGCTGGTGCGAGCTCTCACCGCGGTTCTCGCGGACGTTCACCTTTAAAGGAGTTGGCATGGTACGGCTGGGTCTGATCGTCGCGGTGCTCGCGCTGGCGGGGTGCTCCGCCCTGCGGGACGCGTTTTCGGCACACGCGCAGGTCGCCGGCACGGCCGCCGGCCAGACCCTGACGGTCGACCGCCTGGCGCAGATGGTGGGTCACGCGCGACGCATCCCCGTCCGACCCGACGTCCTCACGGGCGTCGCGAACGTCTATCTCGACTATGCGGTGTTCGCGTCCGAGCTCGCTCGCGGGCGAGACCTGCACGATTCGGCCCTGGTGCTCGCCGCGGAGTGGCCGGTGGTGGCGCAGCTCAAGTGGGAGCGGTATCACGAGCAGCTGGTCGCCGCACGCGGCAAGCTGACGCCGGTCCAGGCGGATTCGGCGTTCGACGCCGGCACCGTGCGGCTGTTCCAGCACATCCTCATTCGGATTCCGCACAGCGCCGTGCCCATGATCGAGCAGCAAAAGGAAAAGCAGGCCACCGCGGTCCTGATGGAAGCGGCGACGAAGCGCGGGTTCAACTTCGCGCAGCTCGCCCGTCGCTACTCGGAGGACCCGGGATCGAAGACGAACGGAGGGTACCTGCCGGCGACGCCACGCGGACAATTCGTCGCGGCGTTCGACAGTGCCGCGTGGACGCTGCCACCGGGCGCGATGACCGCCGTCGTCCGGACGCCGTTCGGGTTCCACATCATTCGCCGGCCGCCGCTCGCCGAGGTGCGGGACTCCTTCCGCGCCGGTCTCGAGACCGCCCGCGCCGCCCAGCTCGACTCGCTGTACATGGACAGCCTCGCGAACCAACGACACCTCAAGATCGCGTCCGGCGCGCCGGCGCTGGTCCGCCAGGCTGTGCCGCAGATCGTGACCGCCCGAAGCGACACCCGGACCCTCGCCACGTACAAGGGCGGCACGTTTCAAGTCAAGGATCTGGCGCGGTGGCTTCTGGCGCTCGATCCGAACGACGTGCGCGGGATCTCCACGGCGAGCGACGCCCAGCTGAACCAGTTCATCAAGCTGCTCGCGCAGCGCGAAATGCTGCTGGTCGAGGTGGACAAGGCCGGCGTGCAGCTCAGCCCGGCCGACTGGCGGCAGCTGCGGGGCGAGCACGACTCGGCCGTGGCGCGGCTCGAGGGCCTGCTCGGCGTGTCGCCGCAGCTGCTCAAGGACTCCGCCGCCACTCCCACCGCGCGTGTGCAGCTGGCCATGGCGCACGTCGACCGCTACGTGGACAAGGCGGTGACCGAAGGCAGCGCGCCGTTTTTCCCCGTCCCGCCGTTTCTGGCAAGCGCGCTGCGTCAGGGTCAGTCCTGGTCGGTCAACCAGGGGGGTATCGCGCGCGCGCTGGAGAGCGCGCAGGCCATCCGGGCCGCGGACACGACGGGGCACGCGGCCCCGCCCACCGGTCTGAAACGGGCGCCTGGCCCGCCTCCCGTCGCGGCGGAGAGCGGCGGCCGGCAGGCGCCGCGCTGACATGCGCGCGTTCGTCCTGACCCTCCTGGTGGCGGCACTCGCCACCCTCTGCCCTTCGTTGCCGCGTGCGGCGGCGCAGGGCCGGGCGGCGACCGACCGCCCCGTGGACCGCATCGTGGCGGTCGTCGGCACGAAGCCGATCCTCGCGTCGCAGGTGGAAGAGCAGCTCGTTCTGGCACAGTCGCAGGGCGTGAAGGTCCCGGAGGACTCCGCCGGGCGAGACGCCGCGCGCCGGCAGATCCTCTCGCAAATGGTGGACGAGGAGCTGCTGGTGCAACAGGCGGAGCGGGACACCACCATCAAAGTGACGGACCAGGAAGTGCAGGACGCGGTCGAGCAGACTGTTCAGAACGTGCGCAAGCAATTCGCATCGACCCCGGAGTTTCAGACGCAGCTGCGCGCGGCCGGCTTCGTGTCCGAGGAGGAGTGGCGCCGCTGGCTCGCCGACCAGCAGCGGCGCGCGATCCTGCAGCAGCGGTTGATCGAGGGGCTGAAGCAGAAGGGGAAGCTGCGGCCGATTGCGCCGTCGGACGCCGAGATGCGGGCGTTCTGGGAGGCGAACCGGGGGCAGCAGCCCAAGCGGCCGGCGGCCATTTCGTTCCGCCAGATCGTGATCGTGCCGAAGCCCGACTCGGCGGCGAGCGCCCGCGCGCTGCAGCTCGGGGAGTCGCTGGTGGTGGCGCTGCGGCGGGGTGGCGGCGCCGGGTTTGCCGACGTGGCGAAGAAGTACTCGGCGGACAGCGTGTCCCGGGAGCAGGGCGGCGCGCTGGGCTGGTTCCGCCGCGGCGTGATGGTGAAGGAGTTCGAGGACGTGGCCTTTCGTCTGAGGCCGGGGGCGATCTCCGACGTCGTGCGCACCGAGTTCGGCTTCCACATCATCCAGGTGGAGCGGGCGCAGCCGGCGGAGATTCTGGCGCGCCACATCCTGATCCAGCCCACCATCTCGGAAGCGCAGATCGCCATCGCCCGACGCCAGGCCGATTCGGTGCACGACGCGCTCGCCCACGGCGCGTCATTCGACTCGCTGGCCCGTCGCTATGCCGACCCGAGCGAGCCCAAGCTCGCCGACGCCCTGCCCGTTTCCCAGCTGCCACCCGATTACGAAAAGACGATCGGGCAAGACACCGTCCCCGGGTTGAAGCCGGTGTTTCAAGTCGCCGTCGGGACACCGCGCCCGAGGTTCGTCGTGTTCGAGCTCCTGAAGCGCCTTCCCGAAGGCGAGCTGGGGTTCGACGAGGTGAAGGATCGCATCCGCGAGGGACTGGGCCAGCAGCTCGCCATCAAGCACCATCTCGACTTGGTGCGTCGCACCACGTACGTCGACGTCCGTTTCTAGCCGCCGTCCCCGGCTCGCGATCACGCTCGGCGATCCGCGGGGGATCGGGCCGGAGGTGATCCACAAAGCGCTGGCCCTCGGTCCGCTCGACGCGGATCTCGTGTTTCTCGGGGGCGGGGAGCGGGGAGCGGTACCTTCCGATGCACCGGCGGGTCCCGCTCCCCGCTCCCTGCTCCCAGAACAGGCGGGAAGGATCGCTGGGGAAGCGGTGACCGAGGCGGTCCGACTTGCCCTCGCCGGCGACGTGGACGCCATCGTGACCGGCCCGGTGCATAAGTACGCCCTGCACCTCGCCGGATTCCGCTATCCCGGCCTTACCGAGCTCCTGTCCCACCTCGCCGGCGACACGGACGTCGCGATGATGCTGGCCGCTGGCAAGCTGCGCGTGGTGCTCGTCACCACCCACATTCCCCTCAAAGACGTAGCGATGCAGGTGACTACCGATCGCGTGGTGCGCTGCGGGCGGATTACCGAGCGCGCGCTACGCGACTGGTGGGGCATCGCGGCGCCGCGGCTCGCCGTGTGCGCCCTCAATCCCCACGCGGGCGAGTCCGGCCTGTTCGGCGACGAGGACGAACGCGTGCTCGCGCCCGCCGCCCGCACCCTCGGCGCCGCCGGCCCGCTGCCGGCGGATACCGTGTTCGTGCGGGCGCTCAAGGGTGAATTCGACGCCGTGCTCACGCCCTATCACGACGTGGGGATGACGGCGGTGAAGGTCGCGGGCTTCGGCTCGGGTGTGAACGTCACGCTGGGCTTGCCGTTCCCGCGCGTCGCCCCGGATCACGGGACCGCGCTCGACATCGCCGGCCAGGGGGTGGCCGACCCCGGCTCCATGCGGGCGGCGTTGGAGCTCGCGACCGAGCTGGCGCGACGGGTGCAGCGGGCCGACGTACCGCTGCGGCGCTAGGCTTCCGCGCCCGCTCCGCGCCGCAGCACTCGGACGGTGCCGACGCGGCGCCCGTCGACTTCCACGATCTCGAACACGGCGCCCTTCACCGCGACCTGGTCCCCCGGCCGGGGGAGGCGGCCGATGGCGCCGAACAGGAACCCCCCGATGGTCGTGTAGTCCTGGTCGTCGAGCTCCAGCCCGAACGCGCTGTTCACCTCGCGGATCGGGACCGAGCCCGCGATGATGGGTGCGACGCCCGCCGGGGCGACGCGCAGCTCGCCGGAGGGCCGATCGTATTCGTCGTAGATCTGGCCGACGATCTCTTCCAGCAGGTCTTCCATGGTGACGAGACCCGCCGTGCCGCCGAACTCGTCCAGCACGATCGCGAGGTGGATCTTCTGCCGCTTCATGTCGGCGAGCACGTCCTCGACCTCGCGCGTCCCCGGAACGAACACGGCGGGGCGGAGTACCGCGCGCAGGCTGCCGCCCTTGGCCGAGCGGAGGCCGGCGAGGACGTCCTTGGCGTGTACGATGCCGAGGATGTCGTCGAGCGACTCGCCGTACACGGGGTAGCGCGACCGGCCGGCGACGGCCACCTGATCGGCGGCCTCCTCGAGCGTCAGGTCCGCCGGGAGGGCCACCATCTCGGTGCGCGGCGTCATGACCTCACGGGCGCTCTTCTCGCTGAACTCGAACACGCCCTGGAGCAGACGGGCGTCGTCGGCGTCGAGCTTGCCGCGCTGCCGGCTCTGCTCGACCAGCATGCGCAGCTCCTCGGGCGAGTGGATCGCCTCGAGCTCGGCGCTGGTGCCCTTCAGGCCCAGCAGCCGCACCACCCGGTTGGCGCTCCAGTTGAGGAGATCGGTAAACGGGCGCGTGATCCACGAGAAGAAGATGAGCGGCGCCGCGATCCAGCGGCTGGTCCGCTCGGGATGGGTGATGGCCCACGCCTTGGGCGCCTGCTCGCCGAACACCACATGAAGGAAGGAAACGAGCGCCACCGCGACCGTGGAGGCGATGCCGCCGCGGGCCAGAAAGTCGAGGGCGGGTGGCAGTGCGGCGAACCAGCCGCGGAACAGCCGCGCCACGGTATCCTCGGCGACGTAGCCCAACAGGATCGAGGCGACCGTGATGCCGAGCTGCGCCGCGGACAGCTGGCGGTACAGGTCCTGCAAGGCCTTCTGGACCGTCCGTGCCTTCCGGTCGCCCCGTCGGACCAGCGCCTCGATGCGCGTGCGGCGGGCGGCGACCAGCGCGAACTCCGCCGCTACGAAAAACGCGTTCGCCAGCACGAGCGCCAGCACCGCCAGCAGGCGGAGGCCGAGCGATTCCGAGGCGGCGTCGGGCATAGAGGCGGGAACATAGAGCGTGTTGCCCGACGGCGGAACGGCCGGATATCTTGGGGATCAGGGGCTGGGGATCAAGGACGCGTGAGCGCTACAGTACCGCTGGAAGTCCAATGCACACATCGAGCTCCGCTGCGCGAGGAGAGCCGGCGGCGGATGAAGCTCGTGCTCGCGATTACGGCCGCGGTGATGGTGGCCGAGGCGGTGGGCGGGTGGCTCGCCCACTCGTTGGCCCTGCTGGCCGACGCGGGCCACATGCTGGCCGACGTGGCCGCCCTGAGCCTGTCGCTCGTGGTGACGGCGCTGGCGCAGCGGCCGGTAACGGCGGAGCGCACGTTCGGGTTGTTGCGCCTCGAGATCCTGGCCGCGCTGGTCAACGGAGCGGCCTTGATCGTGATCGCGCTCGGGATTGGTTTCGAGGCCTACCATCGGCTGCGCTCGCCCAGCGAGGTGCAAGGGACGCTGCTCCTGATCATTGCCGGCGTAGGACTGGCGGCCAACGCCGCCGGCACCGCGATCCTGCACCGCGGGCACGACCACTCGCTCAACCAGCGCGGTGCATACCTCCATATTGTGAGCGACCTGCTCGGCTCGGTCGGCGCCTTGGTCGCAGGCGTCATCATCCTCCTCACGGGGTGGGTGCAGGCCGATCCCCTCATCTCAGTGCTGATCTCCCTGCTGATCCTGGGCAGCGCCTGGCGGCTGGTGAAGGAGAGCACGGACGTGCTGCTCGAAGCGGCGCCGGCGCACATCGCCCTGTCGGACGTCCACGACCGGATCGCCTCCATCCCCGGCGTGGCGTCGGTGCACGATCTCCATGTGTGGACCGTCACCAGCGGCGTGATCGCGATGAGCGGCCATCTGGTGGTCCAAAACCCGGCCGACAACCAGCGGGTGCTCGAAGCCGTGCAGGCGTGCCTCGGGGACATGGGCATCCGCCATGTCACGGTGCAGATGGAGCGGGATCCGACCTGCGCCTAACCTGGCCCCCCGCTTGGTGATTTCTGAGCTTGTCTTTTCGAGACCACCTTCCTATACTGCGCCCCTCACAGACTGCGCCTCTCACATAGGCATCGTCAGGACCTAGCCCCTTGCAGATCCGCAACATCGCCATCATTGCGCACGTGGACCATGGGAAAACCACGCTGGTGGATCAGATGCTCCGCCAGGCGGGGGTGTTCCGTGCCAACCAGCAGGTCAACGAGCGGGTCATGGACTCGAACCCGCTGGAGCGCGAGCGTGGGATCACGATCCTGTCGAAGAACACCGCGGTGACGTGGGGCGACACCAAGATCAACATCGTGGACACCCCCGGGCACGCTGACTTCGGCGGCGAGGTGGAGCGCATTCTCCGCATGGTCGACGGCTTCCTGCTGCTCGTGGATGCCGCGGAGGGCCCCATGCCGCAGACGCGCTTCGTGGCGGGGAAGGCACTGGCGCTGGGGCTGAAGCCGATCGTGCTGGTGAACAAGATCGACCGCCAGGACGCCGAGCCGTTGCGGGTGCACGATGAGGTGTTGGAGCTGTTCCTGGATCTGGAGGCGACGCCGGAGCAGTTCAACTGCCCTTTCCTCTATACATCGAGCCGCGCGGGCACCGCCACGCTCGATCTCAAGTCTCCGGGCACGGATCTCAACCCGTTGTTCCAGACGATCTTGGACACGATCCCGGCGCCCAAGGCCGACCCCAACGGGCCGTTCCAGATGCTCGTCTCGACGCTCGACTATTCCTCCTATCTGGGCCGGATCGCGATCGGCCGGATCGAGCGGGGGCGGGTGCGGGTGGGCGAGACGGTCGCGTTACTTCCGCTGGGCGAGCCCGGTCCTTTGGGGGACATGCCCTACGAGCAGGCGAAGGTGGTGAAGCTGTTTTCGTTCGACGGGCTGGAACGGGTCGAGGTACAGGAGGCTTCGGCCGGCGATATCGTGGCGCTCGCGGGGCTGGTGGGCGTTGAGATCGGCAAGACGGTGACGGCGCCCGACTATCTGGAGCGGCTCACCGGCATCGCGGTGGAGGAGCCCACGATCTCCGTGGACTTCAAGGTGAATGACTCGCCGTTCGCCGGCCGGGAGGGGAAGTTCGTGACGGGCCGGCAGTTGCGGGATCGACTGTTCCGGGAGCTCGAGAAGAACGTGGCGCTCCGCGTGGAGGAAACGGACGACCCCCAGACGTTCACCGTGTCGGGCCGGGGAGAGCTGCACCTCGGCATCCTGATGGAGACGATGCGGCGCGAGGGGTTCGAGTTCCAGGTGAGCCGGCCGCGGATCATTCCGCGGGAGGGGCCGAACGGGGAGCGGCTGGAGCCGTACGAGGAGCTGATGATCGACTGTCCGGAGGGCTATCTGGGGGTGGTGATGGAGAAGGTGGGTCCCCGGCGGGCGGAGCTCCTGGACATGCGGAACCCGGGGGTGGGGATGGTGCGCATGCGTTTCAAGATCCCCGCCCGAGGGCTCTTGGGGTACCGGTCGGAGTTCTTGACGGACACCAGGGGGACGGGGATCATGCACCACCGTTTCTTCGACTACGGCCCGTGGGCGGGGCCGCTGCAGGGCCGGAGCCGCGGGGTGTTAGTGGCGGACCGGGAAGGGGTGGCGGTGGGGTACGCGCTCTTCAATTTGCAGGAGCGCGGGACGATGTTTGTCAAACCCGGGGATCCGGTGTACGAGGGCATGGTGGTGGGGGAGAACGCGCGGGTGGGGGACATGGACGTGAACCCATCCAAGGAAAAGAAGCTCACGAACATGCGGACGACCGCGTCGGACGAGATGATCATCCTGGAGCCGCCGCGGCAGGTGACGCTGGAGCTGGCGCTCGAGTATATCGAGGACGACGAGCTGATCGAGGTCACGCCGTCGTCCATCCGACTGCGCAAGCGCGCGCTGGGCGCCACGGAGCGTCGCAAGCTGGCGCGCAACGCGCGGTCGGCGGAGGAGTCGTAAGGGAGAGAGTCGGATAGCTCGTTCAAACCACAACCGCAACCCTAGCTGGGGGTGACAATGTTGTCCCGTGAGACGTCGGACTGGTCGCTCAAGCGTCGCGGCGACAGTCTCGGCGAAGAGCAGTTCGGAGACTTCGAAGAGGACAAGGACCTGGACGAGGA
>Ga0075433_10000416_pt1 | contig 27184 bp, 26 predicted proteins | sample RhiMethybrSRZTD2_FD_75299 | JGI IMG/M metagenome (GOLD analysis project Ga0075433, IMG submission 75299) | Populus rhizosphere microbial communities from Tennessee, USA - Rhizosphere MetaG P. TD hybrid SRZTD2 | ecosystem: Host-associated > Plants > Roots > Rhizosphere > Soil | place: USA... | reverse complement strand
TCACTCGCTCGCGCTGAGCAGCTCGGTAGGCGAGACGTCTCGCAGGATGCGTGCGGGGTTGCCGACGACGACCACGCGGGGCGGCACGTCCTTGACGACGACGGCGCCTGCGCCGACGAACGCCTCCTCCCCGATCTCGACGGCGGGACAGAGGACGGCGCCGACACCGACGCGTGCGCCGCGCCGCACGGTCGGCCCCTTCCGCAGCTCGTGACGCCGCTCCGTGCGGCCCATGAAGTTGTCGTTCGAGGTCTGCACGCACGGAGCGATGAAGACGTCCTCCTCGAGCGTCGCGTACGCGGTGACGTACGCCATGGCCTGGATCTTCGTGCGTGCGCCGACGGTGGTGTCGTTCTCGATCAGCGAGCCGCGGCCGACGACGACGTCGTCGCCGATGTCGCAGCGCTCGCGCACGCACGCCTGATCGCCGACGATCACGCGCGCGCCGATGCGCGTGCCGGCGAAGACCACGGCGCCGGTCGAGACGACCGTCCCGGGCCCGAGCTCGAGCGGCGGCACCTCTTCCTGCTTCGCGGTCGACCGCATGGAGAGCGTCGGCTGCTTCCCGACGACTGCGTAGTCGAGGATCGTGCAGTCGTCCGGAACGATCGTCCCCGGAAAGACGATGGCGGTGTCGGCGATCACACGACGGCGGACTCGAGCGACCCCTGCAGCTGCTCGAGCGTGCGCACGACGGGCACTGCGTCGCGCGCGGCCTTGTGCGGGTCACCGTGGCCGGCAACGAGGTCGAGGAAGTGCTTGCACTCGAGCCTCAGCGGCTCGGTCGCGTCGACCTTCGGGCTGTAGACGTCCCCGGTGCGCGTGCGCCAGTTGTCGTACACCGTGATCTTGCGCTCGCGCTCCATGTCGTCGAAGACGGCCATCCGGTCGTTGCCGACGACCGTGATCCGCCGGATCTTGTGCGGGTCGAGCCAGGACAGGTGCATGTGCGCCATCTTCCCGGAGGGGAAGTTGAGATAGCAGAACACGACGTCCTCGACGCCGCCGGTGAGGAAGGCGTTGCCGTGTGCGCGCACGTCGCTCGGCTCCTCCTCGATCAGATGCAGCAGCACCGAGAGGTCGTGCACGCCGAGCGACCAGAGCGCATTCTCGTTCGTCCGGAACGTCCCCAGGTTCTGGCGGTTGCCGTAGACGTAGAGAACGTCACCGAGCTCGCCGGAGTCGACGATCTCCTTCAGCTTGCTGACGCCGGGGTGGTAGAGCAACAGATGTCCGGGCATCAGCACGAGACCACGGTCCTCCGAGAGCTCGCAGAGCTCCTCGAGCTCGGCGCCGCGCATCGACGGCGGCTTCTCGACGAAGACGTGCTTCCCCGCCTCGAGCGCACGCCGCGCCAGCTCGTAGTGCGTCGGCACCGGCGTCGCGATCACGACCGCCTCGACGGAGTCGTCGGCCAGCACGTCGTCGAGCTTGGCGGTCAAGCGAGCCTGCGGATAGCGCTGTGCGAGCTCCGCGTGCCGCCCGCCGTCGACGTCGCAGAGCCACGCGAGCTCGGAGAGATCGGCGAAGTTACGGGCGAGGTTCTTCCCCCATTGGCCCAGGCCGACTTGCGCAAGACGCGTCGCCATTTAGAGCTTCCAGACTTTCCCGTTGCCGGTGCCGTTCCTGCCGGTCGCGTTGCGGAGGTCGACCACGATCTGCGCCCGATCGACGAGCTCGTCGTAGTCGATCGCCGTGTGCGCGGTGACGATGACGACGCCGTCGTAGTCCTCCGGCGCGTACTCGACCGAGCGCATGCCGTCGAACTCGGGCACGTGCGGGTCGTGGTACGCCACGTTGGCGCCGGCCTTCTCGAGCAGCTGGATGATCTTCTCCGCCGGCGACTCGCGCACGTCGTCGACGTCCGCCTTGTACGACACGCCGAGCACGAGCAGCCGCGAGCCCTTCAGCGACTTCTGCGAGCCGTGGTTCAGCGCCTGCGAGATCAGCGAGCGGCAGAAGTACGGCATGTTCGCGTTGATCTTCCCGGACAGCTCGATGAACTCGGTGTAGAAGTCGTACTCCCGCGCCTTCCAGGTGAGATAGAAGGGGTCGATCGGGATGCAGTGGCCGCCGAGCCCCGGTCCCGGCTTGAAGCTCATGAAGCCGAACGGCTTCGTCTCCGCCGCTTCGACCACCTCCCAGACGTCGATGTCCATCCGCTCGCACAGCTGGGCGAGCTCGTTGACGAGCGCGATGTTGACGGCACGGAAGATGTTCTCCAGGAGCTTCGTCAGCTCGGCCGCCTCGGGCGAGCTGACCGGGACGACCGTCTCGACGGCGCCGCGGTAGAGCTCGGCTGCGCGCTCCGTGCACGCCGGCGTGAGGCCGCCGACGATCTTCGGCGTGTTGTGCGTCGTCCAGTCCGTTCGGCCGGGGTCGACGCGCTCCGGTGAGAACGCCAGGTGAAAGTCATCCCCGGCGGTCAGCCCGCTGCTCTCGAGGATGGGCTGCAGCACCTCACGCGTCGTGCCGGGATAAGTCGTCGACTCGAGCACGACGAGGTGGCCCTTGCGCAGGTGCGGCGCGAGCTCCTCGACCGCGGTCTGCACGATCGAGAGATCCGGCTCGCGCTGGCTCGACAGCGGCGTGGGGAGCGCGACGAGGATCGCGTCGGCCTCGGCGACGTCGTCCATGTCCAGCGTCGCCTCGATCCGGCCCGCGTCGACGAGCCTCTTGAGCTCGCCCGAGGGCACGTCGCCGATGTGGCTCTCGCCGCGGTTGATGCCGTCGACGACCTCCGGCTTCACGTCGCGAAGCAGCACGTTCCTGCCCGCTTCCGCGAACGCCTTGGCGAGCGGCATGCCGACGTAGCCCGCTCCGATGATCGCGACGTCCGGTTTCATCCGGCGCAAGGCTACTGACGCAGGACGGTGGCTACACTTCGCACCCGCGCTGGGGCCGTTAGCTCAGCTGGTAGAGCAGGGGACTCTTAATCCCAAGGTCGCAGGTTCGATCCCTGCACGGCCCATAATTCAGAAAGCGCTGCAAAAGGCGGGGCCAGTTCGAGCAGTGCGTCGGCATTCGTCGGGTCAAACACGCCAAAGGCCGACGACCGGACGTTCGCGACTCGCGGGGAAGCAGCAGAAGCAGCCTTCTCCGACATCCCATACAAATACGTCCGCAGTGGGGCAGAGGAGCTAGACCTCGAGCGCAAGGGCTCCGCCTCGTGTGAGGACGCGTGCGAGTGCCGCGTCAGCCTCCGCGAGGGGGAAAGACGCGCCGAGCGCGAAGTCGAGCCTCCCGGCGGCCAAATCTCGACCGGCGTCCGCCAGCTGCTCCCCGTCGGAGCGCACGTACAGCGAGACGACTTCGATTCCTCGCTCGCTCTCGGGCGGGTCGGAGGTGATCGTGACCAAACGACCGCCGTCCCGAACCGCCGCGAGCGCGACCGCGGCACCGTCGGGCGCGGCGTTGGCGGCGGCATCGACACCGTGGCCGGCCGTCGCCGCCACGACCTGGGCCGTCCAGTCCGGGTCGTGGTAGTCGATCACCGTCGCGGCCCCGGCGGCGATTACCCGCTCGCGGCTCCTCGGTCCCGCCGTCGCGATCACCTCGACACCGCGGAGGGCTGCCATCGAGACGATCAACGTGCCGGTGGCTCCGCCCGCTCCGTTCACGAGCAGCCGCTCGCCGCGGCTCACGCGCAGGCCCTCGTCCAGCACCTGAACCGCGGTCAGCGCAGGGACCGGGAACGCAGCGGCATGCGTCCACGAAACCTCCGCCGGTTTGGGCGCGACCAAGGCGACCTCGGCCACCAGCCACGGCGCCCAGCATCCTTGCTCCGCGAGTGGCAGCGGATGGGTGAAGACCGGATCCCCGAGCGACCACGGCTCGACCTCCGCACCCAAGGCCGCAACGACCCCCGCTGCCGCGACGCCGAGCGCCATCGGCGGCCCCCGTCCCAGATCCCAACGTCCAGTCCGCGCGAACTCATCCCAATTGCCGACACCGGCCGCCTTCACCTCGATCAGAACTTCGCCGGTGCGGGGTGCGCGAGGGTCAGGCACCTCCAGCACCGTCACAGCGCCACCGAATTCTTCGATCCCTGCGACACGCACGATCGATCACCGACAACCTAGCGCCCCAAGAATCGGCGCGCCCTCGCGACGGGCCGGACCTCGCGCTCACACCGTCCTCGCCAGCGGCAATAGCGGTGTACAGGATGCACAAGCGTCCTGTTGAGGGGCGTCAGCTTTTCCGTCGAATAGTCACCTGAATCGCCGAGCGACGGCCCGACGGCGCAGACGCAATCAGGGGCGGACAACGCAGCGAAAGCCGATGTGGCTGGTCGACGTGTCGACAGCCTCTGCCTGTCGCGCGGCCGGGCGGTAGCGCAGGCAGTAGTTCGGTGCGCAGAGATGCGAGCCGCCTTTGATCACGTGACGCGGGAAACGCCCGTCAGCGCTCTGCGGGACGCAGCATGGGCGAGGCGACGAGGCGTCGACGGCGTCCACCATCCACTCCCAGACGTTGCCGGCCATGTCGTGGAGGCCGAATCCGTTGGGCGGAAACCGTCCGACAGGTGACGTCCCTTCGAAGCCGTCTGTGCCGAGGTTCTGCCACGGAAACTCGCCCTGCCACGTGTTCGCCATCATGCGTCCCTCCGGCGCAAACTCCTCACCCCAGGTGAAAGTCGCACTGTCGAGCCCGCCACGCGCGGCGTACTCCCACTCGGCCTCAGTCGGCAGTGACTTGCCCGCCCACTCTGCATACGCGGCCGCATCCGCATAGGCGACATGCGTGACGGGATGCAGCTGGCGTCCCGTAACGTCGCTGCCAGGCCCCTCGGGATGGCGCCAGTCGGCGTCGGGCGTCCAGTTCCACCAGTGGCGAAAGTCGCGCAGGTCGACAGGCCCCTCGGTCTTCCGGAAGACGAGCGAACCGGCCACGAGGTCGGCTGGGTCGGCATCCGGGAAGTCGGCGGCGTTTGGTGCCTTCTCCGCCCAGGTGACGTAGCCGGTCGCCTCGACGAAGCGGCCGAAGTCCTCGACGGTCACCGGATGTCGGTCGATGGAGAAGGCGTCGACGCGCGTTTCGCGCACCGGCCGCTCCTCGGGATAGAAGCGGTCAGAGCCCATGCGGAACGTGCCGCCCGGCAGCTCGACCATGTTCGAGATTGGTCTCGAGGCGGGAGTGCTTCGGCCTCACCCCTTCAGGACGATGCGAAACGGTCCCCGGCTCGCCGATCCTCTCCCCGAGTGGGCGTCATGTCGCGACGAGGGAGGGAGCAAGCATGAGGGAGCAGTTCAGAGGGACGATCAACGTCGACATCCGCGACTCTGAGCCGGACTGGGCTCCCTTCGAGCCGCCGAAGGCGCCGCCCGGCGCACCGAACGTGCTCTACATCGTGCTCGACGACGTCGGCTTTTCGGCGATGAGCTGCTACGGCGGGCCGATCGACACGCCCAACATCGACCGGATCGCCGCGCAGGGCGTGCGCTACACGCAGTTCCACACGACGGCGCTCTGCTCCCCGAGCCGCTCGTGCTTCCTCAACGGCCGCAACCACACGCGGAACAGCATGGCCTGCATCACCGAAGCGGCGATCGGCTTCCCGAACGCCAGCGGGACGATCCCGCCTGAGAACGGCATGCTCTCGGAGATCCTCGGCGAGCTCGGCTGGAACACCTACATGGTCGGCAAGTGGCACCTCTGCCCCACCGACGAGATGAATCTCGCGGCGACGCGCCGCAACTGGCCGACCGGCCGCGGGTTCGAGCGCTGGTACGGCTTCCTCGGCGCCGAGACGAACCAGTGGTATCCCGACTTGGTCTACGACAACCACCCGGTCTCCCAGCCGCGCACGCCGCAGGAGGGCTACCACCTGACCGAGGACCTCACCGACAAGGCGATCGAGTTCGTCCAGGACGCGAAGGCGATCGCCCCCGAGAAGCCGTTCTTCCTCTACTACGCCCCAGGCGCCTGTCATGCGCCGCATCACGCGCCGAAGGAGTGGATCGACAAGTTCAAGGGCCGCTTCGACATGGGATACGAGGCGATCCGCGGACAGACCCTCGCGCGTCAAAAGGAGCTTGGGCTCGTCCCCGACAACACGGAGCTCCCGCCGATCAATCCGATCGGCACGCCCGACACACGGACCGGGCCGGACGGACTGCCGTTCCCGGCGATGGACGCCACGCTGCCCTGGGACTCGCTCGGCGAGGACGAGCAGCGCCTCTTCTGCCGCTTCGCCGAGGTGTACGCGGGCTTCCTCGCGCACGCCGACGACCAGATCGGCCGCGTGCTCGACTACCTCGAGCGGACCGACCAGCTGGAGAACACGCTGATCGTCCTCGTGTCGGACAACGGCGCCAGCGGCGAGGGCGGCCCGACCGGGTCGGTCAACGAGATGAAGTTTGCGAACGGCGTAGCGGACGACCTCGAAGAGAACCTCGCGAAGATCGACGACCTCGGCAGCGAGAAGACCTACAACCACTATCCCAACGGCTGGGCGATGGCGTTCAACACGCCGTTCAAGATGTGGAAGCGCTACGAGTTCAACGGCGGCACGAGCGATCCGCTCATCGTCGCGTGGCCCGGCGGCAAGGGCGGCGGCGGCGAGCTCCGCGAGCAGTACTGCCACGCCATCGATGTCGTGCCGACGATCCTCGACCTGCTCGGGGTCGACGCACCCGAGACGATCAAGGGACACACGCAGACGACGTTCGACGGGCGCAGCCTGCGCGCAACGATCGACGACGGCTCCGCACCGTCGCCGAGAACCACGCAGTTCTACGCCATGCTCGGCTCAAGGTCGATCTGGCACGAGGGATGGAAGGCCGTCACGAACCATCCGGCGATCTCCGGCTGGGGGCACTACAACGACGACGAGTGGGAGCTCTACCACACCGACATCGACCGCTCCGAGCTGCACAACCTGGCGGAGGAGCATCCCGAGAAAGTCCGCGAGCTCGTCAACATCTGGTTCGCCGAGGCCGGCGCGAACGGAGCGTTCCCGCTCGACGACCGGTCCGCGCTCGAGATCCTGAACACCGAGCGACCGCAACTGTCGGCGCCGCGAACCCGCTACGTCTACTACCCGGACACCGCGCCGGTGCCAGAGTGGCAGGGTGCAGTGACGCGTGGGCGGTCGTTCGTGATCGGCGCGGTCGTCGACATCCTCGCAGCGGGAGCCGAAGGAGTCCTCTTCGCGCAGGGCACGCGCTTCGGCGGTCACACGCTCTACGTCAAAGACAACCGGTTGCACTACCTCAACAACTATCTCGGCACGACCGAGCAGAAGGTGGTCGCGACCGAGGATCTCCCGACAGGCGAGAAGCTCCTCCTCTCCGCGTCATTCGAGAAGACGGGTGCCGAGCCCGACGGGACGATGGGGACGTTGACGCTGTACCACGGGGATCACGCGGTCGGCGAAGGCGAGATCAAGACGCAGCTCGGAGCATTCGCAATCGCGGGCTCGGGCCTCTATGTCGGCCGGCATGAGGGCGAGCCCCTCACCCACGATTTTCCGGGCGACCCGCCGCACCGGTTCACCGGTGGCACGATCGACCGCGTTGGCATCGACGTCAGCGGTGAGCCCTTCCTCGACCTCGAGCGCGAGGCGGCCCTGATGCTCATGCGCGAATGACAAAGCGGACCGGTGGCGACGACGGGCCGGGCGGTGGACGTGGGTGTGCGACCAGCTGTGTTACCCATCGGCCACAATTTCGCCCAAGATTCGCCGCGTTTGATGCGCCGTGCCACCGCTGCGCAACAGTTGTGAGTACTCGAGAATCGACGAACCGTCATCGCGATTAGCAGGAGTTTCGGAGTTCGCGCGGCCCGCCCATAAACCCGGCGGGCGAATCGGGGCGCCCGCATGGGGCGTCTACGCGCTCACCGACTATCGGGAGGTAGACCGAAGCCTCGCGCTTGCCCGCTTGTAACCGTCCCCCGACGGCGGGAATATCCAGTCCGTGGATGGGCTGAGAGGTTCCATCGCCCTCGCGTTCACCGTCATGCTGCTGAGCGCCTGCGGCGGGAGTAACGACCGCACGAAAGTCGAGGCCGGTCTGCGGGACTACCTCGGCACTATTGGCCCGCAGGCATGTCTGGGTTTCCGCCTTTGCGGCCAAGGCGCCTTCCCAATCGGAGCAGGCGCCCCACACGTCAGAGAGAACAGCTGCAAGAAGATTCACACCGGCGCCTGGTCATGCGTCATCACGTTCGCCCACGGGAAGGCGGCATTGCCTGTGGCCGTCGCTGTTAAGCGGAGCGACGAGGTTACGTCGGCATGGCCGGTGTCACAGGCTGCGCCTCTTCCACCGGCAACCACGTACGAAGGCGGCCCGTAACAGCCGCGCGGCCGCGTTCCGAAGCACAATTCGTGCGATTCATGCAAGCAGGTGCTGTCCCTGGTGCTGGCCCGGCGCCGAGAAAACTGCCGAATTTGCAGGATGCTCCGATGCCTGCACGGCCCATTACGACCTGAGGCTCATGCGGCTCGTACCCAGTCCGGGCGGGCGTTGCTTTCGGCAGAACGGGGCCGCGCATTCGGTGACAATGCGACACGTCGTGGGCCCGCCGGATGACCGTCTTCGCGGTGCTCGTTCCCTCGGCCTCGTGGGACTGGCCGCGTGCGCGATCGCGTTGGCGTCTCCGCCTCACGCTCGCGCGAGCCAGTCGCGCTACTGCCAGAAGCCCGGCGGCCCAGGGAACTTCCTCGCGGCATCGCCGGGCGTCAGCTGCGCAACCGCCCGCAAGGTCATCGCGCGGGTTCTCTCGAGCGCCTGCGTGAGCCGGACGCGCTGCACCGCATACGGATTCCGATGCGTCGCATACTGGTCTGGCCGCTTCGACCAGCTCTTCTCGTACACGAACCACGCCTTGTGTGACGAAGGTTGGCGCTGGATCTTGTGGGACGGCGGCTGAATCATGCCCACGCAGCAAGAGCTCGAGGCCGCGTTCTGCTGGGAAAGCGACGACGAGGTACCGCGCCGGCCGGAAATGACCTCGTTCCGTCGCCGCTACCGCCTTCATCAGGCGCGCTGGCGCGAGCGGCACGGTCACCCGATCGGCTCGCAGCCGATCGCACCGAAGGGAAAGCCGTCCCGGCCCGTCGGCAGCCGCCTTCCGCTCGATTACGCACGTGAGACCGGAGCGAGCTTCGTCACTCCCGGCGCCCTCGCGGCCGTGCGGCAGCGGACTTCGGTGGTCGAGCCGAATCAGAGCGTCGACCACCAGAGGATCTGGGCCGATCTGCTGTGGTCGCCGGCGCTCGCGTTCAACCTCTTCGGCGACCTTGCGGCGGACCTCGACCTCGCCGGCCGCGTAGCTCACACCTGGTGGCCTGACATCCCCGCCAAGGTGACGGGGTTGCGCTTCGCGCACTCGCCCGGCTGGCTCGACCCCGCATACCTGAACAGCCTCCGCGCGTTCGATGCGGCTTTCGTGCTCGAGGGCGGCATCGTCGCCGTCGACGTCAAGTACCACGAGCGCGCGAAGGCCGAGATCCCGCGGCCGGAGAACCTCACGCGCTACGTCGACGTCGCACGGAGGTCGGGTGCCTTCGCCGACGGCGCGATCGACGCGGTGAAGGGGAGGTCGGACCTCGCCGTGATCTGGCTCGAGCACCTCCTGCTGCACTCGATGCTCCAGCACCCGAGCGGCACGTGGAGGTGGGGCCGCTATGTCATCGTCCACCCGGCCGCCAACTCCGACGTCGTCGACATCTCCGGGCGCTATCGCCAACTGCTCGCGGACGACTCGACGTTCGCCACGATGACGCTCGAGGAACTGCTCGACAGCGGCGTGCTACCGGCGGCCGAGACGCTGCGCGAGCGCTACCTCCCGGCGTGATGCGCCCGCTCGTTCACGTACTGACGCTCGGTGTCGCCGACCTCGAGCGCTCGCTCGCGTTCTACCGCGAGCTCGGCTTCCAGTCCGAGGGGATCATCGGAACCGAGTTCCCGGGCGGCACGGCGGCGATGTTCGAGCTCGAGGGCGGCCTCATCCTCGCGCTGTACGGCAGGAAGGATCTCGAACGCGACGCGAACACGACATTCGACGCGCCGGGACGGGGCGAGTTCAGCATCGGCCACCTCGTTCGCAGCCGCGAGGAGGTCGACACCGTCCTCGCCCTCGCGCAGGCAGCCGGCGCGACGCTCACGGAGGAGCCGTACGACCGGCCCTGGGGGATCTACTCGGGATACTTCCGCGATCCCGATGGACACCTCTGGGAGGTCATCTGGAACCCCCGCGCCACTGTGGCGTAACCGCGATTTCGTCCTGCTCGAGTCCGGGCTGCTGCTCTCGTCGCTCGGCACCTCGCTCACGACGATCGCGTATCCGCTCCTGACGCTCTCCGTCACGCACTCGCCCGCGAAGGCGGGCTTCGTCACGTTCGCGCGCCTGCTGCCGTTCGGCGCTCTCTCGCTGATCGCGGGGCTCTCGGCCGACCGCTGGAGCCGGAAACGACTCATGATCGCCGCCGACGCGGTGCGCGTCGTCGCGATGGGCGCATTCGCGCTTGCGCTGGTCGCCGGCGACGTGACGTTCTGGGCGATCCTCGTCGTCGCCGCCGTCGAGGGCGCCGCCTCGACGTTCTTCATCGCCGCAGACGCGGGGGCGCTACGCGCGGTGGTCCCGGCGCCGCAGCTCCCGGCCGCCGCCGGAGCCCGGGAGGCGCGACGCTCGATCGTCCGCCTCGGCGGCGCGCCGCTCGGGGGCGCGCTCTACGGGCTGAGCCGCGCGATCCCGTTCGCCGTCAACGCCGTCTCGTATCTCTTCTCGACGCTGTCCCTGCTGCTCATGCGCACGCCGTTCGAGGAGGCCCGCGTACGCGATCGCGCGCCTCTGCGAGCGCAATTCGCCGAGGGGTTCCGCTACATGTGGGATCACGCCTTCCTGCGGACGACCGCCTTCGTGTACGGCGCCGGGAACCTCCTGACGGCGGCGCTGTTCCTCCTCATCGTCCTGATCGGCGAGGACGAGGGCCTCACGCCGGGAGAGATCGGCCTGCTGAGCGCCGCCGTCGGCGTCGGGACGCTCATCGGCTCGCTCGCCTCACCGCTGTTTCGCAAGCTGCTCGCCGTCCGCACGATCCTGCTGCTGGAGCTCTGGACGTGGCTCGCGGTCTGGGCGTTCGTCGTCTGGCCGCACGCGTATGTGCTCGCCGCGTGGGCGCTGCTCTTCGGCGTTGCGGCGCCCGTCACCGACTCGGTCGTCGTCGGCTACCGCCTCGCGATGACGCCGGGCCGGCTGGTCGGTCGCGTCGAGAGCGTCAGGACGACGATCTCGCTCGTCGCCAGCCCGCTCGGGCCGCTCGTCGCCGGCTGGCTCCTCCAGGCGACGAGCCCCCGCCCCACCGTCGCCGTCTTCGCTGCGGGAGGTCTCGCCCTCGCGCTCTGCGGAACGCTCAGCCGCTCGATCCGCGACGCGCCGAGCCTGCGCGAGCTACAGGCGGTCGACGCGGAGGAGCTCGGGAACGCGGAAGCGCTCGAGGCCGCCGCGGCGCTCGAGCCAACCGACTAGCGCGAGCAGCACCGCCGCGACGGCGCCGAGCGACGGGCAGGAGCAGCAAAAGCCAGCGCCGCACGGCCCGCAAACCTACCGCCAGGTAAGGAAATTTGGCGCGGGCGGAGTAAAGTCAGACAGTTCACAACCCGGGGGGTTCATTGGCGACTCGAGATGTCGAACGCCGAGCTTTAGAGGACGACCGCTTCTTCAGCGACGAGATCGTCGAAGCGTCGTCCACGCTGCTCGGCTCGCTCGATGTCGACGCGATGCTCCCGGAGATCCTCGAGCTTGCGAGCCGCACGCTCGCGGCCGACGCGTACGCGCTCTGGCGCAAGGACGCGACGGACGGCTCCTGGAGCGTCGCGGCCTATTCGGGCCTCGCCGAGTCCTACGTGGACAGCGCGACCGCGGCGATCCGGGGACAAGGCGACGCCGTCTTGCTCGACGAGCCCCTCGTGGCGGAGAACATCGCGAACGCCGACTGGATCGGCCCCGCGCACCGGCGTGCCCACGAGGAGGCCGGGACACGCGCGATGCTCGTCTCCGGCCTGCGCTACGCCGACCGCGTCGTGGGCACGCTCGTCTTCTACTACCGGCGCACGCGGACCTTCTCCGAGTCGGAGAAGAACGCCGCCTCGCTCCTCGCGAACATCGCCGCCGCGGCGATCGGCACCGCCGAGCTCTACGAGGCGCAGCGCCGGTCGGCAGCGGACCATGCTTTCGTCGCGCAGGCGAGCGAGCTCCTGGCGTCGTCGCTCGAGTACGAGCGCACCCTGTCGAACGTCGCGGCGCTCGCCGTGCCCCACTTCGCCGACTGGTGCACGATCGACATCGTCGAGCCCGACGGCTCGCTGAGCCGGCTGGCGACCGAGCACGTCGATCCGGGGAAAGTCCAACTCGCCCACGAGCTCGCGGAGAAGTACCCGCCGGATCCGGAGGCACCCTACGGCGTCCCGAACGTCATCCGAACGCGACAGGCGGAGCTCTTCTCCGAGATCAGCGAAGAGCTGCTCGTCGAGGCGACCGCCGAGACCCCGGAGCTGCTCGATCTGCTTCGGCAGCTCGGCCTGCGCTCGTCGATGTGCGTCCCGCTCGTGGCGCGCGGCCGCGTGCTCGGCGCGATCACCTTCATCGCCGCCGCGAGCGGGCGCCGCTACAACGAGCGAGACCTCGTCACGGCGGAGGATCTCGCGCGTCGCGCCGCCACGGCCGTCGACAACGCGCAGCTCTTCCGCGAGACGCAGGCCGCACGCCGCGAGGCGCTCGACTCGCTCGCCGTCGTCGATGCGGTCTTCGCCGCCGCACCCGTCGGCCTCGCGTTCATGGACACCAACTTCCGCTACGTCCGCGTCAACGCCGCACTGGCCAGGATCAACGGCCTTCCTGCCGAGCAGCACGCCGGACGCTCCCTGCGCGACGTTCTCGGCGAGGAGCTCGCGCGGACGATCGAGCCGTACCACCGCCACGTGCTCGAGACGGGTGAGGCGATCCTCGATCTCGCCGTCGAGGGCCGCACTGCGGCCGCGCCGGACGAAACGCGGAACTGGCTCGTCAGCTACTACCCGGTTCGCGAAGCGTCCGACCAGGCGATCGGGGTCGGCGTGGTGATCACCGACGTGACCGAGCGCGAACGCGCACGCGCCGCCGCCGAGGCCGCCGGTGCCCGGTTGAGCGTCCTCGCCGAGGCCAGTCAGCAGCTCGCCGGGAGCCTGGACTACGAGTCGACGCTCACGAGCCTGTCGAAGCTGCTCGTGCCCCGGTTCGCAGACTGGTACGCGGTCGACGTCGCCGACCGCGGCCGCTTCCGGCGCATCGCGGTCGTGCACAAGGACCCGTCCAAGGAGGAGTGGGCGCAGAAGTCGATGGAGCTCTTCGCGCCCGAGCCGCACGAGCTCGAGGGAACGGCGCGGGTCGCGCGCACCGGCGAGGCCGTCCTCTACCGGACGATCAGCGACGAGCTGCTCTCGGCGTCGACGCTCAACGAGGAACACCACGAGGTGCTGAGGCAGCTCGGAATGGAATCGGCCATGTGCGTGCCACTGACCGCCGGCGGCCGCACGTTCGGCGCACTGATGCTCGTCTCGGCCGATCCGGCGCGACTGTTCGACGAAGAGGACCTCGACTTCGCGAAGCACCTCGGCCGACGGGCGGCCGTCGCCGTCGACAACGCGCGGCTGTATCGCGAGTCAGAGCGGCGCGCCCGCGCGGCTCTCGTCGTTCGACACGTCGCCGACGGCGTGCTGCTGGTGAATACCGAGGGCGTCATTCGTCTGTGGAACCCTGCCGCCGAGCAGATCACCGGCGTTGCGGCGTCGGAGGCGCTCGGCAGGCCCGCCGCCGAGCTCTTCGTCGATTGGGAGTCGATCGCGAGCCTGGCCGAGGGCGGCGAGCACCGCCCCCTGACGCAGCGCGTGAACGTGAACGGCCGAGAGCTGTGGCTCTCGATCACGGCGGTGGGGTTCGACGACGGGAGCGTCTACGCGTTCCGCGACCTCACCGAGGAGCGCGCGGTCGAGACGCTCAAGTCCGACTTCGTCTCCACGATCTCGCACGAGCTGCGCACGCCGCTCGCCGCGATCTACGGTGCGGCGCTCACGCTGCAGCGTGAAGACGTGATCCTCGGAGAGCCTCAGCGCACCGGACTGCTCGAGGTGATCGCGAGCGAGTCCGACCGGCTCGCGCGCATCGTGAACGACGTCCTGTGGGTCAGCCGGCTCGAGTCGAACGGGCTGCGCACGACGATCGAGCCGTGCGACGCCGTCGAGCTCGCGCGCAGCGTCGTCGACGCGGCTCGGCAGTACATCCCGCCCACCATCAGGCTCGAGCTGACGACTCCCGGGATGCACGTCCCGCCGGTCGCGGCCGACGCCGACAAGATCCGGCAGGTCCTCACGAACCTCGTCGAGAACGCCGTCAAGTACTCGCCCGACGGCGGCCGCGTGGGGGTCGACATCGCCGTCGCCGGTCCGCGCGTGCGGTTCTCGGTGAGCGACGAGGGGCTCGGCGTCCCGCCGGCCGAGCACCGGCGCATCTTCGAGAAGTTCTACCGGCTCGACCCCGACCTGACCCGCGGCGTGGGCGGCACCGGGCTCGGCCTCTACATCAGCCGAGAGCTGCTCGAGCGAATGGGTGGCCGGATCTGGGTCGAGTCGAGCGGCGCGGACGGTTCCACATTCGTGGCGGAACTTCCACTCGCTCACTAGAAAACGCCGGCGAGAGGTGAGAGGGTTGTTGGATGAGCGGCTCTCTCCTGTGGGCTGAGGCGCCCGACGACGACGACGGGGACGCGCCCGACGCCGAAGCGCACGGCGGCGTCGACGAGACCTTCGCGGCGCGGCGCCTGCAGCGCTGGATCAAGGGGATGTTCGGCGGGGAGCCAAAGCCCGCGGCCGAGCCCGAAGAGCCCGGCCGCGAGCCTGACGCTTAGTACGTCGGCGGCGGGCCGTCGTCGACATACGTCGTCCGACGGCGGCTCCAGTAGCCGGGGCCGGCCCACGACTGCCAGAAGAGCAGCGAGAGCAGGATGCTGACCAGCCCGACACCCATCAGAATCCAGCCGACCGCATCGATGTTCACCGAGCTCGACGACGCGTTGACGGCGAATGTGAGGATTGCGCCAACCGCGATCAGGAAGATGCCAACTCCGAGTCCCATTCAACCTCCTTCGATGTACCGCCTGGATTCCCGCACCGAGCAGGTCGAAAACCGCCGCACCCGGTCATGCCGTTGAAGTAGGCTCGCGGCGTCCGTGCGGAGGGGCTCGATCGTCCAGCTGATCGTGATCGGCGTCTTGGCCGGCGCAATCGCGTCCGCGTTCGCCCTCATTCCCGGCTGGCTCCCGGAGCCGGCATCTCGCGAGGCGGGCCGGATCCACTTCGTGTTCTGGTTCGTGACGGGGATCTGCATCTTCGTTTTCTCGATCGTGGCCGCCGTCACCGCCTTCGCCGTCTGGAAGTTCCGCGCGCCTCCGGACGACGACTCGGACGGCCCGCCGATCCACGGGAACACGGCCCTCGAGATCGCGTGGACGGCGGTGCCGACACTGCTCGTGACGGCGATCGCCGTAGTGAGCGCGATCGTGCTGGCGAAGGACGACGCGCAGGGAGCGAACCCCTTGCGTATAGAGGTCACTGCGCAGCAGTTCTTCTGGAGCTACAGCTACCCGGGGTTCGGCAACAAGCAGTCCGACGTCCTCCGCCTCCCGGTCAACCGCTCGATCGTGCTGCGCATGACGTCCAAGGACGTCATCCATTCGTTCTGGGTCCCCGAGTTCAGCCAGAAGCAGGACGTCGTGCCGGGCATCCATCCCACGCTGCACATCACCCCGGACAGGGTCGGGACCTACCCCGTCATCTGCACGGAGCTCTGCGGGCTCGGGCACGCGCTGATGCGCTCGCGCGTGATCGTGATGGAGCCGGCCGCATTCCAGAAGTGGGCGAGCCAGAAGGGAGGCGCGTGACAACCGCCGTCGCCGAGCACGCACAACCGGCCCACGAGGGCCTCCCGCCGCCGCCCGGCGGCTGGCGCCGTCTCGTCTATCCCGGCTTCCTGCGCGCCGCGTGGATGACGCCCCTGTTCTTCGGGATCGGCTGCGGCATCGTCGTGCTCTGCCGCTGGTGGGGCGGCTGGCATCCGATCTGGTTCGGCTCGGTCATCGTCCTCGTCGCCGCCCTCATCGCCGCGCCCATCGGCTTCCTCGCCGGCATCGGCGCCTTCGACTACTGGGTGCGCTACTCGATCGGCGAGCCGACAGTGCCCGAGGACCACTCGGGACACGGCGCCTACAGCTGGCGCGACTACTTCCGCGTCAACACCGACCACAAGGTGATCGGGATGCAGTACCTGGTCACCACGATCGTGTTCTTCCTGATCGGCGGGCTGCTCGCAATGCTCGTGCGCGCGGAGCTGGCCAAGCCCGGGATGCAGTTCTTCGACAACCAGACGTACAACGGGCTGTTCTCGGTGCACGCGTCGCTGATGATCTTCCTGTTCGTCATCCCGGCGTTCGCCGGCCTGGCGAACTTCGTCGTGCCGCTGATGCTCGGCGCGCCCGACATGGCGTTCCCGCGGCTGAATGCGCTGTCGTACTGGCTGCTGCCGATCGCCGGGATCATGATGGTCTCGAGCTTCCTCGTCCCGGGCGGAGCGTTTGCCTCGGGCTGGACCGGCTACGCGCCGCTGTCCGTGCACCAGCCCCTGGGGACCATCTTCTTCAACATGGGCGTCCAGTGGGCGGGCGCGAGCTCGATCATGACCGCCCTCAACTTCCTGGTCACCATCATCACGATGCGGGCGCCGGGGATGACGTTCTGGCGCATGCCGCTGCTCGTCTGGGCGAACTTCACCACGTCGCTGCTCGTCGTGATCGCAACGCCGTTCATCGCCGGCTCGCAGTTCTTCGTGATGTTCGACCGGATCATGCACACGCACTTCTTCGACGTGGGCGGCGGCGGCTACCCGCTCGGGTACCAGCACATCTTCTGGTTCTACTCGCACCCGGCGGTCTACATCATGATGCTGCCCGGCTTCGGCATCGCGTCCGAGGTCATCTCGACGTTCTCGCGCAAGCCGATCTTCGGCTACCGGCTGATGGCGCTGTCGCTGATGGCGATCCTCGTGCTCGGCTTCTCGGTCTGGGCGCACCACATGTTCGTGTCGGGCATGGCGCCGTGGCTCCGGGTGCCGATGATGATCACGACGCTGCTGATCGCGATCCCGACCGGGATCAAGGTCTTCTCCTGGCTCGCCACCATGTGGGAGGGGAAGATCCACTTCAGAACGCCGATGCTGTGGGCGGCGGGCTTCGTCTCGATGTTCGTGATCGGCGGGCTGTCCGGCATCTACCTGGGCGCCGTGCCGATCGACATCCACGTCAGCGACACGTACTTCGTCGTCGCGCACATCCACTACGTGCTGTTCGGCGGCTCTCTGTTCACGATCTTCGCCGGGATCTACTACTGGTTCCCGAAGATGACCGGCCGGATGTACAACGAGACGCTCGGCAAGCTGCACTTCTGGCTGACGTTCATCGGCTTCAACGCCACGTTCTTCCCGATGCACCTGATCGGGACGCAGGGCATGCCCCGGCGCGTCTCCGACTATGCGCCGGAGTTCGCGCACTGGAACATGTTCATCTCTGTTGCTTCGTTCTTCCTCGGCGCCTCGACGATCGTGTTCCTCTACAACATGATCATCAGCATGCGCCGCGGCGAGCCGGCGCCCGGCAACCCGTGGCGCGCGCTCACGCTCGAATGGCAGGTCACCTCGCCGCCGCCGATCTTCAACTTCGACGAGATCCCGCAGGTCGTCGGCAGCCCGTACGAGTACGGCGTCCCCGGAGCGCGCCATGCCGTGCTCAACGGTGACCGCGCGGCGGAGGAGGTGCGCGTCCACTGATGCACCTGCTGGTCGTCGCCAACGAGACGGTTACCGGCCGCAAGCTGATCGAGGCGGTGGAGAGCCACCGCGGCGACGATCTCCGCGTCACCGTCATCGCGCCCGTCAACCAGCCTGAGCGCGGCTACGTCGTGTACGAGGACACGCGACGCGCCGCGGCCGGCCGCCGGCTCGACCGGACGGTCGGGATGCTCCGCGACGAGGGAATCGCGGCTCACGGCCTCGTCGTCGAGACCGATCCGGTGACCGCGGTCCGCGACGCGCTCGCCCAGTTGGAGCCGCCAGTCGACGCGATCGTGGTCGCGACCCATCCGCAGCAGAAGTCGGGTTGGCTGCGCAAGAACGTGATCGACCGGATCCGCGACGTCGCCGGTGACCGCCCGGTCGAGCACATCGTCGTCGACGTCGCCGCCGAGACCGGCCAGCAGAACGTCCTCGTGATCGCCAACGAGACGGTCCTCGGGCGTCCGCTGCTCGACAAGATCCGCGAGCGCGCGAAGCGAGGCGGCGCCAGCTTCCTGATCGTCTCGCCGCAGAGCGACCCGTCCGAAGGATCCCATCCCGAGGCCGAGCGGCGGCTACGGCGCGCGATCGCCGAGCTTCGCAGCGACGGCATCGAAGCCCACGGGCAGGTGGCGCACCCGGACCCGTTCTCGGCCGCGCTCGAGGCAATGCGCGAGGAGCGCGTCGACGAGATCATCGTCTCGACCTTCGGGCCGGAGAAGTCCGGCTGGCTCCGACGCGACCTCGTCGAGCGCCTCCGCGGCGAGACCGGCGTGCCGGTCGAGCACGTGACGGCCGAGAGCCGGGTGACGGCCTAGTGGCCGCCCACGCCGAAGCGCACCACGGCCCGCCGATCGCGCATCAGAGCTCACGCGTCAACGCGTCGGTGCTCGGGATGCTGCTGTTCATCGCGTCGGAGATCATGCTCTTCGGCTCGTTCTTCACGGCGTACTTCTTCGTCCGCGTCGTCAACGGCATTCCGTGGCCGACGCCGCCGTTCGAGCTGCCTGTCTTCGTCGCCGGCGTCAACACGGCGATCCTCGTGACGTCCTCGTTCACGATGCACTGGTCGCTCCAGTCGATCAAGCGCGGCAACCGTGCCGGGCTCCAGGGCGGCCTGCTGCTGACGTTCCTGATGGGCCTGGTCTTCCTCCTGACGCAGGCGCGGGAGTATTCACGCGTCGGCTTTGCCCCGCACGACGGGGCATTCGGGACGATCTTCTACTGCCTCACGGGCCTCCACGGCGCGCACGTCTTCGTCGGCCTCTCGCTGCTCCTGTTCATGACGATCCGCGCGTTCCGCGGGCACTTCTCGCCGGAGCAGCACCACGGCGTCGAGATCGCCGGGATCTACTGGCACTTCGTCGACGTAATGTGGATCGTCGTGTATTCCACCGTCTACCTCATCTGATGATCAACCCGCTCCGCAGCGAGGCCGAAGCGTTCAGGTTCCTGATCGCCTCGATCGTCTACTTCGGAGCGATCGTCATCGCCGCTGTGGCGGGCGGCAAGTGGTGGGGTCTCGGCGTGTTCGTCGTGCTCAGTGCGGCCGCGGCCTGGTGGTGGCTGCGCTCGCGGCGCGAGGAACGGCCACGGCAGACCGCGCCGCGCCCGCACGCCGAGGGCGAGCGCCGCATCCTCGTGATCGCCAACGAGACGGTCGGCGGGCACACGCTGCGCTCGATGGTGCTCGAACGGAGCCTCGACGTCCGCGAGGAGGTCCTCGTCGTGACGCCCGCGCTCAACTCTCCGCTGAAGCACTGGGTCTCGGACGAGGACGACGCGCGTGCCGCAGCACAGGAGCGGCTGGCCGCGAGCCTCGAGATGCTCGCCGAGGCGGGGGTCCAGGCCCGCGGCGAGGTCGGCGACGGCGACCCGCTGCAGGCGATCGAGGACGCACTCCGCACGTTCGGCGCCGACGAGATCATCATCTCGACCCACCCGGAGGGCCGATCGAACTGGCTCGAGCGCGGTGTCGTCGAGAAGGCACGCGAGCGCTTCGCCGTCCCGATCACGCACGTGGTCGTCGATCTGGAACGCGAGCGCGAAGAAGTCCGCTGAGGCCATGTCCCGGGACAGTCCCGGGACGTGTCAGTAAAGGAGGAGCTGGGTGCAGCGGAAGAGCGCGAGCGTCTTGCCTTCCTCGGCGCTCACCGTCGCATCCCAGACCTGAGTCGTGCGGCCGCCGTGGACGCGGCGCGACTCGGCGTGCAACGTCCCGTCGAGCGCGGTCGCCAGGAAGTTCGTCTTCAGCTCGATCGTCGTGAAGCCCGTCGCGCCGTCGGGCAGCGACGCGATGCAGCCGTAGCCGCACGCCGAGTCGGCCAGCGCGACGACCGTGCCCGCGTGGAGATAGCCGTTCGGCGCGAGCAGCTCCGGGCGCAACGGCAGCCGCATCCGCACGTGCCCCTCCTCGATCGACTCGATCTCGATGCCGAGCAGCCCGGGCAGCCGGCCGCGGCCGGCCTCGACGAACGCCTGCAGGTCGACCACTACTTGCCGGCGTTGTCCGCGACGTACCTCGCCACGGCCTTGATCTGGGCGTCCGTCAGCACGCCCTTGAACGCGGGCATGACGCCGCCGCCGTGGATGACCTGGTTCTGCGCAACGGCGAAGGGCGGCTTGAGCTGGTCGAGATTCGGCCCGATCGTCCCGGTCGCGCCGGCGTCCTTGAGCGTGTGGCAGCTCGCGCACTTGCTCTTGAAGATCTGCTTGCCGTTCGTGCCGCTGATCACCTGCGACTCGGCGAAGCCCTGCATACCGGCGTTGGCGGCGACGAAGGCGGCGACGTCGTCCGCGTCCTGGCCTTTGACGAGGTTCGCCGGCATGTTCGCCTTGAGGTAGTTCGGGTTGTTTTGCGCCGTCGGATACTGGCCGGGGTAGCGGATCTGGTCGTGCACGATGTTCGCGATCGCGCTCTCCTTGAAGCCGTCGGCGCGCGCCTGCGCGAACGAGTCGTCGAGATTCGGCCCGATGCCTCCGGCCGAGCCGACCGCCGCCAGCGCGTGACAGCCTGCGCACTTCTGCTGGAAGAGCGCTTTCCCGTTCTGGACGTCGGCCGACGCCGAGACCTTGCCGCCCGTGCCGCAGGCGGCCAGCGACAACGCGAGCGCCGCGCAGCCGAGCGCCGCCGGCAGCCGGCGGACGCTACGCAGGAGGCTGGTCGGCCGCCTTGAGCTTCGACACGGCCTCGTCGCGGGTGGGATAGATGGTGAAGACGCGGTCGAGGCCCGTGATCTCGAAGATCTTGGTGATGTTGCGATCGCTGCAGACGAGCGACAGCTGCCCGTCGTTCGTGCGCAGGCGCTTGACGCCTCCGACGAGGACGCCGAGCGTCGTGGAGTCGATGAACGTCGTGTTGCTGAAGTCGACGATGACCTGCTTGCCGCCCTGGCCGATCACCTCGAGCAGCTGCTGCTTGAACTCGGGGGCGGTGTAGAGGTCGACCTCGCCCGCGAGCGAGATCACGTAGGCGTCGTCCCCGAGCTGTTCTGTCTTGATGTCGAAGTTCATCGTTCCCGCCTCTTCCCGTCGGCGCGGAGTCTAACCCTGGGCGCCGGTCTGCAATGTCTTGATGCGCGCCCGGATCTGTGCCTTGGTGCTCGCGTCGAGGTCGAGCTTCAAGAGGCGCCTGTACGCGGTGATGGCGACGGGGTTCTGGTGGAGGGTGTCCGCGGCCTGGGCGAGGGCGAAGAGCGCCTCCTGATTCCTCGGCTGCAGCTTCGTGATCTGCTGATACGTCGAGACGGCCCGGCTCGCGGCCGTCTGGTACTTCGTGACGGCCGCCTGGTACGCCGTGCTCGCCCTGGCGGTCGCCGCGCTCGTCAGCGGGTCGTTCGCGAGCGCCTGGCCGAGCTTGCCGGAAGAGGGATAGAACTGGGTCCCCGCCGACGCCTGCGACTGCTGGAGCGAGGCGAGCTGCGCGTTCTGCAGGAAGGTATTCGCCTGTCCGAGCTCGAGATCGCCGAGATGGCGAAGGGCGACGACGTCCTTCGGGCGCAGCTTCCCGTACTCGATCCACGCGGCGACCGCGTCGTCCGTGCGGCCCTTGGTCTCGTACGCCTGCGCGAGCTCCTTGCGTGCGGGGGCGTTGAAGGGCCGCTCGGCGACCTTCTTCTGCGCCGAGGAGATCGACGGCCCGGACGAGCCGCCCCTCCCGAACGCGTCGCGCATGAGCTGTCCCAGGTCGAGGCCGCCCGACCCGACGCCGAGGAAGATGAACCCGCCTGCGAAGACGACGATGAGGAACACGAACGCCCACTTCGCCTGGTTGCGCAGGCGAGGGAAGAACATGGTGTTCTCCGCTACGCGTGCGGCGCTGTGACCGGAGCTTCGTCTGCGCTGGTCGAGACGGCGAGCATGGCGCGCCTCGCGCTGTGCGCGGCGACGGTCAGCTCGTGCCAATTCATCCCTCCTCTCTCATATCGCGGTTCCCCGTCGACGTACGTGGCAAGCACCCGTTCCGGCGAGCCCCCGAAGACGACCGCCGCGGCCGGATCCTCGACCGGGACGTACGGGGATCCCTCTACTGAGACGACAGCGAGGTCGGCACGTTTGCCCGGAGCGAGCGAGCCGACCTCCGCTTCGAGGCGAAGCGCACGAGCGCCGCCGAGCGTGGCGAGCTCGAGTGCTTCGGCGCCCGTCATCGCGTCGGGACGACGTTCCCTCGCGCGCGCCATCATGACCACGGCGCGAAGCTCGTCGAAGTAGTCATGCGACGGGGTCGACGAGACCCCATCCGTCCCCACTCCGACGCGAAGGCCGGCCCCCCGCAGCTCGCGCAGCGGCGCGATGCCGCAGCCGACGTATGCGTTGGAGCGCGGGCAGTGCGCGACGGCGACGTCGTGCTCGGCCAGGAGCGCGATCTCCTCGGGCTCGACGACGACACAGTGCGCCGCCAGAACGTGCGGCCCGAGCAGGCCCTCGCGCGCGAGCAGGCGCGTCCCGGTCGTGCCCGGCGGATCGACGAGCCAGGGGATCGTCTCCCACGCCCCGCCGCCGTCGAGCAGGTAGCGGACCTCGGACTCGCTCTCGGAGATGTGCGTGGCGACCGGAAGGCCGAGCTCGGCGCAGGCGTGGTACACGGCAGCCGAGACGCTGTACGGCGCGTGCGGCGAGACGCCCACTGCGACCCGCTCGCCGAAGTGTGCGGCCGCGCGGTCGCGGAGCTCCTCGAACTGCTCCATCGCCTCGGCCGGATCCGCCCCGAAGACCTCCAGATACGCGATGCCGCGAAGGCCCAGCTCGTCCATCGCGACGGCGGCGGCACCGCTGAAGCTGCAATCCCCGATCGTGGCGATGCCGGACCGCAGGCACTCCGCCGCCCCGAGCCGCGCAATGTCGACGTACTCTTCCCAGCCGATCCGCCGCTTGCGCTCCGTGTGGAGGCGGATCCACTCGGCGAAGTCGGTGAGCGAGTCGCCGAAGCCGGCGTACACGGCGTACTCGATGTGCGAGTGCGCGTTCACGAAGCCGGGGAGAAGCACGGCGTCGTCGTAGTGCGTGCCGGCGCCCAACTCGTCGCGCGTGCCGACCGCGGCGATGCGGCCATCGTCGATCGCGACGGCGCCGTCCTCGATCGGCGGACCTTCGATCGGGAGGACCCAGTCAGCGGAGAGAACGCGGCTCAAGGCTCGCTAAGGCTAGCCGCTTCCATTCGCGGCGATCTGCGCTCGACGAGCACCGCGAGCCAGATCGACAGCTCGTAGAGGGCGATCAACGGGACCATCTCGAACGTCGTCGTCACCGGGTCGATGCCGGGCAGGAGCACCGCGACGACGGCGACGATGAAGTAGCCGAGGCGGCGGTTGCGGCGCAGCGTCGCGGTAGAGATCACGTCCAGGCGGACCAGCGCCAGCATGAAGATCGGCAGCTCGAAGACGAGCCCGACCGCGATCAGCACTGTCAGGACGAAGCCGTAGTAATCCCGCGCTCGGAGCTGCGAGTTGTAGTACTGATCGTCGAAGTTCGTCAGGAAGTGGACCGCCTGCGGCAGCACGACCCAGTACGCGAACGCGATGCCGCCGACGAGCAGGAAGGTCGCGAGCAGGACGAAGAGCAGCACGATCCGCTCGGCGTGCGGCTCGACGGCCGGTGCGAGGAAGCTCCACAGCTGCCACAGCACGACCGGCAGCGCGACGGCCAGGCCCGCGAGGAGGCTCACCTTCATCGAGGTCAGGAACGGCTCGGCGACGCTCAGGGTGATCGGCTTCTTGCGGCCGTCGGGAAGGGGCGCGTTCAGCCAATGCAGCAGATGGCCTCGGAAGACGAACGCGATCGCGAACCCGATCGTGAGCGCGCCGAGGCATACGAAGATCCGCGTCCGCAGCTCGTCGAGATGCTCGACGAGGGTCGCCTCTTCACCGTGGCTGAGGCGCCGCGGCAGCGCTCTCATGGTGGGCTAGACGGTGTCGCGCTCGCGCGTGGCGACAGGCGCGTCGGTCGTCTGCACCACGGTCGCGTCGGGCGTCTGCATCGGGAGCTCGGCGGGTTCGTCGTCATCGTCCTTGCCGCCGAGCGAATCCTTGAACTCGCGCATGCCCTTCCCCATCGACCGCCCGATCTCCGGGAGTCGCTTGGCGCCGAACAGCAGCAGCGCCAGCAGAAGAAGCAGGACGATCTCCCACGGGCCGACGTTGGGCATGGCGTCAGGGTAGCGCGTTTGGAGGGGCGGGCGGGGGAAAGACGACCGCGAAGTGGCCCGTAAAAAGCCTCTTTCCGAGCAGGTGGTCGTGGTCGGCGGCGGCTCGTACGGCCTCGGCCGGGCGATCGCCGAGCGCGCGAAGCGGCGAGGCGCCCGGGTAGTAATCGGCGCCAGGACGCGCGAGGCGCTCGACGACGCGGCCGTCGACCTCGCGCTCGAGACCGACGTCAGCGACCGCGGGCAGGTCGAACGGCTCGTGGCCGAGGCGGTCGAGCGGTTCGGCCGGATCGACACGTACGTCGCGAACGCGATGGTCACCGTCTACGCCGAGGCGCACCGGCTCGAGGACGACGAGCTCCGCCGCGTCTTCGACGTCAACTTTTTCGGCGGCGTGTACGGCTACTGGGCCGCCTTGCCGTACCTGCGTGCCTCGCGCGGCACCTTCGTGCAGATCGCGTCCGCGCTCTCGTACCGCGGGATACCGCTGCAGGCGGCGTACTGCTCGACGAAGGCGGCGCTGCGGACGTTCTTCGAGTCGGCGCGCGTGGAGCTCGAGAAAGAGCGTGCTGGCGTCGACATCTCCGTCGTCCTGCCCGCGGCGATCAACACGCCGCAGTTCGACCGTGCCCGCCAGAAGATGGGATTGCAGCCGCAGCCGATGCCGCCGATCTACCAGCCGGAGCCGTTCGCCGACGCCGTGCTCCACTGCTGCGAGCGCCCGATCCGCGAGCTCCCGATCGGCTGGGGCGCGCAGAAGCTCCTGTGGGGTCAAAAGCTGTCGCCCCGTGCCGGCGACCTGATCCTGCTCAGGAACGGCTGGAAGGGCCAGCACACGCAGGAGCTGAAGCCGACAAGCTCGCCGGACAACCTCTTCGAGCCCATCGCCGGAGACCCCGGCACCCACGGGCGCTTCGACGACCGGTCACGCGCGACGCCCGCGTGGACCTGGCTGCGACTTCGTCGCGGGCTGATCGGGGCGGGGCTCGGGTTGGGTACGATGGGGCTACTAGCAGGCTTTCAAGGCCGCTTTCCTCCAACTAACGGGAAGTAAAATGGCGCTTCTGGAGCTGAAAAATCTGCATGTCGCCCTCGAGGACGGCACCGAGATCGTCAAGGGGGTCGACCTCGCGCTCAACAAGGACGAGGTGCATGCGGTGATGGGGCCGAACGGCTCCGGGAAGTCGACTCTGGCCTATGCGCTCGCCGGCCACCCGGCCTACGAGATCACCGACGGCGACGTCCTACTCGACGGCGAGAGCGTCCTCGAGCTCGGCGCCGACGAGCGCGCGCAGCGGGGGCTCTTCCTCGCGTTTCAGTACCCCCACGCCGTGCCCGGCGTGACGGTCACGAACTTCCTGCGCAGCGCGATCAACTCCGTCCGCAAGGCCCGCAACAACGGCGAGGACGACCCGATCCCGATCCCCGAGTTCCGGAAGGAGATCCTCGCGCAGATGGATCGGCTCGAGGTGTCCCGTGAGCTCGCGTCGCGCTATCTCAACGACGGTTTCTCCGGCGGCGAGAAGAAGCGGATCGAGATCCTGCAGCTGGCGATGCTGAAGCCGCGCATCGCGATCCTCGACGAGACCGATTCGGGTCTCGACATCGACGCGGTTCGCGTCGTGGCCAACGGCGTGCACGAGCTCGTCGGGCCGGAAATGGGCGCTCTGGTGATCACGCACTACCAGCGCATCCTCAACTTCATCAAGCCCGACTTCGTCCACGTGATGGTGAACGGGCGTATCGTGGAGGAAGGCGGTCCCGAGCTGGCGCACAAGCTCGAGGCCGAAGGCTACGAACGCTACGGAAAGGCGGCCTGATGGCCACCGAGACCGAGACCGTCAAGCAAATTCGCGAGGAGTACAAGTACGGGTTCTCCAACCCGGACGAGGCCGAGGCGTACTTCTACAAGTCGGGCCGCGGGATCTCCCACGAGGTCGTCGAGGCGATCGCGGAGCACAAGAAGGAGCCGGAGTGGATGCGCAAGTTCCGGCACAAGTCCCTCGACTACTTCCTCGCCCGCCCGCTGCCCCAGTGGGGCGGAAACCTGAACGAGATCGACTTCGAGAACATCTACTACTACATCAAGCCGACCGAGAAGCAGGCGAATTCCTGGGAAGACCTGCCGGCGGACATCAAGGACACGTGGGACAAGCTCGGCATCCCCGAGGCCGAGAAGAAGTACCTCGCCGGGGTCGGCGCCCAGTACGAGTCCGAGGTCGTCTACCACAAGCTGCAGGAGGATCTGACGAAGCAGGGCGTGCTCTTCCTGGACATGGACTCGGGCCTGCGCGAGCACGAGGACCTCGTCAAGCAGTACTTCGGGACGATCATTCCGCAGAACGACAACAAGTTCGCAGCGCTGAACTCGGCGGTGTGGTCGGGCGGCTCGTTCATCTACGTGCCGCCGGGCGTGCACATCGAGATGCCGCTGCAGGCCTACTTCCGGATCAACGCCGAGAACATGGGCCAGTTCGAGCGGACGCTGATCATCGTCGACGAGGGTGCGTACGTGCACTACGTCGAGGGCTGCACCGCGCCGATCTACTCGACCGACTCGCTGCACAGTGCGGTCGTCGAGATCATCGTGAAGAAGGACGCGCGCTGCCGCTACACGACGATCCAGAACTGGTCGAACAACGTCTACAACCTCGTCACGAAGCGCGCAGTCGCCTACGAGGGCGC